>Ga0247611_10000480_pt1 | contig 81583 bp, 75 predicted proteins | sample 177DNAGHGhighgp2_FD_192422 | JGI IMG/M metagenome (GOLD analysis project Ga0247611, IMG submission 192422) | Sheep rumen microbial communities from Palmerston North, Manawatu-Wanganui, New Zealand - 1770 DNA GHGhigh gp2 | ecosystem: Host-associated > Mammals > Digestive system > Stomach > Rumen... | reverse complement strand
GGTCCCGTGTATAGGCCACGGCCAGGTCCAGTGTATAGGCCACCGCCAGGTCCAGTGTATAGGCCACCGCCAGGTCCAGTGTATAGGCCACCGCCAGGTCCAGTGTATAGGCCACCGCCAGGTCCAGTGTATAGGCCGCCGCCAGGTCCAGTGTATAGACCGCCGCCAGGCCCAGTATATAAATCACGAGGCCAACCGATGCTATTTGTATGCATTATTTAACCCCGTCATGCTTATTCTTGAAGTAATAACCGAGCACGAAGCCGAGAACTGCTCCAAACGCGGAATTAAAAGCTTCGAGCAATCTATAGACGTCAATTTGAGAAGAATTGCCTAATGTGGCGTTGTATATTGGAATAAAAACGATAATTATGCCTAGTAATACTACGAACGCCCAAGTGAGAATGCTTGCGATTTTAGAGCGGAACCGACTATCGCGAAGGCTATTTCGATTTCTAGTGTCCGCATCCATTCTATTAATTTCGTCATTCAAGCTGTTGCTAATGGCAACCTGGCCACTCTGTATCTCGCTGTTGCTCTCGAGCAGCTGGCTTAATATTTTGTAGTCACTACTCTTGTTCTTGTGGCTCGTCGGCATCTTGCACCTGCTTCCTCACCACCCGTATAAGATCATTAAATGAATTAACATGATTGCTCAAAGCATCAAATGCTTGCTTATAGGCATAGAGTATCTGTTCTCTCTCCTCTGAGTTCTTAGCTAATTTAATTGCATCATATAGCGAAGACATCTGTGTACTTAACGCCTTTAGGTTGTTAGTACACTCTTCAAGGGAGTCGATCAGACTGTTTGAGCTACCTATGTTTTTACTCATACTATTATGATAGCACATTTGTATCAATGTCATTCTTGCATCTGGCCTTCATTATGGTCTGCGACAAGCTTATCCTCCGCAGTGAAGCGACTTTCCTTATCACTTTCGCCTTCGCCGCCGCCGGCTCCTTCGCGACCGTCCTCCTCCTCAACAAGCTCCTCCCGCGCAAAGCATTAAATACTGTGCGTAGGGCAGCATTATAGCATTTTCCCCGTCATGAATGTATTTAAACATGGCCGTAGCGTTGTTCTTTGGCGTACAGGTATCTTGCAGTTTTTACGGTCAGATATAATTCCTCGTCACTAAGCATGTCGAAGTCGTCATTGGAGAGCGCTACATACTTATTTAAGAACGGTACCAATAATCTTATGCATATTCTGGCATATTCTGGCGACCCATGATAGACGAGCTCTGGCACCTTTTCAAAATAATAGTTTCCTTGAGGCCCCGTATCTTTTTCGCTAATTCTTGCATGAAGAACGAAATCGAGTATAAGATTTTTGTGCTCAATAGCGTCATAGTCCATATTTTGTAAGATATTATGAACTTGGGAAATGCCGCGCTTTATTTGTACCTTAAGCTCTTCGCACGACCTTGCATTTGGTAGACATGCATGTTTTATGTTCAATAATATGCGGGAGTCATCAATTAAATCCTCTATACCGTCACACGCACGTAGTCGCGCCTCCTTTGACAGATTTTCAAGATATTCATCATAGTCGCGAAAAGATGATGGCAACCGAATCAGTTTATTTGAATAACCGATTATTATATTTGAGATTAAAGATTTCCATCCGTCGGTTAACCGGTCAAGCTGGCTGTAAACCCACTGAATATACTTGAAAAATTCATCGATGAACAATGGGATACTATTGAACTCTGATACCTCACCATTATCGTAGAACATTAAAGATAAATCGCCGCGTTTTTTTGGCATAAAACATGACCACGTAATGAATGGACTTACTTCAGACTGGAAACGCTGAAATTCGTTTTTAAAGTGCCCAGTGTTTGCTGGATGTAAAGAGCTGAGCGAGCGTATGTATTCGAAATATCTTTTATCTAATTTCTCGTCTGTTTCGGAATTGACTTCATAGTCTTCTGACATAACTTTATGTTTGAAGAAGGTGCTATGTTTAATCGACTCTATATGCGTATCCGTTATTATGAACGACAGATGATCGACGCAGTCTATAAGAACGGCGGCTTGAGATATAAATTCAATGAAGTCAAAAGCGCACCTATAATTAACACTTGCGCCGAGTCTTTTATTATTTAAGTACTGGGCGATATCTTCTATTCTGCTCATGCAGCTACAGATAGTATTCCAGTATTTTTTATATATTTTATGTTCAAAAAATAATGCTGGATTATCGTTAACGGCATCTCTAAAGTTATCAATAACTGAAATATCGAGAGATATCTTCATTAATGGCGACTGCCTTTGTGCGACTCTAATACTTTCTTTTGCTCCGGCGAGAGAGTAATCATCTCGCCCCAAACAATACCAGCGTTGCTAATAATACTATCGCCCGATATGCGGGCGAAGAGGGTTGAATTTGGGAAATTGCCATTAAGCTCAAAATTTAAGACGTATAAGGCACAGAGCGCGCGTAATGCATAGCGTATCGTTCCGAATTGTTTCGTGTGTTCTATCGTGCCATGCTTAATATTCTGATAAGCATTATTCCAGCTGTAAGTCATTGTTCTGTGGTCTGTTTTCCTTTCGTCTTTTACGAAGGGCCACAAAATCGTATCTTCAGCATTTTCAAAATGAAAGCCCGCGCCGACTATAGCTATGGCATCAACTGTGTGCTTTATGCCTGCTATGCAGTTAGTGTCAAAATGATGGCTACTAATATGTCTGCCGCTTTTCTCGCAAATAGTCTTAGAAATTGACTCTATCTCTGAACCGATTTTTAGAATTAAGGCGGACGCTTTTATGGAATAAACGCCTTGTTGAGCGCTATCCACAAAGATATAGTCGGAAAATTCATTAAGCTCTCGTTCGAATTCGTAGTATATCGCTAGATGTATTAAACTGTCCATTAATATAAATTATATCTAATGCTTGTGCGGTACAACAAAAAACAAGGCCTCGGATCCGCTATCCAGCAGTGCTGTACCTTGTATCTATATTATACTACTTCCATTATACTTATGCTTTTATTTACATAAAAACTCGCATAGAATAATCACAGCCATCATCGTGGCTAATTAGAAGACGGGACGACGCAATTCTCGTCTTTTTATTAATCAAAACACTAATGCTTGCTTAAGCATATAAAGGATTATATAATAATGTTAATGAAAAATGACAAGCAGGCCATAAAACCTATCTCTAAAGAAGAGAAGAAAATCGCTGAAAAGGCGGCTAAGTTGATCGTGAGGGACTATGGCGAAGTCATCAAGCGCCTCGCAAACACCTAAGAAGCTGCCGTCGAATCTAGCTTTTTATATGCTCAAAGAAATGCCCGGAGAACTGGGCTTGTTGAAGGAGCCAATGTATGAGTTTTCTAGCAATAACTACCGAAAGGTAGAGTATCTATGCGACGTGCCTTTTACTTCTTTTGCTGGTGTTCAAAAATATGTGACGGTTGCTGAAAAAGCGGCCGCACTGTTTTATACTGCGACTAAGGACCATTTATTTCCGAACGGCAACAAGAGGACTGCCGTCATTCTCACTTGCTCATTTCTTGTCTATAACAATAAATGGATCCGCTTGAGTCATGAAGAATTGTATGGCTTGTCGCTCGAAATAGCATCATCTAGCTCAAAGGAAGAGAGCAAAGCATATAATGACATTCTTAAGATTTTTAAGGAAAGAATCGTAGATATTGCAGATGCGGAATGACTAAGCCCTGTTGAATAGCGGGCCAATTCATTATATAATATACCAATCAATGCCAGCCAAAAGCCTAGAAAAAGAAGAGCAGCTCATTGAGCTAAACGGACAAACCATCAAACTTCCGACCCATGTCGCCATTATTGTTGACGGCAATGGTCGCTGGGCGAAAGAGCGCGGCCTCACACGCATGCAAGGCCACGACGCTGGCTTCAAAAATCTCAAAACTCTCGCTAATCACATCTTTGACCGCGGCATTAAAGTCGCCAGCTTCTACGTCTTTTCTACCGAAAACTTCAAGCGCAGCGCTGAGGAAGTTGGCCATCTCATGGACATCTTCGTCATTCTTTGCCGTCGCGAGCTCAAAACCTTCATGAAAAACAATATTAAAGTCGTCTTTAGTGGCGGCGACGAGCCGCTTCCAAAAAAGGTTATCGAAGCGCGCGACTGGATTGCCGATCAGACTAAAAACAATACTGGCGGCATCATTAATTTCTGCCTCAACTATGGTGGACGCGCTGAAATCGTCAATGCTGTCAAACGCATCGCAGCCGAAAAATCCCAAGACGAAATCGCCAACCTTACCGAGCAAGACTTCGCCAAATATCTCTACCAAGACCTCCCCGACGTCGACCTCATGATTCGCACCAGCGGGGAACTACGCCTCAGCAACTTCCTCCTCTGGCAGAATTCCTACGCCGAATTTTACTTCCCAAAAACCAAATTCCCAGACTTTAGTGCCGACGATTTCGACCAAGCTCTCATCGAATATACTCTACGCGACCGTCGCTTTGGCGGCATCAAAAACGCCTAATACGCTTACGCTAGATATTGTATAATATAGCCATGAGTATTGGCTTACAGAGTCATTTCACCTTACATAGCCATGCGCACAAAGATAAGCACCGCAGGCATTCTTCCGCTGACCTAAAAGGCGGAAAATCTTCCGATTGGGATAATTTAGAGCATGACGTGCGCGCAAAAATCAAAGACGAGCGCAAACAAGATACTCGCGCCGACCGAGAAAACGCCAAAGCCTGGCAAGAGGATTGGAATAATCTCGGCTCATCGAAAAAACGAGAACTCATTGCGTGGGCCTGCGAGGAAAATTCTCCTCTTGGTCTCTATGAATTTTGCAAAGAACATGGCGACATTCAGCACGTATTAAGAACCGGCGAAGGCTATAAACTTGCCCGGTTCTATCAAGAAAAAGCCCAATCCCTCACTGGCAATGAGCAAGAAAGAAAAGCTCTATACAGCCAAATTGCTGACCGTGTCAAAGAAGCCGATCAACATTGTGGCCTCGAAAGTGGGGAATTCTACCGCCGGTGGAATGATGCTATCACTGACGAAAGCATTGACCCGGTCACTACCAATGCCTTATCTCTTAGCGAACTTTATTCTCGCAAACACAACCAATTCGCCGGACTAATCTGCGACGATCTTCATGACGGTCAGCTCGAAGCGCAGGTTGATTCACTTCAGGATTCTCTCGACAATCTCCCGGAAGACAAGCAACTCAAGCTTGCTGCCAAATCCCTCGCCGATTATATGGAAGAGAACTTTTTACTTCCGTCCTCATCTAATACTCCGCATTGGATGACGCCTTTTATCGTAAAGAACGACCTCGAAAAAGGTAGGGGATATAAATATAAGGAAAAGATAACGACCAATAATGAGTATATGCGAAACGAGCAGGCTCAGTACGGTCAATCCACCTTCATGCTGGCGCTGCTCGAAAAATTTGATGCTCACAACGGCTTAACGCCAGACGCTTACGCTGCCGCCTTGGAGCGCAGAGCGGAATCTGACCAACAGTCAAAAGCCATGGAAAAAATCGGCGAAGAACTCATCACTGCCGCAAACGAAGAAGGGAATTGATTTGCTAGATCAGAACTACTATTAACGGGCAGCTTATTAAACTTCCGTGATCGTCGCTTTTGCGGCATCAAAAACAGCTAGATTTATTTGTTGGCGCAACCTTCTGTGCTTTCGCGCAGGATGCTTACTTCTTCGGAAAGGAGCGCATCGCGATCTTCGTCATCTACGTATTTTTGAAAACTCGTTAAGAAAGAGTCTTTCGGTACTGGCGTATATGTCGAGATGATGGCATTATCGTCGTGATTCTTTTGTTCGAGAATCTGGCGATAATGAATAATGTCGGAAGAAAAGAATACGCACTCTGCAATTTCTTCGCGTTTCGAACTATCATACTCTTCGAGAAAATTCGATCTGACCATGATTGAAACGAATTGATTCTTTAAATCATCGGTAGTTGGCGCATTCTTATTACTAATAAGGAGAAAGACGCCAAAGCCGACGATTACTGCTCCAATAATAATGTATAGGAAGTACTCTTCGATAAATTCAGCTACTGGACTCTTTTTTGCTGGCCTATTGTTAGTAGTCGTATTCATATTCATCCTCCGGTATTAAGTTTTTTAGAGTTAGAATCCTGCAGTCTCGATTAACTGCGTTCTTTGCTTCCTTTGTTTTTGCGCCAGTTATCTTGCTTTCGAAGCAGGAACTTCGCTTGTTTTGTAACTCCTCTTTCGAGTATCCTTCGTAATAGTCGTGTGGGCTAGTCGTAATTGAGTTTTTAGAGTCAACGATGACCTGTAGCTCTCCATTATAACTGGAGATATTGCCATATATACCTATATGTTTTCCTAAGTAATATTGTGCATCAGCATACGACAGCGTATTGCGAAATGACACTGCGGAAAAATCACCACGGGTGCCTTTAGAGTTAAGGTAAACGGTCCCCTTGCCATTGCTGTAAATATGCTCAACGGAGAAGCAGACTAATCGATATTCGCCGAGGTTTGCGCTCGTTACTTCTTCTGCTGGAGTGCAAACTGTCGCATGTTTCTTGCCGTAGTCTGCATTTTTCTCATCTGTAGCCGCCCACTTTTTGGCGTATTCTAGCCCGGTCATTACTTTGCAGCGTTTTTTGCTTGCATCAAAAACTTCAGCGTTCGAACAATCGCTCTCGTTTTGATCCGGCTCTTGATTAATTAATGCAAAGAATCCAAAACCTGCAACAATAGCTACACAGGCGAATACGATCCAGCCGGCATAACTTTTGTCCGCGTTCATACTACTAGTATAGCCTATTAGGGTCATAGACTTCAAACGGCACAATAATCACATCGAGCGTGGCGTGTTTGCCGTCTTCGGCAATCTCAACTTTTGATACATAGCCAACCATCCCGCGATTAATTAGTACCTCGGTCTGCCCAGGCGAATAGCTCAGGCTGTGGTCTAACATCGCCACGGACGTCTTATATCCGCCCGGAATATGGTAATGCACCTCGACATTTCCGGATCCAATCCATAGCGTACTATCATGATCGGTAAAACTATTTTCTTTCTTCAGCGCGGTAGACGTAAAGCTGCGCTCGACCATCATTTTGCCTTCCATTTGCGCCAGTTCTGCAATACTATGTACGCCGTACTGACTAAAGCCACTCAAATCCGTGCCGCGCACTGTCTCGAAATTCTCGGCCGGCGCTGGTGCTGCGCAAATCGCCTGGTCAATTTTGCGCGCCGTCGCTTTGCACTCCGCCACTTTTTCTGGCGTCTTTTTGCCAAGTTTTTCGTAATCCCAGAACCCGCGCTCGACGGTGTTAATCCATGCGAAATTATACGACGAGTAATCGCGCAAAGCACCTTTCTGCTCGCTCGAGATCGACTCGTCTGCCTGCTCTAAATAATCCGGATTGTCCGCCAAAAACTCATCTGCCGAATCATAACGTTTCGGCTCTGCGTCGAGTTGCGCATTAATATAATCCACCACTTCGCCCGCTTTGCCCATCGACTCGATTCCGCGCAAATAAAAACCCGTCATCGAGTCTTTGCTTGTGCGCGGCAACTCGGTCAGATGTTTGCTTTCGCCGTCCTCGTTATTCTTCGGAAATTTTTCCATAGCTAATTCTTGCACTTTAGGGAACTGTCTTTTGGCATCACGATCACGATGCCGGTCGCGTTAACTTTATCACTCGTAATCAAATAATCCAGGTCATACCATCCGGATTTTATTGAAGTCGTATTTGAAATAAAGACTTTTCCGTTACTGCTATCGTAATCAATTGCCGGCATCTTATGCATACTGGTCGTGAAGTCGTTCGTAACGCCATCCTTCTTTTCTATGAGAAAAATCACACCGCCGCCGCCCGAAATCGCGTTGATAATCTTCGTCTTCCAGCTACTCTTGTCGGACGAATAATAAGTCGCAGTCATATAATCCTTTGATTTTGGATACATCGACATCGCAAGATCGATATCCATACCACCCGACTCGGTCGAAAGTTTTGCTGGTGTAAAGTCCGTCAAACCAAAGGAATTAAACATCACTGCGATCGAAGTTCTATAGCAACCACGCGAGTAGAGCGTGCCTTGGTTTCCTGAGCTGTTTGTGCCAGCCGGCAAGCTGCTCCAAAGCTCGTCGCTCTGCTGATAGCGATAGAAAGTCCTGCCGAATTTATTAGTGTAGAGTGTTGTGCGTTGACCATAGATAGACTTATCGATTGCTACGCTTGGGTCTGGCCCACAAAGCCTATTCCAACTGCCGTCGCCTGGCGTCGTAGGCGTAGATGGATCGTCACCGGTACTGCCACCGCCGCCACTGGAAGGTGGTGTTACTGGCGCGGTAATCACACCAATTCCTGTATCGCCCCCGATATTATCTTCAATATCCGTAGACTTCTTCGGGATAAACAAGTTGGCGAGCAGGGCAAGCAATACCCAAGCAATAATGCCGACTACAACTTCTAGCATGCGCTTCTTCGCTTTGGCAACCTGAGCCTCGTTATCTCTCGCACTCATCCATAAGAAGCCGCAGACAATGATGCCAACCGTGCCGGCCAAAACAATCATGCCAGTGAAAATAGTAATTATTAAGCCGATTAATCCGCCAATATCTACGTTGCCGGCGTCGTCGCAAAATGCGGTTAGAATTGTTGCGCAAGAACCTTTATTGACGTCAGCAATTGTGCCATCACCACCAGAAGTGTTGCCGTCACCAGAGGTATCACCATCGCCAGAGCTAGGCGTATCACTGGATGGGGTGCTGTTATTTCCAGCATATTTATCTTCGGCCTTTTTCTTAGCGTCGGCCCATGAAGTAGAAACAGAACCAGTGCTTGTTATTTCGCCAGCTGCATTGGAAGCAATATAGCTACATACCTTCTTAGCTTTAGTCGTAGCTAGATAACTACACTTCAAATAACTATACACGTTGCTGCCAACACCGCTTTCACAAGCGCTACGAGCAGAACCGTTTTGCTCCGAACAATTCGATCCCGTACCGTTCAAAGCAGTCGTATCATTATATAACCCCTCAATATTGCCCATATCGCAGGCATACTGGTCATTGCTTGGCACGCTAGCACAGTTGTTCCAAGCATAAGTCGTATTATTGCTAAAGCAAATAGTAGATATTATTGCCAAACCAGCGCCGATAAAGATTCTCTTCTTCATTGTTTTACCTCGACCTCGCTATAATTTGCAGGGCATTTTTTGCCCGCGTCATCAAAACCCTTTAGGCTGCGGAGATGCTCGTAAAAAGAAATCTTTATACAGTTATCATTTGTCTGCATAAATATTACTTTCAAATTACCATAAGGATACACGTCGTTTTCTATAGTCTTAGCCGTGAGCTTGACTGTCGCATTATTACATACAGAATCAGACATAGCTTCTTTGCCGAGCTCTTTCGCAAAAGCATTGCCTGCGCTAATGAGATTTTTGCACTGGCTGGACGTGATTGAGGTTCCGTTCTGGCCGGCACTCCAGATTGCTGGGCCCAATGTAGTATCCTTCAATACATATTCGTCTGCGTAATAGCCGGTATCGTTTGTTTTAGTTACGTCGTCTCCGTGCTCGACTGACGGGCGATTATAGACAATAACAAATAAAACTATCAGCGCTATGGCTGCTAGGACCGCAATTGCGAATAATATAATCCACTTCCGTGATGATTTTTGTGGTTGATCGTTTGGTGCCGCATCTGGATAAATCATCCAAGATGGCGTGGTTGGCGTGGTTGGATTATTGTTTTGCGGATCCATTTTCTTGACCAAAATACTATTGCTTATATTTTACCATTCCGTGCTCGAATAGACCATATTGGCCACTGAGTTCGAATGGTTTTTCAAGCGGCGCAAACTCTAGATTTGCTGTATCTTTTGCAGCTGCGCCCTCGGCAATCGAAAGGGTAATATGTGGCACTTCTAGCGCATCGCAGGCCGCCTGAATTGCTGGATCTTCTGCCTCAATTTGTACAAGCAAACCTTCGTTGCGGCCATCGTTGCCGTAGCCGACTGCCATAATGCGTGCGCCGCTGCCTAGACTATCGAGATTTAACTGCTCTACGCCTGGACGGAAAGCGGTTGTAACATGTGGCGTCATGATGCGTTTATCGAGAGTCGCTGGCGCCTTGCTGTATAGGTCATCTGGGTCAATGAATAAGCCAGTATATAATACATTTTCGCGCATAATTTCTAGATTCCTTTCTTCTTCCGAGGCATTATTGAACGCTTTCGTGCGCTCCATATCAATCAAAGATTCGTCATAGAGCAGGGCATGCTTACTCCAAAAATCTTCCGCTTCCATAACGTCTTCGCCTTTGCTAATACATGGATCCCAAGGTTCGCGTGGCGCCCTTTCGCCGGCATAACTCGTCAGCAAAACATAATTGCCGTCGCCTTCCATATTGCGATCTTTTGCGAGCACGACTACGACGGAATTGGTTGGCTGCGGTTCGCGTCCGTGTACCATTGGCGTACGTCCGCTGCGGAATTTACGGAAAACCATCTCAATATCATCATCTGGGCCTACCTCCACGCAGGTCTGTGTGCCGACTTGGCGGTCAAAATCAACCTGTTCTACGACGTGGGTATTGCCCTTAGTATCAATGGTTGAAATTGCGGTTGCGAGCAGCTCTTTTGTTAGTCCGCTCTCTGCGTGAAAATGACTATCCATGCGGTCGCGCACGGTTGCGCCATCTGCTGTTACGCCTAGAACTGGGCGCTCCTGCTCATCGTTTTCTCCACTTAGAACTAAGGATTCTTTCATCTTAAAACAATTATAACATCAAGAAAAAAGAGCCAAAAAAAATGGCTCCCCCGGTCAGACTCGAACTGACAACCTCGAAGTTAACAGCTTCTTGCTCCACCATTGAGCTACAGGGGATTGCACGTATTATTGTATCAAAAAACTATCTAGTCGTCAACATAAATACAAACGCGACAAACTATGCGCTTTTTGTTAAAATGATAAAAAGAAACAGGAGGTTTTTCTATGTGTGGAATCGTCGGTTATGTAGGTAAGAAAACCGCTCAAGACGTACTTGTTGGTGGGCTTCGTAGATTGGAATATCGCGGCTATGACTCCGCTGGTATCGCAACGTTGGATGATAATAATGAAGCTCATATTGCCCGCTCAGTCGGTAAGATCGCAGAGCTTGCGAATGTTCTAGAGGGCGCTCCTCAGACCGGTCATCTCGGTATTGGCCATACCCGTTGGGCAACCCACGGTGGTGTCACCGAGACTAACGCTCACCCTCATCACGTAAAGAATATTTACATGGTTCATAACGGTATTATCGAGAACTACAAGGAGCTCAAAGCTGAACTTTCTGATAAAGGTTACGAATTTGCTTCTGATACTGATACTGAGGTTCTTGCTGCTCTTGTTGATAGCAACTACACTGACGGCGTCACACTTAAGGATGCTGTTGCTAAGGCTCTTAAGCGCGTTCGCGGCACCTATGGTATTGCTGTTTTCTCGCCAAAAGAACCTGGCACGCTCATCGTCGCTCGCCTCGGCTCTCCATTGATTATTGGTCTCGGTCAGGGCGAAACTATTATTGCATCCGACGCTTCCGCGCTTCTTGGCTACACTCGCGAAGCTATCTATCTTAATGATGGCGAACTCGCTGTTTGTAATAAAGATGGTGCCGAGGTCTTTACGCTCGGCCTCAAGCATCTCGACAGCAAACCAGAAACCATCGAAGGTGACCTTGCTCAGATTCAGAAGGGCGGCTACGATCACTTCTTGCTCAAGGAAATCATGGAGCAGGCAACTACGCTTCATAATACTTTGAGTGGCCGTATTGACCCAGACGCTGGTAAGATGCATCTTGGCGGTCCAAACCTCACCGAAAAAGAAATGCGCGATATCAAGCATATCGTCATTGTCGGTTGCGGCACTGCTTACTATGCTGGCCTCCTTGCTTCCTACTACATGGAACAGCTCGTTCCAGATATTACTACCGAGGTTGTGATTGCTAGCGAATATCGTTATCGCAGCTTCCATCTTCCAGAGAACACTGTTGCACTTATCGTTTCCCAGTCTGGTGAAACCGCTGATACGCTCGCCTGTCTCCGCGAAATCAAGAAGCGCGGCGCCAAGGTTCTCGGCGTTGTTAACGTTGTCGGTTCCACGATTGCTCGCGAGGTTGATGGCGGTACTTATGTCCACGCTGGCCCAGAAATCTCCGTCGCTTCTACTAAGGCCTTTACGGCTCAGGTCGTTACTATGCTCATGTTCGCCGGTATGATTGCCGAATATCACGGTGGCGACCCAAAGCTCATTGCTGAGTTTACTCGTGAGCTCGCAATTCTCCCAGAAGAAATCGAGAAGACTCTCAATACTCACCACGACACTATGAAAGCACTCGCAGAGAAGTATGCTAAGTTTGACCATGCGCTTTACCTTGGTCGCGACACTGCTTACCCAATCTCTCTCGAAGGCGCACTCAAACTCAAGGAAATTTCCTACATTCACGCCGAAGGCTACGCAAGTGGCGAGCTTAAGCATGGTCCAATCGCCCTCGTCGACGAACGATTCTTCGAGGTCTTCAATATTCTCGATAACTGGCTCTTCGACAAGTCCTGCGGCGGTCTCCATGAAGTTCGCGCTCGCGGCGGTAAGACTATCGTTCTTACTAACTCCAAGGCTGATATTGAAGCCGATGATATTGTCCGTATCGACAGCCCAATCAAGCTTCTCACACCAATTCTTTTGAACACTCTCCAGCAGCTCTTCGCATACTATGTCGCAGTTGATCGCGGCAATGATGTTGACCAGCCACGTAACCTCGCAAAGTCCGTCACGGTAGAATAATATGGCAACTGATGCTCGGAGTAGAAAAACTGATCGCGCTAAGCGCCGTGCAGAACGGCGCGCTGAGCGTGGTAAACCTACCTATCCGCGCATTAATTTGAAGTCCATCTTTTACGTCATCGGCATTTATCGCAAAGCCGTTGGCCCAAAGAGTATCTTCTTTGTTATTTATCGCATCTACAACTCTATCGTGCCGACCATTACGGCCGTCCTTGCTGGTGCCGCCGTCACGAGTATTTCTAACGGCGTCGTCACACACGACTACGTACCGTTTATTATTGTTGCTGTCGTGCTTCTTGGTATCGAGGTGGTTAACCTCATTCTCGGTACTATTAATAATTTCTTGTCGATTACCACTACGCAGGATGTTTTCATTTATGTCGGCGAGCAGATTGCGACTAAATATATTCAAATTCCATTGAAGCTTCGCGAGAGTAGGGAATTCGCCGATAAATTCGAACGTGTTCGTGATTTCGGTAGCTCCATCGCCTACGTTTCGTCCAGCATCATCAATGTTGCGACTTCGATTATCTCGCTCATTTCCGTCATCATCGCCACGCTAACCATTTCGCCAATCGTCACGATTGTCGTTTTGCTTGCGTCCGTGCCGGCATCTGTTCTTACGCTTCGCCTCGCCGCTATGCAGCGCCGCAACTGGCGTGAGTTCACGCGCGATCGTCGCATCGCTTGGTCTATCGAGCAGAAAATCACCAACTCCAACAATGCCCTCGAAATTGAGATGAATGGTCTTTCCGCCCACCTCGTTCGTCAGATGATTAAGGCTCGCCGTCGCAGCCAGGAGCAAGATATCATCGATGAACGTCGCTTCCTCTGGCCACGCTTCGGCGCTAACGGTCTTGAGACTGTCGCAAGCTATGGCGTGTTAATTTTCGTTGCAATCGAGATTATCGTCGGCAAGTTGGCCATTGGTCAATTCCTCACTATCCGCACCCTCCTCAACCAGCTTAACGGCAACGTTGCTAGCTTCTTTGGCAGTATTTCTACGGTCAACGAAAGCCTCGTCAACGCAACCGACTACATGGAGTTTATGCAGACGCCAGCCAATCCAAGTGGTGATATCAAGATTACCGAAACGCCAAAGATTGAATTCCGCAATGTTTCATTCACTTACCCGAATCAGACTACCAAGGCACTTGATAACGTCAGCTTCGTGCTCAACCCAGGCGACTCGCTCGCGATTGTTGGTGAGAACGGCGCCGGAAAAACCACACTCATTAAGTTGCTCATTGGTGCCTATGAACCTTCTGATGGCGTGATTCTTATTAACGACCAGCCATTCTCGCGCATCGATCGCGAAAGCTATCTTGGCCAGCTCGGTGCACTCTTCCAGGATTACGCGCGCTACGAATTTGCTACTCTCGGCGAAAACGTCTGGTTCGGCGACGTCGACAAAAAGTACGACAAAAAAGCCGTCAGGGAAGCGCTCAAAGATGCCGACCTTCAGGATCTTGCCGAAAAATATGAAAAAGGTCTCGACCAAATTATGTCCAAGGATTTCGACGAGAAATATACCACCGATTTGTCTGGTGGCCAGTGGCAGCGCCTCAGCATTGCACGCGCTTTCTTCCGCTCGCCAAACGTTCTTTTGCTCGATGAGCCAACCGCTGCTGTCGACGCAAAGTCCGAGTACGAAATCTTCCAGAATATCATCAAAAAACAGCAGGGCAAATCTACGATTATTATTTCGCATCGCTTCTCAACTGTACGCAAGGCTCAGCAGATTATCGTGCTCGACAAGGGTACGATTACTGAATCTGGTACGCACGAAGAGCTTCTCGCTCAGAACGGCACCTATGCCGAGATGTTCAAACTTCAGGCCGAAGGGTATAATTAGGATATGAACATTCCGCTCGAGCTTTTCTATTCGCGCCTCGGCACGATTGCTATTATTCTTGTCCTCGGTTTTATTTTGGGCAAGGCAAAACTCATCGATACCAAGGCTAACAAATGCCTCGTCAATTTGCTTCTGACTGTCTTTATGCCGGCCTCGCTTTTTGTGGCTTTCCCAAGCGAATTTAATAAAGAAACTTCCGATCTTTTCTTTAAAGGCCTCGCTGCTGGTATTATCGTGATGCTTGCGCTCATTGCTGCCAGCCGCATCATCTTTAATAAGCATTTTTATAAAGGCGAACTCCGCTTCGAGTCGCAGTTCGCACTCATCTTCAATAACGCCACCTTCCTCGGCTATCCGATCATTTCTAGCGTCTTTGGCCAGCAGGGCATCGTGCCGTATTGCGGTTTCATTATCGCCTTTAATATCGCGCTCTTTTCATACGGCGTCTTCCTCTTTGAGCGCAAACTTACTGCCAAACTTTTCTATGGCATTATTAAGAACCCAAATATTATCGCCGTCATTCTCGGTATGGCGCTCTTCCTATCTGGCCTCAAAATGCCAGGCTTCATCATGGATGCAGCGCAATTTACCGGCAATGCTACTACAGCGCTTTCCATCATTTGTATTGGCTTCATGCTTAGCCATGCCGACTTCAAGAAGCTCATCAAGAAATGGCGTCTCACGCTCACTGCTGCAATTCAGCTTATTGTCGGCCCAGTCATGACTTATTTCTTGCTCGCGTTCCTCAACTTCCCAGACGAGGTGATTATCGTTTGTACGATTATTCAGACCCTCCCAACCGCTACCAGCCTCGGTCTCTTCGCAGCCAAGTATGGCGGTAACGACATTGAGGCATCCGAGCTCGTCACGATCTCTACATTGCTTTCGCTCATAACTATGCCAGCGATGGTATGGCTACTTTTGATCCACTAAAATGAAAACTAATATCGCTGTCAGGACGGACATAGAACTGGGCGTCTGGCTTGGTCTAGGCGGCGCCATTACCGAGGCGGTTGCCTACAATTTCGCAAAGCTTAGTCCAGAAAAACAGCAGAAATTCATCGATGCTTACTATAGTGCAACCGGCGCAGATTATCGCTGGCTCCGCATTAGTATCGGCAGTAACGATTTCTGTCTCGCGCCATACGAATATACTAAAAAGCGCAGTCTCCAAGATTTTTCTATCGATCATGATCGCGAGTTAATTTTGCCGATGCTAAAGAAAGTTGTCACCAAAAAAGAGCTCAAAATTATCGCCGCTCCATGGTCGCCACCAAGCTGTCTAAAGACTACGCATATGACGCGTTTTGGCGGTACACTCAAGCCTTGGCGCTACGGCCGCTATGCTAAATATATTCGCAAGTGGCTCGACGCCTACGCTGTGGAGGGTATTAAAGTAGATTATCTTTCGCCACAAAACGAGCCGCACGCCATTCAAAAGTGGGAATCCTGCATCTTCTCTTATCGCGGTCAGCGCCGCTTGGCCTACAAATATCTTGCGCGTGAACTCGCCGATTATGACCTTCAGATTTTGCTCTGGGATCATAACAAAGCGAAATTTGAGCAGGTTGCAGACCGTCTACTAAACGGCAAATATGTTACGGAATATGGTCGAGACAAGAAAGTTGCCGGCCTTTGCTATCACTGGTATAACGGCACCTATCCCGAAAAAATGTGGGCCGTCCGCCAGAAATATCCTGATATTATGATGGTGAGTTCGGAGATGTGTTGTGGTCATTCTAGCTATGACGCCAAAAACTGGGCGAATGCATCCAATCCGTATTATCGCGAGTTGCTTTCGGACATTAATACTGGCGCCAGCGCCTGGCTCGACTGGAATATGCTCCTGTCCTGGCAGGGCGGCCCGAGTTATTGTGGCAATTATTGCGCAAGCCCAGTCATTATGAATGAAGCCGGCGATGATTTTATTCTCACGCCAATCTATGATGCGCTCAAGAAATTCTCGCAGATGTTCCCAGCAGGGAGCAAGGTCATTCGTTGCGAAATTTCCTCCGATCAAGTCGCCGCTGTCGCCCGCAAAGTCGGCAAAAACTACGAAGTAGTTGTCGCGAATGTTTCCGATGACGACAAAAATCAAGATGTCACTATTCGTCTTGGCGGCGTAGAAAAACAGGTCTCATTGAAGAAGCTCGAAATTAAAAAGTTTACTTTCTGATTGCCTACTATTGACAAAATGAGCAATTCGTGGTACAATTAACAAACAGTCTCTTTTTTACTTACATTTTAAGAGGTGAGCACATTAATATTTAGAGAAAGGAGAGTTTATAACTCTGACTGATGCGCTCAACTCTTTTGTTTCTATTGAGGTCTAGTCAAACCATATGTTTGCCTAGCTATTGTTTATTTTCACGGAGGATAAGAAAATGAACGATTCCAAAACTATCGTTACCAAAGAAACGAATCAGACTCAGGGAGCATCATATCCAGAGAGTCTTGATGAACTTAATATCGGATCACGTACTTGTGCTTATCTGAAGAAGCACTATGACTCTATTGATGAAGTGATCAAAGTCGGCAGAAAAATGGCTTTTGATCAGGAAATCGGTTCACTTAACGAGAAAACGTTATGGAAGACTGATTTGGTTTCCGCGCTCAAGGAGGCTGGTCTTATACGACCCGCATCTGACTTTAGAATGTCATTTAATGTGTATACTTTATATTCTGAAATCTATAGACCATATGGAAACTGTTTTGTTACTAGTGTCGAACATCTCTCTAATGAGCAATATGATAATTTCAAAGGGGTAACCGATAAAGAAGTTGAAGATATCAAAGCAACTATTGCGAAACTTGTCTCAAAAAAGAGGAGTTACGCAATTATCGTATGTCACTTTGGTTTAGACGACGGCGTCATGAAAACTCAGAGAGATGCTGCGCGTAACTTTCGTCATCTTTCGACTAATTATTTTTGTCAACTGGAAAACCACGTTATTTCACGTTTGCGTTCCGGAATTAAGATGGGGGATATTCAGCTTCCGGTTATTGCTGAGGGCCTCAGGAATAATCTTTACGATACTATCTATAGTACGGCAATGGAGCTCGAGATGCTTCATGAAGATCCAATTTTTCGGAGAGAGCGTGAACTTATTGAGGAGCTGAAGTATCTCGAAAAAATGCCATTAAAATACTCTGACCCGATAAAAAGGTATTTTAAATACGGATGGCTTGATACGACTCCAGTTGATGATATCGGACTCAGTGTTCGCACGGCATATTGCCTGAAGCGTATCGGTATAAATACGGTTTCAGACATTCTTAGGTTCGACAACAGAAAATGGCCTGCGGCTAAAAATCTCAGTTTTCGAGCTCTAAGGGAAATTGTTTCTGCAGTTCAAAAACTCGGGTACGAGAAATTCGAGATTGAATGCGTTGCTAACAACTAATACTTCTTTCATCTAAATAAGAAAACCCCGGCCTTCAAGCCGGGGAATTTTTTATTCGCCAATTTTTTCGTGAACTGGGTTGTCGTAGTATTGCTTCATTAATTTATCGTCCCAGTGTTCGTCGAGCACGTTTTCGATCGCGTTGCCGGCTGGCTGATTCTCGCTGCGTGTGCCGTAGCGGAAGAGCGCCGTGTAGGAAACGACGTGGCTAAGAATCACGAAAATCATGAAGCTTGGCATAATAACGTTGCCGATGCGCTTTGGCAGAAGCTCGATAAATTTTGAAAGTCCAGGGTAAACGAACTTCACAAAAATCAAACCACCTGCGCCCCAGAAGAGCATGTATGGAATCGTGGTACGACCTGCGATGTTAAGGAATTTATCGGAATAATCCCATGCATTTGCTTTGAATACGTACTCGCCGATGAGGCTGGATGCAGTCTCGACGATGCCGCCGATAAGACAGGAATAAATATAAGTTAACCACCATTTGCGTTTGAGATTGCGGCAGAGTAGAACGGTGAAGGCGAGGAAGCCGAAGCCGTAAACTGGATTGAATGGACCATAAATAATGCCTTGGCGAGATAGCCACTGGCCAGAACGGCAGAAGGTTAGAATTTCTTCGTAGTAGGTACCTATCATACAGCCGATGACGTAGACGAGGAAGACTTTGTAGAAACAAAAGCCTTCGGCGAACTTTTCTTCTTTCTTCTGCTTTTTATGCGTTGCGACCGCGTAGGCTACTAACGCTGCGACGCCGATATAGAAAATCCAGCGGGCATTGTAAACGCCGAGGAAGTGGTGCGCAATAAAATACGCCGTAAAATAAATCGCCAACCCAGCTTGGATTAAAATATCCTTAATGTTTGCTTTTGCTGGCTGCTTTTTGGTTGTCTTTTTCTTAGTCTTCATGCTTATGTTTAATATAGCATATTAGACTCTAGAGTTCTTGCGACAGATTAATTGATCGTGGCTTAAACCCGACGGTATTATAAAAATTCACTGCCGTTTCGTTTGCGGCAAGGACGCTGACGCTCAAACGTTTGACGCCTACGCTGCGACAATGTGCGCGAAAATCTTCCACGAGCATTCCGCCAATACCGGCTTTGCGTTGCGTTTCGTCGACATAAATATTCTGAAGATTTGCCTGAATGATGCCCCTCGCGTCACCGGCTTTCGGTGTAATAACGCTGCCGATTAAGAAGCCTGCCGGCTCGCCGTCAACCTCTGCAATTGTTACGTATCTTTCATTAATCGCGGCGAGATATTTTGCTTTCGCTTCATCAGAAAAAGCCCAGTCTTTATCGAGGCTAGAATCAAAATTTACGCGTTCGTAATTCAATAATTCGGAGCCAAATTTCTGAATCGTTTCGATATCAGATGGTTCCGCTCTGCGTATGGAAATATTCATCTAGTATGAGCACCTTATAACTTTGATCAGTTTGTCTTTGGACAGTATTGCTTCGTTTTGCCGAAGAAATCTATTTTGACACAGCGCAAAATGTTATTCTTGGCTTTGTTGAACTCGCCGACTAGGAAAATGTCATTTCCGATATCGTAAACTAGCGCAGAATCGTCGCTCTCTTCTGTAGCTCTATCCTTAAGGCTGTCATAGTTTTCTATCTTGCAATTCGGCTGACCAAAAATACCCATGAAGTCATCGAGGGTGTTCGAACGGATAGAAATCTCTTTGCCATTAATCTTCAAACTGCCACTATATGTCACGGTCTCTACTGTATCGATGGTTAGATCGTTTAGCGTTGAATTCTTGGCTGCGTATGTAGAAAATGCCATGATGTCATTAGATTCATCTCCGAAATAGACTGAGACGTAGTCGTAGACTATTCCAGAAAGATTCTCTAATTTCGTACTCAGCACTCGGTCGACATTTTTATTCGTGATAGTCTTTTTCTCCGCGCTTGAATCGGTATAGCGATAGACTGGAATATCGTTTTCTAGAGCGCTTCTGATAGTCTTTCCGAACGTAGGATAAACATCAAACGATTTGCCGTCAATAGTGAGAGTGACCTTGCGCTTATTTTCTTTCTCCTCGATTGCGGCTTGTTCTTGTTTGGTCTCCTCAATTTGTTGTTCGACCTCATTCTTGTTGTTCAGTAAAACAACCGCTAAAACGATGAGCGCTACAACTGCGGAGATTATTGAAATAATTGCGCGTACTTTACGAGCAGTGTTTACTACATTAGTGGCGGCATCGACGAAGTTTTTCATTTTATCGCCGTTTAAGCTATCCGCGAAAGACTGCGTGCGTGTCTCTCCTTGAACCGGCTGCATTGGCCAAGTTTCTTGAGTCGGCCGTGCCGGTTGTGTTGGCTGTGTCGGCTGCACCGGTTGGGCTGGTTGAGTGGGCTGGACCGGCTGCGTTGGCTGTACGGGCTGGATCGGCGTATTAGGTTCCGGCGTTGGTGCTGGTGGATAGTTGCGGTCGAATTCGTTGTCGTTTGGCATTTATTTTTTCTCCAATTTGCTACTTTAAGTTTAGCATAAGCTGTTATGATGTTAGTATGAATAGCCCAATCACAACCTTGTTTATGCTCGAATCTTTGGACGGCAAAATTAATAGCGGCAACAGTGATAGCCTCGACGTCGATCGTGACTGGAAACAAATTGATGGGTTGCGCGAAGGCTTGCAGCAGTATTACGATTTAGAATCTGAGACGGATTTGTTCTCGTTTAATACTGGCCGCGTAATGGCAAAGATTGGCGTTAATGAGAGAACTGAAAAGCCTGAAAAAATGGAGGCGGTTACTTTCGTGATCGGCGACTCCGTACAAGTGACGGAAATCTTCAAGAATGTGAACTCGGCTGCGGTCCTGCACGCAACAGATACTAGGACCCGTTCGCTCTGGCCTGGAGTTGTTGCGGAAGGAATCGCCCCATAAGTCTAGTGGTATTGACAAAATATGTACCTAGTGGTATAATAAGCAAGTCGAATCATTACGATTCAGTACTTTTATAAAGAAAGGTGTGTAAAATCATGTCCGTTCGAGGCTGGGCCTCGTCAATTCTTTTCATTCTGTAGCTAAGGGCACCCTTATCTGCAGCTAATATATAGTTCGATATGTTTGTCAAAGAAAAGGAGTTTTAATATGGATATGAATGAACTCAATTTAGCAGAACACTTTCTCGCGGATAGTAACTACATGCTTCGTTGCGATTTATTAGAAGCGAGGGGCATAAAAACCCCCGAAGATTCGCTCGACATGTATCCCGAATGCGCGCTAATCTCGAGCAAAGCGCAGTGTCTGAACAGACTCTTCCATATCCCCCAGGTACTATGGTCTATCGGGGGAGATGATGGCAAAAAAATCACGCTCTGTACTGAGCGAGAGGGGGACGATATATATGACCTCATCTCCGCTGTCGGATGCGAAAATCCTGAAGATAATGCGACGTTAATGTATTTGGCGACGCACTCCATTACTGACATCTTCTATGGAAAAAATCCGGACTTCGTTCCGTATAGTGTTCGCATCGTCGAAGGCGGCAACGGCATTATTGAGATGAACTTCACGGTCGCCGAGGAGCTGAAGGCGTCCGGCGTCAAAGGAAAAATCCTTCTGAATCGCGTGGATGACGCCAAGATCATCGTAAATGACGCTTCTTGGCCTCCTGCCTGGAGGCATGTCGTCGGGTATACGGCTAGTGCCAAGCAAGAGCCGTATGTCGAGGCAAGCTATTGCTTCGAAAGAACAAAATGCAAGATGACTTTCGAAGTAGAAAGCTTCGTATAGCCTCGCAGTTAGCGCACCGCATAATCTAATCCCCGGTATCCAGCCGGGGATTTTTCTGCTTAGACGCGGGTGAGGGGCGAGATGATCTTTGGGTTCATGATTAGGAAACGAAAATGAGTCTTCAGGTTTTCAAGCCCGAATTCTTCACGTTCGCACCAATCGCTCCAACCAAAACCCGCATCAACGCGAGAGGCCCAGAGTCCGCCATAGGGCTTGACCGGGAAGTCATAAAAGGGCGGACTTGATTGGATGGAGCACTAACGGAAAACTGCTACTAAAAAATCGGCCAAAAATGCCGACTCGTATAAAATCTGGTGGGGGCAGCTGGGTTTGAACCAGCGACCAATCGGTTATGAGCCGACTGCTCTAACCACTGAGCTATGCCCCCGTACTTAATCATTTTAACATAAAAGCCTACCTTTGCGTTTGGCGCACCGCGAGAGCTTTGCGGAGGCTACGGCCGAGCAAAAGCAGCGTCCGCCCGTAACGACGGGACGGACGACTGCTGTGCTCTCGCCGGTGTGCTAAGCGCAAGAAGTAGGCTTTTGAGTTATAATAAGCTTATGGATAAATTGAGGACCAGCCTTCGTCGCTTCGGCTACTTCACGAAGAAGGACTTTTTGACTGTCCATAATATTGCCACTGCTGGCGCTATTATCCTTGGCCTTGTTTTTACCTACAACGCCGTAACGGCCACCACGCGCAACTGGCAGCTCGAACAGAAGCTCAAGGAGCGCACGCTCGAATCCGCTAAGCTCGAGATCGAAGTCGAAACTCTCGCGCTCGAAAAGCAGTATTTTAATACGGACGAGTATCAGGAAATCATGGCACGCAAAAAACAGAACAAAATGTTGCCAGGTGAAACCATGGTAATTCTCCCGGATAATACCGAAAAAGCCAAGAATAAATACTCAGATTTTGATAGCGGAACAGGGAAGAAACGTAGCAATTTCGAAGAATGGCTTGACTTTTTGTTCGGTTAAACATATAATAATAGAATCGTCGCGGGGTAGAGCAGCCTGGTAGCTCGTCTGGCCCATAACCAGAAGGTCGTTGGTTCAAATCCAACCCCCGCCACCAAGTTTTATATAATTCGGCATTTTGGCCGTTTTTTTAGTAGTAAAATTCTGTTAAAGAAAATCCCCGGCTCAGAGAACCGGGGAAGTGATAGTTTGGCTGAAACAGGGTGTGTGGAGGAAGAGAATTAAATCGTCTTCCACTCATCGGAGGTAATCACGAGACGCCCCTCATCCTGATTGTACTGAAGCGAGAACGGAATCTCGAGCCCGAGGCTTTCATAGAGATCCTCAATCTCGGGCTGGTCGGCAGAGTAAACTTTGCCATCAGATACCACGTAGAATGTGGCATCATAGCCGTATCCTGATCCGCCCCATGTCAGCCTGAAGACGTCCCCGTCCTTAGCCTTAACAATGACAGCATCCCAGGACCCGATTCGTCCAGCGTCTCCGTCAGCACCATTTCCACGAGCAATCAGCTCGATTTCCTGGCTCTCAGGAGCCTCGATGTAGCCGTCTCCACGACGTGTGTAGTCCCTTTCGGAGCTGAGGATGAGATAGATATCATCATCCTTACGCGCATCGATTCTCGGTCTGCCGGACTTGCTTGTGCCGATCGTAAGGTCAGAGCGAAGCTCCTTGATAATGTCGTCAGCCTGGATAGACTTCGGTGTAGGCAGGAAGACTTCTCTGCGTCCGCGTCCGTATTCGCCGATGGCGACTCCGATTACGGTACCGAATTTCATCTCCTTATCAACGACTTTCAGCTTCTGATTTGTGTACAACATGGCAGTTCTCCTTTCCTCCCCGCAGGGAAAGTCGACGTTCGAAATGAATTAAGGGGATTATCCCCACGTCGAGCCACCTTTCTTAAGTAGCGTCCAGTAAACCGTATAGATTTACTCGACGCTACCTAAGAACATCTCTGTTTCGTAGTCAATTTAATGTTCTCGGATCTCGTCCGATTAATATTTAGATTATATCACGAATTACCAAAAATGTCAATGGCAAAAGCACTTTATTTTAGCTCTTCTACCTCTGTTTTTAGCAAAGAAAAGCCCCCGACTCAATGAATCGGGGGTAGTTGGTTAAGCAAGCGGGGGGTAATACTCACGACCTGGGCGGCGGCTATGAGGTTTTAGGCCTCAATCGCCTTTCTCGCCATCGCCAACGCGCCGTTCAGGCTATCGGCTCCGCCGATGAACCCGCCCTTGTGGCAGAAGTTAGCATCAGCGACGCCACTCACTGCCTGGAGGTCGTTTGCTGGAACACCGCGCCAGCTCTCAGGGAGAGGCTTGCGGTTGCCGAAGGAACCAATGGCGTCCGGGATTGCCTGGACATTGTACCCTCCACGATTACTCGGGAAGACAACGTACAGAGCCTCAGCGGCTTTAGGATCCTCAGAGGCAAGGACATATTCCTGCCACGGTGCGAACTGCGGCAGGACGATGATCCTTTCCTCAGACGCCTCGATGGCGGTGTCCACAAGTGCTTTGGCGCGAGCCTTACTCTCTGCAGAAGCGATTGCGCGGGCAAGAATACCCTGAGCAAAAGCCACCGCTTCAAGGAAGGCGTCGTCCGGCTTCACCTCCGAATCCCAGTCGGGGTTGAATCCCGAGATGAGATTAGAAATACTCGCCGGCTTTGCCGGGTAGTCAATATCGGGGAGAACCCCATTGTCGACAGCGTCGATTCCCTGGATCAGCTCCTGGTCTACAAAGGCCCAAGCCTGCTCGCAGGAAACGAGCTTATGTCCGAAGTCGCGCCAGATCAATCCAGCGGAGCTATACGGCACGCCGTTCTCACGAGCACCGTTGCCGCCGCGCTGATGATGATCGTACTGACCGCCGCCAATGTCATAAACAAAGGCATTAGTGTCTTCCGGTACACGGAACGTGCGGTTGAGGGCGATCGGCTCGATCGCGGACAGAATGGCGGTTGCCATTACTTCGTCTGCGTGGAACACGCCTCCGTGGGTAATATGGCTTGCCTGGTCGATAGTTACAAGAGTAATGTTGTTAGTCATAGTGTTTTCCTCCTCTGAAAAACATGGTCAACGTCCACTGCGGATTAAGAGAGAACTGCCTCTCACGTTGACAAAGATTTTACCACCCCTTGTGGGCAGCGGAAAACAGACAATAAAACTTATCCGTTTTACGCTGCTCGCAAGTGAGAAGAAAACTATGCTTCAAACTTTGCTTAACGTAAACCTTTTCAATGTGCTTAGTCAGTTATTGAACTTCGCTAACTATTCTTATATTATAGCATATACGCTTATTTTTGTCAAAGGAGTAACAATAAAAAGAATTGTAACAGGGGTAAAATACGCCATATTTTTGTCAAAATAGAATTGACAAAACCGAATAGCCACCCCAGTTAACGATATTTGACATATTTTAGCTATTAGTTTATAAATTGGCTAGTTTGTTTTATTTCAAGCGTTCCGCTGCGGTGCGAATCAATTCGCTCCAGTCATTAGTTAGATGTGGCACAGCCGCCATCTCGGAAGCATTCATTTCATACTTCACGGCATAAGCCAGCTCTTGCGCGACTAAACCAGCGTTTGGTGCCATTACGGTACCGCCAATCAATACGCCGCTCTTGCCGTAAATTAACTTTACGAAGCCGCTATAATAATCCGCGATATTTGCTTTCTGGACTGCCTGCAAAGGCACGATAATCTTCTTAATCTTGCGATCGCGGCGAATACAATCGTCTTCACTTATGCCAACGTGCGCAACTTCTGGGCAGGTATTTGTAACGCGAATTAGACCATCATAATTGCGAGTCAATTTAGACTTACCGACAATGTGCGCAACTGCAACGCGTGCATCAATAATCGCTTTTTCAGTCGAGCTATGACCGCCAACAACATCACCGGCTGCATAAATATGCTTGGTGCTCGTCTGCATCGTATCGTCAACTTTAATACCATCGTGCGCATATTTTACGCCAGCATTTTCTAGGCCAAGATCGACGTTTGGTGCGCTGCCGGTGCAGAGAATAACTGCGCCAATCTTGATGGACTTTTCCTGACCGCCGCGCATGAAAATAACCTTCTTTTCGACGCCATCTTTTTCGAGCGCAACTACGCGAGACTGAGTCAAAACTTTGATGCCGTCGCGCTTAAATACTTCGTCGAGCACCTGACCAGCCTCTTCATCTTCGCGTGGAAGCAAGCGGCCTGCGATATCGGCAATTACAACTTCGCAACCGAGTGCAGCAAAGTACTGTGCGATTTCGCAACCGGTCGAACCGGCGCCAACTACGAATACGCTCTTTGGCGCGCGCGGAATATCGAGAATATTTTCTGGCAAATAATAATCAACGTTTTCTGGAATCTTGATACCAGTGTCAGCGACGGAAGCGCCAGTTGCAATCAAGAATTTCTTTGCAGAAAATGTATCTTTGCCGACGACAATTTCGGTCTTCGAAACAAAGCGAGCTTCGCCGTGGATACAAGTAATCTTAGCGTCTTCAAAAATCTTTTTGCTGTTTGCGCCAGCACGTTTTGCGGCCTGGTTCTTCCAGTTCATAAGGGTAGGGTAGTTATAGCGCAAGTTTGCGCTAGAAATACCAAAGCGTGCGCCCGCGAGTGCCTGCTTGTAAGTGAAGGCACCATTCAAAGCTGCGCCGAACGGAACATTAGAAGTGTTGAGGTTGGAGCCGCCCCATTTTTTAGCCTCAACTAAAGCGACGTTTAGGCCAGATTTGGCTGCAATCAATGCGGCCTCGCTACCGGCATCTCCACTGCCGATCACGACTAAATCATAATCAAAACGTTTCATCTTATATTATTTTATCATGGTTTTGATAAGCATAAGCAAGGTCTGGACTCAGTTCTTTGAGCTCTTTGATAATCTGACGGCGCAAGTCGCTTTCCGTCACGATTTCCTTGTCGGCAATCCATTTGTCCGTGTCTTTTGCGACACGCGTTGCGATTTGTTTTGCCCAGCCTTCTGGTAAGCCGATGCTTTTTGCATTGCGCAAAATACTTTGCTCAACACCGCTAGAAGAATATTCGTAAGTGATTTTCTTTTTCATTTACATCACCCAATAGGCGAGTACGAACGCCGCCAGAATCATAAATGCGCTACCAGAAAACGCTTTCGAAAATGCCTTGTTTTTGACGCGCCACTTCTGTGCTTCAACCGCATTGCGTCCGGTCTTCACGTGGATCTTTAGAATGACGAGCGGAATTACCGTTAGAACGGCATATGAAACCGCCGTGATAATCTGCAAATAGCTGCTCATATTCAAGATACAGTTTGCTACTACAAAGTAAATCGCTAGACTAAATGGCATTTCTGCAAAGCTACTGAGCAAGCCAAGCGAGAACGCCTCGATATTGTCGTTTGTTTCGCGCGCTTTTTTCTGAATAAAACGCGTAAAGGCTTTTGGCAGCCATAGCTCGGTCGATTTCTTTCCTTTACGGTAATACAGTAGCCACATAATTGAGCCGCATGCTGCGAAGATGCCGATACAAACAACGAGCCATTCGGCTGTTAGTGCGCCATTAAAGAAATTGCCAATCAAGAAACAGAATGTACATACCATTAGGAAAGTAATTGCGGCGGAACCGAGAATGTAATTCTTCGCGAGATAACGGGTCTTCTTGCGGCGGTGTTTTCCGAGGCTGTTATGATAAAGCAAAATAAGGCCGCCCAAACCCAGTTGCAAAGAAGCCTGAGTTATTCCAGCCAGGATTATTGTCGCGATGCAAGTAATATCGCTCATGCTTTCATTATAGCATAAGCCGTATTGGGATGCACCAGAGGAAAATTAATGCTTATGCTTGAGGATTTTTAGCCGCATTTTTACTATGCGGGTATGACAAAAATAATCAAAATTATCATCACTGGAATTACCTTAATCAGCCTCTCGCCGACCGTCGCTTTTGCTGACGATGCGCCGGAGTGAACGCCCGAGCCGACTCTCTATTTTCGTGCCGTCAACGCTGGCTACAAAGATGACTCGTCCGCCCAAAATTACGACTTCTTCAAGCTTGCCAAGTCTGTCGAAGGAGACCTCGATCTTTCGCCCTACAAAATCCAATACTTCAACAGTAGTGACAATCTCGCCGCTGAGTTGGAGTTTCCCGAATCGACCATTCTTCATGCCAATGCGGTCGTTTTTGGCTTTAGCAAAAGTCCGCAGTTCGCTGAGGCTCCGCCAAGCTTTTTATATGACTTCGGTTCTGCTGGTCTTGCTTCTACTGCTGGCCGTCTGAAAATCGTGCAGGGTGAAGAAGTCATCGATGAAGTTTGCTGGGGCAAGTTAACTTGCGAGAATCAAATGACTAAGTTTGCCACTTCGGCAGAAGAGAACAAAACCGCCATCCGTCTGCCGGACATGAGCTTCATCTATGAGCAGTATTATCCCGAAATTGACGTCGAGGCCTTTCTGATTCCAGAGCCAGAACCGGAGCCCGAGCCAGTTCCGGTTCAGTCCTGCGCCGGTCTCAAAATCACCGAAATTTATTCTTACTACGAGACTAATGCAGACGAGCAATTCGTTGAGCTTTATAATTCGCTCGACGAGGACATTGTGCTCGATGCCTGCGTGCTTCGTTATAAATCCAAGGACTATCCGCTGCAGGGTACGCTCGCGCCGAAGCAATATACTGTCGTGCAAAATTTGTCGCTCACGAAAGATCCGAGCTCGGAACTTACGCTCGAAATCGTGGACACTACTGGCCCAGTCGAATCGGCTAGCTATGCGCACGGTCAGAAGATCGGCACTTCATTCGCATTAGTCGACAGTCAATGGCTGCGCACTTACGCGCCTACGCCAGCTGCTGAAAACGTCTACCAAGAATTTCGTTCCTGTCCTGACGGAAAAGTAATCAATCCTGAAACGGGGAATTGCATTAATGAGACTGTCGCCCAGGAACTAGCCGCCTGCAAGGAGGGTTATTATCGCAATCCAGAAACTGGCCGCTGTAAGAAAAACGAAGAACCTGTTGCTGAGAAAGTCTGCGACGAAGGCTATGAGCTAAATCCGGAAACTAATCGTTGCCGCAAAATCCGCGCCAGCAATCTTTCGGATTATCCCGTTGAAGAAATCACAGAAGAAACTCATGATAGCCCGCAAGTCTTCGTTGCGGTTTGGGCGCTCGTCGCACTTGGCGTTATAGTTGTCGTCTATGTTGTCATTCAATTCCGGCACGAAATCGCCAAGATTTTCCGGCGTGCTAAACTATAAGTATGTCAGTCAAGAAAGTTCTCGGCATTGATCCAGGCACCGGCATCTGCGGTTTTGGTGTTGTAAAGTTTACGACGCATAAGCAGCCGCACATGGTCACGGCGGGTGTCATTACAACTCCAGCTCATACGCCTACTGCCGATCGCTTGCTTGATATTTACGAATCACTCGAGCAGATTATTGCTGAGACTGAACCAGACGAAGTCTCTATCGAAAAACTCTTCTTCAACCAAAACATTACTACTGGTATATCCGTTGCTGAGGCTCGTGGTGTTTGTATGCTTGTTGCGCGCAAACATAATCTTCCGATTTACGAATACACTCCGCTCCAAATTAAGCAGACCATGACCGGCTATGGTCGCGCAAACAAAAAAGACATGCAGGAAGCTGTTCGTCATTACTTGAATATGAAGGAAATCGTCAAACCAGACGATGCTGCCGATGCGCTCGCGGCCGCCATTACTCACGCCCTCATGTCCCGCATTCAATACCGCTAATATTGACTTTTCGCACAAAATATGATACAATATAGAAATACGAGCTATTTTTTGAGCGCTCGGGTCCTTTTACTATATTAGGGGGAATTTTAATGAAGCAGAAAAGAAAAGTTCGCGTCTGGTTATGCGCTGCTCTCACAGCATGCGCAATCGCAAGTATCGCACTGATTGTTGCCATCCGGCAATCCGCCTGGGCTGATGTAGGTGAGGCTACCGATTCCGAGGAGTATTCCTACATAGGCCATAGCGGTGTAATCTCCGATTCCGACGAAATGTTTTGCGAGCCCGACCCGCCGAGTCCGGAAGACGTTGAAGTTCCGCCTCTGCCGGAGCTAGCAAACGATCCGGTAAATACTGGAACTATCGTAGTTCCCGAATAATCTTCTGCGCAAAAAAACAGTGGCCGCCCGGTAATGGGCGGCTATTTTCGTACCCCTATAAAAATGGTATAATATGGGAATGGAAAAATCATATATCACCACAGCTATCCCGTACGTCAATGGTAATCCGCACCTTGGCCATGCGATGGATTATTTACTTGCGGACGTGCTGCGTCGCTATATGATGTTGCAGGGCAAAACGGTTCGCCTTCAGGCTGGTACCGATGAGCACGGCAGCAAAATCTTCAAAAAGGCTGCTGAGCAGGGCATTCCTATTCAGGATTATGTCGATCAAAACTCCAAGAGTTTCCAGGATTTCATTCACTCTCTCGATGTAGAATACACTGATTTCGTTCGCACGACCGACGCTGATCATATGCGCCGTTGCCAAGCGATTTGGGAAAAACTTTCCGATCATATTTATAAAGACAAATATGAAGGTTGGTACTGTGAAGGTTGCGAAGGCTTTGTAACCGACAAAGAATACGACGAAAACGAAGGCATCTGCCCAGACCACAAAAAACCTTACACTAAGCTCAGCGAAGAGAATTACTATCTCCGCATCGCCGATTTCAAGGACCAGATCCGTGAAGCTATCGAAAAAGACGAGATGAAAATCACGCCAGCTTTCCGCAAAAAAGAATTCTTGAATCTTCTCAAAGACATGCCGGATGTTTCTATTTCTCGTCCAAAAGAACAAGTCGAATGGGGCATTCCAGTTCCTGGCGACGACTCTCAGGTCATGTATGTTTGGATTGATGCGCTTTCTAACTACATCACGATTCTTGGCTATCCAGAACAGGATATTTCTGACAGTTGGCCAGCAAATACTCAGATTGTTGGTAAAGATATTTTGCGCTTCCATGCCGGTATTTGGCCAGCAATGCTTATGGGCCTCGGCCTTCCACTTCCAAAGAATCTTCTTGCTCACGGCTTCATTACCGTCAACGGCGAAAAGATGTCCAAGTCTATCGGCAACGTAATCGCGCCAGGTGAGATTCTCGAAAAGCACGGCCTTATTCCATTCCGTTATTATTTCTTGCGCCACGCTTCTACGACTGACGATGCAGACTTTACTTGGGACAAATACGAAGCTAGCTACAACGAGCTTGCAAACGATCTCGGTAACCTCGTCCAGCGCCTCGCAACTCTCTGCAAAAAGAACGAAGTTGCTGGCGTCAAAGGTGAGCTAAAAGATAACGCTGATTTCGATGCTCGCATGAGCAAATATGAGTTCAACTTCGCTTTCGACGTGCTTTGGGACGAGATCCAGAATCTCAACAAACGCATCGACGAAGAAAAGCCATGGGCGCTCGCGAAGACTGAGCCGGATAAGGCTAAGGAAGTTCTTAAGAGTCTTATCCAGGACCTCTCGAATACGAACCTTCGTCTTGCAATCTTCTTGCCAGAAACCGCAGCAAAGATTGCAGAGATTTTCGAAGCAGAGCATATCACTCCGCCAGAAACTCCACTTTTCCCAAAGGCTTAATCTAGCAACAAAAAACCGCCAGCAAAACTGGCGGATTTTTTTATTTATTCTTTGCCCAATAGCGCTGACCGCCAAGGTAGTCGTAGACGAGCAACTGGTAATCCTGTAGCGTTTCGGTCATTTCGAACTCACGACCTTCAAGGAAGGTTGGCGTAAGAATTGGCTCGCTAGCGCAGACGTCATCAACGAGATAGTAGAACGGATCTTTCTGCCAGCGGAGCTGGTTGAACATCGTATTCATCATACAGTTTGGCGTAGTTGTTGGGAGCTTCGAGCCAGCCTGCAAGCCAGAATCGTAGTTTGTCCAAATGAAGTATGGCGTTACGCGCGTCAAATCAGAAGCTTCTTTATCTTTGCTTTCATTCAAAGTATTGAATACGCCGGCGGAATGATCACCGAAATAAAGTACGGCTACTTTCTTATCGAGCTGCTGTAGGGAATTAATGAATTCGCCGAGATACTTATCCGACTCGTGCAAAGTCTGCAAATAAGTTTCAATCGACTGCGTATTGTCTTTCTCAGTGTTGGAAGTTTCGCTAACTTTGAACTGAACGTCTTTATAAGTCGATTTATTGTATGGTGTGTGATTCTGCATCGTAATCAAACCGATAACCTGGTTATTTTTAGAGCCATTCAACTCCTTCAAAACCTGGTCATATGCAGACTTATCGTTGATGTATTCCGAATCACCTTCGTGCTCTTTGTAATCCATTTCGATTTCAGTAATGAAGGTATCGAAACCTTGTTTCTTTAAAGCGATATTGCGCTTGTACATGCCACCATTAAATGGATGAATTGCGAGTGTAGAATATTTCTGTTTCTTGAGCGTGCTTGCAACGGAAGGAATGTTGCCGGCCTTTGGAATGAGCGCCGTGTATGGAACGGTATCAAGCCAGAACTTTGACATACTTGTTAGCGCCTCGAACTCAATGTTGGCCGTACCGCCGCCATAATCGAGCGAGTACATCAAGCCGCTTGCTGTACTTTGCTGAATTTTGTGCAATTCTGGCAATACTTCGCCGCCTTCAAGCTGGTAATAATCGCTAAACTTTTTGCCCTGGAATTCTACGCTCGGATCAAAGAACGATTCGTTCAAAATCACGATAACGCTGACATTCTCGTCGCTCGCTTTTTTGCGTTTTGCATTCTCGTTATTCGCAATAATTGTATATTTTTCTTTAATATTCGCGATGCGCTCCTCGCCGTAACCTTCTGGCGCGTTGAGCTTCAACTTCTGAAAGTTGTAAAGGAAGCCAAGCACGAAACCGTTATCGTCATAGTTGCGGTTCTGGTTCCAGGCTGTAAAATGTGTGCCAAGGAAAATATCTTCATAGCGTACGCCCATATTGTGACGAACGAAATAAGTTGAGCCCATAAATACTAATACGGACAAGCCGAGCATGACGACACGCGTGATTGCGAGATGGCGGAATAAAATGAATTGTTTCTTGTCACCTTTATAGCGGAGATGGAATTTCTTGCCGCGATAGTATGAGAACACTCCGAGCAAAATCTCGACAATAATAATTGCGATAATTAAGCGCACGATCGAACCCATGTCGACGAACTTCGAAAGGGAAGACGCCTCGCTTGCAAGCTGGAAATCTTCTGGCAAAAGTGGATAACCGCGTGAATTATATTTTGCAATATGAATGAAAGTTAAAATTGCGAGCGCCGCAAAGCTAATACCGGCGGTCATGATTGGACGGCCGCAAACTGCCCAGATTGCCATCAAGATTAGCCAGACGACGAATGCATTAAAGAAGAACACCTGCGGGCTACCGAAGACAAAACTCCAAGAGCGAAAGAAATCATTAATGAAATAGCGATACTCTAGGAACCAGGTTAAAACTAGTGCTGCAATTACCAAAAAGATAGTAGAGGCAACAAGATATTTTGTTTTTTCACTCCACTTTTTCGGATTAATCTTTTTAAAAAGATTCTTCATTCCTTCCATTTTAGCACACGAACCTTAATAAAAATGCTCATGCTTGGGCGATTTTTGGCACAAAAATATAATTATATATATGAAGTGAATCCACCGTCCGCACATTTCTGTCCTTCCGCTTATCGCCACTATTGGAGTTATCGTCACGGCGTTCATAAATAACTATTTGCTACCACCAAGCAATCAGCTGTCGCAATATTTTGAAAAAACTGTCTCGATTTCTGGCGTCATTTCTGACGATATTGAATTCAAAAAGGACGACTATCGCATTCATCTCAAAACTAATTTTGGCCTAGTCTATGTAATGCTCGAGAAGCTGCCGAGCGTGTCACTCGCGCGCTCGGATTGCCTCATGGTGCAGGGCAAAATTCAGGCCGGTTTCGGCAGTTATGCAGCCTTCGTTTATCGCCCAACTGTCAAAGAAATTTCACATCCAAGCATGCCGGATTTTGCTGTTAAAATTCGCGACATTTTTTCGGAATCTGTTATCGAGCAAATCAATAACGAAGAGCAGAGCAACCTCGCATTAAGCTACCTAACTGGCCAGAAAACTTTACTCACCGAGGATCAAAAACGTAAACTTCGCCTAGTCGGCTTGGCGCACGTTGTCGTTGCATCCGGCTATCATCTTTCTGTCGTCGTTGGTTTGGCAAAGAAATATCTCGGCAAGATTTCGCGTTTCGCTTGCGCGTCTGGCGCACTACTTTTGCTAACAATATATATTAGTATCACTGGCTTTACGCCCAGCATGGCGCGCGCCGGTCTGATGACAGTTTTGTCGCTCTGGGCTTGGTATTATGGTCGCAAATTTCATCCCGCGCGCCTCATTCTTTTCGTCATGGCGATTAGTCTAATTCTCGATTCCAGTTACATCACGAATCTCGCCTGGCAACTATCGTTTGCGTCCTATTCCGGCATCATTTTTATTACGCCGCTCCTTACAGAATTTTTATATGGCGACAAAAAGCCAGGCTACGTCGCGAGCCTAATTATCGCCAGCATATCGGCGCAACTTTTTTGTCTGCCATTTACGCTTTACTATTTCGGCTCTTTTCCAATCCTTGCACTTATAGCAAACGTACTCGTTACGCCAGCCATTCCATTCGCAATGCTCGGCACCTTTTTGCTCGGCATTACTCATCTTCCGCCGCTCGTGTTTCTAACCAAACAGGTCCTTGCTTTTCAGCTCGCTGTCATTGATTATCTTGCTGCTATCCCGTGGGCGAGTATCGACCTCGGCGCCGAGAATCCACTCGTTTTTCTAAGCTATATTCCAATTCTGGCGCTACTCCTGTTATTGAAACGCGCTACCAGATACAGTTATCGCCCCAGTTATGCTAAAATATACGCATGTTGATAAGCTCTGAATCGGAGATGCTAGAATTCGGCAAAAACTATGCCGCAAAGCTAGAAATTCCAGCCGTAATTGAACTCGTTGGCGACGTTGGTGCTGGCAAGACTACTTTTGTGCGCGGCTTAGCGCAAGGTCTCGGCATTGAAGAGCCGCTCAGCTCGCCATCCTTCACGATATCTCGTTTTTATCAGGGCGAAAAAGCTACTCTCACTCACTATGATTTTTATCGTCTCGAAGATCCTGGACTCATGGCCGAAGATTTGGCGGAATCTATCATGGACGAAAACAATGTCACGGTCATTGAATGGGGGCAGAGCATCGCGGATATTTTGCCACCAGAGCACAAAGTCATTGAGATTAAATATATCGACGAAAATACGCGGGAGCTAATCGAAAAATGAAACTCTATTTAGACACTTCGAATCCAAAAACCATTCTCAAATTAGACGATAAAGAATACGAATGGGAATCCGGTCGCACGCTCGCACGTGATTTGCTCAAATTTATGCACGACAAACTCGTCGAAAACGGTGCCGACTGGAAAGACATTTCCGAGATTACTTTCTTTGCTGGACCAGGCAGTTTTACGGGCCTCCGCATCGGCGCAACTGTCATTAATACGCTCGCGCAGGACCTAAATGTACCGCTTTATAACCACCGCGGCGAAAAAGTTGACATTATTTTGCCAGAATATGGCCGTCCAGCCAATATTACACCGCCAAAAAAATAATCCACGTGATAGAATATTTTTATAGGGGGCATGGATTATTATTTGTTTTTAATTACAACTTAGAAAGAGGTAGAAATGGATTGGATTATCCCAGCTATTGCTGCGCTAGTCGTTGGCGCAGGTGCTGGTGTTGGTGTTTCTTATGCATCGAACAAGCGCAAAGAAAATGGCGGCAAAAATAAAGCTGACGAACTCATCCGCAAAGCCAAGCACGAAGCTAGCGAAATCGTCTTAACTGCAAAGAAAGAAGCGACCGAAATTCACGATCAGACTCAGAAGGACGAAGCTGACCGCCGCAAAGAATGGAAAAAGACTGAAGATCGTCTTGTAGAGCGCGAAACTTTGCTCGACAAGAAGCTCGACCAGCTCGACAAAAAATCTGACAATCTTCGCAAAGAAGAAGCTGAGCTCGAAAGCCTCAAAGAAGAAGTCCGCGGTATCCGCACTAAGGCTCAGGAAAAGCTCGAAAAAATCGCTGGCCTCAGCAAAGCTGACGCCAAAGAAAAACTCATGGCTATGACCGAGCGCGACATTAAGCAGGATCTTACTGAGCTCGTCGTTAAGGAGCAGAAAGCTCTTCACGAGCACATCGAGGAAACTGCTGAATCTATCCTCCTCACTACTATGGAGCGTATGTCTTCTGAGGTTACTGCAGACCGTACCGTCACTAGTCTCAAGCTTCCTGATGACGATATGAAAGGTCGCATCATTGGTAAGGAAGGCCGCAACATTCAGGCTCTCCAGCACGCCACCGGTGTCGATGTTCTCGTCGACGATACTCCAGGCATGGTTGTTCTTAGTAGCTTTGATCCTATTCGTCGCCAGGTCGCACGTTACGCTCTTGAGCGCCTTATGAAGGATGGCCGCATCAACCCATCTAGCATCGAGGATGCAGTTGCTCGCGCAAACCGCGAAATCGAAAAGGAAGTTGTTCGTGCCGGCGAAGACGCTGCTCGCGAAGTTGGCGTCATTGGTATCCCAAGCGAAATTCTTCACCTTCTCGGCGAACTTAAGTTCCGCACTAGCTATGGCCAGAACGTTCTTCTTCACTCTATCGAAATGGCTCATATGGGCGGCATGATTGCAGAAGAAATCGGTGCCGATGTTCAGGTTACCAAGACTGCATGTTTGCTCCATGATATGGGTAAAGCTGTCACTCATAAGATTGAGGGCAAGCACGCTGATATTGGTGCAGAGCTCGCAAAGAAATATGGCATGGATGAAAAGATTGTTCACGCTATTGCGGCTCATCACAACGATATCGAGCCAACCACCCCAGAAGCCATCATTGTCAAAATCATGGATGCAATTTCTGCGGCACGCCCAGGCGCACGCAATATCTCCGCAGAGAACTTTGCAGAGCGCATGAAGGCACTTGAAAACGTTGCAACTAGCTTCCCAGGCATCGACAAGGCTTATGCAATCTCCGCTGGTCGCGAAGTTCGCGTCATTGTTGAGCCAAAGACTATCGACGATCTCTCCGCGCTCAAGCTTGCACGTGATATCGCCGATAAAATTGAGGCTACGATGCAGTATCCTGGCGTCATCAAAGTCAACGTCATTCGTGAGACTCGCGCTATCGAGTACGCGAAGTAAAAAAACTATTTCAGTTTTCCAAAAGAACCGCCCCGCGCGGTTCTTTTTATGCTAAGATATAAGCATGAGCGCTAATAACGCTGAACCTACGGGTGAGGTCAAAAATCCAGATGAACCACTTCTAGGCAATAATGGTGTCGATTACGGCAGTTATGCTTCGGATGGCAATATTAAAAAAGCCACTAATGTGGATATGGATTTTGATTCCAAAGAATTCGAAAAGCGCCAAAAAACTGAATATTTCGTCAACATTGAAGGCGCCGAAAGACTTAAACGCGAAGAAGAGCGTCGTCGCGCCGCAGAAGAGAAGCGCCGTATTAAAGAGATTAATCGTCTCAGCAATAATATTGCACAGGGCACTGACTTATCTAGCATATCGAGCAAGGAAGATAAGCAACTTCAGAAAGCTATCGAGCAGAAAAAACGCACAGATCGTCGCCAAGAGAGGCGTACGAGGAGCGCTGCATTCATTCGCCGCACCGTCAGCAATAAGAAAATTATGGCAATTCTATGCGTAGTACTAGTATTGCTTATTGTTGGCGTCATCGTTCTAATCCAGGTCCTAAAAGAGGAATCTGTTAAACAGAAAATCGCTCAGGTAGAAGAAGATTACAGTGCTTCAGTAATGAAATCGGAAGAGATTCGCGAGAAGTACGTTAATGACAGCGAATTCGATTATGACGATGCAGTAGAAGCATATCGCGCGCTCGTCGAATCCTCTAAGAGCGATGTCGATAAAATTGAAAACACCATTCGCTTCTCCATGTTTGTCTCGAGCTATAGCAACGACTATCAACTAGCCGAAGAAACGCTTCTTTCGATTGAAGAAGTAGTTTCGAGAAACCCGAACTTCTATATTAGGTATTATGGCGAACTCTGCGAACTATACAAGAAGAGCGGCGACGTAGAGAAGTATGACGAGGCTTATAGGAAGAAAGCAGAATATGAGAGCCAAGACTAGCAAGAAAATTTGCATTTATCTTGCAGCAACCCTAACCTTTTCACTAATTGGTTGCCGCGTATTTGCAGAATCGTGGATTAGCCCGCCTAGCGTTGTCGGCCCTGGCGGCGGCGGTTCTGGTGGGTCGGTATGTCCTAGTGGCTCTGAATCGAACTGGAAAACAGCAAACAACGACTGTCACGGTTCGTCATGGGTTTACTATAAGTATCACGCTGGCAGCGATACCTCCGGTGATGTGGTTTTTCATCCTGCAAAATCCGGCAGTGGCGATACATTAAGCAATGCCTGTAAGGAAACAGGTGGTTTTTGGCATTTGGGCTATGATGTCTCGCACTCGTGGAATATGACCTGTTACGGAAACTCGAATAATAGCCACTGGAACGCTGCAGCAGGCGAATGGGCACAGTGCGGTGGCAGTATGTCTGGCACGCGTTACGAGGGATGGTCTAAGCTTCCATTTGTCATTGATGGTGCTGCTCACGCTCAGACGGTCTTCCATCAGAAGATTAGTACTAACAATATGGCATTTGGCTATTGGAATGTATCTAATAATACATGGAGTTCATATGGCGTATTCGGCTCAACGTCGCTAAAAGGCGCTTCGTACCACCCATCCAGCGGCTTGTCTCATACAATCTATCTGACAAAATCCGGCAAGAATGTTAATACGAGCTCATACTTTACCGCAGATCATTATGCAACCAGCCTAGAGCAGGTCAAGAAAGCATACAACAAGACTCTCGACAAATACATCGAAGAGCATCCATCTGAGGCATCTAGCTTTTCGAAATGGACCGATGGCAACATTCCTAACATCTCTGCCTTCTGTTCTGGTGACGATTCGGATCAAAAAGCGACATTTAGCGGTACGACAACGCTCACTAGCCACGAGTTGAGCAGTACAAACGGCCGCTTCAAGGCAGTATTTAAACACAATATTGCTCGTGTTGATGGTGATGAATTTGAAGCAAAGAATGAATGGAGCACGAATCCATCATTAGGAACAAGCGTTAAAGGTGACTGGACTTCCAAGAAAAAAGGCGACTCTCTTGATGTGACTACGGAGACAATCCAGGGCTACCTCAATTACGGTGGCAGCATTAAGGTTTGTAGTAGCCTCAACTATTATTCAGAGATTCATTCAGATGGCACTAAGAAATCTGCCACCTCATCTCAAGTCTGCTACACCTTTACCCGTGGCAACCCATCTTCTGGTGGCGATATCGCTGTCGATGTCTATGGCGATGGTTACAATAATAAGATTGGTACTACCGCCAAGCGATATGTTTTGTCTGAGAATGGTAATGGTGAATATAAAATCGTGTATCACGATACTGCTAAGCGTACGGATAGCGTAGGCGATGAGATTTCATTCTCCTGGAAAACGACTAACACGACCAAAACTCTAACGGCTGAAGGCGTTGAAGATAAAAATGCCAGCGGCAGCTCTGGCTATGTTGGTAGCGGCGGAAGTATTGTCAATCATCATCCTGAGGTTAGCGGCGTTCTTAAATATGGTCAGACCGTCACATTCTGTAATAATTTTGAATGGCATTCGCAGAAGCATAAATATACGAGCCGTGACTATGTTCAAACTGGTACTACGACTTCAAATGGTCGAACTGTCCCAACTTACGGTTATAGGTGGGTAACGCACGAAGATAACTATACGAGCATCAATGGCAGTAAGAACGGTGGCTGCGTTGAGATCTATCGCCCAGAAAAACGCTGTGCCATCGACACCTCGATGAAGTTCGGTATTGAGAACGGTGAAAATATTGGCCGTGTTGGCGTCAGGAACTTTAGCTCTCCTGGTACGAGCAGCTACTCCTGGACGGCCGTTAATAGCAGCACGACTCATACGGTATCTGATTTCTACGACAAGAACACTTGGGCTATGCCGGGCGACTCGATCCAGTTTAAGTATGAAGCCTGTGCTGGCGCGTTCTATACTATAGAAACTAACCCGAGCATCAGTGGGCTTGGCACACATTATTCTACTGCCGGCTACGTTGCTCGCGACGCGTATGGTACGGACGCAACATCTCTAGGCGCTCGTATATATAACAAGAAAGACTCGAATACTGATGGTTATCTCTTCAAGGATGAAGCGAACCGCTATCGCAACTATTCGTCATACAAGAACCCAGTCAATACTACTAACGCAAACTTAGCAGCAATTACGGCGGCCACTCCGCTTCCGTATGCAACTTGGACTACTGGTTTCAACGGCGCCAATAAGCCAGCCAGTGGCTTCCTTAGCGGTAGCTCTCCAAATCCAATCGCCGAGATGTCCGGTAGTGGCAGCTCTGCTATCAGCGTCCCTGCAGCAAAGAGCCCAAGCACGAACAATTATGATGGCGACGTTACTAACTCGTATAAAATCTGTAAGTCGAATGGCGATGGCTGTCGTCTCTTACAACAAGATGTTGGTGGCTCGGTCACTCAGCAGTTTACCTGGAATCACCTAGTATTGCGCGATAGCTCAGTTTCCGGCTCGGTTACTACTCATAGCGCCAGCGGTTTGGTTCGCGTTCCATATAACTACTACCTCAAACCATACGTTAAGAATGATGATCCAGACGGCGTTGTTTATCTTGGCGAAAGCAAGGTAACCTATCCAGGCGTCGTTGTCTTCCCACGCAAGAATGCAGTTGTCCATGGTGGTGCAACTTACGCTACGATTACGAAAGAGACGCACCTCAACGTTCGCGTCTATAACCAGAGAACTGGTAGAAATCTTGAGGTTAAGAATACTACCCAGCGCCTCAACCAAAACGGTAACTTGACGATTACTGACGATTCGTCATTCATGACTGGTGGTATGAAGTTCGATATTCTCGATGACGGCTACAATACAGTCGGTGACAAGATTTGTACAGAGATTAAAATCTGGCCAATCGATAGCCATGAAACTGGCAGTAGCGCTACGGTATATGGCGCAACTGCTACTAATGGTGATAACAGGTGGCAATATCAGTACGCTCTCATGGAAGGCTACAGAACCAACTCCAGTGGCAACCCAGTCTTTACTGCGTACGCAACTTCTTGTTCGACTATCGCAAAGCGCCCGACCATGAGCGTAGAATCCTCGAACGCTTATAGCGCAACCGCAGTCAACAACAAGCCTGGCTTCACGACTGGTCTTTACGCAAAATGGTTCGGTGGCAAGAGATACATCTTTGGCTCATGGAGTGAATACGGCATCTTTGGCCGCATCAACGTTACTGACGGCCGCACCTTCGTTTCCGGCGCAGCAGTTGGCTATGACGAAAATGTTGGCGGCACAACACGCAATGCTTCTCGCAATAACAACAGCAATACTGTTGCAACAGGGAAGACTAGTGGCAAAGTCTGCATGTTCTCTACGCAAACCTTCGTCAATCTTGTCGGCAATGATTGCAAGTCATCATCTGCCGTTATTGGCACTGATGCGATGGTGAACTACCGCGACAATATCCTCGACCGCTATGGCAAGATCGGTACTGACAAGAAGAGTGAGCATATTAAAGTTACAAAGAAAACCAGTGATGGTAAGTATGATCTCAACATTTCTCAAGATCAGATTAGCTCCTATCGCATCGAAAAGAATGGTGATGTAGCAAACAACAAGAGTATCGTTGGCCTTTATGCTAACGGCGACGCTGTACTTACGGGCACTCCGAAGTTCGCCGATAGCGATAACCGCACGATTGTTTATAACGTTAAAGGCACGCTCATAATTAACGGAAATATTAATGATGAGCGCAACGAATCGAAGAGTTCTATCAGTGATCTCACCGGTGTAATTATTATCGCCAAGAGAGTATGGGTCACCGGCAACGTAGATTATATTAACGCTACGATTGTTACGCGCGATGCTGACGGTGCAGAAATTAATACCTGTAAGACTGATGGCGGTGTCACTATTACGGTCGGTACTGGTAATGAAGGCGCTAGCCGTGGTACCATGACCAATCATCTCTGCAATAAGACCTTAACCTTCGATGGCCCAGTTTTTACGCGCAAGATTATTCTTAACCGTACTGCTGGCGCAAGCGATGGCGGTACCTTCCCAGCAGGCGTCCAATCTATTAAGCGCGCCGAAATCTTCAATCTTAATATGGCAAATTACCTCTGGAGCTTTGATCAAATGACTCACTACAGTCAGGCTGTCACGACCTACTCGCGTGAGCTGCCAACGAGGTATTAAAAGGGTGCATTTTCGCTTATGCTAATGTATAATAAAAATATGGGCATGCATCTGGAGGAGGAGCAAAAAGGCTTCACTATTATTGAAGTTATGCTGTTTTTGGCATTGAGTGGCTTTTTGCTCGTCGGTATTCTAGCTGGTACCGGTTCCAGCATCGCAAACCAGCGCTATAAAGACGCTGTTCAGGATGCCGCTGACGCTCTACGCAGTGCATATTCTTTTGTTGCTGATACTCAGGTTGAAACCCGCGATAAGAAACAGGGTGCTTGTGGTGGTACTGTAGAAGGTGCTGACTATGGCAGCGATAACGAGGCTAACCTCTATCGTGGCCGCACCACCTGTGCCGTCTATGGCGCCGTTGTTATGATTGACGGCAATCGCATTCAGACTACTACCGTAATTGGTCGTGACTACTTCGACTTTGTTCGCGCCGCTCAGGAAGTTTCCGCCGGCAAGAACGTCAGTGAAGAGTTTGCAGAGGATGTCAAAGTTGCTTTGAACCCAACCAGCGACCTCGCATTACTAAAAGCATTGCACGTCAATAACCTTGCCTATCAGTGTGGCACGATGGCTAGCTGCAAAGACATCAGTGTTCCTGGTGGCTCTAAGGTTCAGAGACTTAAGTGGGATACTATTTTCAAAGCTCCACGCTCGGCCGAGCAGAGTAAGAACGAAGATCTTAAGCTAACCTTGCTTATTTATCGCTCGCCAGTAAACGGCGTTATTCGTACGATTTCTATGAGTAAAGCAATCGAGTACAATGGCAAGGTTGTCGACTATGCTAAGGATACATTTACGAGTCTAAAGGACCAGGGCATTTATCAGTTCTTCGAAAATGATGCAGCTGGCAACCCGCAATTAACCCAGAAAGATCTTTATTTGTGTATTGATAGTAATGGCGCTGAAAGCTATGCCGATCACCGCCGCATCATCAAGATTACTAGAAATGCACACTCTCAGAGTGGCGTGATTTTGCTAGACATGGACGAAGAAGCTTACTACGATTCACCAACTAATACGGACCCAGTACTATGCGACGACAAGTAAAAACATCTAGACGCGGCGATACACTTATCGAGGTCATGCTATCGATTTCGATTTTTGCTCTCGTCGCAATGATTACAATCAACATGATGAACGACGGCATCAATACCGCCCAGCGTACGCTTGAAGCTGAGATGGCTCGCAACGAAATTGATGCTCAGGCAGAAGCTTTGCGCTACATTCATAACAACTATGTCGCAGAGCGTCAGAAGCTTGAGAGCGAGAGCCAATTCCGCAAGATTTGGAACAAGCTCATCTCGAAGGCAGTTCGCCCAAGTATTACGGCTACGGAAATGGCCGAAACTGAGAGCGGCAAATCCTTTGATATTAATGATATGAATTCCTGTGAGGAGCCATATGCTGAACAGGCTCATCTCCAGCGTTTCAATGCATTCATTTTGAATACTCGCCTCATCATGCCAGAGCTCTCGACTGAGAGTGACTTCAAGTATCTCGGTTATAACTACAATGAGCTAACCGATCATATGATCGCCTATCATAATACTGACGCTAAGAAATTTAGTGCGCCATCACTTTATCCACGCCTTATCTTTGGTAAGCTTTCTAACAAAGGCACTGGCAAGAAAAATACCGAAGAAGCTAACCTCGATGAAGGGAAGGACATCTTCAATGATATCTCCGTTGCTGAAGGTATTTGGATTGACGCAGTAAGCAATATTGATACTTACGGCAAGACTGGTGCTGATTATTATGACTTCTATATCCGCACTTGTTGGCATGCTGCTGGTCAGCGTACTCCGTCCACGATTACCACTGTTGTTCGCCTTTATAATCCGGAGGTTATGGAATAATGTCGAAGAAAAAAGCCTTCACTATCATTGAGCTCATGTTGGCCATGGCCTTCCTTGGTACGATGCTTGTTGGTATCGCATCACTCACGATGCGCATTACGAATATTTATCAGAAGGGCCTTGCTCTACGCAGTATTAACTCTATCGGCCGCGAGATTATCTCGGATATTACGCGCACAGTTAACGCTTCTAAAGTAAATATCGATATTAACCCGGAGATACCAACTAGCCACCAGGTCGAGCAGTCGCACATCGATGAAGCGCGTGCGGATTACTTTATCGCTACCGCAGAGGATGATGGTCGTCAGCTAGGCGGCGTCTTCTGCACGGGCGATTATAGCTATGTTTGGAACACTGCAGACAATTTGCGCAAAGTTCGTGCTAACGAGCAATTGAAGAACAAAATCTATACTGGCACGACAATTAATACTGCGCTCGGCCTTCATGCCTATGTTATTAAGGCAAAAGATGGCTATATGATTCCTAAGTTCGCTCGCTTCCAGGATAAAGAACGCCAAGCTTGCGCACATACTGAGGTGACATCGGCTACCGAAAAGACCTATATTCCTTCAACGGGCCCTGGCATCAAGAAGACGAACGCTTACTTGTTTGAGCTGAACGCAGAAGATTCTAACGCAACGCTAAACAAAGTCACAGAATTAATTGAAGACAATGAATCCGACCTCGCGATGTATAACTTCACAGTCTTCCCAGCAACTCAGCATGCTACGACGAAGCAGATTTTCTACTCGGGCATGTTCATCTTGGCAACCTATCGTGGTGGCGTCAACATTCAGTCGAATGGCGACTTCTGCGAGGGTTCCGATCATGAGAACGGCGAACGCGATAGTGAGGATTCTGACGAAATGACGCTAAACGATTTCGATTACTGCGCAGTAAATAAATTCAACTTTTCTGCACGTGCGACTGGGGAAACTGGTATAAATAAGTATGGAGGTAATTAATATGAAGGCTAAAAGAACAGAGACGAGGAAAGGTGCGGCCTCGATCTATATTGTAATTTTTACAACAACTTTGTTGGGTATTATTGCATTGAGTTTCGTTCGCATTATGCTCGCAGAATCTCTCCGCACTACCAACTATAGCCTTTCTCAGTCCGCCTACAACTCCGCACTTGCTGGCGTAGAAGATGCGAAAATTGTTCTTCTCCGCTACCAAAGCTGTATCAACAAGGGTACCTATGTTTCTGGTGGTGGCAAGTCTGCCAGTTGTGATCAGATTTATAGCCTCTTCGGTAACCAGAACGCTGCTTACAAGACCTCCCAAGACTGTAGCGTTGTCGGTAAAATCCTTCACTCTAGTCAGTCTAATCTTGATAAAGAGACTCTTATTCAGACTCAAGACAATGTCGACACTGGTACTATTGACCAGGCCTACACTTGTGTAAAGATCTCTACTTATACTGAAGACTTCCTCGCTACACTCAATAGCAAAAACCCAACCAAACTTATCCCACTTCGTAGCGATAGTCCAGAAACTCAAAAGAGAATTAATCGCATTCAGATTCAGTGGTTCGATAGCCAGAACTATGATGACGTCTCGAACTCTGACGGTAACATTAAGACTGGCTTCTCTGGCTTCTGGAAGAGCGGCAGCAATAGCGACCTCACCGGCAAGCTAGTTTCGAACAAGGGTGTCTATAACAGTGGTAGCTCAACTGCTGCTGATTACGGCAACGCATTCACTAGCAATCCTGTCGTGCCTCCCGTAATTCAGGCAACCGTAATTCAGAGCGCAAACTCCTTCACGATGGATCAATTCTACGCTAGCGAGGGAACTGGTAATGCTAGCAGGACCAATCGTGGCACTTTGATGCTTCGCCCAACTAGCAATAAGGACGCAACTCTTCTTAGTAATCGCCAGGTCAGCACTGCTGCCGACGGCAACCACTCCAACGTTTTGCCACAGAATTCAATTGCTTACTCTGCAAACAAGAGCTTCAACACTCCAATGGATGTTGTATGCGACCCGGGCCACCCAGATCAGTGGGGCACCTACGCTTGTAAAGCAGACTTCTATCTTCCAGCCCCACTCGGCTCTTCCTATACTGACGGTCACGCAAGCGAACGCAATATGGCAACTTCCTTCCTAGTTGTCAACCTACCATATGGTGGTCCACAAACCGATATTTCGGCAAAGATGTATAGCTGTATCGATCCTCAGAAGCCAATCAACGCTACGATTGCAACTGCAGGTGGCGCTGTAAACTGTGAAATCATCTACTTCGCAAACGTTCAGCCAATGGTCGACTCGACTGGCCGCGCAAACGATCTCTTCCGCCGCGTCGAATCTCGCATCGAGCTCGCTGATACTAACTTCCCAATCGCGAACTATGCACTCGCAATGACCGATCCGGCCAACACTAATGGCATCGTCAAAGACTTCTATGTCACTAATAACTGTAGCTATTCTAGCTCTTGGTTTGATACTGCTACCAAGCAGATTAAGAACAAGAAAGGTGGCATTGATGCTCACGGTGAGCTCGGCGCTAACCAAGTTACCTGTGCTAACTCCAAGAAGAATAACACTGATACTCCAGGCAACGGTAACGGTGAATAAAAAAGCATAAAAAATCTGGCCCTTCGGGGTCAGTTTTTTGTTGGTGCCCGCGACTAGACTCGAACTAGCACATCCGTAAAGACACTAGCACCTGAAGCTAGCGCGTCTACCAATTCCGCCACGCGGGCATGTGGTAATTATAGCATAATGGTATAATAGACTCATGAGTACACATCTTGGTGCGCTATGGGATTTTATTCGCGCGCGCAAACGTATTATTTGTATTATGGCCCCAGTTATTTTGGGTCTACTTTATATGGTTCTTTGCATGGTGCAGCTGCGTCAGTCGATTTGGTTCGACGAGTCTTACAGCGCCTATTTAACGCGCTTCGAGTATCCAAAAGTCTGGGATCTTACTGCGCAAGATGTCCATCCACCACTCTATTACTTTGCACTCAAAACTTGGGCTCATTTCTTCGGCCATACTGACTTTGCGATGCGTATGCTTTCGGTCGTTTGTGGCGCTGTCGCGATTCTATTTGCTTACCTTTGGCTTAAGTATAAATATGGCGCTACGGCGGCAATTACGGCTTCGGCTTTGTTGGCGATTTCGCCAGTATTCGTGCGCTATGGCCAAGAAATGCGCATGTATACATTGGTCTTAGCGATTGTGTTTGCTGCGACTTATGTCTTGCAGCTCGCCATCGATAACGGCAAAAAACGCTGGTGGGTTATGTATGCAATATTGCTTGCGCTCGGCATGTGGACGCACTATTTCTGTGCCTTCGCTTGGATTGCGCATCTCGTGTATCTCCTCTTGGTTTACCGTAAAAAAATCTTCCAGAAGAAAATCATTCTAACCTATATTGGCGCCGTAGTATTGTTTGTGCCTTGGGTTCCAAGTCTCATTCGCCAGACGGCATCTGTCGAAAGCGGCTTCTGGATTGGTGACGTTAGCTTCCATACTCTCGCAAATTACGTTACGGAATCGCTCGTCTTCCAAAAATCTGGCGACCTCAAAGGCTGGCTATTAATTCTCGTGTTGCTCGCAATTGTTACGATTATTACGTCGGCAATCGCATCGCGCAAAAAACTTCGCATGCTGTTAAGCATGATGTTAGTTCCGCTTCTAGCGCTTATTCTCCTTTCGATGCCACCGCTCGCGCCAATGTTTGTTACGCGCTATATTCTATTCTCGATCGTTTCTATTTCGCTTGTTGCGGGCGTAGGATTAGTCCTGTATGTGCGCAGCTTGCCGAAACCGAAAGCTCGCTCGAAGCGAAAAACTGTCATCTTCCGCGCACTTAGCGTAAGCGCCGCAGTTCTAGTATTGGTAGGCACTAGCGCAGCTGGTATTTCTTCGGTCTATACGACAGGGAATTACAATTTTAATAGCAATACCAAATCCGCAAGCAAAGAACTCTACGATACAATTGTCACTTTGGATAATAATAGGCATCTCGCAATTATCTGTGCCTCGCCATGGGTATACTTTGATATGTCATTCTATTCCACAAAAGAGAACTCAGTCTACTTTATGAATGAGACGACTAAGTATGACATGGGCTCGCTCTATCCACTTCGTGATTCTTACACTAATCGCATCGACGATTTGGATGCGTTTATTGCTAAGCGCGATAGCTTCTGGTATATCACTTCAATCGACGAAAATGGCGAATTGGAAACAACTTTCCCACGCGACGATTGGCGCATTGAAGAATATACGATGTCTAAGTTTAACGATTTTAGTGATACCTACGCCATCGTGAAGATGGTTAAAGAGTGATATAATACTCCCTAGAGTCGGGGCGTGGCGCAGCTGGTAGCGCGCGCGGTTCGGGACTGCGAGGTCGCCCGTTCGAATCGGGTCGCCCCGACCATTTTATTTAGAAAAGAAAAACCGGTCGCCTAATCGCGACCGGTATTTTGAATCCCCCATTCCTCGAATACTTTGTTGATCTGTCCTGCATTCATGCCGAGCCTTTGCTTAAATGAAACGCGCAAGAATTCATTCGGATAGCGTACTTCGTACGGCCATTCGCAGAGAATATTGCAGTATTCTTCGGCGGTTAAATCGGCATCAATCATAGCAGCCAGGTGATAGGGTCTTCCTTCCTTGTCCTCGAGGACATGGAACTCGTAATGCGGTCCGGAGTATGAGTACTCGGAACGGTCAGCAGCATACTTTAGTTTTCGCTGTTCTTTGAGTGCTCGCTCAAACCAGTCCCAACGATGGCAGCGTGTGCCATTGTTAAATCCGAGGATATATAACAGAAAATCGTTCGGATGTTTAGGGAAGTGCATTTCGGAAATCTCCGGCATTTCGCCACCGCAGATAACCAAAAAAGCATCGCCAGCTTTAACATTCTTGCATATTGCTACCTCTTCGCCACGCCAGTAGAGATGTAAAACACCCGCCTCAGAATCATAGCTATAATCCGTCGAACGAGAATCTCCCAAGCGCATTTTTCCGACGCCAAAATCGCCGATGAAAATCTTGTGTTTCGCCATGAACCTCACCCCTTTCTTTTTGTGGGCAAAACATCGAGTTTCTAGGGATTAAAAAGTGCACTCCTATTGAGTTTATTATATAATAGATATATTGATTTTTATAGGAGTGTACTGTGCCAGAATACAAGAATACTGCCGGCAAGAAAAAACCGCAGAAACAGAATAAAATTTTAAACTTCTTCAGACTAGCTATCTTTTGGGTAATTGTCCTATTTTTGGGTAGCGCAATCTTCACTAGCCTCACCGGTGACGGCTACGGCAAAAACGAAGAACGCACCATTACTGAAATTCTTAGCTATGCCAAGGAAGAGAAACTCGAAAAAATCGAGGTTACCGGCAACGATTTGAAAGTTACTGCCAAGGATAACGTCGATCTTCCAAAAGTTATGATTTCTCGCAAGGATGGTTCTGGCACCCTCCAGGAGCAGGGCTTTGAAGAAGTAATCAACGAAGGTAAAGTTGCTATCGAAATCAAAGACGATACTGATGTTTTCGGCGCCATTATGGATGTCGCACTCCTTGTTGTCCCTATCATTCTTATCATCGGCTTCTTGGTCTTCATGATGCGCCAAGCGCAGAGTATGAACAATCAGAACATGGGCTTCGGTAAAGCTAAGGCTCGCCTTTATGGCAACGAAAAGAACAAAGTTCTCTTTACTGATGTCGCTGGTAACGAAGCTGCCAAGCAGGATCTTTCCGAAGTTGTCGACTTCCTAAAGAACCCAAAGAAATACGAAAAAGTTGGCGCTAAGATTCCGCGCGGCGTTCTTCTCGCTGGTGATCCGGGTACTGGTAAAACTCTCATGGCACGCGCCGTTGCTGGTGAGGCTGGCGTTCCATTCTTCTCAATCTCCGGTTCTGAATTCGCAGAAATGTTTGTCGGTGTTGGCGCATCTCGCGTCCGCGATCTCTTCGCAAAGGCAAAGAAAAACGCTCCAAGCATCATCTTCATCGATGAGATTGATGCTGTTGCTCACAAACGCGATGCTCGTGGTGGCGCAGGCCGCGAAGATGAACAGACTCTTAACCAGATCCTCGTCGAGATGGATGGTTTCGACAACGAAACTGGCGTCATCGTGATTGCTGCAACTAACCGCGTAGACATGCTTGATAAGGCGCTCCTTCGCCCAGGCCGCTTCGACCGCCACGTCAATGTTACGCTCCCAGAGCGCAAAGATCGTATCGAAATTCTCAAGGTTCACTTCAAGAACAAGCCAGTTGCAGAAGATGTCGATATTAACGCGCTTGCTGCAAAGACCGCCGGTTCTAGTGGTGCAGATCTCGCAAACATCGCAAACGAAGCTGCCATCGGCGCTGCTCGCAATAACCGCAAAGAGATCACTAACGCTGACGTAACTGAAGCTTTTGAACGTGTTGCTATTGGCCCAGAACGCAAGTCCAAGGTCATGAACGAGCAAGAGCGTAAGATTACTGCTTATCATGAAGCTGGTCACGCAATCGTTGGTCATGTCCTTCCGGATTCTGATCCAGTTCACAAAGTTACTATTATCCCACGCGGTCGTACTGGTGGTGTTACTTGGTTCCTTCCTCCAGAAGATCGCAGCTACAAGAGCGTCTATGAATTGAAAGATGTTCTCGCTCGCGCAATGGGTGGTCGTGTTGCTGAACGCATTATCCTTGGTGCTGATGGTATTACTACTGGTGCTAGCTCCGACCTTCAGCATGTTGCTGAACTCGCTCGCGAGATGGTTGCTGAAGAGGGCATGGGTAGCAAACTTCGTGATCAGGTTTTCAATACCAACGAAGTAAACTTCTTCGGCGATCGTGCAAAAATCTATTCCGAAAAGACTGCAGAGATTATCGATGCAGAAATTGAGGCTCTTAGCAAAGAAGCTAACGCTCGTGCTGAAGCAGTTCTTAAAGCTAATCGCAAATATCTCGATGCGCTCGCTACTGCTTTGCTCGAAAAAGAAACTCTCGAAGAAAAAGAAGTTGCTGCGATTCTTAAGGGTTCTTCCTTGCCAACTGCCGCTAAATTACACGACTAAAAACTGGTATAATAATTACAGTTATGAAGAAGCGCAAACTACTACATTTTCGTTCAGTCGTTTCGCTCGCCAATACTAAGCTATCGGTTAAGACCGCGGCCATTGTGATTGCGAGCTCTACGCTCATCTCGGCTTTGCTGGGCATTTTCCGCGACCGCTGGCTTAATACGATGTATTACGATACCTATCCAGCTGGTCTCGACGCATACACTGCAGCTTTTACGGTTCCAGATTTCTTATTCTTCATTATTACTTCTGGTGCGCTTGCTGTTACTTTCGTACCAGTCTTTAATCAGCGCCTCGTCAACGGTAATAAAAAATCTGCTTGGGAACTCAGTACTAGTACGCTAAACTTCCTCGCGTTAATCAGCCTCGTTGCTTCTATTCTTATTATGATTTTTGCTGATCCACTCGTCCGCTACATTGTTGCGCCGGGCCTTAATGAATCTGCAATGTCTCTAGCTATCAACATGATGCGCGTGATTGCGATTAACCCATTCCTATTCTCGATTTCTACTGTGTTATCCAGTATGCAGCAGGCAGTTGGGCGTTTTATTTTCTACTCGCTCGCGCCGGCACTTTATAACATTGGTATTATCGTCGGTATTCTTGTCTTTACGAACGGTATTAATATCTTCGGCGTTCAGCTCTTCGAAGGCGGCATCATGGGTGTCGCACTTGGCGTGGTCTTTGGCGCGCTTTTGCAGCTAGCAACTAGTATTATTGGTCTCGTCGGTCTCGGCTTCGATTATAACTTCAAGATTTCTTGGAAGAACCAAGGTTTTCGCACGGTACTCAGACTTCTCCCGTCTCGTTCTGCAGACCAGGGCATCGATTATGTTATGAGCATTATCAATACTAACCTCGCATCCCGCATGGGCGAGCAGTCGATTCGTGCTTATCAGCAGGCATCCAGTCTTCACTCTATGCCGGTCAACCTCATTGGTGTGGCAATTTCTACCGCTTTCTTCCCAAAGCTTAGTGAAGAAGCTGGTCGTAAAAACGATACTAAGTTCCGCGAGACTTATCGCGAAGCGCTCAGTACGATTATTCTTATTTCGATGCCGATCGCAATCATTGCGTTCTTTACGCGCGGCTACGTCGTAAACTTCATTAAGAACGGTGGTGACCCAAAGATTGCTAGTGTTCTCGGTGCCTTCATTGTTGCAATCATTACGCAGTCGCTTTATCACATCGTGGCGCGTGGCTTTTATGCCAAGCAGAACGCGAAGACCCCGCTCATTGTTTCTATTGCTGCTTTCGTTGTTCAGGTAGTTGCCGCATTACTGCTTAGCTGGTGGGGCTTTGGCCCAGAAGGCCTCGCATACGCATGTAGCATTTCTGCTGTCTTCGAGGTTGGCGTCTTGCTAATTATCCAGAATAAAGAAGGTGTCTTGCTTGATCGCGCATTCTGGATTACTGCTTTCAAAATGACTATCGCGGCTGGTATCGCCGGTGCTGTCTCCTATGTTCTTACCAAGCTTCTCCCACTACGCGCAACGGACAACTCCTTCCTCGCAACTTTCCCGAAGTTCGTCGTAATCGCCGGTTCTAGTCTTATCCTTTACATTATTATTTGTGCGGCTTTCAGAGTTAAAGAAGTCAAACCATTCATTGACCGCTTCAACAAAATCGTTTTCAGAAACGTTAAACCAAAAGATAGCAAATAATTACTTATTCAAATGTTTGCGTGCAACGTCGGTCGCGATGCGGCCTTTTGGCGTGCGTTGAATCATGCCGAGACGCATGAGAAATGGCTCGTAATAATCTTCAATCGTGGAAGCCTCGTCGCCGGTTAGGGCAGCGATAGTGTTCAGACCGACTGGTTTGTCGCCGTACTTATCAAGCATCAAAGAAAGCATATTGCGGTCTGCTGGATCAAGACCGAGTTCATCGATTTCTAGCATCTGTAGAGCAGATTTTGCGGTTGGAACGTCAATAATTCCGTCGCCATTCACGTCTGCATAATCACGCACGCGCTTGAGTAAGCGGTTTGCAATACGTGGCGTCAAACGGGAGCGTTGTGCGAGTAATTTTGCTGCGTCTGGCTCGATTTTTGCTTCGAGCAAGTTTGCGGAACGCTCAATAATCTTCTGAATGTCATCCTCGCCGTAGTATTCTAGGCGATAACTGTGACCGAAGCGATCGCGTAGCGGAGCAGCCAAATTACCGGTCTGCGTTGTGGCGCCAATCAGGGTAAAATGAGGCAAATCTAGCTTCACACTACGGCCAGCTGGGCCCTTACCGATTACGATATCGAGCTTATAATCTTCCATTGCGGAATAGAGAATTTCCTCAACTGCGCGGCGAAGGCGATGGATTTCGTCAATGAACAAAATGTCACCATCCGTTAGATTCGTAAGGATACTTGCAAGGTCGCCCGCCTTCTCGATCGACGGGGCGGAAGTGGCACGAAAATTAGCGCCCATCTCATGTGCGATTACGCCGGCCATTGTGGTTTTGCCGAGACCAGGAGGGCCGTAAAGCAAAATGTGATCCAGTACGTCGCCACGTTTCTTGGCAGCATCAATTGCAAGCTTTAAGTTCGTCTTGAGGCGTTTCTGACCAATGTATTCTTCGAAGTTCGTTGGACGCAACGAAAACTCAACGACGTTCTCTTCGGCGTCGTCTTCATGTAGGCTAGTATCAATTACGCGCTCAATTGCCATAGGTCTATTATAGCATCTGGCGCTTATCTGTTAAAATAGTAAGAAAAGGAGGCTCATGGCAGAAATTAAAGGCACTAAAACCGAGAAAAATCTTAACGCCGCTTTTGCGGGCGAATCGCAGGCTCGCGTAAAATATCAGTTCTATGCAAGCAAGGCAAAGAAAGAAGGCTACGAGCAGATTGCCGCCATCTTCCAAGAAACTAGCGACAATGAAAAAGAGCATGCCAAGATTTGGTACAAGCTCCTTCATGACGGTGTCGCCGATACGATGACTAACCTCAAAGATGCCGCTGACGGCGAGAACTACGAGTATACCGATATGTATGCTAAGTTTGCTGCCGAGGCGCGCGAAGAGGGGTTCAACGAAATCGCCGAACTCTTCGAGAAGGTTGGTGAAATTGAGAAGCATCATGAAGAACGCTATCGCAAACTTATCGAGAATATCGAAAAAGGCATGGTCTTTAAGGGTGACGGAGTAACTGTTTGGAAGTGTCGCAACTGTGGCTACATTCACATTGGCGATTCCGCTCCGGAGGTTTGCCCAGTCTGCAACCACCCTCAGTCTTACTTTGAAATTCAGGCGGAAAACTACTAAAAATGTCTCGTCGCGCACGCTATCGTATGCGACGAATCTGCGCGGCGTTAATCGTCGCGCTAGCTTTTACTGCCTTTATTCTTACCAATCCGAAGGCTTACGAATATGCGAGCTTGCTCGGTTTTACTGGCGATAATCTCCCGGACTATAAAGCAGAGCAGAGCGAGGCTGACTCGCTGCTCGCCAAAGATGTACTCGAAAACCTTGCCGTCAAAGACAAAGATACCGAGCATAAATACTACCGCAAGCAATTCTATGATAACTGGTCTATTACAGCTAGCGGCTGCAATACGCGTGAAGCAATTCTTGCACGCGACCTCACGAATGTCGAGTTAAAACCTGGCACCTGTAAGGTCGCTTCCGGTACGCTCATTGATCCATACACGGGCAAAACTATCCAGTTTGAACGTGGCGAGAATACTTCTAGCGCCATTCAGATCGACCACGTCGTAGCTCTCAGCAATGCTTGGTCTACCGGTGCCTTTCAGCTCGATGCGGACACGCGCCTTGCTATTAGTCAGGATCCACTTAATCTCCTCGCCGTCGACGGCCCGGCTAACCAAGAGAAATCTGATCAAGCGGCAGATACTTGGCTGCCAAGCAACGAAGCCTTCCAGTGTCAGTACGTTGCGCGCCAGATTTCTGTAAAATATAAATATAAACTTTGGGTTACTCCAGCCGAAAAACTTGCCATGCAAAAAGTCCTCGCGACTTGCCCAGATGAGCCTACTCGAGGACTAGAAAATCACTGACTTTATAGTCGTCACCGCTGACTGCGACGGCTGCTAATTGCGCACCGGCGCCAGGATGATCCTGTAAGTAGAGCTCCGCCGCAAAGCGCATCTGCTCTAGTTTCTTAGGCGTAATCGCGTCCAATCCGCTCCCGTCGCGGCGATATTTTACTTCCGTAAAATAAAAATCATTACCAATTTGGGAAACAATATCAATTTCGCACCACTTTGTTTTCCAGTTTCGCGCGACAATTTTATGGCCATGAGCCTCTAAGTAGTTTGCTGCCGCATCTTCGCCGTTACGGCCGGCAGAAATATTCTGAGCTAGCTCGGCAACTGGGCGGAAGCTTTGGCGATGTTCTTCGCAGGGGCCATATTTTTCTAGTGCCTCGCGATGCAGGGCTGTGCCATATCCGACATGCTTCTCGAATCCATAGTTAGGGAAGCGCTCAGCAAGTTCAATCATGTAGTGGTCGCGTGCGACCTTTGCGATAATTGACGCCGCTGAAACCTCTGGCACGAGCAAATCCGCCTTTGGCTTTACGGTGACATATTTGCCGAGCGGGGTATCGCTAAGAAAGTTTATCGTTCCATCAATAATAATGCCGTTGAATTCTGCATGGGCAGCCTGGACCTGCTTGACCGCCTCGCGACAAGCTTTGCGCAGCGCCGCAGATAAACCAATCTTATCTAGCTCGGCGGCCGAAACCCAGCCGAGTCCACAAAAAGCCTTCTCGTGAATAATAGGCGCCAAAGCTTCACGTTTTTTCGGCGTCAGCTTTTTGCTGTCCGTCAAACCCTCAATCGGTTCGCGCAAAACGCACGCGCCCACAACAAGAGGCCCCGCCCAGGGGCCTCTGCCGACTTCATCTATACCAAGTAGCTTTTTCAAGCTTAAGCTTCCGCTTTTTCTTCAGTTGCTTCTGCAGCTTCTGCTGGAGCCTCAACTGGAGCTTCTTCTTCAGCTGGAAGTTCGTTCACTGCGTGGCGATCGAAATCCTTCTGAGTAAGACGTGCGGATTTACCGGAACGCTCGCGGAGGTAGCGAAGGTTGTTGCGGCGGACTTTACCGCGGCGGACAATCTCGACCTTTTCGACGAGTGGGCTGTGCATCAAGAAGCTCTTCTCAACGCCAACACCGGAGGTTACTTTGCGAACAACGATACGCTCAGTATGGGAAGCTTTGCGGTCAACACGGATAACGGTGCCTTCAAAAACCTGAATACGGAACTTATCGCCTTCCTTAATTTTCTGAGATACGCGTACGGTATCACCAGAACGGACGTCAATGACGGCCTTTTTCTTCTGGGCATCACCCACCATTTTGAGTAATTCAAACGACATATTCTTACCTTTTATATTAAAAACTTTCCTCATTTTAGCATATTTTTTGCTATTTGAAAAGGGTAGAAGTGCTATTTTATATCAATAAATAATTATCGACAAATTATAATGATTATGCTTTAATATAGATAAGCTTTTACGTAAAAATAAAAAGGTCAAAAATGAAGCGTTTCAAAAACAAGAAATCTCTTGCCATTGCTGGCGTAGCGGTGGCTATTCTCGCTATCGCAGGAACTATAGCATATAACCAAGATTCTATGTTCTTCGCCAACCTATTTCATGTTGGTAGTGACATGTCTGAGTTTACGGAGGTATTTGAGTCTCCAGATAACTGGTCGCCATGCACCGAAACGCCAAAAACCGCAATCGCTACAAACAAAAATAGCACTCCGCGTTATGTTCGCATGAAAATCACGGAATATTGGCGCACCGCGAATAGCACCACGCCAGAATCCGACCATGAAACGACTGACCTTCCTTTGACCTGGAATGACGAAGGAACTGAAAAGCATTATGCAGTCATTAATACTCAGAATGACGAAAAATGGTCCCTTGCTGGCGATGGTTGGTATTATTACGACCATGCTCTAACAGAAAACGAATCGACTTTATCACTTCTTAAGTCCGTCACTTTTAACTGCGAAGTGAATACTGTTGGCGAATTTCGCTATTCGGTTGATGGCAAGAGTGGGGAATCTGTCCCAAATGAATATGCTGGCGCAAAATATCATCTTTATATAACTTTCCAGATGAGCGCGGAACCTCTAGGACCTGAAGGTCATATAGCAAACTGTGATCATCCGACCGAGCTATACGATATTATTGCATGTTTGACTAACGGTCCAGATAGCGAACTTAACTTTAGCAGCGTCGCTACTGGCGCGACGAATGATGACGGGACCTTCACGGGCACGAATGGCTTCGGCGTTAATACTGTCGACGCTCATAAAAATGACGAATATCCGGTCTATTACTATCGCGGCAATGTTGCCACGAATCATGTCTTATTCGGCGGAAACTGCTGGTCTATTGTCCGCACGACTAGCACTGGCGGCGTAAAACTACTATTCGATGGAAAAACCAGCACTAGCTCCTGCGCTCAGGATTACGATTCGCGCAATAATTATTACTACCCGTATATTAGCGGTAACTTCTCGCCAATCTTCTCGACGACTTCCGATAATAACTTCCAATATTTTGGCTACATGTATGGCAATTCTAGCGATTACGGTAATCACAGAACGGAGGAGTTTCATTACTTTTCGCCAAATAGTACTACCTATTTCGGCAAAGGCGTGGAATGGAATGGTAGCTCTTATGAGCTAACGGATTATATTGAAGTGACCGCTAGTAACTATGAGTCCAAATTGCCTGAAATATATAGCAAATATCATTATCGCTGTATGGATGCCTTCTCGCGCCAAAACTGTTCGCAGGTTTACTACGTCTACATGCAGAACGTATTCGGAAATTACCGCGTAAATGGCAGTGATCCTTTCCGCGCTTTGTTGCTTAAGAACGGCGAAAAATACGAAGATGTTATAGGGCATTCTTTGAACAATATTAATAGCTCTAGTATCAAAACGAAAATCGAGAACTGGTATGCCAATGGTGATAGCTATACAATTGGCACTCTTTCTAATAATCAGAGCAAATTAGAAGATACAGTGTTCTGCAGTGATACCACATTGACAAACACTGCAATCAAAGATCCTAACACGGACGTGAGCAAGGAAATGGCGCTATATCTCGGTGCCGCTAAACGCCTCACGGTCCCGTCATTGACCGGAGTTGGCTCTGTACAACCTTCTGTTGATTGTGCTAAGTCGCGCGACTCATATACTGCAAATGCGGCGAACGGAAATGGCGCTCTTGATTATCCAGTCGGCCTTCTGACTGCAGATGAAGTCGTATATGCAGGTGCTACACCATTCAAGACTTTATTGGATGACTATAGCGACACTAATGCAATCAGTAATGAGACTAACCAAAAAAGCTACGTATACTTTGGTGTCGTGAGCGACTACAATAACATATGGACCATGACGCCAGCTCTCTCCAACAACATGGCATTCAGGTGGTACGCCTACAGTAGCAGGGGCTATCTCAGACCATTTAGCTATATGAATTCGAGTGAAATTCGTCCAGTCGTATCGCTTAAGCCTGGCACTGTAGTATCTAGCGGTAACGGTAGCGCTGCCACGCCTTACGTTATTGAATAAGAGTGGATGCTATAATTGAATTATGATAGCTCATCTTAAAGGTATTTTGACCGAGAAATTCGCAAATTCTGTAATTATTGATGTTAATGGTGTCGGCTACGAAGTGGCTCTTAGCCAAATTGATTTCGATAGCCTAAACCTCGATGATGAGGTGAAACTCTATACTTATCATCATGTGCGCGAACAGGCTGAGGAGCTCTTTGGCTTCACTAGTCTCGCCGCCAAGAAACTCTTTGAACTATTAATCTCCGTTCAGGGTGTTGGCCCAAAGGCTGCTATGGCAATCCTTAGCCTCGCTCCAGCCGAAGAGGTCCGCAATGCCATTGCTAATGCGGATGCTGCCTATGTCTCCAAGGCTAGCGGTGTCGGCAAGAAATCTGCCGAACGCGTTATTGTCGATCTTCGCGACAAAGTCGGCCTTCCGACTTACTATGGCCGCAAAAATGAACCTCAAACCGCTTCGAAACCGCTTGAAAACGACGAGGCGCTCGACGCCCTTATGGCACTCGGCTTGACTCTTGCAGACGCTACCAAAGCGCTTGAAAATGTTGACCAAAACCTCAGTGTCGAAGAGCGCATTCGTGCCGCTTTAAAGAACCGCTAACGGGGGTAGAAAAAACTTATGCTTGAAACGTTCTTCAAGCTTTGATACAATGATACTCGTTGCTCTGGGAACGTGTGTATTATCCAACATGTTTGGGGAAATAGTCGTAAAGAGCGATGGCTCTACTAGTTTTATGGGAAACTAATAAAAGAAGTAGGGCAATATTACTAAGCAGGAGAAACCATGAAAAAGCGTAACCGCAAGGGGACGCTCCAAGTGGACGCACTTCACTGGAACGAGTTTATCGAGATCTAGTGAGCGCACAAAAATAACCGCAGTTGAGAGCGGTTATTTTTTGTTCCAAATTATTCCTCGGTCTTTTCTTCTTTAGTCTCAGTACCTTCGAGTGGCCCGGTTTTCTGGCCAGCTTCTTCGAGCTTTTTGTCGAGCAATGCTTTGATATTCTTTGCGGTATCGTCAGAAGAGCTGCCCATCTCGACTTTTTCGCCGTTCACCATAACGGTTGGCGTTGCGTCAACCTTGTCGCGATTACGGCCGAGGTTCTTGTCGAAGTCAATTTTCTTCTGAATATTAGCGTCATTCAAATCTTTCTTGAACTTCTCGATGTCACCTTTGCCATCGCTAACCTTATTGAAGATGTTTGCGTAGATATTAGTGCGTTTCTCGGTGTCGAAAATGCTAATCCAGTCAGCGCGATTGTCGTACATAGACTCGACCATTTCCCAATAGTAGCCCTGATAGCCTGCTGCCTCAGCCGCGGCGGAAGCAGAGCGTGCGTTCTGGTGGCCATTAATAGGATAGTTGCGGAAGATGAAGCCTACGCGATCGCCGTACTGCTTATAAATTTCGCTGACCTTTGGCATGATTGTTGCGCAGCCAGGACACTGTAAATCTGCGTATTCTACCAAGATAACCTTGGCATCTTCGGCGCCACGGTAATGGTCACCAATGTTACCATTATTCTCACTGGCCTCGATGCGCTTAGTGGTGTCGTAACCGTTAGTATTAACGCCTGGATTAAGGGATGTCCAAACTGCTAGACCGCCTACGGCAAGCAATAGGGCAATAATAATAGCAATAGTAGTCTTATTCATGTATATAATTATAGTATGTTCTATAACTTCTTGCATAAGTTTCTAAAGATACCAATTACGATGCGTGTTCGTTATGACCATTGCCTCGTTAAAAATCCGGAATATACAGTAGTTTTTCTTCACGGTATTGCCTCTAGCTATGCTACTTGGCACGAAGTTTTGCCGCCCCTCGCAAAAGATAAAGATTTAAGCAAAATCCGTTTTATTGCTTTGGACCTCATTGGCTTCGGCAAGTCCGAGAAGCCTGATTGGTATGGCTATGATTATGCTAGCTACCGTAAGACGATTACGCGCACGCTCAAGAAGCTCAAAGTTCGCACGCCAATCATTCTTTGTGGTCATTCTATGGGCTGCCTTATTTCTATCGATTACGCTACTAATGGCGACCGCCTAATCGACCAGCTAATCTTGATTTCGCCGCCAATTATCAAGGGTAGCGAGATTGCTGGTTTTCAGGATCAAATCTATACCAAGCTTTACGGCGAGCTTCGCAACCATACCGGCGCTAAACCTGTTGCCATCATCGCAAGCTTCGTGGATGCGCTTTCTAGTTTTGAAAAACGCAGCCTTAATACGATTGCTTTCCGCAAAACGATGGATAATATTATCCTCAATAAAGATAACTACGGCATGGCGACTAGCCTTAAGATTCCGATGGAAGTCATCCATGGCCGCTTCGATCCGCTTGTAATCGGCGCCAACCTCAAGAAAATTGCTACTCGCAATTCTCATTTTCATCTCACTGAGACTTTTGGTGGCCACGATATGCTTGGCGCTAAGGCGAAGAAAATCGACAAAATCTTCAAAGACACCATGCTCCGCCTGCTACTCCAGTCGGATTTATGATAAAATAAGCATATGCAACATGGGTTGGGCATTAGTATTAACGAAATTAACGACCGCATAAGATTCTGCAATTATCTCGCGGTTGCTCAGATTTTTTTGCAGGATAATTTCTTGCTTAATCGCCCACTCGAATTCTCGGATATTAAGCCACGTCTTCTTGGCCACTGGGGCTCTTGCCCAGGCATCAACATTGCCTACGCCAACCTCAAGGCGCGTTTTCCGCACATGCAGTTTATCCTTGGTCCTGGCCATGGCTTTCCGGCTCTCCAGGCTAACCTTTTCTATGACGGCGATCTTCAGGAATACTATCCGGACGCTACCCACAATCTTCATGGCATCGAATATGTTTGCAAGAACTTCTCTTGGCCATATGGTTTTCCGTCGCACTCTAGCCCAATGACGCCAGGCGTGATTGCTGAGGGTGGGGAACTCGGCTATTCCTTAGCTACTGCCTACGGCGCTGCGCTCGGCCGTCCAGATAAATTCATCGCAGTTCTCATCGGAGACGGCGAGCTCGAAACGGCTACCGCTCTCGCCAGCCTCAACCTTAATAAGCTACTCAATTCCGACGGCAACGGTCATGTTTTACCAATCCTTCATTTGAATGGCTACAAGATTTCCGCACCGACTATCTATGGCCGTAGCAGTGAGCGTGAATTGCTTCAGCTCTTCCGCGGCTTCGGCTATGACCCAATTATCGTTGATGGCACCAACACAGAAGAATTCCAATATGCACTTGATGATATAAAACCAAATACTTTCATCATCATGAAGACGCCAAAAGGCTATACTGGTCCACGCGAGGTTGACGGCATTAAAGTCGAAGGTAACTGCGCTGCGCATCAGGTGCCACTCCCGAACGCGAAGACTGACAAAGAGCAGCTAAAAATGCTCGAAGATTGGTTGAAATCCTATAAATTTAAGGAGCTCTATGAGAGATTTGCCTACGAGAATTGATAATCCTGGCGCCGAACAGGGCTCTAGTGCCCAGATTTTTGGCGAATGTGTCCGCGACGAAATGTATCGCTACAAGGATTTCTACTTCTTCTCGCCAGATGAGACTACTTCAAATCGCCTTTCTGCTGTTTATGAGGCTTCCGATCGTGCCTGGACTCGCAGGGTAGAGAAGTGGGATAAGAGCCTCGCGCCGAATGGCCGCGTCGTTGAAATGCTTTCCGAAAACACCCTTTTTGCTGCACTTGCTGGTCATATTCTTAGTGGCGGTCGCGGCTGCATGACGTCATACGAAGCATTTTTGCCTATCGTTTCTTCGCAGCTCGACCAACATCTCAAATTCCTCAAGCAAAGCAGCGAATTTGAATGGCGCAAAGATGTCGAAGCGCTCAATATCCTCTCAACTTCTTGCTGGCAGCGCCAGGATCATAATGGCTACACGCATCAGAATCCAGCTCTTATTTCCAGTGTTCTATCTAAGCCATCTAACCGCGTAAACTGTTTCTTCCCAGTCGACGACGTTGCTGCTGCAGCTACCTGGGAATACATGAGCCAATCTAAGAATGTTGTAAATCTTACAACATTTAATAAGAATCCACAGCCTCGCTGGATTGATATCAATCATGCGCGCTATCAACTCGGCGACGGTCACGGCTGCTCGATTTATCAGTTTGCTTCCGACGAGGATCCAGATATCGTCGTCACGGCGATCGGCGATATTCCGACTGCCGAGGCTCTCGGGGGCATTAAGCTCGCTAAGGCTGAAGCGCCAGATCTCAAGGTTCGCTTTGTCGGCATTACCGCACTTTCTTATGCTGCTATCGGTACGACCGAAAACAAACTTCTTCCGCACGACTTCGACGATGTCTTCACGCGTAGCAAGCCTATCGTTATTAACTTCCATGGTTATCAAGAAACTATCCGCGCAATCTTCTCGCACTACGCTAACCCAATTCGTCTTTCAATCCATGGCTACGAGGACCAGGGAAGCACGACTTCGCCTCTGGACGAGCTCGCTCGCAACCATTGTTCGCGCTATGATATTGCCGCTGACATTCTCGAGCGTTCCGGTCACTATGGTCACACGCGTAAATTTGAAGATTTAATTATAGAAAATGCTCATTTTGCTAATTTGACTGGACTAGATAAATAAAAATGCTTATGGTAAAATTTTAATTATGAATGAGGGTGAGAATTCTAGCATGCCGCAATCTCCTAATTTTTCGTCCCCGAATATCTCTGCCGGTGGTGTTCAGCCGAGCTTTCCTACTAATACGGAACCAATTCAGCCTGCTATTACCAGCACTGATGTAGCTGCTATGTCCGGCACTGGTGCCGGCGCCGTTGCTGCCGCTGCTGCCGCATTGCCAGAGAATGACGCTCCAGCAACCATCAGCTCTAGTCCTGCTGCCGCACCAGTTAGTACCGCTCAGCGTTCCCGTTTCAATTTCGGCGCAAATCGTTTCCATGCAAAAGAATCTCAGCCTGCAGCACCTACCTTTGCTGGCGCTCCAGATTATTTCAATCAGGCTGCTGGCGACATTTATCTCGAGAATGAATATCAAGAGAATAAGGGCAACAAGAAAAAACTTATTTTCATTATTGCTGGCGTCGCCGTCGCCGCGATCGCTGTATTATGTCTAGTTATCTTTGGTATCAGTCCATCCACTCCAAAAAATAACGTCGAGGTCGCAGAGGGTATCTTTAATGCGCAGGACGTAAAAGCTGTAGCTCAGATGGAGACCCTATATCGTCATGTAATTACTAACGAATCAAAGAGCGCTGACGTAATTAATCTTGAAGGCAAGGATAAGCTAGTAAAAGGCTCCCAGGCTTACAGGCGCATTCTAGACGAGTTGTCGAAGAATAAAGACGCCGTTAAATCGATCACTAAAGACGTCGATATCAATGGTCTCGTTAATACCATGAACGCTACGATCTCTATTTACGAGAAATCAAGCGAAGAATTATCGGCAGTAGTCGACTCATTGGCGAATAATAATGATGATTATGAAAGCAAGGTTAGCGGCGACGCGAAGACTTCCGCTCAGGCCTATGTTAAGGCTTATAGAGAATACGAAAAGAATGCAAAAGAGAAGAAGAACTGCAAGAAAACCAACGATACTTCAGTGTCTGATGTGTGCGATGGTTACGACGATGCTCTAAATAAGAATCACTCTATCATGAAGAAGAGTTCCTTGGCGCGCGATATTCTCGTCGGCAATAATAAAGAGACGCTAGAGAATAATGTAGTTTCAAAGAAAATCAGCAAAATATATTCGGTATTAAATACGAATAAGCAAAAGAAAGATAAGCAGCAAAATGAAGAAATTAAGTAAGACTCTACGCAGGACATTATTGGTTACAGTTGCGGCAGTTTTTCTTGCTTTTTCTTTTCCAATCGATGCATTCGCGGATCCGTATATCTACGGTACTTCGCAGAAGCCAAATGGCGTAAATTCCTCGGATATCGATGCGATTCATGAAGATCTCGATATTGAGGCTCGTGCTCAGGTAATCTGGAACACCCTCAGAAAGTGCGTTAAGGGCTCTTATGAAGAGCGCGATACGGACTTTAACCCGGCTGATATTCCAGACGATGACGACTTCTTTGATTATATGAGAGGCGTCAAAGGCGTGGTCGCGGTCTCGACTGGTTATTGGCTAGAAAACAAAGTTCAGGGCAACGGCGGCGATGACGGTGCTATCTACTGCCGCCAGGGTAATAACAAGATTTTGTTCTTGGCTGCTGATGTTATGAACGAGGCTCTCCAGAAACACGGCGAGAGTTTCGATTACAAGATGATTCTATGCAATGGTACTGACGACGGCATTATTCACTATAGAAAAGGTAATAACAGGTGTAACCCTACCCATGATACTGATAACTACGAGTTCGCTAGTGGTTGGAATACTCACCTAAAAAATCTTTGGGATCATGCTAGGGATGTGGCTGGCTGGGCGAAAGACTGGTCGCTGATAGGGAACTTCGGCGCTGATAACGGTCGTATTCTGTACGAGCGCGAGGCTGGTACTCGCTGCGGCAGCCAGGCTAGCGTTGCTGGCGGTAACGCCTTAGGTTATGCAGAAACTGCAAGCCAGAAGCCGTCTGGTTACTACTTTGATCCTGCCTTGGAGATTGTTGGTCAGGATGGTGGTCAGGCATTCGAATACTTCTCTGAAAACAACGAGATCGAGGAAGAATTCGTCGATCGCGATGATATTGACGACTGTGTAGACCTTATTACGCGCGCTAACAGCGACACTATCGTCGATAACTTTAGAGCGAAAGTCTTTGCGACATTTAACGATCGCTGTCGCAACTTCTATCAGAATATTGTTGATACTGATAGCAATGTTACGGATGAAACGAAGTCGGAATTCCAGTCGATCAAGGACGCTGATGATGCAGCTATCGCCGCTAGACCACAGAACACTGGCTTGGATAGATCGTCTTATAAGTTCCTCCAAGATAAGGACGACCCAAACGATCCGACAGATACCTTGGATATGGAATGTATCGATATCGATGGTCTCTTGCACCCAGAACAGGCCGACGACCAATCGTATGCCGATGATGCGGCTCAGGAAATAAACGAACAGGAACCTGACTGTTATACGAACGCTGGCTCTCTTGGTTGGGTCCTTTGTCCAATCATCGATCAGGGCGGTAAGTTCGTCACGATGATTTACGAAAAGATGATCGAGCCATTCTTGGTCTTGGATTCCGGTCTATTTACTAGAGGTACAACTGGAGGTGACGCAACTTATGATGCCTGGACGCAGTTCCAGACCTATGCGAACGTGGTATTTATTGCAATGTTCTTGTTCGTCATCTTCTCGCAGCTCACTGGCTATGGCATCGACAACTATGGTATTAAGAAAATCTTGCCTAAGTTGATTGTTGCAGCAATCTTGATTAACCTTTCCTACATCATCTGTCAGGCAGCCGTCGATATCGCGAACATTCTTGGCTACGGCATGAAGAGCATCCTCGACGGTATCGGCACGGTCAAGATCGACACAATGACTCTTGCTGAAACTCCAAACTCGCATCCGATCATGGCGGGAGGTGCTACTGCAATCTTGGTTGGCTTGGTCGCGCTTATTACGATTCCGGCCATCCTATCTCAGGGTACTGCAATCCTAGTCCCAGTCTTCATTGCCATTATCGGTATCGTTATCGCAGTCTTCACGCTCTTCTGTTTGCTCGCAGTTCGCAAAGCCTTCGCGGTTGTCCTCGTCGTCATCTCGCCAATGGCCTTCGTCTGCTACATGCTGCCGAATACGAAGAAACTCTTCGATAAATGGTTTACGGCCTTCAAGGGTACTTTGCTAGCCTTCCCGATCTGTAGTGCTATGGTCTACGGTGGCCAGGCAGTTGCGCGTATTCTCGTTCAGGCTTCCGGCGGTACTAACATGCCATTCCTCGTCGTCCTTTCTGCAGCAGTTATGAGCATTGCTCCAGTCTTCCTCATTCCTGGCACACTCAGGAAGTCCATGGGCGCAATCTCTGGCTTCATTAATGGCGCATCTAACCGTCTCAGTCATGCTGCTAAGGGTCGCGCAATGAACTCTCGTGGCATGAGATATCTACGCAACCAGGGCGACCAGCGTATGCAAGCTCGCCAGAACGAATTTAACCGTAAACGCGCTGCACGCACGGTCGGTAGATTTACCGATAAGAATGGTAGGGTCAACTATGGCAAGATGTCCGCATCACAGAGGCGCTCATTCGATATTGCACAGAATACTCTTGCCGCGCACGATATGGAGATGAAGCGTGGCTATGCAAGCCAGCTCGAAAATGCCGATCAGTCGGATGCAGTAAGTCTCCTCCATGGCGCTGTCAGAGGGAAAAATGTCGATATGAACGCTGCTAGCGTGGCTATCGATAAGCTTGGCAAGCTCGATCAGGGCGAAATGCTCGAAGAGCTCGAGAAATTCACTTCTACCGAGGCATTCAGGAATATGAGTACTGTTGATCGTAACAAATTTATCAATACGCTTGCTTCTCAAAGTGGCAACACGGTTGCGAAAGCATATGCTAAGGTTCTTAACTCTAACCCTACGATGTCGCTCAAAAAAGCAATGGAAGGTTCACGCGGTGGTCTAATTGGCGAGAAGATACGCGATATGGATGACCAGACTATCCAGAACACCGATAAAGATGTCTTGCGCTATATGTCTGGTGGGCGCCACATGGGGCACGACAATGAGGAGTATGCGGCCAACTCTGCAGGCCTCGCCGATGCATTTAGCAATAGCCAGGTTGCAAATGCTATGACTTCCGAGAGCATGTCTGGTAAGATGAAGGATAACTTCAATAGTGTTATCGATCAGCGCGATTCCGGCTTGCTTGGTGTCGACGTTAAGGCAATCAAGAACACGGAACAGTTTACCAAGGCAGACGACTCTATGCTTAGCAAGGTCGAGGGCAAGATTGGTAGCGAGAAGATGGAAGAGTTCTACAAGAAACATATGGACGAGTTGACTGCTTCTGGTAATGAGCAGGCTCTCCTCAAGGTCTCTGACTACAAGAAGAGGAAGTACGAGAACATTACTAAGACACCACCTACTGCTTAATGCTATAAAAATCCGCCTGTATGGGCGGATTTTTTTGAAGTTTGAGTTTAATTATTTTGTCGAGCGAATAACGTTCTCAAAGAGCATTGCTACGGTCAATGGACCGACGCCGCCAACCTTCGGCGTAATCGTCAAATCGTCGCGATTCTCGCGAACATCCTCGGCGATGTCGCCCTTAATAACGCCTTTTTCGCTCGCCGTACCAGCGTCAACTACGACTGCGCCTTGTTTTAGCATCTCGGACGTAATCAAGCCTGGCTGACCAGTAGCCGTAACAACTACGTCAAAGTCCTTCAAGCGCATTAAATCGTCGCCGCGATGGAACATCTCGACGTCGTAATTGCTCTCGGTCCACATCTTGAGCAGTGGCGCGCCAACGAGTTTACCACGTCCTACGACTGCGAGTTTTAGGGAAGGGAGCTCGATACCGTAGCCGGTCAAAAGCCAGTGAATCGCCATGGCGGTTGCCGTATCGCGTTCGCCGCGCAAACCATCGACGTCTTTTTCATTTGGAATTAACTGCAAAATCGATTCGTCGCAGTGCTCGAGCGGAAGCTGGATAATAATGCCAGAAACATTGGTATCCTCAGCTGCTTCGCGCACCATTCGCTCGGCCGTATCGGCCGTAAGCAAGCGCTTCTCGACATCAATATGAATATCTGCGCCGTACTGCTCTTTGAGCGACATATACTTCGCGATAACTGGGCTATCATTGTCGTAGAAAATCACGAGCTTCGGGAATTTTTTGACAGCACGAAGCTGGCGCACCTGCTTTGCTTGGCGCTCCTTGATAAAACCAGCTAATTCGCGACCGTTTAATTCTTTCATTCTTCTCCTAGCTCCATTGGCTCTTGCTCGAGCTTGTAGCCAAATTTTTCGTAAACAATATCAACGATTTCGCCACGTGCTGCTGCGAGATCTGCATAACTGTGTGCATTTTCGTTGACTAATACTAGTGCGGCCTTATCCCAGACACGCATGCCATGGAAAGACTGACCTTTGAGGCCGGCGTTCTCAACTAGCCAGCCGGAAGGAATTTTGCCGCCATCCCAAACTGGAATGCCTTTGGCTGTAGCAACCTGAATGTCTTTTTCGGAATCCAAATAAACGTTCTTAAAGAAGCTACCGCTCGATGCGATTTCTGCTGGATCTGGCAACTTGCCTTCGCGTACTGCGCGTACGGCCTGGCGTATCGTTTCTGGCGAATACTCAGTAATGCCGTTGTCGTCGATGTATTTCTGTAAGCTATTGTAGAAAGGCGGCTTAAGCTCGGCACGCTTCAAGCAAACAACAACCTTCGTAATGAAGTAGCGACCAACATCTTTGCCGCTATTGAAAATACTGTGACGATAGCTAAGATCCATGTCGATTTTTGGAATCTCAACAAAATCTTCAAACAACTGGTCGTAAGCGCGGACAGAAACGATCGTCTGAGAAATATCCTGACCATATGCGCCAACGTTCTGTACTGGTGCTGCGCCGACGGTGCCTGGAATTGCGCTCAAAGCTTCAATGCCAGAAAAACCAAGGCGGGTAGAGTAGCGTACGAAATCATCAAGCAATTCGCCGCTGTAAGAATAGAGTTCGATGCGACCGTTATCTTCTTCGCTTTCTATGCCCATGCCACGAATCTTATTAACTAAGATAACGCCATTAAAGCCTTTGTCGCGACCAATAATATTGCTACCAGAACCAAGAACGTAAAAGGGCAACTCATGCTCGTCGGCAAAAGCGTATGCTGCTGGCACGTCTTCTTCGGACTCGATGTCGATGACATAGCGAGCGTTGCCGCCGAGTCTCATGGTTGTAAGAGTAGAAATAGCAATATTTTCGCGAATCTTCATTAGTATATTATATAATATTTGTTATGAATAAGCTAAAACGTAGCTTAATTATTGCAATTAGAATATGTTTCATTATTTTTGCATTGCTATTCTTTGTTCAAATTCTTGTTGATCCTAACTACAACAAGTGGGGCGGCGTAATCGCCGGCCTTGGTCTACCATTCTTCCCGCCAATCGTTGAGCGTTGCTTCAAATTCAAAATGCCATTCCGCATTCAGCTCATCTACTATATGTTCCTATTTGTCGCGCTCGACATGGGTATCTGCATGGATCTCTACAAGACCGTTCCGCATTTCGATAAAATCGTTCACTGCGGCTCCGGTGTCCTTTCGACTATCATCGGCTACTATGCTATCGTCTACTTCAAAGCCACCAAAACCCCAATCGTTTTTCGCTGTATTGTCATTCTTGGCATCAGCACGATGATTGCGGTCCTTTGGGAATTCTTTGAATTTGGCTGCGATAAATTCCTCGGCCAGCACATGCAGGAACTTGTCACAGCTGGCGTTGATGACACGATGTATGATCTTCTCGTTGCGACCATCGGTTCCGTCATTGGCTGCATCATGTTCACGAATCCAAAACTTGCAAAAGAACTCGAAAAAAACTAAAAATTAGCGCTCTGACCCCTGTATTAGCACTCTTGACAGTAGAGTGCTAATGGACTACAATTGTCTTAAGAATTAGCACTGAGCCACCGAAAGTGCTAAACGAAATAAGTATTTTTCTACGAAAAAGGAGGAAAAATCTATGAGCAAAATTATCGGTATTGACCTTGGTACGACCAACTCGGCATTCGCCTACATGGTCGCTGGTAAGCCAGAGGTTATTACTAACAGTGAAGGTGATCGCACTACGCCTTCCGTCGTTGCTATTACCAAGAAAGGCGACCGCCTTGTCGGTAAGGTTGCACAGCGCCAGCGCGTAACCAACCCAGAGAATACTATTTACGGCATTAAGCGTCTTATCGGCCGCAAGTTTAGCGACAAAGAAGTCGAAAACGATAAAAAGAACGCTCCATACAAGATTGTAAAGAAGGGTGATGGCGTCGCAGTTGAATTCGGCGGCAAAGAGTACACTCCAGAAGAAGTTTCCGCTATGATTCTTTCTAAGATCAAAGCAGACGCAGAAGCATTCCTCGGCGAGAAAGTTACCGAAGCTATTATTACTGTCCCAGCTTACTTTGACGATTCTCAGCGTCAGGCAACTAAGGATGCTGGTAAAATCGCTGGTCTTGAAGTTCGCCGTATTATTAATGAGCCTACCGCAGCTGCTCTTGCTTACGGTCTTGAAAAGAACGAAGATCAAAAGATTGTTGTCTTCGACCTTGGTGGTGGTACTTTTGATGTTTCCGTCCTCGAACTCGGCGACGGCGTCTTTGAAGTAAAGTCCACTAACGGCGATACTCACCTCGGTGGTGAAGACTTCGATAACAAGATTGTCGATTACATCCTTAGTGAATTCGAAAAAGAAAACAGCATTGATCTCCGCAAGGATCCAGCCGCTATGCAGCGCATCAAAGACGAGGCAGAGAAGGCAAAGAAAGAGCTCAGCTCTGCTACGGAAGTTGAAATCAACCTTCCATACATTACTGCAGACGAAAATGGTCCTAAGCACCTCGAGCTCACGCTCACTCGCGCAAAGCTTGAAGAGCTCGTTGAGCCTCTCCTTGCTCAGCTCGATGGTCCAGTCGAACGCGCTTTGAAAGATGCTAATCTCAAGCCTTCTGATATTTCCGAAATTGTCATGGTTGGTGGTATGACCCGTATGCCAGCCGTCGTTGAACGTGTAAAGAAGTTCTTCGGCAAGGACCCAATGCAGGGTGTTAACCCAGACGAGGTCGTTGCAGTCGGTGCTGCAATCCAGGGCGGCGTTCTCGCCGGCGACGTTAAGGATGTTCTCCTCCTCGATGTCACTCCACTTACCCTCGGCATTGAAACCATGGGCGGCGTTCGCACTCCACTCATTGATCGCAACACTACTATTCCAACCAGCAAATCCCAGGTCTTCTCGACCGCTGCAGATAATCAGCCACAGGTTGAGATTCATGTCCTTCAGGGCGAGCGCGAGATGGCTGCAGACAACAAGTCTCTCGGCCGCTTCATTCTCGACGGTATCGCACCAGCTCCACGCGGCGTTCCTCAGATTGAGGTTACCTTCAACCTCGATGCTAACGGTATCTTGAATGTTACCGCAAAGGATAAGGGCACTGGCAAAGAGCAGAGTATTACCATTCAGAACTCCGGCAACATGAGCAAGGAAGATATTGAAAAAGCTCAGCGCGATGCTGAGGCTCATGCCGAAGAGGATAAGAAGAAGAAAGAGGCTATCGAAGCTAAGAACATTCTTGAGAACACTATTTACCAGGCAGAAAAGATGCCAGATGAGTACAAAGATAAGATCTCTGACGAAGACAAAGAGACTATCAAGAATGCTGTTAAGGACGCTAAGGAAGTACTCGAGAACAAGGCTGACGACAAGGACGCCCTCGAAGCTGCAACCAAGGAACTTAACGACAAGATTATGCCAATCGGTGCAAAGATGTACCAAGCTGCTTCCGAGGATGCAAAGAAATCTGACGGCAAGTCCGATGACAAGAAAAACGACGACGGCGCTGTCGAAGGCGAAGTAGTCGACAAATAAGAATAGCTGCGGCTTTCAGAAAAGCGCTCGCGAATTGCGAGCGCTTTTTGTGCTATTATGAACAAAAAGGAGAATGCTATGGCAGAGAGCGTTTTGGGTCAATCTAATGAAGGATCTTTTGGTCTTAATAAGAAAAAGAAAATAGAAATTATTCAAAAGAAAAACGAGAAACAATTACTGCAGAGCATTGCGTATGATATTGATGAAATAAGAAGTTACATCAGTTTCATTGCGGTGATTTTGGCAATTGCTGTAGCTGTAGGAATTGTGCTTGGAATCGGTCTAGTTATTACTACAGCAGGTAAATAGTCGGCTTTATAAAGCAGCTTTAATCATATCTTCATTAATAGCGATAGTGTCGCCAGAATCGGTAGCGCCAGCAAGCACTGAGCGTGCCACAATATTTTCGACCGTCTTCGATACGATGCGGCGCATTGGGCGCGCACCGAGCTTCGGATCGTAGCCACGTTCAACGAGCAAAGCCTTTGCTTCTGGCTCGAGCGTGACGGAAATCTTGCGTGGCTCAAGCGTCTTGTTGACGCCGGCAATAATGAGGTCAACGATCGTGAGCAAAGCTTCTTTATCAAGTGGCTGGAAGACGCAGATTTCGTCAAAACGGTTGAGGAACTCTGGCTTAAATTCGCCGCTAGAAATCAAATCGTTCGTGAGCTGCTCCTTAATGAGCGACATGTCCATGCCTTGATCAATATAATCGCGAATCTTGTTTGCGCCCGCGTTAGAAGTTGCCACAACAATCGTATCGCGGAAGCTAACCTCGCGGTTCTTTACATCGCGCAAAATACCTTCGTCGAGTAACTGAAGCAAAGTCGTAAGCACGAGCGGATGTGCCTTTTCAATCTCATCAAGAAGCACGACAGAAAATGGATGCTTCATGACTTGCGCGGTCAAACTCAACTCGTCCGTAGCGCCGTCTGCAATCAAACGCTGGACATCATCGGCAGAAACATATTCGTTCAAATCGATACGAACAATCTCGCCTTCGCCCTTGAAATAGACCTCGGAAATTGCCTTTGCAAGCTCGGTTTTACCTACGCCAGTAGGGCCGAGGAAGAGGAAAGTGCCAATCGGGCGATTCTCGTTGCGAACGCCTGCTGCGGAGCGGCGAAGAGCATCGGAAACTGCCGTAACAGCCAAATCTTGACCAACCAGACGCTGGTGAATGAGCGATTCGAGATTAAGTAACTTCTCGCGCTCGGCCTCGTCCTGTGAAGCCTGCATTTTCACACCATAAGTCTTTTCGACAGCAGCCTGAACAGAAGCGTCGGTTACGAAACCATTCTCGGCGTAGTTCGCTGCGGCCTCAAGCAAGTTAATTGCGCGGCCAGGCATCACGAGGTCATGCACGTAGCGCTCGGACAAATGGTAAGCTTCGCGCAAAGACCAAAATGTATAAGTGACATTGTGTGAATATTCAAGAATCGGTACTCGATCCTGAAGGACCTTCATGGTCTCTTCTTCGCTCGCCGGCTCAATCATAATCTTGTTAAGCGCGTTCGCGAGCGCTGCTTTCTTAGAAGAAATCTCAAGATAGCGCTGCTGGTCCATCGTGAGGATAATACGAAGTCTGCCGCCCTCGAGTACCGGCAAAAGAATGTTCGAAATGTCTACCGAACCCGTGCCTTCCTCAAAGAACATCTGCGCATTATCAAGCCAAAGAATTACGTTCTTGGCATAGAAAGTCTCGTTAAGAATGCGCGTCATCAAACGCTCAAGCTGGCCACGTTCGCCGGCGCCGGAAATCAGGGCCGAAGCGTCGAGCTTGAAAATCTGGCGGAACTTAATGCGTGAAGAAATCTTATTATCTGCATTCAAAATCTCAGATGCAAACTCGTCTACGAGCGTACCACGACCAGAACCCTCTGGGCCAATAATCGCAACGTTCTGGCGACCGCCCTTCGAGAAAATCTCGATCATTTGCTCTAGCTTCTCACGATGTAGAGAAACGGAAACATTGCCGCCACGCGTAGATTCGTGAATCTTGGAGATATTAATCGCGTAGCTATCGAGTAACGGCGTGTAGCCAAACATCAAATCGCGCGCGAAACCGCCAGTGTGGCGTTTAAGTTTGAGGCCGCGTACTAAGTCATTCAAGTAGTTGAACCAGTTGAGACCGTCATAAAGATCAGAAATCTCGAGCTTCATCGACTTAAGAATCTGCTCGTGCTCTGGATGACATTCGATAATCGCTACGGCAAGTACGCCACCAGAAATCACCTCAGAGTTAGTCTTTTCACGAATCTCAATTGCCTTGTCGTAAATTGCATCCATCTCAGTCGGCATCTGCGCGGTAATCGCCTGCATCATGCGTGGCGTAATCGCATAGCGCATCGCGAGGAAGCCGCCGCTGCGAGTCTTCCAATACCACTGTGCAACTTCTTGTGGCGTCGACTTGGTAGTCAAGCGTGCGAGACATTCGTTGCTAAGTAAATCGTTTGGCGTATTGCCGCTGCCGATTGGCACGCTTGCGAGCTCGTATTTGCCGTAAACTAAAATCTCGAATGGCAATGCTGCGAGGCCGACCAAAATCCAGCCTATCGAATTGCTATAAAGTGGTGAAACGAGCAAGCCGCCGAATATAAGCAAGGCAACCAAAGCTAGCCACAAGGTAGCCTTCATTGCCTTAGAATTAAACAATTTACCGGCACGCGCCTCAGTTGCGCGGCGACTGAAACTATTGAACTTAGCCATTAGAACGCCACCCCCATCGTGCAAATTACGATACCAGCAAACGGAAGAAGTGGAATACATGGCCAGAGCAGAGCAATCACCAAGCCGGCGACGAGCTCAAACGTCATCACGATAATACCCGCGAGAATTACGAAAATACGTACAATAAAGCCAATCAAGCGAGATAGTAAGCGATCAAAGAAGGCGATCAGCGCGCCCTCGAGGCCGCCTTTTTCGCCAGTTTCATCCGCTGATATCTGGCGGAATGGCTGGAAAAGCGTTCTTAATAACAGTCCAATTGAGAAAAAATCTGCCATGTCGCGCATCTTCGTGCGGAAGCCATCAAAATAGATGAGCCACCCCCGTAGATACCACCATTGCAAAAAGCTTACGGCTAACATATCTATAGTATATCATATCCGTAATAGATTGACATTTTAGCATAAGTGTGATATAATTATATAGTTAGGTCCTAGGACAAACGTACATTTAGATTCTGTAAAGGGGGGATAGTTTTTTCTCATTTCCACTCGTTTATTCTTGGCCCGAAATTGAAAGGAGAAAAAGTTATGTTAATTAGAGAATGGGAACTGATGTTTCCGAAGGAAGATAACAGTGTTGAGGGCGCCGTTAATACTATTCGCAACCTCGTGACGTTCTTTGACTGCGAGCGAATGCTCGCAACTGACATCGATCTTAGCGTTGACTGCAGGGTGCATGGTTACATCTATGGCAACCCCAAGCACGCTAACGGAAGCGAAGTTCTGACGTCGCCGATCGTGCGCATTGAGCGCAAGCCTCTTGGCGAAGACAACACAGGTTTTACCTTCGTGACGCAGAGTGGCAGCCGCTATAATTTCTCGAACGAGGATATTAATACCACTACTGCCTTGATGTTCGACGAATGGCGTAAGTCCGGGCGAATTAGACTGAGCCCGAATATCTTTTATTAATTTAGCAACAAGCACAGAATCAAACCCATCAGCCACCGGCTTCGCGTCGGTGGCTTTCTCTTGCCAAATCAAAGAGTTTATGCTAAACTAGTTGCGTAAAACAAGGAAAAATAAAAATGCAAAAACGAAAACAACTCCAATATGCCGTCGTCGGTGTTTTGGGCTTTGCGCTCCTCTTTATGACGATCGGTTTTGCAGCCTACGCTCAGCTCGTGAGCAACGACACCGCTGCAGCTATTAGCGACTTCAAGGTTCACCACAAGGTTGGCTTTGACGCTAGCTCTTATCTTCAGAGCGAAGATTCCGTCACGCCAAGCGTCAAAACTATCACTAGCGACGAAATCGACTTTTCCGTCCGCCTCGAAAAGCCAGGCGACACCTATGCGGCCGTCATTAATATCGTAAACAACAGCAACGTCACCGAGTATCTCAGTCAAATCAATATGAGCAAGCTCGACGAGAAGGTTGCGGATAAAATCGACTATCGCATTACTTTTGATGACGAAGATTACATCGGTACTTCTTACGATATCGACAAAAACATCAACCGCGGCAACTCCGCTCGCAAGCAGATGTTTATTACGGTTACTTACAAAGACGGCAAAAACGCCGGTCCTATTGACCTCGACCTCTCCGCAGGCCTAGTCTTTGCAGAGTAAAATCTAATTTCCTTGTAATTCTTGTATGGCCACGCGATCAAAAAGCGTGGTCTTTTTTATCTCATCAAGAAACGCGTCCAGCTCGCCAATCTCGGCATAGCCATGCTCACCCCAGCGGTAGTGCATCGGAATAATCTGCTTTGGCTGCGCGGCTTCGCAAATCTTCGCAGCCATCGCGGCGTCAATTGTATAGTGCCCGCCAACTGGAATTAATAAATAATCGGCGCCAGCAATCGCTGCAAGCTGCTCGTCGTTAGGGAAGTGGCCTAGGTCACCCAAGTGCACCAATTTCTCAGCACCATCAGAAACAATATAGATAGTGTTCGGCCCACGCAAAGCACCTTGCTGATTGTCGTGCCAGCTAGCAATTTCGGAAATCGATAAGCCACAATCTTTGCCGGAAAGCGTGACGCATTCGCGCCCAGCATGATCGGCATGTTCGTGTGTGCAAATCACCTTATCGGCGGTCAAACGCAGCGGAGCGTAGCCCGGCACAGAACCATCGCGATACGGGTCAATCACTAAAGAATCATTGATAATAAAGCACGAGTGCCCAAACCATTCAATCTTCATGTTTTAATTATACGCCAGCGACGTATTTGCGGAACATCCAGCCAATCTTGGCCTTCAGGTAATCGCGAATCTCGTCAAGCGACAAGTCAATCTCGCCGCGGTAGTGTTTGCGTACAATTGCAATTGCGCCGTTAGTCGTGAATAAAAGCTCAGTTGCAGCCTCTTTATTATTTACGCCACTCGCGCGCAACACGGCTAACACGCGCTTGCTCATACCGTTCTCAAGCTGCGTCAAAAAGTCATTCGGCGCATCACTCGAAAGCAACTCACTATAGATGCCTTCCTGGCTCTTAAAGAAAACGAACACGTCGTCAATATATTCCTCAATCGCCTCGATCGAATTGAGGTTGTCGTGCTCCGAAAACAACTGCTTCTCGAGCTCATGCTGAAGCTCGGCGCCCACCTGCGCAAGGTTGTCGTAATAGTTATAAAAAGTCCCACGCGTAATCTCGGCGCGCTCCGCCAAATCCGTCACAGTGATATTAGAAAGGGAACCACGCTCCGCCAAAAGCTCCGCGAAGGCCTCCTGAATTTTGCGGCGATTTTTCGCCGTCGCACGCGAGTAAGTTGACTTTTCCATGCCATTATTATACTACATTTTGCACAAAGAGTCAATAAAATGTCAAAAATTGCACACGGTGTCAAAAATTTGTCCTTTTCTAACAGGGGTACAACAGATATAATCTCTAGGTATGCGTAAAATAACAGATTTCCTAGTCAACCATTGCTATGTTATTTTTGCTGTCTTTCTCGCTTTGACCGGTGTTTGCGGCTTCCTCGCCACCCAGGTCAAAATCAACAAAGACATCTATTCTTATATGCCGGCCGATTCCGAAACCAGCCTCGGCCTCAACATCATGAACGACGAGTTTCATTATAACGATACCGCCGAATATGAAATGATGCTTACCGACGTTCCGGAAGATCAAAAGATGGCTATCAAAGAGGATATTGAAAAGGTCGAGAACGTCAAATCCGTCGATTACGACGAGTCTGATAACTACAACCGCGACCAGTACACTCGCTACAAAATTACTATCGACGCTCCGGCCGATTCTGAAGAATGTTCCAAGGCTTATCATGCCATTCACGATAAATACAAAGAGCAGTATGAAATCGCTGAATCCGGCAAGGTCCATACCTTCCAGGGCGACGTTCTCAAGATTCCAGTCGCACTCCTCGCCATCGCCTTCGCGCTCGTCATCCTTTTTATCATGAGCAAATCCTGGATCGAGCCAGTCCTCTTCTTTATCTCCATCATGCTCGCTGTTGTGATGAATATGGGGACCAATATTATTTTTCCAAACGTCTCCCATATTACTAACGCAATCGCCGCTATTCTTCAGATGGCGCTCTCCATGGATTACGCTATTATGCTTTCTACGCGCTATCGCCAGGAAAAGCAAAAGAAAGATTGCCCAGACAAATATACTGCCATGCGCCGCGCGATGCGTTATTCCTTCGGCGCCATTTCTTCCAGCTCCGTCACTACCGTCGTCGGTCTTATCATCCTCATTTTCATGAGCTTCGCCATCGGTCGCGATATGGGCCTCGTCCTCAGTAAAGGCGTTATTCTTAGCCTCGTTTCTATCTTCACTTCGCTCCCAACTCTCCTTCTTCTTTGCGATAAACTTATCGACAAAACTCAGAAGAAAACTATCAACTTCAAGATGGATTGGCTCGGCAAATATTCCTACGGCTTCCGCCTCGTCGCCTTACCGCTCTTCCTTATCATTTTCGTCGGCGCCTTCTTCCTGAAGGGCACCACTGCTATCGATTTCACCGGCTCCGAGAATAATAAAATCAAGGATGTCTTTAGTGAAACTAACCAAATGGCACTCGTCTACGATGCGAAGATGGATGAGCAGGTTACCGAGCTTTGCAAGAAGCTCGACGCAAGCGAACAGACCACTCGCGTGCTTTGCTACGGCAACACGATTAACGAGCCGGAGAAATATAATGAAATTATTCCAAAGGTTAACAGCCTCGCTTCTAGCGATGTCGATGTCGAAGATTTCATTATTAAGGCGCTCTACTATGAATATTACAAAGACGTCGATGCGCATCTCATTTCGCTCACTGATTTTGTGAACTTCCTCCAGCGCGACGTTTTCCCAAATTCCTATTTTGCTGACCAACTCACGCCAGAAACCATCAATAAGGTTAACCAGTTCTCGTATTTCACTGACCAAAAGAAAGTTAATACGCCACGCAGTAAGGCGGAAATCGCCAGCATTCTTGGCGTTGATCCGGCTAAACTCGACGACCTCTTTGTCCTCTATTTTGCCGACCAGGATATTACGACTAAGCTTACGACTTACCAGTTCGCTAGCTTCGTAACCAACGAAATTGTTCCAAACGCCAACTATGGCGCTATGCTTACGAGCGCGCAGAAATCTGACCTCGCTAAGCTCATGATGTTTAGCAATAGCAATCTTACGAACACGCCAAAGACTGCCGCCGAACTCGCCAAGATGTTTGGCCTCGACCAATCTACTGTTGAGCAGGTATTTATTTACTATAACTACACGACCACAACTAATCCAACCGCCGCCGCCAGCGTTGAGCGGCTCGTTAACTTTGCGCTCACCGATCCAGACGCGCTCGCCGCGCTCGGTATCAGCAAGGACCAGGCAAACACTATCCTTGGCCAAATCTCTACCGCCAAGACCACTATTAATACCAAGAAGGGCGAAGTTCTCACCCAGATTAATAACGCCATTGCTAGCTTACCAGAAGGGGAGAATAAGCAAAAAGCCATCACTATTCGCAAACAGCTTCTAGCCAAGCTCGACAAAGCCGAGCAGGCCATCAATGCCGATTATTCTTATGCCAACGTTGCTAACGCTGCCGCAAAAATCGACAACGCTCTCACGCTTGCTGTCACGGAGCTAAACAGCCTCAATCTCGACGATGTCGATGGCCTCGACGAGGCTACCAAAGCTACGATTATTAGCTACGCTCAGACCGCCGCAGCCAAGATTGACGAAGCGCGCCAGCAAATCAACTTGAACGATAAACTCAACCAGCTCAAGAGTCTCTACACGCTTTACCAGGCTAAAACTACGGCTAGCACCAGCAAGATTTCCGCCAAGAATCTCGTCGATTTCTTGCTTACGCACAAGAACGACGATAAGCTCAAAGGCGCCCTCACGCCAAACATTCTCAGCCAGCTCCAGCAGGCTCAGTTCATCATGGCTAACCAGGCTACTAAGTATTCTTATGGCGCTCTCAGCACGACCTTCAAGCTCGATCAAAACAAGGTCAAGCTCGTCTATGCTTTCTATGAATATCGCCACGTAAATACCGAGCCAAAAGTCAGCCTCAAGAATCTTATCAACTTCATCGACCAGCAGGTTTTGCCAAACCCAGAATATGCTAGCCGCCTCGGCGAAGCAGAGCAAACCAAACTTGCAGCGCTCGCAAACCTCATGCGTTCCGCCGAAGCTGGAGTGTTGTATAATACCGATTCGCTCTATCGTGCTATCAAGCCACTCGCTGGCGACTTCGACAGAAACAAACTCTATCTCGCCTATCTCTACCACGGCTCGCTTTATGACTATGACGAAAACTGGACCCTCACACTAGAGGTCTTCGTCAATTATCTCGCTGACAAAATCTTGCCAAGCTCGCATTTTGCCGACCTTATTGACGATGAAAAACACGACAAGATTCTCGACGGTCGCACGACGATTAATGATGCCAAAGATCTCCTTGTCGGCCCAGACCACTACCGCGCACTCATTGAAACCGAGCTCCCAGCCGAAGGCGAAGAAACCTTCAACTTCATCAAGAGCATCAAAGACCAGCTCGGTCCAAAGAACAAGATCGACTACTTCCTCCTCGGTGACTCTGCCATGGCTTACGAAATGTCCCAGACTTTCAGCGGGGAAATGGACTTCATTACCATCCTTACGATGCTCTCCATTTTTGCCGTCGTCGTCTGCACCTTCAAATCTGTCTTCGTTTCCATGCTTCTCGTCCTCGTCATTCAGTGCGCGGTCTATATCGTGATGTCCTATCTCTCGCTCACTGGCTCTAGCATCTACTTCATCGCCCTCATTATCGTTCAGGCCATTCTCATGGGCGCTACCATCGACTACGCGATTCTATTCACGTCCTACTACGTTGAGAACCGCAACTACTTCAAGCTCAGTGTGAAGGATGCGCTTATTAATACCTACAACAAGTCTATCGGCGCCATTCTTACTTCCGCCTCGATTCTCATTTTCGTGACGGCTATTGTTGGTAACTTTACTTCCGCCATCGCCGGCAAAATCTGCCAGTCCATCTCCCTCGGCACCTTCTGCGCCACTATCATCATTCTATTCTTGCTTCCAGCCCTCCTTGCCACTCTCGATCGCTGGATTATTAAGAAAAATCACTAAACCCTTGCAAAATATCCCCAAAAGTGATAGAATAAAACACGTGAGCGGGCCGGTAGCTCAGCTGGTTAGAGCACGAGCCTCTTAAGCTTGGTGTCGTGGGTTCGAGTCCCACCCGGCTCACCATATGTAACCTGGCCTGAAATTTGGC
>Ga0247611_10000479_pt1 | contig 81587 bp, 80 predicted proteins | sample 177DNAGHGhighgp2_FD_192422 | JGI IMG/M metagenome (GOLD analysis project Ga0247611, IMG submission 192422) | Sheep rumen microbial communities from Palmerston North, Manawatu-Wanganui, New Zealand - 1770 DNA GHGhigh gp2 | ecosystem: Host-associated > Mammals > Digestive system > Stomach > Rumen... | reverse complement strand
TAAATATAGAGAGTCAGGATATAAAAATAAAAAGACAATAGTAATATTTATATATAATTATGAAATACCAGGAAAAGATTATATACAAAAAATAAATTTATATAATAATTCAACAAATGTGCACTACGATGATTTAACCATATATTTTATAAGCCTTGCAAAAATACCTAAAAATAGTAAAATAGAGGTAGAAAGAGCGTTAAAAATGTTATCCGAAAAGGATATAACAAAATATGAAACGGATAAATCAGAAGTAATAAAGGAGGCTGCACAAATGTTAAAAGAATTCGATGAATCAGAGAAGGCTGTATTAAGAGGCATCAATAGAGAAAGAGAAAGATTTGAGCGCGAGAGTCAACTTGGAATGGCAGAAGACAAAGGAAGAAAAGAAGGCCTAGAAAAAGGCCTTAAAGAAGGCAGAACTAAGGGAATAGCAGAAGGCGAAGCAAAAGCAATAATAAATAATATAAAGACAATGCATAAAAATGGTGCAGATGTTAAAACTATATCAACTTTATTAGATTTAGACATAGAATATGTAAAAGAAGTATTAAATAAATAATTTATAATAAACACTAGTAGCAATCTAGTGTTTATTATTTTCAACACCCAAAATTGTACATTTCTTCAGGAAATGAAAATAAAAATTGAATTATCAAAAATTTCTAAATTTTTAAATATAAATAAACCAACAATAATTATTAATAAAGAATTAGCTTTTTCGTATGTAAATAATATTATTTATATAGATGAGAACAATAATATTAAATCTTTATTTTTAGCATTACACGAATTAAGACATCATTATCAATATTTATATATTAAAAATAACAATGATGAATTGAAAAAAATATGGAAAAATGAATTTGACAATTATGATTTAAATAATTATCTCAATTATAATATTGAATTAGATGCATATTCATTTTCATATCTTATATTAAAATATATTTATAAAATTAATTATAATTTACCATATTTAATTAAAAATAAAATATTAGAATACATTAAAAAAAATAAATATCTCTATTTTAATATTTTTAATTATAATTTATAATTAAATATACGAGAGGTAATAACATGGATTATAATTTTGTTTTCAGCATGGATAACGGAATTGGACTTATTTTAAATGAGTCTGATGGCATTTATAAAATTAAATATGAAAATAAAATAGTTGAAGAAAAACAATTTTCTATTCAATTTATTGATGAAAAATTAGCTAATAATCTATTATCTAAAAAGTATGAATCTTTTTTTAAGTATGATTATTTAAATAGAGGTATAGAATATGCTGAAACTGGAATGGTTAAAAACTTTTATTTATTAGGAGATACTATTGTAGGTAGAGTATCTGGTGTAAATAATAATAAGTACACTCAAAATATCAAATATGAAAAAGGCCATTTTATAAATAACTGTTCATGCCCTGTAGGAAAAGGCTGTAAGCATGTTGTATCAGTAATAGTATATATTTCTAATATTATGAATAAATTAGTTAATAATGATAATAATATTTTAAATAATGATATAGATATAATATTAAATAAGTTTAATAATCATCTTGATTCATGTGGTACTTTATTTAGATTATTAGAATTAAAGGAATTAATAAAAACATCAGATGATATTGAAAAAATATTAAAGTTTTATGAAAAGAATTATCGTAGAATATATATTGATCAATTATTATATTTAATTGCATATGTGCCTAAAATTAATATACTATTTAATGCTGTTTCATATGATATAAAAAGAAAATTTTATTGTGATCAAATACAATATGAAAAGACATCTATACCTCATATCATTTCAACTGATTTTAAATACGAATATGAAAAGAAATTAATATATTTTGTATTAAATGATAATTATTTTGACGCAATAAAACTAATAATATCCAATCAATATTATTTAAATAAATATAATAATATATTACCTAGATTATCTACGATGGTAGAGACAAATCAGGAATTAGTTGATCTATTTTTACAAAAATACAATTATAGCTTTACTTATAGTAATTCATTAAATACATTTATAAAAAATATATTAAAAAATGCTAATATTGATACTAAATATCAAATATATGAAAAGCTAGGTACAGACCTAGATTTATCCGTTGATGATATTTCTTGCTTTAGTTATGATAAGCAGCTTAAATTATTATCTCTATTTAGAAATTCTAATAATGCAGTTAGTTATATAAATGATAAAATTGATGATTTTTGTAAAAATTCAACTAATGAAGCTATAGTTAATACATTATATTTATTATATGAATATTCAATAGAGAAGAATAAAGAAGTAATTATAGATTTATTAGACAAAATAGATTATACATATTATGTTAAAAAAATATTAATGGATGACTATAATAGATTTGATGAAATAGATCCAGTTATTTTTTTTAAATATTTAAAATTATCATATGAAATAGAAGTAAATGATATAGATGTAGATATAAAGGCTTATTTAAGTATTGCAGATGATAAATTATATAGCTGTATAATAAGTAATAAAAATATCTTAAAGCATAATTTTATAAAAATAAATTTTACTAAAGAATGTGAAAAACAAATAATAGATGAATTATATAATGATAATAATTTTATTAATGATTTAAAAGAAAAAGAAGACAGTATTAAATTAAAGAAACAAGAATTATTAATTAGAGAATATAATGATAAAATAAATGAATTAAATAAATTAATAAATTTTGAAGCTTATAACCAAAATGGATTAGTCACATTAAGACCTGAAATATCTTATTATAATAATGAATTATCATATAATTATTATCAATCTAAAACAACAATGACTATGGAATTAAAAATAGGAAGAGATAAATTTTATGTTGTTAAAAGTGCACCAGAATTATTAGATTGTATTAGAAATCATGTCAATTATAAATATGGTAAGAATTTAGAATTTAATCATTATATTAATAATTTTGATGATAAATCAAAACAATTAATTGAATTATTATTTTTAATTGAAGGAAAGACAGAATATTCAAAATATGAAAACCCAAGACATCTTCCAATTAATGGTATAGTATTAGAAAAAATATTTGATATATATAGAAATGATAAGATTATAATAAATGAAAAAGAATATTATTTATCAAATGATACAATTCCTTTTAAGGCTAATGTAGATAACGAATATATATTAAATACTAATATTAATTATAATAATACTTTATTTACATCTAAAAATATTTATTATTTAGATAATGATGAATATAAGATAATTAAAATAGATACAAATGATAATAATTTAAATCTATATGAATTCTTAATTAAAAATAAAGGAATGGATGTTAGTTTAGTATTAGATAAATTTAAAAATGATATTTATTCTAGATATTCTAATGAAATAGAAATAGCTAACAATATATCAGATGATTTTAAATTATCTGCATTAATAATTGATGCATATTTTGATTTTAATGGTAAAGCTATCACAATTAATCCTAAAATATATAAAGAAGATGAGGATACGTTAAATCTAAATATTGCTGATAATGTAAAGCTAGATAGATTTAATAATTATATTAAAAATTTAGGATTTGAAGATAATAAAATATCTAATGAAGATGATATTTATAATTTCTTAATTATGGATTTTTCTGAATTAAGAACAATTTGTAATGTTTTTTTATCTGAATCTCTTAAGAATAAAACAATAACAAAAGCGTCTTTTTCTAATATAAGAATTAGTTATAATAATTCTATTGTTGATGCCTTCCTTGAAGAATCTATTTATACTGAAGAGGAATTATATCAAATATTAGCTTCAGTTAAGAAAAGAAAGAAATATGTATTATTAAATAATGATAGAATAATAGATATTAATAACCAGGAAGCAAAGGATTTTTGTGATACAGTTGAAGATTTAAAATTAGACTTAAAGCATTTATTATCTAAAAAGCAAATACCTGTTTATCAGGTAATAAAAGCTATAAGTCATCTAAATAATTGTGAAATTGATGACTATTTAAAAAATTTAATTAATGAATTAACTAAATTTAAAGAAATTAATTATGAATTGCCTAACATAAATGGTAAGCTAAGAAAATATCAGCAAGAAGGATTTAATTTCTTAAAAATATTATCTAAATATAATTTAGGTGGAATATTAGCTGATGATATGGGATTAGGTAAAACATTAGAAATTATCACATTATTATTAAGTGATGATAATAATATGCCTAGTATTGTTGTCTGTCCTAAAAGCTTAATATTTAATTGGCTAAATGAAATTGAAAAATTTGATGGCAATACGAAAGTAATTTGTATAACAGGAAGCCAAAATGAAAGACATAAGCTAGAGCAAGCTATAGATCAAAATAAAAAAATTATTTATATAATTGGGTATAATACTTTAAGTAATGATTTAGATTATTTAACAAATATTAATTTTAATTATATAATATTAGATGAAGCACAGTTTATAAAAAATGTATCTGCCAATAAAACTAAGAGCGTTAAACAGCTTTTTGGCATACATAAATGCGCATTAACAGGTACACCTATTGAAAATAACATAATAGATTTATGGAGTATATTTGATTTTATAATGCCTGATTATCTTGAATCTTTAGATAGTTTTAGAAATAAATATAATACTAAAGAAAATTTCTTAGATCAAATTAGAATTAAAATTTCTCCATTTATTTTAAGAAGAAGAAAGGAAGATGTATTAACTGATCTTCCTCCTAAAATAGAACATATTATATCTGTTGATATGACAAATATGCAAAGAAAGCTATATGATGCTTATAAATTAGAGGCTAATAAAGCAATGGAGCTTGGAAATGGCGCATTTGAAATGCTTCCATATATTACAAGATTAAGACAAATATGTATTGATCCTTCAACTTATTTAGAAAATTATGAGGGCGGATCAGGTAAGACTGATGAGGTTTTAAATATCATTAAGGATTATGTATATGATGGACATAGATTATTAATATTTTCAAGCTTTGTTCAAGCTTTAAAAATAATTGAGGTTAATCTTAATAATTTAAATATAAAATATTTTAAAATAACTGGTGATACTGATACTTTAGAAAGAATTGAATTAGTAAATCAGTTTAATAAAAATGATTCAATTAAGGTGTTTTTAATTTCACTAAAGGCGGGTGGTACTGGTCTAAACCTAGTTGGAGCTGATGTAGTAATTCATCTTGATCCATGGTGGAATTTAAGTGCTGAAAATCAAGCTACTGATAGAGCACATAGAATTGGTCAAACTAAAACAGTTGAAGTAATAAAAATAGTTTGTGAGGACTCAATTGAACAAAGAGTAATTGAATTACAAAATATAAAGAAGGATTTAATTGATAAGGTTATAAGTAAAAATGATTCATCTATTACAGGATTTACATTAGAGGATATCAATTTTATTTTGAGGTAATAATATGACAGATGAAGAAATAAAATTAGAAAATCAGAAAATAAATGAAAGAATGATTGTATATAAGGAAAATGTTAATTTAGTCGCAAGAATAAATGTAGAGCTAACTAAAAAGCTTGGGCTTGAACATTATTTAACTGAATTTTCATCTAATTTAATTAGAGCCTTAAATCAATATGAAAGATTTGTTTTTTTATTAAATGATAAATTAGATTTTGTTGAAAATATCATTGAGTTTAGCGAAAGATGTATAGACTTTTTTAATATGACTCCTCCTGAATTAGTAGAAGGTAGTATATTTAAAAAAAGAAGAGTAATGAGAAAAAATTATAAAAGCAATATGGAAAAGATTAATACATTAGTTGCTGCAATGAATAAAATTAATGAAAATATTGATAATACAATAGGCCAATCTGTTAAAAAATATTTTGATGATGATAAAAAGGAAGATTAAATATAAATTATTCTTGAATAATTATTTTATTTAGAGTAAAATGGTTTAGTCGCATAGAAGGAGGTATTATTATGCTAGATCAATATGCAAAGATTAATAAAATAAGAAGAAAGGTATTTGAAGAAGTAGCTCGTCTTTCTTATGAGGGTGGAGATTATAAAAGAATTGAATATTTACCATATAAAATTTGTGAAAAATCTGTAGGTAGAAGCTCTATATTCCTTGAAAGAGCAATAGTAGGAGAAAGAATCAGATTAGCTATTGGTCTTCCATTTAGGGGAGAAAATAATAATGAGCCTATTTCAAAAGGAATTGAAGAGGCTGTTAAAACTGAAAGATTTTATGAAGCTCCATTAATTAATATTATTGATTTTGCATGTAATGCATGTCCTACTGAGTCATATTTTATTACTAATGCTTGTGAAGGATGTCTTGCACACCCATGTCAAAATGTATGCCCTAAAGAGGCAATAACTACTATTAATGGAAAATCAGTTATCGATCAAGATAAATGTATTAAATGTGGTAGATGCTTAAACGCATGTCCATATCATGCAATTATTCATAGAGAGCGTCCATGCGCTGCATCATGTGGTATGCACGCAATTGAATCAGATGAAAAAGGTAAAGCAGTTATCAATTATGATAAGTGCGTTAAATGTGGAATGTGTATGGTTAATTGTCCTTTTGGTGCAATTGCTGATAAATCACAAATATTCCAAGTTATTCAAACTATTAAATCTAGTCAACCAATCTACGCTATAGTTGCCCCTGCAATTATGGGTCAATTTGGTCCTAAGGTTAATTTAAAAACAATGGAAGATGCCTTTAAGCAATTAGGCTTCGATGGTGTATATGAGGTTTCAATTGGAGCTGATTTATGTACAATTGAAGAAGCTGAGGATTATTTAAGGAATGTTCCTGATAAATTAAAATTCATGGCTACATCTTGCTGTCCTGCATGGAGTGTTATGGCAAAAAAGGAATACCCTGAGCATAGAGAAAATATATCAATGGCATTAACACCAATGGTATATACAGCAAGATTAGTTAAAAAAATGCACCCAGATTGCAAGATTGTATTTGTAGGACCATGTTCTGCAAAGAAGCTTGAAGCATCTAGAGAATCAGTTAGATCTGATGTAGATTTTGTATTAACATTTGAAGAATTAAATGGTATGTTTACAGCTAAGAATGTTGATTTTGCTAAATTAAAACAAGCTGAATTAAAGAATGAAACATCAGCTGATGGTAGAGGATTCGCTGTAATGGGTGGTGTTGCTCAAGCAGTTGTTAATGCTTGTCAAAAAATAGCACCAGAAAGAGAAGTAAAGGTATTTGCTGCTCAAGGATTAGATAATTGTAGAAAGATGCTTAAAGATGCAGTAGAAGGTAAATATGATGGATATTTACTTGAAGGTATGGCTTGTCCTATGGGATGTGTATCAGGTGCAGGTACAATTACTTCACCTAATAAGGCTAAATCAATGGTTGCATTAAGCCAAAAGGAAACTCCTAAGAAAAATTCAGCAGAATCTGAATATATAGGAATGCTTCCAAAATTAGATTAATTCGAAAGAGGGTTTGACCCTCTTTTTTATTTTTAATAAGAATGTTATAATTGGTATAGTTTAAAACTATGGGAGGATATTATGACTTTACAACAATTAAAATATGTTATCACAGTTGCAGAAGAAGGTAGTATATCAAAGGCAGCAAATAAATTATTTATTTCTCAGCCTTCTTTAACAAATCAAATACATGAAATTGAAAATGAATATAATATAAAAATATTTACAAGAACTAATAAAGGTATAATTGTATCACAAGATGGAGAAATATTTTTAGGCTATGCAAGACAGGTTTTAGAACAATCTAATATGCTTGATGAAAGATATAAATCTAATATGTCTAAGGTATTATTTTCTGTTTCATGTCAGCATTATTCTTTTTGCGTGAATGCATTCGTCGATTTTATAAAAAAATATGATTCAGAAAAATATGATTTTTCTATTAAAGAAACAGAGACATTTAAAATAATAGATGATGTTGCAAAATTAAAAAGTGAAGTAGGAGTAATTTATATAAATGAATATAATAAAAATATTATTTTAAAAACTTTAGAAGAAAAAAATATTGATTATAATATCATTTATAGAGCTAAGCCACATATATTTACATCTAAAGATAATCCTTTAGCAAAAAAGGATTATGTTAAATTGGAAGATTTAAAGGATTACCCATATTTATCCTTTGAACAAGGTGATAATAATTCTTTCTATTTTTCTGAAGAAATATTATCTTATATAAAGAAAAATAAAAATATTAGAGTAAGAGATAGAGCCACTTTATTTAATTTAGCTATAGGCTTAAATGGATATACTATATCATCAGGAGTATTAGATGAGGGATTAAATAGTGGAATTATAGGTATACCATTAATAGTAGATGATTATATGGATATTATGATAATCACTCATAAAAATATCATTTTATCTGATATGGCAAAATATTATATTCAATCATTAAAAAAATATTTAGGTATAGATTAAAACTATATCAAACCCACATTATTTTATATTTTTAAACTATAACAAGAATATATTATAATAATATATATTATTAAAGAAATGGGCTGATAATTATGAAAATATCAAAAATATTAGAGAATAAAAGAACATTATCATTTGAGGTATTTCCACCTAAAAAATATGATGAAGAAATCGATAAATTATATGATACTATTGATTCATTGAAGAAATTTAATCCAGATTTTATATCAGTAACTTGTGGTGCAAATGGATCAAATAGAAAAAATAATACAGAGATTGCAGGTCATATTAAAAAAATGGGTATAGAACCACTTGCTCATCTTACAGGTGGACCTTCTTCAAAAGAAGATATTATAAACGCCCTTAATTCATTAAAAGAAAATGGAATTGAAAATATATTGGCTCTAAGAGGAGATAAGCCTGTAGATTATGAGGCTGAATATTGTAAAGAATTCCCTCACGCAACTGACCTAATGTATTTTATTAAGCATAATAGCGATATGTCTTTTGCGGGAGCTTGCTATCCTGAGGGTCATAGTGAATGTGATTCATTGAAGGAAGATTTAATTCATATGAAGCAAAAGCAGGATGAAGGTGCAGAATTTTTTGTAACTCAAATTTTTTACGATAATGAATATTATTATCGTTTAGTATCAGAGGCTAGAAAGGTCGGTATAACGAAGCCTATTATACCTGGTGTAATGCCACTTGTGTTTCCATCAAGTATTAAAAGAACTAAGGAAATGTGTGGTCTTACAATACCTTTAGAATATAGAAATATGCTTGAATATTATAAGGATAATCCTAAATTATTTAAAGAAATTGGAATTAATTATGCCGTATATCAAATAATGGACTTAATAGCTAAAGGAGCTCCTGGTATTCATATATACATTATGAATAATTCTAAAACTGCAGAAGAAATATATAAGAGATTAGAACATGTCTTTAAGGAATTATTCTGATTTAATTGATTTATGCTATAGATATATAGGCTATAAAAAGGATAATAAGGACCTATATATTGAAAATAAGGTTTTAGAAGCTATTAAAGAATTAGAAATAATATCTCAATTTAAATATATTTATGTAGAATATACAAACATATTAGACATATTAAATAAAGAGCCATATTTAAAATTCCTAAAAGGCTCAAAAAGCTATTATATAGTAGCAACAACCCTAGGAGTTATGGTTGATAAAAAAATTAATTTATTATCTAAAACAGATATGCCATATATGATAATTTTTAATTCCTGTGCGGCAGCCTATTTAGAATATTTAGCTGATAATTATGAATATAATAATTTAGGTGATGATATATCATATAGATTCTGTCCAGGATATGGCGGAAGTAGTGTTAATGATTTAATAGAATTAAAAAAATATATTAGAATTGATAAAATAGGTATTCAATTATTTGATTCAGGTATGATGCTACCTGAAAAATCAATGCTTGGTATAGTGGCTAAAAATAAGAATAAAATAAAAAGCTGTGAAGGCTGTGTTATAAAAAAAGAATGTAAATATATAAAGGAGGGCAACAAATGTTTCAATTAGATAAGGTAATGATATTTGATGGTGGATTTGGCTCTGAAATTGAAAAAAGAGGCTTAGATACAAATTTTTGTATGGAATATAACATTTTAAAACCAGAAGTAATCCAAGAAATTCATAATGAATATAAATATGCCGATTTTATTACTACAAATACATTTGGTCTAAATAGATTAAAATATCATGGTGAATTTGATATTAAAGATATCGCTTTAAAGGCTATTGAAAATGCTAAGACAACTGATAAAAAAATAATGTTTGATATTGGACCTACAGGTCAAATGTTAAAGCCGCTTGGCTTATTATCATTTGATGAAGCATATGAAGCATTTAAGGAGATTGTTTTGATTGCAAAAGATCATGTAGATGGATTTATATTAGAAACATTTTCTGATATATATGAGCTTAAAGCTGCAATACTTGCAGTAAAAGAAAATGCTCCAAATAATCTATTATTTGCTACAATGACATTTGATAAAACAGAAAGAACACTTACAGGCTCTACACCAGAAATAATGGTAAATACATTAGAAGGACTTGGAGTAGATGCATTAGGTGTAAATTGTGGTTTAGGACCTAAGGAATTATATAATGTTATAACAAGAATTTTAAAATCAGCTCACATTCCAGTAATTATCCAGCCAAATAGAGGACTTCCAAAGCTTAAGGATGGCAAAACATATTATGATTTAAGCATAGAAGAATATGATGAATATATTAAAAAATATGTTGAATTAGGTGTATCTATAGTTGGTGGATGCTGCGGAACTAATCCTGAATTTATAAAAGAAATTTCTAAATATAGAAAATGTGATATACATAAAAATAATAATCCTTATAAAACATTAATTAATTCACCTACAATGCTAACGGAAATAAATAATGTAGTTATCTGTGGTGAAAGAATGAACCCAACAGGTAAGAAAAAATTAAAACAAAAATTAATTGATGGTGATTATGATTATTTAGTAGGAGAGGCAATTAAGCAAGTAGATGCAGGAGCTAAAGTATTAGATTTAAATGTTGGTGTTCCTAAGCTTGATGAAACAAAGGTATTAAAGGATGCTTTAATAAAAATTCAAGAATATGTCGATACGCCAATTCAAATTGATACATCTAATAAGGATGCAATGGAAATAGCTTGTAGATATTATAATGGTATTCCATTAATTAATTCAGTTAATGGTGAACAAGCTGTAATGGATAGAGTATTTCCTATTGCTAAAAAATATGGTGCAGTAGTATTAGGCCTTGCTTTAGATGAAAATGGTGTACCAAAAACAGCAGAAGAAAGATTGGAAATAGCTAAAAGAATAATTGATGAAGCAAAAAAATATGGTATTCCTAAAGAAAGAATTATGATTGACACATTAGTTTTAACAGCTAGTGCTGAGCAGGAATTAGTTAAAGAAACATTGAGAGGGTTAACATTGGTTAGAAATCTTGGTGTTAAAACAGCACTTGGTGTATCTAATGTTTCATTTGGTTTACCAAGAAGAATATTATTAAATAAAACATTTTTAACAATGGCAATGTATGCGGGTTTAAATATGCCAATTATTAATCCACTTGATAGTGAAATGACTGAGGCAATTGATGCATATAATGTATTATTAAATATAGATAATAATTCAATTAATTATATTGATAAATATAATAATTTTGAAGAATCAAAGGAACATAAAAAAGCTACAGAATTAGATTTAAAATCTGCAGTAATGAGAGGTTTAAATAATGAATGTGAAAATTTAACATTAAAAGAATTAGAAATACATGAGCCATTATATGTTGTAAATGAAATATTAATTGAAGCCTTAAAAGAGGTTGGAGAATTATATGATAAAGGTAAAATGTATTTACCACAGCTAATTGCTTCAGCAGAGGCAGCAAAGGTAGCATTTGGAGTAATATCTAAAAAATTCCCGAAATCAGGAAATTCAAAGGCTACTATTATTATGGCAACTGTTAAAGGTGACGTACATGATATTGGTAAAAATATCTGTAAGGTTGTTTTAGAATCATATGGATATGATGTTATAGATTTAGGTAAGGATACACCAATTGAGGTAATAGTTGATGCATATAAAAAATATCATCCACTAGCAATTGGCTTATCTGCCCTAATGACTACAACAGTTATATCAATGGAAGATACAATAAAAGCCTTAAGAGAAATTAACTGTGAATCAAAAATAATTGTTGGTGGAGCAGTTTTAACGCAAGATATAGCTAATTCAATTGGTGCTGATTATTATTCAGTTGATGCACTTGATCTTGCAAGAATAATTGAAAAATTAAATGGAGTAAAATTGGAGAAGTAAAAAAATGAAAAAAAAGATTATTTTTATAGGTGCTTTAGCATTATTTACTGGTGCTTTAGCTGCATGTGATAACAATAATAATAATAATACAACAAATAATTCAAATATTAGTAATACAACTAATACAGATAGTTTAAATGAACAAATTCAAAAATTAGAAGAAGAAAACAATAGAATAAAAGCACAAAATGAAGCATTAACAAAAGAAAATGGTGAATTAAAAACCGAAAATGATGATTTAACAAAAGCTAATAGTAACTTAAATACTGAAAATAGTACCTTAAAAACAGAATACGAAAACTATAAATCATTAAGTGAATCATTAGAAGATAAAATAGATAATTTAAAAGAAGAAAATGCTCAAATTAAAAATATTAAAAAGCAATATTTGAAAAATAATAATTTATTTGAAATTTCATATATTGATTATTTAGGAAATGCAACAACAAAATATAATAAGGTTTCAGATTTTGAAAATGTAACTGCAGCATTAAATGATTTAAATGTAGGTGCAGTCATTACTCCATCTCAATATGGTGCATATATTGATAGTGCTAATAATGCAATTAAAGATCCTAATTGGGCTATAATGATTTATGAAAATTATGAATCTACAGCTACAGGTATAGATGGACTTACAATTGATTCTGGTGATGTATTTGAAATCAAATCTGAATGCTGGAATACTTTTTTATCTGGATATGGTGCATTTGATAAATATGATGTATTAGTTGATAAGGTTTTATATAATTATTTTAATAATAGATTTAAAAATACATTAAGCTCTACAAAAACATTTAGTAATTCGTCATATTGGGAAAATCTAGTTTTATATAAGCTTATTAACGCAAAATCATCATGGGGCGGATCATTATATGATTCGGAATTATTTAATACTACATTATTAAATGATGAATTAGTTAATGAACTAAATTCATATGATTTAAATAATTTAAAAGGAACTGATTTCTTTAAATATTATTATGCTGATAGATTAATAAATGATGATTTTACTGATTTCAAATTAAAATTTGATGAATATGTAAAAACATTTAAAACATATGGCGAATGGGGAGAATATACAATACCTTTTGTCGCTTCATCAGCAAAGACATTAGGATTAATAGATTCTTTATCTGATTATGTTAAAAATTCAACATATATTCCTGACGCATCTCAATGGGGACCTGATGGAATATCATGGCTATTAACAGGTAAATCATCATATAAGACATTAACTGATGATGATTTCAAATTATTATCATTTGATTTATTAGATAATTCATTAAGTAAAGATGTATCTTTATCTACAATGATTTTACCTTATGCTGCAGCTAATAAAAATGTAAGAGATTTTAAGAATGAAAATGGTATTGATTTAATACAGTTCTTATGTGATAATTATTTTAACTTAGATGAAATGAAATTTAATACTGAACTTCAAGCATCTGATTATTCATCAAATCAAATATATGCTGCTCTAGCTGCATATAAGATTCAAAGAGATACAAAAGAAGCTTGTAATTTATTTGAATAAAATATTAATAATTAATAGGAGGTGGTACTATTAAAAAGCTTGTGATTAAAATAATTATTTCAGTTATTATAATAACTTTAGCTATATTAGGTATCACCTTTTATAATATTAATTTTAAAGATCAAAAGCCAAAAGATAATTCTACAAACGAAATTGTAACTAATATAACTTCAATTAATGAGAACGAAGAAACAAATAATAATTTTATTATTAAAGTAACTATTATGTTATACGATATTAATAAAAATGTTATTGTAAATGATAATTTAGAGGGTAATAATAAGACATTATATGAATTATTAAATGAAAAATATAATATAAGATGTGAAGATACAATACATGGAAAAATAATATTAGATTTTGAAACTGTTAAAACAGATTTTAAAACTAGATATATAGCTATTTATGTAAATGGTAAATATTCATCAAAGGGACTAAGCTATATAGCACTAGAAAACGGAATAACAATAGAATTTAAGGAGACTAATTTATGACAATAAAAAGATTATGTATATTAGTTGTCCTTACAACTATATTATTTGCACAAGAAGAATTATTAACATTTATTCCAAATGTCCAACTAACATTTTTATTAGTTGTAATATACGGAGCTACTATAGGCATAAGAGATGGTACTTTAGTAATATTAGTTCATGTATTATTAGATAATTTATTTATGGGAACTTTTAACCTTTATTGTATGGCTCCACAATTTTTAGGTTTATTTATAACACTAATTATGGCAAGAATATTTAAAAATAAAAATGAAATAATTCAATCATTATTTGGAGCTATTGGAGCTTTAATTTATTGCTGGTTATATGTGCTAGTAAATATATGGTTTTTAAATGTTAGATTTATAGATTATTTTATCGCTGACATACCTTTTGAAATCATTTTAGTAGCATCAACAGTAGTTTCTATATTATTTTTATATAAACCACTTGTAAAATTGATAAATAAGTTTTTAAATAATAATGAAGGAGAGAAAAGTGATGAAAAAAGAAATAGTGAAGACAGCGAAAGCACCACAAGCAATAGGACCATATAGTCAAGCAATTACATATGGTAATTTAGTATTTACTTCTGGTCAAATAGCAATTTTACCAGAAACAGGAACAGTAGTTTCAAATTCAATCGATGAACAAACTAAACAGGTATGTATTAACATATCTGAAATCCTAAAGGCAGCAGGAAGCAACATTGATAATGTTATAAAAACAACAGTTTTTATTAAAAACATGTCTGATTTTGCTAAAGTAAATGAAATATATGCTAATTATTTTAAAACTAATCCAGCAAGATCATGCGTAGAGGTATCAAAGCTTCCAAAAGATGTATTAATTGAAATAGAAGCAATTGCTTATAAAGATAATATCTAATTATAGATGGTGCCAAGCACCATTTATTTTTTATTTTAAAAATGATATAATAAAATATAATTTTATGAATTGAGGGGGGATAATGTGACAATAAAAGAATTTTTTAGTGAAAAGAATTTCCCTAAAAGAGTAAAATTATTTGCATTAATTTCCCTATTTATAAATATAATATTGTGTATTGCAAAATTAATTGCATCTGCAATATTTAAAAATTATTTTTTAGTTGCTGCAGGACTATTTAATATATTTGTTTTCCTTGCTAAAGGAGAATGTTTATTAGGACTTAGACTTACAAATGATAAAAAAACATTTAAATATAGAAATTTCTTCATTTTCATATTTGTGTTAACTGCAGGAATAGTTTATACAGCATATTCAACAAGATTAGTAATATTTGAAGATTATAATACTTATAATTTCTCTATGGAATTAGGCTTATTAATAGCTTTAGTTTCATTTATTGAATTAGGTGTTGCCATATATGGTCTAATAAGAGTTAAAAAATATGGACATTTCTATAGAGATATAAAAATAATAAATTTTATCACAGCTTTAACTGCCCTAGTTTTAACATCTACAGCTATTACATCTTTTAGTAATGCTGGAGTAAAAAATATTAAATTATATAATGGTATGTTTGGTATGGTAGTTGGTATATTTACTATAATTATGGCTGTCTATATATTTTTCGCACCTGTTATATCAATAATCGATAGAGAACATAATAAATATAAAATAGTAGATGTAGAAAAAACTAAAATATATTTTAATGAATCTAATTTATTAGAATTACCATTATCTTTTACAGCTATTTTTAAAAAATATGTTTTTGTTGCCTATTTAAAGAATGATATTGTAGATGGCCATATTGAATTAAAAAATGATTTTTTTCAAAGATCTAATATTTATATAAAAATATTATTAATTATTTTTTTACCTATTTATTTTATCCCATTAATTATCCTTAGATTATTATATTTTATTCATACAATAAATATTCCAAAGAAGCTAGATATATTAATGGAAGAACATGGATTTAAGAAAATATCTAATTAAGAATAATTCTTAAATCACATAATTTACCATAATTATTACATTATAAACCACACATTACTTATTGACATCTTTATAAAATGGTTTATAATATAAGTGTCTTATAAAGAAGACATCTATCATTATACTCCCTACAAAGATAGATTACTTTTTCATAAGCAAACTATAACTCTCCCAATTTAGAAAAGAGGACGCACTTTTTGCAGTCCTCTTTTCATTTTTTATTTAATATTATTTTTGCATATGATAAAATATTTAAAAAGAAGGAACAAAAATGAAAAATTTTGATATAAAATTTATGATAAAAACAGCAATAATTGCAGCTATATATGTAGTACTAACATGGGTTTTATCACCAATATCATATGGTGCTATACAATTTAGAATATCTGAGATTTTAGTATTATTAGTTGTATTTAATCCTAAATATTCATTAGCTTTAATATTAGGATGCTTTATCGCAAATACTACATCAAGCTTAGGCTGGTATGATATGGTATTTGGTACATTAGCAACAATTATTGCAATAATTCCTATGTGCTTTGTAAAAAAATTACCAATTGCTGCTATATTTCCAGTTATATCAAATGCGCTAATAGTATCATTTGAACTAGGCCTTGCCTTTGATATGTTCCAGCCAGCTGTATTTTGGTTTAATGTATTAACAATCGCTATAGGTGAAGCAGTAGTATTATATTTATTAGGTATTCCTATAATGATTTCATTATCTAAGAATGAAAATACAAGTCATTTATTGGAAATGAATTATAATGTAGTTAATAATAAATATTCTTTTTTTAGTCCTAAATTATTATTTAGTATTATAATTTCAGTTTTAGGTGCTATTCTATTTTTTGCATATCCATTAGCTAATCAGGGGAATGAGGAATATACAAAATCTGCATTTAATTTATTAGTTAATTACAAAGAATATTATGCATTATTATTTATAATAATTCCATTTGCTATTTCTGTAATATCTTTAATATTAAAAAATCAATTAATGAAAATTGTTAATATTATTTTAGCAATTTCTTTATTGATTCCTTTAATAATAGTTGGTATTAGAATCAATGATACTTTTAATTATATTTATTACTATTTATATATTTTATATATAATTATTGTAATTTTATTAATATTATTAATTGAAAAAAGAAATAAAAAGATAGATAATATTGATGATATTGAAATATAAAAATGTAGGTGATTTTTATGCTAAGAGAAGATATTGATGCTTTTATTAAAACAATACCAGAAAATGTAAAAATTGTAGCAGCAACAAAATATGTAGATGCTAATACAATGCTAGAATTATATAATCATAATATAAAAGATTATGGTGAAAATAGAACTGATGCTTTTTTAGAGAAATATGAAGCTTTAAAGGAATATAAGGATATAAAATGGCATTTTATAGGACATCTTCAAAGAAATAAGGCTGAAGCTATAATTAATAAAATTGATTATCTTCATTCTCTAGATTCATTAAAGCTTGCTAAAATAATAGAAGAAAAAAGAGAAAAGCCACTTGATTGTTTTATTGAAGTATCTATTAATTTAGAAGAAAATAAAAATGGTGTTTCTTATAAAGAAATAAATCAATTTATGGAAGAAATATTAAAATATAAAAAGATTCATGTAGTAGGCTTTATGATGATGGCAATTAAAAATGATACATCAGATGATATTTTAAAGCAATTTAAGGCTTTAAAATATCTAAAGGAAAGAGTAGAGAAGGAATTTAATATTAATTTACCTTATTTATCAATGGGTATGTCAAATGATTATGAGGATGCAATTAAAGCAGGAGCTACTCATATTAGATTAGGAAGAATTTTATGGAATCTTTAGATAGCTTTAGAAAAAGATGTGATTCTATAATTGACAAAGCATATCAAGGAGGAGTCACATTATTAAATTTCTTAGATGAGGCAGAAGTTGGTGTACTTGAATCAATGATGAAGCATCATCAATCATTGAATTTGTTTTCTGATGGTAAAATAATAAATAGTGATAGAAAAAGATATATTATAACTCCGTACGATAATAATATAGATTTTAAAATTAATATTTTTAAAATAAAATATAATAATAAATATTATGATATCAATCATAGAAATGTTTTAGGATCTTTAATGTCATTAGGTATTAAAAGAGAATGCATAGGAGATATTATCATAGATTCAAATAATGTTTATTTTGCATGTACATATGAAATAACACCATTTTTATTAGAAGAATTTAAATTTGTAGGTAAAGCTCCTATTGAATTGGAATTAATAAATTATGATGTTACTAATGTTATAAAATATGATTATAAAACATATTTTGTAGCATCAATTAGATTTGATTCAATAATAGCTGAAGGCTTTAATATAGCAAGAAATGAAGCTCAAGATATGATAATTAATGGTCTTGCATATATAAATCATTTATTATGCAAAAATGTAAGTAATAATGTAAAATTAAATGATATAATAAGCGTAAGGCATAAAGGAAAAATAATATTGGCAGAAATTGGTGGTAAATCTAAAAGTGGAAGAATTGCTGTTACAATTGGAAAGAGGATGTAAATGAGAAGAATAGGTATAATTGCTGCAATGAGTCTTGAAATGGACTTGATATTAGAGGCTATGGGCGATTTTGAAGAAAATAAATTATTGAGCTTCAAATTTTATGAAGGATCAATAAATGAACTTGAAATAGTATTAGTAGAAAGTGGAGTAGGTAAGGTTAATGCAGCTATGGCTACTACATTATTAATCTCTGAATTTTCATGTGATTTAATAATAAATACAGGTATAGCTGGAGGATTGCCAGGAACTAAGTGTAAGGATGTTATAGTAGCATCAGGCTTAACATGGTATGATTTTGATATAAGAATATTTGGCTATGAATATAGTCAGGTGCCTCAAATGCCTAAAATATTTAGTGTAAATCCTGAATGTATAATGCTTGTTAAATCCACATTAAATAAAATAAATATTGAGCATAAGACAGGATTAATATTATCAGGTGATAAATTTGTTTCAAGCCTAGATACAATAGCAGAATGCAAGGATTACGGAGCTCTTGCATGCGAAATGGAAGGTGCTGCAGTTGCACAGGTTGCAACTAGAACAGGTGTTGATTTTATCGTTATTAGATATATATCAGATGTTGTTGGTGAGCCTTCACAAAATGAAAATTATTTAAAATTTGAAGAAGAAATGGCAAGAAGAAGTGCTAATATTACTATTTCTTTAATTAATAATTTAGATATATGAAAAAATATTATGCAATAAAGGCAGATAATTATAATAATATTGTTGAAACCTGGGATGAATGTAAAGAGATTATAAAAGATTTAAAAGCTCCAAAATATAAATCTTTTCATACTGAGGAAGAAGCCCATGCATTTTTGAATGATGAGGTTATTAAATTAAAGGATGACTATGAATATATTGCATATACAGATGGTTCCTTTGATTCTGAAACAAATAAATATTCTTTTGGTTCAGTATTAATAATGAATGGAACAGAATATAAATTTAAAAAAGGATATGATCCTGATGAATATTCAAGTCTTAGAAATGTAGCTGGAGAAATAAAAGGTGCTGGATTTATAATTAATTATGCAATAAATAAAGGAATAAAAGAATTACATTTATATTATGATTATATAGGTATAGAAAAATGGTATGTTGGAGAATGGAAAGCTAACTCTACTATTGCTATAAAATATAGAGAATTTGCAGAAGAAGCAAAGAAAAAAATAAATGTAATTTTTCATAAAGTTAAAAGCCATACAAACGATTATTATAATGAAATGGTTGATAAATTAGCAAAAGAAGCATTAAATGATTAAATAATGCTTTTTTTCTTTTTAAAAAAAAGAATTGTATTAATTTTCATATTATTATAAAATTATTTTGGTAAGATTATTAAAATCTTATCGGAGGGAATATGCCGAATTTGATTTTATTTTCCGGCTTAGCAATAACTTTTGATGCCGTTTGGCAAGCTATAATATTCATCTTGGGTGGTTTAGGAATTTTCCTATTTGGTATCCATATGATGAGTGGAAGCCTTAAGACATTAGCTGGAGACAAACTTAGACTAATTATTCAAAAATCAACTAGAACCCCTATAATGGGTATATTGGTAGGCTTTGCAGTAACTATGCTTACTCAATCTTCATCTACAACTAGTGCTATTACAGTAGGATTAGTTGCTGCTGGATTAATGACATTTAATCAAGCAATTGGTGTTTTGATTGGTTCTAATATTGGAGGTACCGTTCTACCTTTATTAATGGCAGTTTTACCATCTGAAATAAAGCCTATTTTCTCTGTTGTTTAGTTTTTGTTGGTGCTTCAATGGTTTTCTTCTTTAAGAGAGAAAAGGTTAGACAAACAGGCTCTATCATATTAGGCTTTGGATTATTATTCTTAGGTCTAGTATTTATTGATATGAGTTTTGATTATATCCAAACTACACACGCAGAATTTATTGAAAATGCATTTACTGAATTATCTAAAGTACCTGAATTAGGCGTTTTAACAGGTATATTATTTACTGTTATCGTTCAATCGAGTGCAGCAACAATAGGTATTGGACAGGGACTATATGCAGTAGGTTCGATAAAACTATCAGGAGCATTAGCCATTATGTTAGGAGCTAACCTAGGCACAACAATTACAGCAATAATTGCAAGTGTTGGTTCATCAAGAACTGCTAAAAAGGTTGCGATGGCAAATACATTAATTAAATTCATTGGTGTATTAATCTTTGTTATAATATTTAGATTTGCATTCTATCCATTAATGGAAGTAATAGACAATGCAATATTTAAGGATGTAAATAATCCATTAATTATTTCATTTGCACACATTGGATTTAACTTAATAAATGCTTTATTCATTTTAGCTATTTATAAGCCATTTGTTAAATTATGTGATAAGCTTATGCCTGAAAATGAAGAAAAATCTATTGAAGAATTATTGTTAGATTACACATTAATTAAAAAATCTCCTCAATTAGCATTATCATTTGTAAAAAAATCAATTGATTATATGTCTGATCAGGTAGAAAATTATTGTGTTATAGCAAAGAGCTATGCTTTTGAAAGAGATGATTCTTTAATTGATACTGGTATAGAATATGAAAGAACTATTAATTGTCTAGATAAGAGAATTCATGATTATTTGATTAAATTAACTATTCAAACAATAGATGCTAAATCATCTACATTAATTTCAAAATATCTAGATTTAATTAAAGATTTAGAACGTGTTGGTGATCACTGTACTAATCTATTTGAATTTTTCCATGATAGATACGAAAAGGAAATGCATCTATCCGATGATGGTAAGCAAGATCTTGAACAAATGTTTTCTACAATTGAACAAATGGTTCAAGGTACAGCAAGATCTATCAAGGGCTGGGATTCTAATATAGCAAAAGATATATTACCACTTGAGGATGAAACAGATAATTTAGAAGAAGTATTTAGAGAAAGACATGTTCATAGAGTTGAATCTGGAGTATGCTCATTCAAAAATACTGAGCATTATGTTGAAATATTATCTAATTTAGAAAGAATGGGAGATCATTTAAAAAATATATTAGATAGTATTGTAACAGTAGAATATTGTAAAAATGATGAATTCCATCATTAATAATTTATAAGCATTGATTTTGTATCAATGCTTTTTAAACTCTAAAGGAGGATTACATGGCAAATTTTATAATTGAATCTGCATATAAGCCAACAGGTGATCAGCCTGTAGCAATAGCTAATATAACTTCAAATTTTAATAAAGGAATTAAAAGACAAACTCTTCTTGGTGCAACTGGTACTGGTAAAACATTCACTATGGCAAATGTAATTAAAAATATAGGAAAGCCAACATTAGTATTAGCACCTAATAAGACGCTTGCCGGACAGCTTTATAATGAGCTTAAAGCAATTTTCCCCAATAATCATGTTGAATATTTTATTTCTTATTATGATTATTATCAGCCTGAAGCATATGTAGTATCAAGTGATACATATATTGAAAAGGATGCAAAAATTAATGAAGAAATAGATGAATTAAGACATAGTGCAACATCAGCATTGATGAAATATGATGATGTTATTGTCGTAGCATCAGTTTCATGTATATATGGTATTGGAGATCCTAGCGATTATAAGGATACAATGCTTACAATTAGATTAGGCGAATCATATAAAAGAAAAGAATTATATACAAGATTAGTTGAAATGCAATTTGAAAGGAACGATATTGACTTCAAAAGAGGCTCATTTAGAGTGAAAGGCGACACATTAGATATAATTCCACCATCAGAGCATTCAAAGGGGCTTAGAATCGAATTTTTCGAGGATGAAGTAGAAAGAATAAGAACATTTGATGTAGTTACAGGTAAAGGAATAGATGATATTGCATTTTGCAACATTTTTGCTGCAACACACTTTGTTACAAATAAAAGTAAATTAGAAGAAGCTATTAGAAGAATAAAGGCAGAATTAAATGTAGTTCATAAAAAATTCTTAGATAATAATATGCCTCTTGAGGCAGAAAGAATTATGCAAAGAACTAAATATGATTTAGAAATGCTTGAACAAACTGGAAGCTGTTCAGGAGTTGAGAATTATTCTAGACATTTATCTCTTAGACAAGAAGGGGAAACACCTTCTACATTAATCGATTTCTTTCCTAAGGATTATTTGTTAATCGTAGATGAATCCCATGTAACATTACCACAGGTAAGAGGTATGTATAATGGAGATAGATCCAGAAAGCAAACTTTAGTTAATTATGGATTTAGATTACCATCAGCACTAGATAATAGACCTTTAAAATTTGATGAATTTGATACTAAAATTGATAAGCTATTATGCTTATCAGCAACACCAGGAGATATAGAATTAAATTATCCTATATCAGAACAAATTATAAGACCTACTGGTCTATTAGATCCTATTATTGAGGTAAGAAAGACATTGGGGCAGGTAGATGATATATATGCTGAAATAGTAAAGAGAGTAGAGAAAAACGAAAGAGTGTTAATTACTACTTTAACTATAAAAATGTCAGAGGATTTAACAGCATATTTAAAAAATCTAGGATTAAAGGTAGCTTATTTACATAGTGAAATTAAAGCTTTAGAACGTCTTGAAATATTAAAGGCTTTAAGAATGGGTAAATTTGATGTTTTAGTTGGTATAAATTTATTACGTGAGGGTTTAGACTTACCAGAAGTATCTTTAGTTTGTATATTAGATGCTGATAAGCAAGGCTTCTTAAGAAGTAATAGAAGCTTAATACAAACAATAGGTAGAGCAGCAAGAAATGCTAATGGTATGGTTATTATGTATGCAGATACTATATCTGAATCAATGGAATATGCAATTAATGAAACAAAAAGAAGAAGAGAAATTCAAATTGCATATAATGAAAAGAATAATATTGTACCAAAAACTATTATTAAAGAACTTCCAAAATCTGTAACAATGAAAAACATTGATGAAATTGCAGGTACAAAAGAAACTAGAAATAAAGTATTAACTAAGGCAGAAAAAGCAGAATTAATATTAGAATTAGAAGAAGAAATGCGTCAATATGCAAAAGAATTAAATTTCGAAGCTGCAGCACAAATAAGAGATGCTATATTTGAGCTTAAAGCATCAAAGTAGGAGTTATTATGAAATTAGATGAAACATTTAAAGTTAAAATAGATTCATTTGATATCAATGGATATGGTGTATGCCATATAGATAAGAAAATAGTATTTGTTGAAGGTGCAATGGAAGGCGAAGAGGTAATAATTAAAATTACTGGAATACATTCAAATTTTTGTTTCGCCGAAACTATTAAAATCCTATCTAAATCAGAACACAGAATAGAATCAAAATGTCCATATTCTTCACTTTGTGGTGGATGTGATTTATTACATATGGATTATGAAACAGAATGTCAAATAAAAGAAAATAAAATAAGACAAACTTTGCGTAAATTTGAATATAATCAAATGCCAATTATTAAAAATGATAATACTTTTGGATACAGAAATAAAATTATGGTGCCATTTAGAAAGGATGAAGAGGGAGACGTTATCTATGGCTTTTATGAGAAAATGACTCATAATGTAATATCTATGGATAAATGTATTATTTCAAATAATAAAGCTAATGAAATCTTAGCTTTTATAGCTAGATATTTAAGTATATTTAATATAAGCATTTATGATGAACAAAATGACAAAGGATTATTTAAAGAAGTAATGATAAGAAATACTTCATTAAATGAATATATGGTAGTATTAGTTGTTACAAAGGATTATGATTTTTCTAATTTAATTGAATATTTGAATAAAGAATTTTCAGAAATTAAATCTATATGGTTAAATATTAATTCTAAGCTAACAAATGTTGTTTTATCTAATGATTATAAGCTATTATATGGTAATGAAGTCATAACAGAAGATATATTAGGGTTAAAATTCAATGTATCAGCAGCTTCGTTTATGCAAGTTAATCATGATAATTGTGAAAAATTATATAGTGAAGCTATTAAATTAGCTGACTTAAATTCTAATATGAATGTAATTGATGCTTACTGTGGAATGGGTTCTATAACATTAAATATTGCAAAATATGTAAAGCATGTATATGGTATTGAAGTAGTAGAAGCAGCTATTAATAACGCTAATAATAATAAAAAATTAAACAATATTAATAATGTTGATTTTATATGTGGTAAATGTGAAGACGAAATTAAAAAATTAGTGTCTAAAGAGAAAATAGATTGCATATTTTTTGACCCACCAAGAAAAGGCTGTGAAAAATCTTTCTTAGATGCTGTTATAAGCATGAAAATACCTAAAATTATATATATTTCATGCAATATTGCAACTGCAGCAAGAGATATTGATATTTTAGAAAAAGCAGGATATAGGTTAATAAGCGCAACACCATGTGACTTATTTTCTAAAACTTCACATGTTGAAACAGTCTGTGTACTTACAAAAAAGTAGTCAAAAAAGCCTTTAGTTAAGGGATTTTCCTTTATCTACGGGCTTTTTTCTTTTTGCCTATATGCTCGAAAATTGCAAAATTAGAGTGTTTTAACGTAGAGTTGAAGCTACAAACACATCGGTTCTAGGAAACATAAAAAAGTGCTGACGAGGGGTATTTTTGGCATTTTTTGCATATTTTGGTCTTTATGATAATAGTTGTAAAATGATATAATAAAGTAAATGAAAGTCTGGTGATTCAAGTGACAAATAAATTAATAAAAGGTGAAAATGATTTTGAATCATGGTGTAAAAAAAATAACCGAAACGATTTATTGTTATTATGGTCACCGAAAAATGTAGATGCATTACCTTCAGATTTTCATTATGGTAGCGGAAAAAAGGTATGGTGGAAATGCCAAAATGGTCACCCTGATTATGAAATGCCAATTTGTAAAAAAAGCAAAAGAAATTTTGGGTGTCCTTATTGTTCAGGTCAACGTGTTTGTATAGATAATTGCTTGGCTACTACTAATCCAGAAGTTCTTGAAGAGTGGGATTACAACAAAAATCAAATAACTCCATATGAAGTCAGTAAAGGTAGCGAAAAAATCGTTTGGTGGAAATGTAATAAAGGTCATTCATATGATATGTCTATTCATAGAAAAATTAGAAGTGGGTGTCCGATTTGTTCTGGTCAACGAGTTGATAAAGACAATTGTTTAGCAACTATTAATCCAACTATTGCTAGTCAATGGCATCCTACAAAAAATGGTGATTTAACACCATCTATGGTCACTTGTGGTACTCATAAAAAAGTATGGTGGATCTGCGAAAAAAAACATGAATGGGAAACACCAGTATATGTAAGAACTAAAATGAATTGTGGATGTCCAATATGTGATGGAGAAAAAAGAACATCTTTTCCAGAACAAGCTTTATTATTTTATTTGAGCAAGTTATTTTTAGTTGAAAGTAGAGTTAAGGTAGACAAGGTCGAGATAGATGTTTATTTACCAAAAATTAAAGTTGGAATCGAGTATGATGGAGAATTTTTTCATAAAGGCCTTGATAATGAAATAAGGGAAAAAAAGAAAAATCAAAAACTTCTAGAAAAAGGTATAACACTAATTAGAATTAAAGAAACTAAAAAGCAAATAGAATTTAGCTTGGATAAAACATACTATGGTTTCGAAATCAAATGTCATTATGAGCAATCATATGAATATATGAATAAAGTCATATCTTATGTTTTAGATTGTATTTCTAAATTATCGAACGGTAAATATTCAATTAATATAAACGTACCAAAGGATAAAAATACAATACTAGGACAATATTTAATTAACGAAAAAGAAAATTCGTTAGCTATAAAAAAACCATTGGCATCCGAGAAATGGGATTACGAGAAAAATGGTGAAATTACTCCTAGTATGGTTTCTTATAGTTCGAAGAAAAGATTTTATTTTAAGTGCAAATACTGTGGGAATGAATGGATAAGCGCTGTTGAAAACGTAAGTGATTCTAAATATTGCCCTAGATGTGTTCATAGTAATGGAAATATATCAACGCAAAAAAGAAGAATAAAAAATATGGGTACTAGAACTTTATCTGATTCTTATTCACTTGCCACTCTTTATCCAAATTTATTAGAAGAATGGGATTATGAAAAAAATACTATTAATCCATTTAATGTGACTCCTGGTTCTAACAAGGTTGCTTATTGGAAATGCAATGTTTGTGGTTATGAATGGAACTGTGTAATTAAAAGTCGAATCAAAGGCCATGGGTGTCCAAAATGTGGAATTGATAGAGCCAGAAAAGCAAAATTTAAAAAAGTATTGAATATTGATACAAATGAGATTTATGAGTCGGTTGATGAAGCTGCTAAAATAAATAAAATAAATAGAATATGCATATCGAATTGTTGCAAACAAAAACAAAAAAGTGCTGGTGGCTACCATTGGAAGTATGTTGATGAAGAGGATGAATCATAATGTACGGATTAGTAATGTTACGAGAATATCTAGATGAGCTTCTAGATGGTATTAAAACTTTTGATGCTAGAGCATATGATACGAAGAAAAGAGGAACAATTGCTTTAGTAGATACAAAGAAGTCTGAAATCATAGGATTGGTAGATTTAGTTGATGTTCATACTATATCAGCTAAAGAATATTGCGATTGGCATACAACTGGTAAATGGTCTGGAATGACTTTAGAAGTTGAAGATATGAATGCCACTTATTATGCATATGATTTTAAAAATCCAAGAAAATTAGCTATGCCAATAAAGGTAATTAAAAATAAAAGAACTTGGGTTAATATTGATGATTCAATCAAGAGTCAGTTTATAATTCAAAATAAGTTGTTTTAAATCACTCGAAAGGGTGATTTTTTCTTTTTGTGGTCTAGACCAAATTATGACTTTTTGATAAAATCTAGTTGAGGTGATTTCGATGCTAGATGAAATAAAAAACTTTTTAAAAGAATTCATTTCAAAATTACTAGATGATGAACCAAAAAAGACAGTTACACCAAAAAAAGAAGAACCAGCAAGTTTTAATTATGCAAAACCTGGATTTTCATTTCAATATTTAATATGCAAAAAATATGGGATTAAACCATTAGCAAATTCAGCTAAAAAACAATTTGAAGTAGCATATGATTCTAAATATGATGTTCAATTTTTACCAATAATTGATGATGTATTTGATGCATTAAAAGCCGTTCCTATTGCATGTACTACTATGAGTAGGACAACCGATGGTATAATACCATATAATTTTATACTTTCTAACAAATTAACTCTTTCTGTTAGAATAAATATTGGAAATGGTATGGTTGCACCTAGAAAAGTTGGTCAAGCAGGCTTTCCTATACTTAATGAATATTTTGCTGATATTCTAGGGCATAAAATTGATAATCAAGAGGATATAAAAGAATTAATAGAAAATAATATAGATGATGCATTGCCTATCTTTGTTGATAATCTATTTGATGCTGATTATATTTTATGGGTATTTTGGGATAGAAAAAATGAGTGTTTTAAGTATCATTTGTTGAAAGGTAATGAATTAGTTAATATAACATATGATAAGGATAAATTTTCTTTTTCTAGAATTGGTTATGAATGGGTTGAGAGTACTCGTTTGAGGTATGAAGGAAAATCTATTGCAGAAATACAAATTCATAAGAATAGAGCATTCAAATTCCGTTTTGTTATGCGAAACATAATTCCTTTGTTAGTTGAAAAAGAAGTTAATAATGAAACATTAGGTATAACAACTGAAAAGGCAATATGTGATAAATTTGGAATAAAGTGTCCACCTAGTTTTATGCGTAGATATTCAGTTGAAATGGAGGTTAAAGTTAGACCAGCTATTGATGAAGCATTTAAGTATTTACCAAATGCTGTTGAACATACTGGAAGTACACCTGGTGAAAGAGGTGGAGAGAGCAAATGTTCATATGATTTTATACTAGATGGAAATAAGACACTATCAGTAAAGAGTAATATTGGCAAAATGGTATGTCCACCAGAAGTAGGGCAACCAGCTGCGGCAACTTGTTATTTATATTTCTCTGATTTAATTGAAGAATCATATATTAATGGTCCTATTTACAAAAAAATGGTATTTAATTCTATTGATAAGATGCTACCAAGATTCATAGAACATATGTTTGATTCCAATTATTTATTATGGGTATATTTAAAAAATGATAAATATGAATACAAAATACTAGATATGGATTATGCTAAAAATATAGAATGGGATTTCTCCAAGATATCCTTTACTAAAAAAACAATTGAGGATTGGAATGAAAGTAACACTTTGAAGTACGATGGTATATCAATTGGTGAATTTCAAGTTCATAGAAATAGAGACTGCTATAAATTTAGATTCAATTTTCCTAACTTTATAAAAGTTGTAGAGATGCTAAAAAAATAGCATCTTTTTTCTTTTTATATTGACTATTGAATGATAAACATGTATAATGGACATTGTAATAACATGTGAAGTGGACATTTGGAGGTTGATAGTATGTCAATTATCACTATAGCAGAAGCTGCAGAACTAGCTGGTAAAAGCCAAAAAACTATTAGAAGAGCTGTTGCTGCTGGAAAACTTAAATCAACAAAAATTCAAAATAAAACAAGAATTGAAAAAACTGATTTTGATGAATGGATGGCAAATGGTTGTTGTGGAACAGAAGAACAAGAACACAATGCAATTAAGAATGATGATGTTAATTGGTTAGACATTTCTGATATTTGGAAGACAAATGGATGGGATAAGAAAAAGGATAGATCAAATTATAATTTTATTGACTTATTTTCAGGAGCAGGTGGTTTGAGTTGTGGACTTGTTATGGCTGGATTAAATCCTGTAGCGAGTGTTGAAATTATGCCTCAAGCTGTTGCTACTTATGAAAAGAATTTTATTCAAAACAAAAAGTTTGATGAGAAAGTAGAAACTAGAGATATTAGAGAACAAGAAGTTAAAAATAAACTATATGAATCTGTAGCAGGTAAACACATTGATGTGATTGTTGGTGGTTTCCCTTGCCAAGGATTCAGTATGTCTGGTTATAGAGTAGTTGATGATCCTCGTAATAGTCTATATAAAGAAATGAAAGATATCGTTGAACATCTTCAACCTGATTTCGTAGTAATGGAGAATGTAGAAGGACTTCGTTCTATGCTTAACGGAAAAGTAGAAGAGATGATTATAGAAGACTATAAAAAAATTGGTTATGAAATTAATTTAACTGTTCTTAATAGTGCTGATTATTATACTCCTCAAACAAGACATAGAGTTATTTTTATTGGTAATAGAGTTGGAGTAACAAATTATCATCCAAAGCCTTTATTAGATGAATCACATTATGTAACAGTTGGAGATGCATTATCAAAATATCTTGATATGCCAGAAGATAAATCTATCAATCACATTTTCACAAAAACTAGCCCTGAGATGCAAGAAAGATTAAAAGCTATTCCTATTGGAAAGAGTTTATATTCTAATTATTCTGATGCTTGGAAAAAGGTTGATTGGAATAAGCCTTCTTGTACTGTAAAAGAAAATCATGGTGGAGTAAATATACATCCTATTTTAAGTAGACCAATGACACCAAGAGAATTAGCTACTTTACAATCATTCCCTAGCGATTTTATTTTTGAAAGAAGTAAAAAATGGCAACTTGTTCAAATTGGAAATGCAGTTCCTTGCTTATTAGGAAAAGCAATTGGATTAAGTTTAAGAAAGATGATGGATGATTATCATGGAATAAAAGAAATAAAAGTTAAGTCTATTGAGGCTAAATAATTATTTGACCACTAGAAGTTACATTACGAATCTAGTGGTCTTTTCTTTTTTTATAGATAAAAATATGCTATAATGAAATTTGGTAAAATAGGCTTTAAAGGAAGTGAAACAATGGAAAAATATGAGACTTTAGTTGAATATTATCAAGATACTCATAAGGAGAAAGTCAGTGAAGAATTAAGAGAGTTTCTTCTTAAGAGAGAAAGAATGATTAATTTGAATGGTAGAAAAGTAAAATTTGATGAGTGTAACATAAAATCTTTAAAATTTACTAGAGTTGAATATTATAGCTCAGCTATGGATACTGTTAAGTTCAAACTGATTCTTTTTTCTCAATATGAGTTGATTAAGAATACAAAGCCAGAGGCAACCATTGTTTTACGAAGCGGTCACTTTTATACTAAAATAGGTGGATCATTTAGTACGAAGTTAGATTCTATAAGTGATTTAGAAGAAGATATTAATGATTCTAATAAATATACAAAAAGTTTAGTTCCAGTTATATCTGCCGAGCAATTAGATAAAAAGGCAACAGAGTTTCTTGAATACTTTTATCCAGATGCGCTAAAAGAGCCAATGAGATTACCAGTTACTGAAATGCTTAATAATAAAAATATTAAGTGGTTAAAAGCACCATTAGATGATAATACATCAGGAAAAATATATTTTGCTAGGGATATTGTTGATGTTTATAATAGTGAGTATTCTGGTCCCTTTACATTTGGTAAAAAGAACTATATTGAACAGGTTGAGGTTGAGCCAGCTACTATTTTAATTAATTATGATAAAGTATTTGAAAACCCACCTGCTATGAGAAATACACTTGTTCATGAAGCTGTTCATTGGTTTTTTCATAGAAACTATTTTGAATTAAAGCATTTCCTTAATGCAGAGTATACATGTATGGAATGTTATAAAGCTGAGAATATGTATTCAGATGAAGAAGTATGGTGGATGGAGTTACAAGCAAGAAGACTTGCACCAAGAATACTAATGCCATATGAACCAGCCAAGAAAAAACTAGAAGAAATAATTGAGGAGCTAAATAGTTTATTTAGAAATAAACAAATAACTTTTGTCGGTGCTTGGAACGAAGTCCTTAAAAGATTTGCTAATTTTTTTGGCGTAACACTTACATCCGCTAAATATAGAATTCATGAATTAGGATATTATCAGATAGATGGCATATTTAATTACATTAAAGGTGAAAGACAAAGCGATTATGCTGTTAGAAGAGGTATTTTAAAAGAACGACAAACATTTACGATTTCTAAAGAACAACTTTTAAGAATTTTACAAAGTAATGAAAAGTTAGCAAAAGCATTTAAGGATAAGAAACTTGCGTATACTAATGGAATGGTTGTTGCCAATAATACAAAATACTTTGATGGTGATTCTTTAACAGAATATGCATTAGCACACCCAGAAGAATGTTGTTTAATATTTAATGTTGAAGCTGAAAAGAATTTTATCATTGATGAGCATGGTGAGAAGGTATTCTTATCTAGTTCAAAAGGTAGTGGAAATACTAAAAATATACCTGATGAATATCAAGCATTAAAAGTTATTGGTATGGGTGGAATAAATTGGACTCACTTTAATGCTCATGCTGAAGATATACCAAAGGATTTAGCTGGAACTATAAAATATCATTATGATAAATGGGTTGAAAATGGAAAAGCATTAACACCACCAGAATATAGAACTAATGTAACAGTTGCAGAAGATATTGGTGTTACTGATTTAACATTTAGAAAATATAAGAAGGATGCATCTTCAGTTGATAGATTAAAAGCCTTAAAGATTGGGTTAGCAATGGAATTATCTACTCCTTATCTTTTGGATTTAATTGATAAAGTAGATGAACACAAAGTCAAACTTACTGAAGAAAATATTATTTTTAACACTATTGTATATGGGGCTGCTCAAAATAGAGTTAATATAGTTGCAGTATATAATTCACTTAAAAAAATTGGTAAGGAAGATGTACTAAAACTGAATTCAACCTGGGTTAAAAATCACGCTGATGATATTATTTAAAAAAATTTAACAAATTTCCGTTACTTGACTAACGGATTTACTAATTATTAAAGAAATAAAAATATTAATGATAAGGATAAGTCGTATAGATTTGTCCTTTTTTTGTGCTTTAAATTAGCAAAAATGGCTTGTTTAAGCCCAATTAACATTAGTGTTACTAGCCGTTACTTGAGTAACTATAGTCAAAAAATTAGTTGTGATATATTTATGTTGCAAGTGGTTAAAGTACCCAAAATTATCTGCAGAATAATTAGGGGATTTACCTACTTTAATCACTTATTCCAACCTTTGAAGATTATTAGGTAAAGGTAATCTGATAAGAGAAAGAGTTTAACGATGAGAAACGTAATTTTACCTAATGATATTCCAGATGCATATGATGCTGATGGAAATCTAACTGTGAATTCTTGGAAGCTATTTATGGAAGATGAAATGGAATCCGAGAGAAATGAAACTGATGATTTATCAGATGAAGAATTAGAAGAAATTCAAACTTTGGTAGATCACGATGATGAGGAGGATGAAAGACATGCCAGATATTCATAGTCTTATAAGTCCATCCTATCTTCATACTCTTATTAACTGTCCTAAATCATTACCATCTGATTCTAATGCTTTAGAGGTAGATAATGATGCAGCCGATAAGGGAACATTACAACATGCATTACTACAATCTAAATTACAGGATTACTTTGGAATTGTTCCAGAGGAAGTAGATGCATCAACTTTAGATCAAACTGAACTTGAAGAGGTTCAAGAGGTCTATGAATATATAACTTCAAGATATAAGAAGATTAAGAATGTTAAAAGTATCTTAATTGAAGAGAAGTTGAATCTTAATGATTTCCTTCCTAAAGATTCTTGGGGTTATGTGGATTTTGGAATTGTAACAGATTCAAAGATTTATATATTTGATGCCAAATTTGGCAGAATCAAAGTAGAAACAATTGATGAATATGGAAATCCTAATCCTCAATTACTAGCTTATGCTTGTGGAACTTATCATAAGTATGGCAAACACTTTAAATCTATTCAACTAAATATATGTCAGCCTAAATTAAGGCATTATCTTGTATCAAATTTTTCAACAAAAAGAATGAATGATTACATTGATAATGTAATAACTCCAGCTGCTTATAAAGCATTTAGAGGTGAAGGTGTATATACTCCAAACTCTGAATGTAAATATTGTAAGAATAGACAGCACTGTAGGGCATATTCTGCACAAATGATTGCAGAGATGCAACTACTTGATAAACCAGAAATGATGTCTGATTCAGAAATTGATTACTTATTACCTAAAATTCAAGAGTTCAAGAAGTGGTGTGACCTAGTACTTGGTTATGCACTTAATAAGTCACTTGAATATGGTAAGGAATGGGAATCAATGGTTCTTACTAATGGTAAATCTACCAGAGAGTTTAAAGATGAAGAGGAAGTCATCAAGTTCGCAAAAGAAAAAGGCATTACTGATATCTTCAAAACAACATTACTTTCTGTTGCTCAAATGGAGAAGATGTTGGGTAAAGCCAAGTTCAAAGAATTATTCAATGATTTTGTAACATACAAATCAGGTAAACCTCAGCTTGCAGTTAGAACTGAAAAGTCTGAAGGTTATCAAACAACAGCTAAACAAGATTTTAAAAACGAGGAGATAAAATAATATGGCTAAATTAGTTACTAAAGCATTACAATGCTCATTCCCTCATGTATTTGAGGCTTACGCTGCAGTCCCAGGGGCAGCAGAAAAATTTTCTTTAACACTTTTAGTAGATAAGACTGATACAGAAATGGTTAATAGAATCAATGAAGTAGCAGATAAGGCTATCGAAGAAGGTGTATCTAAAAAGTTTGGTGGTAAGATGCCATCAAAGTCATCTATCAAACCTGTCTTAAAAGATGGTGATGAAAAGGATAGAGAAGAATTCAAAGGTAAATGGTTACTTACTTGCTCATCAGCAACAGCACCAGAAGTTGTAGATAAGGATTTAAATCCTATCTACGATAAAGATGCAATTGTTGGTGGAGATTATATCAGAGTTTCTATTAATTTTAGTGCATACAATGTTGGTGGTCAAAAGGGTGTATCTTGCTATTTACAAAATGTTCAATTAGTAAAGAAGACTGATAAGCCTTTTGGTAGTAAAGCATCTGCATCAAGTGACTTTGCAACTAACAATAATAAAGATTTTATGTAATAAGTGAGGTCAGCTATGAATGAATTATTAATTGATATTGAAACTTATTCTGAAGCTGATCTTGCCAAAGTTGGTGTCTATAGATATGCATCTGACCCATCATTTGAAATATTGTTATTTGCTTATTCAATAGATGGTAGTGAGGTTGAGGTAGTGGATATTGCTCAAGGTGGCAAAATCCCTCCTCAAGTTCTTGATGCTCTTTCTGATAATTCTATTAAGAAATTTAGTTTCAACTCAACATTTGAGCGTATATGTTTATCAAGGTTTCTAGGTTTACCTGTTGGTAAATATCTAGACCCCAATGGATGGTTTTGTGATATGGTTTGGTCTGCATCACTTGGACTTCCGATGTCACTTGAAAATGTTGGTTATGTTTTAGGATTAGATAAGAAGAAACTATCTGTAGGTAAAGATTTAATTAGATATTTCTGTAAGCCTTGTGAACCTACTAAATCAAATGGTGGAAGAACAAGAAACTTACCTCATCACGATTTTGATAAATGGAACTTATTCATTAGTTATAACAAAAGAGATGTTGAGGCAGAATTGGAAATTCATAAAAGATTAGAAAGATTTCCATTACCAGATGTTGAGTGGGAGAATTATCACATTCATGAAGCATCTCAAGATTTAGGAATAATGCTTGATATGGATTTTGTTCATCACGCTATTAGTGTTGATGAGACTAATTCTGAAATTAATTATCAAAAAGCACAGGAAATAACTGGAGTTAATAATCCAAACTCTCCAAAGCAGCTTAAAGAATGGTTAATGGAACAAGGTGAACAAGAAGTCGAGTCCCTATCAAAAAGCGAAATTAAGAGGCTTTTAGAGGGTGCTAGTGGCAATGTTGAGGAAATACTTAAATTACGCCAAGAAATGGCAAAAACAAGTGTTAAAAAGTATTCCACTATGGAACTTGTAGTATGTTCTGATAATCGCGCTAGAGGTTTAATCCAATTTTATGGATCACACACAGGAAGATTTGCAGGTAGACTTATTCAAGTACAAAACCTAGTTGCTAATCATATACCAGATTTAGAATATGCCAAAGAACTAGTAAGAAAAGAAGATATCGATGCTATTACTAAAAAGTATGGTTCTGTATCTCAAGTATTATCTGAACTAGTAAGAACAGCTTTTATTCCAAAAGAAGGTCATATCTTTTTAGTAGCAGACTTTTCGCAGATTGAATCTAGAGTCCTATCTTATCTTGCAGGTGAGACTTGGTCTATTAATGCATTTAAAGAAGGTAAAGACTTATACTGTGAAACAGCAAGAATGATGTTTGGTAAACCTGTTGAGAAGAATGGTGTAAATGCTGAACTTCGAAAATATGGTAAAATCGCAACTCTTGCATGTGGTTATGGCGGATCAGTTGGAGCATTAAAAGCCTTTGGTGCAATTGCTCTTGGTATAGAAGAAAAAGAACTTCCATCAATTATAACAAATTGGAGAAGTGCAAATCCTCATATTGTTAAAATGTGGTGGGATATCGATAAGGATGTTAAGCATGTACTTACTACTGGTGATTCTGTAACTGATTATGGATTTACATTCTCATACTCAAGAGGCATTTTATTTATCAAACTTCCAAGTGGTAGAAGCCTTGCATATTGTAAGCCAAGAATTGGAATTAATGATTTTGGTTCAGAGTGCTTCCAATATGAAGGTGTTAATGGCACTAACAAGAAGTGGCAGATTATATCTAGTTATGGTCCAAGAATAGTTGAGAATTTAACTCAAGCTGTAGCGAGGGATTGTTTAACAGATGCTATAAGAAGATTAGTCCAAAAGGGATATAGGATTCTTATGACTGTTCACGATGAAGTTGTTATAGAAGCACCAATTGGTTCATCTTTAGATGAAGTATCTAGAATAATGGGTGAATCTCCTACTTGGGCAAAAGATTTATGCTTAAGAGCAGATGGCTATGTAGCTGAAAAATTCTATTTTAAGGAGTAGAAGATATGATTGAAATATTTAGAGGCTATGTGCCTACAAAAGATAAAAAGCCTATTCAAAAGTTTAAGGAAGTTGAAAAACTTCCTACTCTTGAAGAGGTCGAAATGCTAGATGAATATGCTGGCATATTAAATGATGAATTTACTGTTATGGATGTAGATGACTCTATAGAATCTGATATTGCTTTAAAAATAGTTGAAGACTTCCATATGAATTGTAGGGTAGTTAAAACAACTAGAGGTAAGCATTTCATATTTAAAAAGAGTAAATATGCTAATAAAGGTAATACTCATCAAATAAATGCATTTGGTCTAACCTTTGATGTTAGAACAGGTGTTAATCAATATATTGTTGTTAAAAAGGATGGCAAGGTTAGAGAAGTCATTAAAGATTTTGATGAAACTAAACCTATTACTGAATATCCCAAATGCTTTGCACCTATTAAAAGTGAAAACAAGTTTATAGGAATGGGTGAAGGTGATGGAAGAAATGGTAAGCTATTCGGTCATATAGCAACATTAATTCATAATGGCTTTGATAAGGAATCTATCATAGATATTATTATCGCTATTAATGCATTTTGCTTTTCAGAACCTTTATCTGATTCAGAATTAAGAAGTGTTTTAAGAGATGATGCATTTAAAGGTGTTACTGATTTATTTTCTAGTGCAGAAGATGACTTTGGTGAACCTAAAAATCCATTTAAGCCTTTAGTCTATACAGATATGGCAATGGCAGAATTATTTGCTAACTATATTAAAAATGAACTACGTTACAATTCTGGAACTGATTGGTTAGTGTGGAATGGTAAGGTCTGGGAAATGTCAAAACTTAAAGCTAAAAAGAAGTATATGGCATTTCTTAAGCAAGTACTTAAAACTGCACAATCAGAAATCAAAGCATTATATAACGGTGAAGAGCCTGATAAGGATAAATTAAAGAAAGCACAGACATTTTATAACTTTGTTATAAAGATGAGTGATGGTGGCAAGATTTCAGCTGTTTTAGAGATTGCAAAAAGCCTTCTTGAAATAAGTGTTAAGGAGTTAGATGCTAATCCATTTGACCTTAATACACCAGATGGCATTGTTGATTTAAAAACAGGAATAATAAGGTCACATGATTCAAAAGCAATGTGTACCAAAATCACATCAGTATCTCCATCAAATATAGATGATTCATTATTCAAAGCTCTACTTAAAACTGTTACTTTAGATAACCAAGAATATATAGATTTCTTACAAATAATGTGTGGAATGTTCTGTATTGGTAAGGTATATACAGAATCATTAATTATAGGACAAGGTTCTGGTCATAATGGTAAAAGTACTTTGTTCAATGTTATTGAGAAGGTACTTGGAGACTATAGTGGAAAAATCCCTGCGGAATCATTAACAACTAAAGCAAAGTCTATTAAGGTAGATTTAGCTGAACTATTTGGTAAGAGATTTGTTTTAGCATCTGAAACAGAGGAAGGTCAAAGACTTTCTAATGCAATGCTTAAACAAATAGCATCTACAGATAGTATTACAGGTGAAAAGAAATACCACGACCCATTCACATTTGAACCTTCACATAATTGCTTACTTTATACAAATTTCTTACCATCACTAGGATCACTAGATTCTGGTACTAAAAGAAGAATTATTATCTGTCCATTTAATGCTGTTATTGAAAAGCCAATTAAAGATTATGCAGAAAAACTATTTAAGAATAATGGTGGTGCAATCATTAGTTGGTTAATAAATGGAGCAAAGAAGTATTACGATTCAAACTATAATTTGCCATACTGTAAAGTCTGTGATGAAGCCAAGAATCAATATATTGAAGATAATGATTGGCTTACTAGATTTATAGATGATTGCTGCAATATTGGAGAACTTGAAAGCCAAGCTGGTGGAGTCTTATATAAGGCTTATAAGCAATGGTGTCAGGATGTAGGTGAATATCCAAAGAAAAATAGAGATTTCACCCACGCTTTAGAAGCAGCAGGTTACAAGATGAAGAGAACTTCTAAATGTAATATGTGGACTGGATTATCCTTATCACCAACCAGAACTTTGGGTAAAGGTGTAGGCACAGATGACTTCTTATAGGAGGTAGTGGAGTGTAGTGGAGGATAAATACTAAACTTTCTTCCGCATGTGTATGTATATAAGAAAAGTTTGGATATTACGCTCCACATCACTCCACACTTAAAAATGCTTGAAAAAGAAATCGAATCTAAATTGGTAAGAGAGGTCAAGAAAATAGGTGGTCTATGTTGGAAGTTTGTATCTCCTGGAGTTGTTGGAGTTCCAGATAGATTAATATTACTTGTTGGTGGTAAAGCAGCATTCGTTGAATGTAAAGCACCAAGTAAGACATTAAGAAAAATACAACTCAAAAGAAAAAAGCAATTAGAGGATTTAGGATTTAAAGTATATGTCCTAGATTCTAAAGAAGATGTGGAGGGGATTATATGTGATATACGAAGCTCATAATTATCAGAAGTACGCTAAAGACTTCATAGTGAATAATAGAGTATCTGCTATTTTTTTGGATTGTGGTCTTGGTAAAACTGTAATTACCCTAGATGCAATCAATGAATTAAAAATTAAAGGACAAATAGGTAAGGTATTAGTTGTAGCACCTTTAAGACCTGCAATATCTACTTGGCCTAGTGAAATAAATAAATGGGACTTTGCAAAAGGATTTAAGTATTCTTTAGTAATAGGAACATTAAAGGAAAGGTTAAAAGCCTTAAAGGAAAAATCAGATATATACATTATCAATAGAGAAAATGTTGATTGGCTTATTAATAAGAGTGGTCATAGATTCGATTTTGATTTTGTAGTATTAGATGAATTATCTAGTTTTAAATCTTGGAGTGCTAAAAGATTTAAAGCATTAATTGGTGTTAGAAATAGAATCAATAGAATTGTTGGTTTAACAGCTACACCAGCATCTAACTCTTTAATTGATTTATGGGGTGAATTTAGAATCCTAGATCAAGGAGAAAGATTAGGTAAATACATAACTCATTATAGAGAAAAGTATTTCTTACCAGATAAAAGAAATGCACAGGTAATATTCTCATATAAGATTAAACCTTTTGCTGAAGAAGAAATATATGAGAAAATATCTGACATTACAATTTCAATGAAAGCAACTGATTATTTAACTCTACCAGATTTAGTATTTAATAATGTGGAAGTTGAACTTGATAAGAAGGAAAGAAATATCTATGAAGAGTTAAAAAGAGAAATGATTGTATCTGTAAATGATGCAGATGAAATAGATGCAATTAATGCAGCTTCACTTTCAAGTAAATTACTTCAAATGTCTAATGGAGCTGTATATGATGAAAATAAAAAAGTCATTGATATACATTCAAAGAAATTAGATGCACTTGAAGATTTAATAGAATTTAATAATGGTAGACCTGTATTAATCTGTTACTGGTTTAAACATGATAGAGACAAAATTAAGACTAGATTTGATGTTAGAGAAATACTAACAGATGATGATATTAATGATTGGAATGAAGGATTAATTCCTATTGGAATTATTCATCCTGCATCTTGCTCGATGGGACTAAATTTACAAAAAGGTGGTTCTACATTAATTTGGTATTCACTTTGTTGGAGTTTAGAAATGTATGAGCAAACAAATTGTAGATTATATAGACAAGGTCAAAAGAATACAGTTGTTATTCATCATATCATTACAAAAGATACAATCGATGAATCTGTAATAGATGCATTAAATAAAAAAGAATTAACTCAAGAAGCATTAATAGATGCTGTGAAAGCCGAGGTGTTAAGATGACAGCTAAAGAATATTTAGAACAAATCGGAAAATTGGATAAGAAGATTAAAGCAATGAAGATGAGAAGTGAAGAATATGATAGACTGTCACTTTCTATTCCTGGGCAAGATTTCTCAAGAGAAAGAGTAGATCACACACCTAATTATGAAGCACCATTCGTTAAGTGGATTATTAAGAAGCACGACCTTGATGTTCAAATAAAGGAACTTGAGGAGCAACTTAAGAATCTACAAGCAGAAGCTTTACTTAAAATTGAGTCATTGGATAATGAGGATTATAAGAATGTGCTAATGATGAGATATGTTAAGAATATGGATTTAAATGAAGTAGCAAAGTATTTGTTCATTTCATTATCAACAGCTAAAAGATGGCATAGAGATGCGCTTGATTCGTTAATAGTTTAAAATAGATATTAAGTCTTTAGAATCCTAAAGACTTTTTTCTTATTTTATGCTAAAATTAGCCTAGTGTTTTGCTTTGAAGGAGAAGAAAATATGGTTAATAATGAAATTGTAAAAGAATTAATTGATAAAAAGGCATGTGATGTTGTTGATGTTGCACTTTCTATGAATATTAATGAAATGTTTTGCAAGAATTCTGAACAAGAATTAGTAGATGTTTTAGTAAGTGCTAAATTAGAAGATATGGAGTTGCAAAAAGAAATTCTTGAATCTTTTTATTTTGGTAAATCTATAAATAATATTAATTATAATAATACTTATAAAGTTGGTTCAAATGAAGTTCCATATGGTTATATGATTTTCAAATGTGTTAATGATGCTATTCAGTATTGTAACTGCTATAGGGATTTAGTTGGTAAATTAATTACTTTTTTATTTGTGCCTAGAAGTGACCAAAATAGTATAAGATATTTTGAAAACCTTGTAGATGCTGTTAGAAGAAGAACAAGTCCAATTATTGTTCCAACGAATGTTATGACTTTAATTGATTATATAGATAACAGTCCAATTTTGAAGTATGTACATGAATTTTGTAACACATATAAACATAGTAAATATATAGAGTTTGATTTGAAATATGATTTATTATCTAATGAAATGACTAGAGAAATTAAAGAATTTAAGTATAAGAATCAACCAATGAATACAAAAAAGGATGTTCTAGCAGTATTAAATGATATTTCTACTGCAATTAATGAAATTAATAAGCAAGTGCTATTGTGTATAAAAAATGACTATACTACTATCTCTAATAGATTACATATTTATGATGCACCTTTAAGATTACAAAAAGACGATGATGTATTTGGTGCAAATCCTGTCATTAGTTCTTCACTTGTTAATGGTAATACGTATGAGGTTGCATATGGTAGTTATGAAGGAAATAGTGTTAGAATTTTCAGTTGGGAATATGATATTATTTTAGTTGTAAGTGCTTCTGGTAAATGTGATACACCGATTGGCTATTTAAAAAGGAAAACTCCAGAAAAAAATTATGGATGCTATTATGAATTCGAATATCATGATAATATAACAGACACTGAAATTTCTAATTTGCTAAATGGCATTTCAAAACAAAAAACATATGTATTTTAAAATTGTTCCTAGGTATAAAAACCTAGGACTTTTTTATACTCATTTTATAGAAAGAACAAGTTTGATATGTTATAATCAAATAAAGTATTTATCGATTTTATTTAGAGGGGAATGATTTATATGTCTATGGTATCATCCGAAGCAGAAAGACTTATTAAAAAGTTTTCAGTCAATGGATATAAAGTTAATAGTGATGATGGTAGAATTCCAGATTTTGTAAAGTACGCATCATTTATGTGTCTATATTGTGAAAATAAGTCATTATATTATTACCAAAGAAAATGCGACTTTGAAAAGCATAAGTACTTTAAGTATTTCGACAACAAGACATATAATAATGATGCTGACATTAGTATAACAGTAGGTGCTATTTTCTTAACACACATATATAGATATTACTTTAATAAAAAATACGTTGGTGATGCATATCTTAAGGGATACCCTGAATTGAGTCAAATGAAAAGGATTGAAGAGCTAGAATTTGCTGACGAAAAAGATATAATGTTATTGTCATATCTTCAGGATAGAGTTCCTTTTGTTATTGAAAGGAATAAATTTGAATTTGATTCATGGATTCTTCCAGCAGAGTATAGAAAGAGTATATGTAAATTAGTTAAAATGAAGTTTGAAACTTTAGCTTCATTTTACATAAATCAATTTAACGAATGTAAGAAATATTCTACTAGTTCAAAACGTATTTCCGAAATTAAAATAGAAGGTTTATTTGGTTATCATTCATATAAATTATCGTTTAATACTAATGAGTCAATTTCAATTATTTATGGTACAAATGGAATGGGAAAAACCACTCTATTCAAAATATTAAAAGCATTATTGATTGAGTATGAATCATTTGAAAAGAATTATAATAATAAGAATTATGAAAATTTTAAGTATTTATGTGAAGAAGTCCCATTTAATAGTTTTACGTTATCATTTGCAGATGATAGTAGTATTACTATGATAAAAAACAAAACGATAATTTCAATATCTTATAATAAAAGAGGAAACAATGTAATTGGTAATTTGAAATTTTCAGTAAATAACAAAAATTTTGAAAATAATGTAAAAAATCATTATAAATTTATAAAAATTTTATTCCCAATTGTCAATTCGAATAATAGATTTTTATTTATAAACACTCATAGAGATGGTGTGTTATCTTCTGTTTCTAATTTGTTAAATGACTTTATAAAAAAGAATGAAGAAAAAAATCTTCTATCTGCGATTTTTGGAGAAAAAGAAAGCCAAGATATTTCTAGTAATTCTCTAGATGAAATAAGAAGAATTAAAAATTATATTAATAGTAGTTCTACAGGTGTAACTATTGATTTGACTTCAGCTCCTAAAAGTATGATGAGTAGCATTGATATTATGACTAGAGACTATGAATCATATCAAATGAGTTTTAAAGATTATGACCCATTGAATAATCATGATTCTGATAAACCTATGCCTTTGTATTTTGAAGGAGCATTGTTGGAATTAAAAAATAATGAATTGTTTAATGATTATGTTAAACATTTTAAGTTAAAAACAAGTTTTAGACCTCATAAGACTAGTGTCGTTATGGAATTGGCAAAAAGACCAATTGAGGATGTATTGGATGATGAAGAACTTAAGAAGTCATTTCTTGTAGATAGATTTAATTCTGAACTATTGAATTTGTGCTTTTTAAAACAAAAATATGAGTTTTTTAAAAAAGCCTTTGAAGAGTTTTATAATGAATATGATCCATCATACAAAAAGTTAATCTTGAATCTAGGTGAAAATCCAAAATTCCTTTATAAATGCTCAAATGGTACTACTATTGATGACTCAAAGTTATCTTCTGGTGAAATTAATTTGTTAACCATTTTATATTCAATTGCTTTTAATACAACAAGAGATTCAATTATTCTTATCGATGAACCAGAAATTAGCTTACATATGTTGTGGGTTCAACAATTAACAACCACAATATCTAATATGGTTAAGTCAAGAGGAAATCAGCAAATAATTATGTCATCTCATTCACCATTCCTTGCAGCTGGACATGAAGAATATCTAGTTGAGGGTGAATTGTTGGAAGAAGGTGAATGATATGGAACTTGATTGGAAAGGATTAATACCAATCTATTTATTCATAGCTAATGAAGCAAATAGATATGAGGCTTTAAAAAAAGGCAAGAAAGTTCATTTATTAATTGTAGAAGGTAAGAAAGATAAAAAATTTTATTATCCTGTACTCAATTTTGATATTAATAATGATGACAATAAGAAGTATCGATTTAATATGCCAGAAAAAAATATACATGTTGATTTTGCTGATGTATTTATAAGTGATAAAATAACTAGACCAGATCAGTTATGGCTCAAAAAACAGATTAAGGCTTTTGAAAAAGATTATAATGATAATTATAAAAATGTTAAAAGATATAAATTTGATTTTGTAATCGAAACCATCAATCAATATAAAAAGGACTTCGACAAATTAAAGAATATTGATTGCTATGGCATAATAGATAGAGATTTTGGTCATGAGACAAGTGAAGAACAATTATCAATAACATCAACACATGATTTTGAAACAAATCTTATAAGATGCTATATGGATGATTACTTTAGCTTTATAGCACCAGAAAAAAGAATAGACGCAATAAAAGTTTTAGCTGATGTTTTAGATTTTTCATTTAGACAAGGAATATTAGAAAGAGAATCTTTTAAATATGTTGCAAATAATCCAAGTGAAGATAATCAAACTATTAGAGATTTCACAGGAAATTATTTTAAGAAAAATTCTAATTCAATAAACTTTATTGATTATGACTTTGATACTTATTTTGAAGACTATGCTATTTTCTATGACAAATTAATTGATAACTATAAAAAAGAAGTAGAATTAGTATATACATTTAAAGATGAATTAGTCGATATTCTTACAAGATGGATAATTGATAAAAATCCAACAAGTACCGACAACAAGAGACTTGATAGAATTTTTCAATACTCAAATGGTCACATTGTTGTCAACCAACTAATATTGAAGGGTAAAGATTTATATCAGATAGAAGATGATTTGACTGAAGACATTTTTACTCATAGTTTTGTAGAAAGAATTATTAGGACAAAATATCAAAAAATATATAGGACTTTACCATTGATGAGATATAAAGAATACCGAATTGAAAATGGTTATTATACACTAATTTAAAAATGAACCTCGATGAACCAAAATGGACCTCGATGAGCCTCAATGAACCGTTGTGAACTTGTCAATAGTGTGGTATCATTATAATGGGAAATCCCAATGGAATATGTGTAGCTCTTAAGAGAAATCTTGAGGGCTTTTTTTATTACCCAAAGGATGGTGATTGAATGAAGAGGGTAGATGCAATTAGAAAGTTTTATAGATCAAGTAAATGGAAGGTAGCAAGAGCAATTAAAATAACAACAGCTAATGGCATCTGTGAAAAGTGTGGTAATGTTGGTACAGAAGTACATCATATAATTCACTTAACCAAAGATAACATTTATGATCCAAACATAACGCTTAACCAAGATAACTTATTGCTTCTATGTAAGGAGTGTCATAACAAAGAACATGGAAGGTTTGAAGGTAGAAGTGATTATGAGTTTGATGAGGAAGGTAATCTAATTTCTATGCAAGATAAACCAAGATGATTTAGATTATAATCCCCCCAGGCAAAGGTTTTGATATGTTTCCAAAGTGCCGTTTGCCCCAACCTCTAATTTACGGAGGACAAAAATTTTAAAATTAATTTTTTAGGATTTGATATCCTATGGCACTAGCAGAAGTTAGTGCTTTTTTTATTAAAACACGATAGGTAAGGTGATTTTAGATGTCAGAAAGAATAATATCTTTTGGCTTAAGAAATGTTTGTTATGCTGTAGCAAATAAGCAAAATGATGCAATTTCTTATCAAAATGTTAAGAAAATTAGAGGTTCTCAAGAGATTTCTATGGAATTAATTGGTGGTTCTAATCATATTTATGCAGATGATTGCCTTAAAGCATCCTTCAATCAAAACGCTGGTAAGACAGTTTCATTAACAATGACAGTTGTTCCAGATGAAGTAAAGATTGATTTGCTTGGGTATAAATATGATGAGAATAATAACTTGGTCGAAAATGCACTTGCTGAACCAATTTATTTTGCTTTAGGATTTGAAATTCAAGGAGATAGAGAGGCAAGAAGAGTTTGGTATCTATTATGTACAGCTCAGCCATTTAATTTCTCTACAAAATCAAAAACAGATTCAGTTGAAGCAAACTCTATTCCATTAGCTATTAGTGTATATCCTGTTCCAATTGGAAATTATGAAATGATTCAAGTGGTTGGATATCAATCACATTCTAACTATGATACATTCTTTGATGCAGTTCCAACAATTGAAACAGAATATGACATTGTGAAGAAGTATGATCCATCTAATTCAAAGAATGATGGATTTGTACTACATGGTAATGATACTTCAGTATCTGGTCATACAAAGGATGGAGTAGTAGTAACAAGAGGATACAAAGTATCAGCATCACAAGTTTTGGATTTTGAAACATTTCCAAATGCAGATAGTGTAACATTAAAAGTTTCAGCATTTTCTAATTCTACATCATCAACTACTAGATTAGCTGTAATGGATAGAGCAACATCTGGAGTTACTTATTCAACTGGATATTATGATTTGAAATCTGTAGAACCTATAAGCACATTGACAGTATCTCTATTACCAAATAAATCATATAGTTTGGTTAAAGGGGATGCAGAATATATGGTTTGCTACGTTGAATTGATTGAGCATTTCAAAGTGTAGGAGGTTCTAGATGGATAAGATATCATTAGTTAATAAAGAGTATAAGAGACTCAAGAAGTTGTTTGAAAACTCTGATGATGTGAAGAAGCAAATGGTTGATGAACTTTTAAAGAAAGCTGCATTCTTGAAGGTTCAGTTAGAAGAATTGCAAGTTGATATTAATACTAAAGGTGCTGTTGTTGCTAATAATAAGGGTGCTTTAAGTGTTAATCCATCTTATAAAGCATATCTTCAATCTGTGTCAGCATATCAAGGTATCATAAAAACATTAAATACAATTTTTGGTAAGCAAATTGAAGATAATGATGATGACTTTGATGAGTTCATAAAGAAAACGGAAAAGAGATAATGAATTATTTAGTTGAGTACTATAACGAGATTAAAAAAGGAAATATTCTTGTTGGTAATGAACTTATGGTAGTTCTTAATGGTTTAATAGATGATCTAGATAATCCTAGATATTTCTTTGATGAAGAACCAGGGCAATTAAGAATAGAGTTCATTGAGACTTTCTGTAAGCATACAAAGTCTCCATACAATGGATTACCTTTTAAATTAGAGTTATGGGAAAAAGCATTTCTTCAAGTTGCTTATGGATTCAAAATGTCTGATACAGGCTTAAGAAGATTTAATGAAGCAATCCTTTTAATAGCAAGAAAGAATGGTAAAACAACATTTGTAGCTGGTATTGATTTAGCAGAATTCTTTTTATCAAGTGGTGGAGTTGATATAGTATGTGCATCTAATACCAATGACCAAGCATCAATCCTTTTTGAGGAAATTAACAACATGAGAGAGCAAAGTAAGGCTCTTTCAAAAGAAAATAGGAGTAGAAAGAATATTTTCTACATATATTCACCAAAAAACAAAAATAAGATTAAGAAATTATCAGCTCAATCGAGAAATCTTGATGGTTATAACATCGAGGTTGGATGTATTGATGAGGTTCATCAAATGTCAGATTCTAAAGTTTATGATGCAATTAAGCAATCACAATCTACAAAGAAAGAACCCTTAATCTTTATTATTACTACAGAGGGAAATGTAGTAGGAGGCTTCCTAGATAAAAAATTGGAATATTGTAGGAAGATGATAAAAGGAGAAATCAAGGATGAGAAAATACTGCCTTGGTTATACACACAGGATTCAATTGATGAAATCTATAATGACAAAAGAAGCTGGCAAAAATCAAATCCATCTCTTGGAATGGTTAAGTCAGTAAGTTATTTAGATGATGTTATGAACAAATCATTAAATGATCTGTCAACAAGAGTTACAATGCTTTGTAAGGATTTTAATATCAAACAAACAGAAAATGGTAGTTGGTTAACATTTGATGATTTAAATAACGAAGAAAAATTTGATATTAACATCTTAAGAGATTCATATGCAATTGCTGGTGTGGATTTGTCATCTACTACAGATTTAACTGCTGCGATTATTCTGGTAAGAAAGGGCGGAAAGAATTATGTTATTCCGCATTTTTTTATGCCTAAAGATGTACTTGATAAAAGAGTACAAGAGGATAATGCTCCGTATGATGCTTGGGTGGAAAGAGGCTTAATTACATTAAGTGAAGGAAGCCAAAACAATTTTTCTTTAGTTACTGATTGGTTTTTATATATGGTAAGAACATATGATATCAGACCTTTATTTGTGGGATATGATCCTTGGAATTCCAGATACTGGGTTGAAGAGATGGAAGGATATGGATTTACTATGGAGAAGGTAAGGCAAGGCGTTTATACATTATCTGAACCAATGAAGCAATTAGAAGCTGATTTGAAAAATAAGATGGTCATTTATGATAACAATCCTGTTCTAAAATGGTGTTTAGCTAATACTCAAGCGAAGGTAGATATTAATGGTAATATCCAACCTTCAAAACTAAATACTAAATACAAAAGAATTGATGGAGCTGTTGCTCTTATCATTGCTTATTCAGTACTCGATAGATATAGATCGGAGTATGAGAATATGAATGAAGATTAGGAGGACTTATGATTAGACTTATAGAATTATTTGCAGGTATTGGAAGTCAACGACAAGCCTTAAAGAATATTGGTATTGAATTTGAAACAGTAGGAATTTCTGAAATAGATAAATATGCTATTAAGAGTTATGAAGCAATTCATGGTCCTACTAAAAACTTTGGAGATATCTGCAAAATTGATAAACTTCCAGAGGCAGACCTTTGGACATACAGCTTTCCATGTCAAGATATTTCTGTGGCTGGCAAGTTGGCAGGTATCGAAGAAGGAACAAGAAGTGGACTTTTATATCAAGTAGAAAGATTACTTAATGTAGCAAACGAAGATGGTACATTACCAAAGTATCTGTTACTTGAAAATGTTAAGAATTTAGTAAGTAAAAGATTCATTGGTGATTTTAATAAATGGTTAGATTTCTTAAGTGGTTTAGGATATACAAACTACTGGAAGATTCTAAATGCGAAGGATTATGGTATTCCACAAAACAGAGAGCGTGTATTTTGCGTTTCTATAAGAGGAGAGCATAATCCTTTTAATTTTCCCAGAAAACAAGAATTAAAGCTAAAATTGAAGGATTTACTAGAGGAAGAAGTCGATGAGAAGTTCTATCTATCTCAAAAAATGATTAATTGCTTTATGTCAGATGGAACAGGAAGATATCCAAGAAGAGAAAGATTCCTTAAAAACATTAATAGAGAAAATCAAGAAATTGGTAATGCTGTTACTACACTTGCTGGTAATAGACCTACTGATAATTTTGTTATTGATGGAGAATATGGAAATAAGGCATTAGATGAGACATTAGAGCAAAATCAAGTTGAAGATGGAGATTTCATTGATGCTTTTAATCGTAATGTTAAAAAGGATGTAGCTGGAACAATAACAACTAGAGTTTCAGATTCTAACTGTACATTTGTAGCAGAAGATAGGAATAAGAAGGAAAAACTATGTGATGATTTAATTGAAAATGATTCTGTTAAAGATGGTGATGTAGTTAATCATTCTAGACCTAAAAATCCTGTTGTTGGATCAGATGAAGTTCCAACTATAACTACAAGAGGCGATGAACTTGGAGTAGTTGTAGATTTAAAAAGAGGTTATCCTTGTAAGGTTAATCCAGAAAAAGAAGATTCAAATGAGATTGATGTAATTGGTAATTATTCAAAGAGTGGTTTCAATCAGACTGCCATAGTTGGTAAGAATGGAATTGCTCCAACAGTTACAGAAAATCATGGTCAGGTTACAGCTATTGCAATTAAGAATAATACTAAAAAAGGTTATTTACTTGCAGAAGATGGAGATGCAGTTGATATATCTGGAAGAATGGAATGGCATAGAGGTACAGTTCAAAAAGGTGTATCTCAAACTATTACAACAGCTGGTGGTGATAATGTAGGAGTAGTTATAAAAGAAAAAAGTGCATATTCACCACTTGAAAAAGAATTATTTACAGAAGAGGGAGATATCAGAAGATATATTGGTTCTGATAAGATTGATAAGTTTGGTGAAGGTCAGATGGCAACAACTAATTTCCCTAATGGATATGGTCATGGTACTAGAGTACACAATGAATCTATATCATTAACTGCAAGTGGAACTAATCCTTCAGTTAAATATAATTTAAGGATTAGAAAACTTACTAGTAAAGAATGCTTAAGACTTATGGGATGGGATGATGAATCAATTAGAAAGATTCAAGAATCTGGAGTATCTCAATCCCAACAATATAAGCAAGCTGGTAATGGAATAGTTGTTGATGTATTAGAAGCAATATTCAGAGAATTATTTATATATGGAAGAACAAAATATACGCCATTAACTATTTATGATTTTGGTGTTACTGATTAGGAGGTATTATGAGTATCTTTAAACGCAAGAATAAGAAAAATGACTCCGTTGTTGGTTTGAAGATGGTTCATAGTTTGGAGTTGCCACTCATACCTTTCGGAGACAATATTATGAATAGTGATGTTGTTATGGTTTGCATAGATAGAGTTGCATCACAGTGTGCAAAACTAAAAGGCAGATATATAAAGGTTGATGAAGATGGAATTCAGACCGAAAAGACAGGAGATATATCCTTTGTTCTTAAATATAAACCAAATGAAATAATGACACCTTTTCAATTCATTTATAAGGTTGTTTCATTATTATTAATTAACAATAATGCATTTGTTTACCCTATATATGAGAAAGGTACATATAAGCTGAAAGGATTATATCCTTTAAATCCTATAACTGTAGAACCTGTCGAATATACAGATGGTTCACATACCTATAGGTTTTATTTTTCTGATGGATCAAAATATGAAGTTCCATCTGAAAACATTATTCACTTAAGAAGATTCTATACGAAGAATGTTTTCTTTGGTGGTGATAATTCAAGAGGAGAACATAATGCATTACTAAAAACATTAAGTATCAACGATGAGTTATTGCAAGGAATAGATGCTGCGATTCAATCATCATTTAAGATTCATGGTTTATTGAAGATAAATGGTATGTTGAAGGAATCGGATAAAAAGAAACAATTGGATGAATTTAATAGAGTTGTAAAAGAAGCAATAGATAATAAAACTTCAATAATACCTATTGATACAAAAGCAGAATATATTCCTTTAGAATCTAATCCAAAACTAGTTGATGATAATACACTTAAGTTTATTCAATCAAAGATTCTAGATTATTTTGGAGTAAGTGAAGAGATATTTAATGGTAGTTACAATGAAGAAGAATTTAATGCTTTCTATGAAGCAACAATAGAGCCTTTAGCTATCCAATTAAGCGAGGCTTTTTCTTTAGGTCTATTAACTGAAAATCAATTATCTAGAGGAGAGGAAATAATATTCTTTTCTGAAAGATTGCAATATGCTTCTTGGAATACAAAGGTTAGTGCAATTGAAAAGTTAATGGGGCTTGGAATTATGAGTATTAACGAATCCAGAAATTTACTTGGTTTAGAACCAATATCTGGTGGAGATAAGAGATTACAATCTCTTAATTATGTAGATGCTGATAAGGCAAATAAATATCAAATTGGTGAAGACATAAATGAGGAGGAGTTACCAAATGAATGATAAGGAAACAAGATTAGCTGAAATTCGAATGGAAGAAACTGAAGGCAAAATGATCTTAGAAGGTTATGCCATTGTTTTTGACCAGGAAACTTTAATTGGTGATGAAGAAAGAGGCTTTAAAGAAACAATTGATAAGAGTGCTTTGACAGAGACACTTATGAAGGATGTTCCAATGAAATATAACCATATGGATTCATTCTTGATTTTAGCAAGGACAAAGAACAAGTCCTTACAATTATCTGTTGATGAAAAAGGTTTAAAGGTTCATGCAGAACTATTAGATACAAACACAAATAGTGATGTTTATAAGATGGTTAAGGCTGGACTTTTAGATAAGATGAGTTTTGCATTTACAGTTAAAAAGCAAAGCTGGGATAGAAGTGGCAAGATTCCGGTAAGACATATCGAGAAGATTGACAGACTTTATGATGTATCGGTAGTGGATTTACCTGCATATGAAGGAACATCTATCTATTCTCGTTCTTTAGATTTAGTGGAGGCTGAACTAAAGGCATTGGATGATGCAGAGAATAAAGAAAAAGCAAAACTATTAAGAAAGAAAATTCATATTAAAACATTATAGGAGGATAAAACAATTATGAATTTAGTAGCAAGATTAAAAGAAATTGAGGCAAGATTAGCTGAAATTAGAAAGGCTTCTGATACTGAAGCAGATGTAGAAAAATTAAGTGGTTATGAAACTGAATGTGATTCTTTACAAGAGGAAAGAAAAATGATTCAGCACAAACTTCAAATTGAGGAAAAGAGTGCAATCAATCCAATTCCTGTTGAAGCAAAGAAAGAGGATAAGGAATTGTTAGAAAAGCGTGGTAAGGATATTAAAGAAGGAAGAACAATTACTGTTGCTTCTGATGAAGTATTATTACCAAATCATGTTGATACAGATTTAGCACCTGTTCCTTTCGCAGAGGTATCTACTTTAGTAGATAAAGTTAAGGTAGTTAACTTAAAGGGTGGAGAATCTTATACAAAAGCATTCGTTAAGAATCATGGTATTGCTGGTTTAACTGATGAAGGTGCAGCATATACAGAAACTGAACCAACATATGGTTATTGTACAGTTCAAAAGGTAAAGGTAACAGCTTATACAGAAGTAACTGAAGAGTTAGAAAAGTTACCTGCAATTGATTATCAAGGTGAAGTATTAAAGAACATTAATATTTCACTTCGTAAGAAATTATCTCAACAAATCTTAAAGGGTGCTGGTACTTCAAATACATTCACAGGTATTTTTAGTGATAGTGCTGTTGCTCTTGCGGATTCAACTCCACTTGAAATCTCTGAAATCAATGCAGATACATTAGATGATATTGTTTATGCATATGGTGGAGATGAAGAAGTTGAAGGTGGTCAAGTTCTTATCTTAAATAAGAATGACTTAAGAGCATTTGCTAGACTTCGTACAGCTGAAGGTAGAAAAGTACATACAATTGATTATAAGGCTCAAACTATTGATGGTATTCCTTATGTTATCAATTCAAATTGTAGTGCTATTTCAGATGCATCTACTGAAGCAGATACATATTGTATGGCATATGGTTCATTAAAGAACTATGAAGTACCTATTTTCTCTGGAGTAGAAATTGGTAAGTCAACTGACTACAAGTTTAAAGATGGTATTATCTGTTATAAAGCATCTGTATTCACTGGTGGTAACGTTGTTGGTTATAATGGTTTCTTAAGAATTAAGAAGGCATCTGCAACTGAAGAACCAGCTGAAGAAGAAACTGAAGTAACTGGTAATTAGTAATTAAGAGGGTGTGCAATTATGAGAGATGAAGCAACATTTTTAACAAGGGTAAAACAAGCATTAATGATAAGTGAATCTGATACATTTGCTGATGATGAAATTAGCCTTCATATTAGTTCATGTGAGAGTTTACTTATCTCTGCAGGGATATCAGAAGAATTAGCAAAGAGCGATGATTCTTTAGTTGAGGGATTAATTTTGATTTATGTTAAAACATATTTTGGATTTAAGAACGATGGTAGTGTTAAAGAACTACCTGCCTCATTTGATTTTCTTGTAAAGCAACTTGTTTTAACAAAAGGAATTTAAGATGTTTCCTAACTCACCTAATTGCACAATTACCCTTTTAAAAATAACATCAATCCCAGATAGTATTGGAAATAAAGTTTTACAAGTTATATCTAGACATACTGTTATTGGTAGCACTAGATCAATTACAACAAATGAATATCAATCTAAAACAGAAATCAGTAAAACATATGATAAAAAGGTGAACATTCAATCACTACTTTATAATGATGAGAAATATGCATTATTTAATGAAGTTTTATATAAGATTGAAAGAACCTATGTATCTGGACAATTCATCGAACTATATCTTGGACAAAGTGATATCAATTATGGAGATTTAACATGAGTACAGATGTTAGTAAACTAGGAGATGAATTATCAAAGATAATTTCCTCTTATTCAGATGAGGTTCAAAGCAAAGCTATGAACAGGTTGGATGAAACTGCTGATGAAATCTTGGATTACATTAGGAATAATTGTCCAAGAGGAGATAGCAGAGTACATTTAGCTGATACATTTATTAAAACTGAAAAAGGAAAAGGAGTTAGCAAGGTTATTTATATTTCATCTAGTTCTAAAGGAAGATTAGTTCATCTAGTAGAATTAGGATTCAAGCATAGAAGCGGAAGACATGTAGCTGCACAACCTTTTATGAGACCTGCATATGATAAATTAACTCCAGAGATGATTTCTGATATTAAAAAGATTATTTCAAGAGGTGGTTAGTATGCTTGAAGAATTATTTCAAATATTAAATGGAATATTACCTAATAAAGTCTTTTATGGAACAAATGAATATGACAATGGTGATAATGCATCAATGCCATATATTGTTTATGAAGAAATAGGTAAAAGACCTATAGGATATCACGATGATCTGCCAATCAATTACAGTTCAACAATACAAATAACACTAGTTACAGCTAAAAAAGACTTGAATTTAGAACATTCTTTGGAGAGTTCACTTTTAGAAAATGAACTAGTATTTCAGGTAGTTTCTGAATATAAAAATTCAGATAAATCAATTAATAGAATATATGAAATTAAAATGGAGGATTTTTAATTATGGGTAACAATATTGTAAGTTTCGGACTTAAAAATGTTCATTATTCAATCGCAACTCAAAACAATGACGAGACTTGGTCTTTTGCAACACCTGTTCCTTTAAAAGGAGCGCAAGAGTTCTCATCTGATATTGTTGGTGGTTCAACACCTGTATATGCAGATGACCAAGTAGTTGCAACTTTAAATTCAAATGCTGGAAGAACTATTTCATTAACTATGACAGAACTTTCAGATGAATTTAAGAGAGATATTTTAGGTTATAAAATTTTAGCTAATGGTAATTTAGTAGAAGTATCTAATGCTCCTGTTGTTACATTTGCTTTAGGATTAGAATTCCAAGGTGATGTGAAAGCAAGAAGAGTTTGGTTCTTCCTATGTACTGTTACACCAGTATCTGAAGGAACTAAATCTAAAACGGATTCTGTAGAAGCAAATTCTACAACATTAAACATTACAGCTAGACCTATTGAGGTAAATGCAGATGTTAATGCTACATATGTTATGGCATCTAAAGGTGATGCAAACTATGATAATTTCTTAACAAATGCACCTGTCTTACCTACAATTCCAGCGTAGAAAGGATTAATAAAATATGGAAAAGAAGATTAATATTGGGAAGGTTGAACTACAAATCAAATCTTCCCTTTTTACAATTATTGCTTATAAGAATCAATTTGGTACAGACTTATTTGCAGATGTTCAAAGTCTAAATTTAACAAAGGAAAATATGGATATCTCAAATTTAGTAAGAGTCTTATTCCAAATTGTTTTTATTCTTAATAAGCCATTTAACAACTCTATATCATTTGATGATTTCTTAAATCAATTTGATATGGATATTTTAGGTGATATCGATGAACTTACAGGCATTATGAATATCATTAGTGAAATGCTTGGTTCAGTAAAGAAGAAAGGTGCATCTGCTCCAACACCCAGATAAGACATCATCTAAAAGCTCAACATGTAATATCATATTTAATCTGTCTCAAATGGGTATCTCATTATCTGATGCCCATTATATTGAGATAGATACATATTTTGAATTGATGGAGTTATATCAAGAGTCATTTAAAGATGAAAAGAGTCCAAAGAAGGCTTCACAAGCTGATATAGATAATTTCTTACTTTAGGAGGTGTGTGATTAATGGCAGAAACTATTAAAGGTTTAAATATCAAGATTGGACTTGATGCTACAGAACTTAATAATGAACTTAAGAATTTAAAAGGTGATTTAAAAGAGCAACAAGCCGATTTAAAAGCAATTAATCAAAACTTAAAATATGACTCTTCAAATGTAGATTTATGGAAACAAAAGCAATCAAAACTAAATGAGATATTAGCAACTACAAAAACTAAACTTGAGGCTCAAAAGAAGCAACTTGAGGAAGCCAAAAAGGCATTAGCTGTTGGTGAAATAGGACAGGAAGAATTTAATAAGATTCAAAGAAGTGTTGAATATACAGAAGCAGATATTGCCAAATTCAATAAGGAATTGGATAATACAAATTCATCTTTAAAGAAATTACAAAATGCTAAATGGGATAATCTAACTAAATTAGGTTCTACATTAACTAAAAATGTTACAGCTCCAATTGTAGCAGCAACAACAGCTTTGGCTACTTTATCTTATAAGACCTTACAATCAGCAGATGAAATAGCAGATAATGCATCTAAAGTTTATTTGAGTGCTGAAGCATATCAAGAGTGGAGTTATGCGGCCGAGATAATGGCTGTAGATTCTGCTCAACTATCCAAAGCATTTGTTAAAGTTAATGCGTTGCTTGGTGATATTGCTAATGGAGATATAGATGGTGTTAATAGTAAGTTAGAATTAATAGGATTAACTTGCGAAGATTTAGCAGGATTAGATACAGATGTAGCATTCACAAAGATTAGAAATGCCTTATCTGAAGTAGAAGATGCTGCAACAAGAACTGCGGTTGCCAATGAAATATTTGGTGATAAACTTGGTTCTGAATTAACCCAGGTAATATCAGCATCTACAGAACAAATAGAAGATTTAAGAAGTGAATGTAGGAAGTTAGGTATTATATCTAATGAAGATGCAGAAGCAGCTGGAACATTCACAGATCAAATATCTGCTTTGAATCAAGCTATTAAAAGTTTAAAGTATAAGATTGCAATGGAATTCTTACCAATCTTATCAAAGATAGTAGATGTTATTACTTACAAAGTAATACCTTCGATAAAAGAACTAATTTCCAGATGGGATAATTTATCGGATAAAAATAAAAAGACTATACTCGCAATAACAGGTATAGTCACGGCACTAGGACCAATGTTAACTATTGTAGGAAAAGTTGGTTCAGCATTGTCTGGCTTGAAAGCTGGTTTATCAGCAGTTAATAGCGCAACCTCATTGCTTGGTGGAACTATTAGTGCATCAACAGTTGGATGGGGAGCATTAATTGCAGTAATAGCTTATGCATTATTACAAAATGAAAACTTCAGAGATTTATTAAAAGAGTTATGGGATATCATTAAAGATTTAGCATCAGAATTATTAGATGTTGCAATGGAATTAATCAATGATTTGAAACCTGTATTCAATATTTTAATGGAGTTTTTAGATGAGGTAATTGATTGTCTTGTAGAACTAATAAGAGAATTGATTCCACCATTAAAGAAAATCATTGAAGCTGTTATTGATCTACTAAAGAAATTGATGCCTGTCATTAAGAAAGTATTAAATCAATTGGTACAAATACTTGCTCCAATATTAGAAAAAATTGTACAGATAATTATTAAATTAACACCAATAGTAGAGAAGATAATTAATGTATTAGCAGACCTACTTATTGATGTAATTAATGCAATTATAGAATTATTAGACCCTATCATGGAGATACTTGATGTTTTATTTGATTTAATATCAGATATCATCGATGTAGTACTTGAATTAATAGATGCTGTTATTGAACCTTTGATGGATGTTTTAGATTTAGTAGCAGATTTAATTGGAGTAGTAGCAAAGGTATTAGGAAGTCTAATTAAGACATTAGCACAGGTGTTAAAACCAATCCTTGAACTAATAGCTAAATTATTACAGCCTATTATTTCAGCTATTGGAAAGATATTAGATGTTATATCAACATTATTTGATGCTTTATCTCCTTTAATGGAAGTATTCCTACAACCATTAATGTTCCAGTTAGAAATACTTACTGATTTACTTGATTACTTTGAACCTATACTTACAACAATTGGTGATTTATTATCATCAGTTATAGGACCAATCCTTGAAATGATATTTACATTACTAGAACCTATATTCAAAGTTCTTGAATGGATAATGGATGGAATCAAGTGGTTAATTGGAAATTTATCAGGCTTTTTAGGTGATGCTGCAAGTGGTATTAGCGACTTTGCATCTGGATTTAAAGATGGACTTGGAGGAGCAATATCTTGGGTATTTGATAAGTTTGAAGGATTCTTTAGTTGGGTATCTGATGCATTTAGTGGATTCATTAATTGGATAAAAGATGCTGCTAGTATGATTACTAATTTCTTTAGTGGAGTGGTAGATTCAATGTCTAATTGGATTACATCAGCTTGGGAAGGAGTATCTAATTGGTTTACTAGTGCATGGGATAATGTAACAGGATGGTTTTCTGATGTAGGAGAAAATGTAGGCAATTGGTTTTCAGATGTAGCTGGCAATGTTGGTGATTTCTTTGGTGAAGTAGGAACTAATGTTGGAAACTTCTTTAGTGATACTTGGGATAATGTTTCAAACTGGGCAGTAGATGTAGGTACAACAGTTGCAAGTGGCGTTTCAACTGCTTGGGATGCGGTAACTGATTGGGCATCTGATGTTGGTAGTAATATAGCAAGTGGAGTAGAAACAGCAGTCGATGCTGTTGGTGGTTGGTTTAGTGATGTAGGAAATACAATCGGAGGTTGGTTTAGTGGATTATTTGGTGGTTCTAAAAATGAATCAAGTACTACTAATAACAATAGTGTTGTAAATAACATTACTGTAAACACAACATCAAGCAGAGTAGATATTGAGGACTTAAATTATAGATTAGGAAGGATGTATTTATACTAATGAGAAAATTATATTTAATCGATGAAGAATCAAATACATATTATTTTAGTTTTAAGAATAAAGTCCTTGTATCAGGTATATCTGATTTAGGTTTTTCAAATGATTTAGTCTACCTGACATATGAGAACGAGAGAGTTCTTACAGAAGAAAAGAATGCAAGAACTTCAATTGATCTGGATTTAGTATTCTTAAATGGATATCAAGGATATACAGATTTTATAGAATATAAATCTAAAATTGTTGGTAGACTAAAACTTTGCTATGAAATAAAAAATGCTACAAAGTACGTTTATGTAGCTATCCAAAGATTAACTAAAAGAGAGTTAGAAGCATGTGTTTTAAAATGTAGTTTAACACTAGATAAATTATCAGTCTGGTATAAAGATATTTCGTCAACAATTTTGATTACTGAACCAAGTGAAGGTAAGAAGTATACATATACTTATCCTTATACATATGGGAATGGCTATCAAGGTGAAGTAGAAATAACTAATAATGGGGAACTTAAAGCTGGTTTATTCCTACATATTAATGGATCAGTTAAGAATCCAAGAGTTGTTGTATCTAAAGATTCTAAAATAGTATCTCAAATGAGATTGATTATAGAAGCAGCTGATTGTGATATTTATATATCTTCAACTGCTGATAACCAATTTATGCTAATGACTAAAAATGGAATAACTGAAAATATTTATAGTAAGCAAGATTTCACATATGATAATTTCTTATTCATCGAACCTGGTACATATACAGTTTGGTTTGACCCAGGAGTAGATGATGAAGGAACATCTTGTACGATAAGTTTTAAGGAAGGATATAGTGGTCACTAATGGAAGTAATTATATTAAATAGAAAAGACTTATCAGTACTAGACTTTGGATATGTTAATGATGAGTTTAATATTGTTATTGATAATGTTATCACTCAAAAGTCTAGTTTTACTGTTAATAAATTAAATGTTAATGCAAAGATTGGCGATATATTAACTATTAAAGATAAGAACATTAACTATATTGGAATCATTTGTTCGTTGGTTGAGAATAAAACCAAATATACTACAGATGTTCAAACAAATGACTTTATATCTATCCTAGATGTAGATGTTAAAGTATCAAATTATTCTGGTGATATAGGTTTATTTATATGTAATCTGATAAATGAAGTATATGTATTAACAGATGACATGCAGCAACAAATTAGTTATTTAAAATTATATAGGGATGTTTCAAATATAATTGATGATTTAGTTTTTGAAGAAGATGAAGTGATGACAATATCATCATTAATAAAGAGTTTTAATAAAAACTATAAGATAGAACTTAAATATGAACTTGAATATAGTAAAGGTAAAATCTCTGGTATTGGGCTTCATTTAAAGACTTGTGAAAGTGGATTGGTTCTTAAGAGTGATTTCAAAGGAATATCTAATTTAGTTATTACTGATTCCAGTACACAGGTAACTAATAAACTAACATTTTTACCATCTGATTCAAATGCAGTTCATCATGAAGTTGTATATTATTATTTGTTAACTGATGGAACAATAACAACTGATTCAACATCCAATTTAAGATTCAATATCGTTAGAAATGAAATAATTATTTATACAGATGATGAATATGAAACAATATTAACACAAGCACAAACAAAATTATTAGAGACTTCGCTAGATCATTCAATTACATTTGAGTACATTTGTGACAATGAAATAGCAAAGCCTTTTTTTGATTTCAATGTTGGTGATTATATAAGATTTATAACTCCAACAAAGATATATCAAACATTAGTAACAAAAATGCAATTTAGGTCAGACCTTAATACCCTATATTTAACACTTGGTGAATATAGAGTAACACTTACAGAACAAATCATTTTATTAAAGAATACGAGGAGGTAAATTATGGCAGTTAAGAAAATAACATTTGATGGTGGTAATGTAACAGCTAATATGGACGCCGACATTAACTATTTAAATAGCTCAAAAATAGCAGAAGGAGTTTTTGATTTATCCTTTGATGGTGTTAATCCTTTAACTATAACTGTAGCAAATAATAATATTTATATTTCAAAAGGATATATAGAAGTTTATGGTAGAAGAATATTAATTGAAGATAGAACTTCAGTTTATATTTCTATGGATAGAGTTGCTTATGGTTCAGTTGTGGTAGAAATTGATTTGGATTCAGATTCAGTTGAACTAAAAGCAATAGAAGGAACATCATCAGCTTATCCTACATTAACTCAAGAAAACTTATTTGATGGTGGTAAGATTTATCAGTTTAATATTTGTAATTTCTATAAAACAACATCATCAATAACAACTTATAATGTTACTCATACTAAAATAATATCTCCTCAAGATATGTTAACATTTGATAATACACCAACATCTGGTAGTTTAAATCCAGTAACAAGTGATGGTATCTATAGAGCTACACTTGGCAGAAAACGATATAAACATACATTTATTTGTTCATTTTATGATACATATCAAAGTAAAAGTATTTTATTTCATTTGTCTATTATTAATGATAATCCAGAGCAAATTTTAAGAAATATGGGAGATGATGTTTCAGCATATGAACAATATTTCCCACAAAGCACAAAATTTTTCTTTGATAGTCCTAATACATTAACATATGCAAATACAAAATTTAATGTTTATGGATTTGATTGGCACTGGAGTAGAGATGATGAATTATATGTTTATTATTGGTATATAACTGATGGAAATGTTCCAAGTAGATATAATAGATTGATGTATCAATTTTCAATGATGGATGAAATGATAACAGAGGTGATTTAATGAGTGATTTGACACAAACTATAGTAACAATTGCATCTATTATTACGGCACTAGGAGTAATCTTTGGTGCTATATTTGCATGTTATAGATGGTATTTAAAACAAAATAAACAGGATGAGGACATCAAAGAGTTAAAGGAAGAACAAGCAATTTTAACTTATGGTGTCCTTGCTTGTTTAAAAGGATTAAAAGAACAAGGTTGTGATGGACCTGTTACTAATGCAATTGAAAAGATAGAGAAGCATTTAAATATTAATGCTCATAGATAGGATGGTGATTATATGTTAGAACTAGTAAGTATTCCAGCTATTGCAACAATAGTATATTGGATTATTAATGTTATAAAATATGCATTAAAGGATAATGAAACTTTTAAAAGACTTATCCCAATTATATCTGGATTATTAGGAGCATCCCTTGGATTGGGATGTTTTTATTTAGTTCCAAATATTATTCCTACAACTAATGTGTTTGTTGCGATTGTTATAGGAGCATCAAGTGGTTTATCTGCAGTAGGTACTAACCAAATCTTAAAACAGATGCTTGAGAAGGGAAGTGATTCTAATGGAGAATAAACCATTAGATAAGCCTCTAACTATAACAATGGCAGAGCAATTATGGTTTTTAGGGCTAATATCAGAGGAAGAATTAGTAAAAATCAAGAAAAAAATTGCAGAAAAAATGGCTTAACTACCGGACGAATCGATTTGGTCGCGGTACAATAGGGTATCAGCCTGCGGGTTGAACCCTTTATTTTTTTCTATTAGATATGTTTAGGAAGTAAATAGGGTTAAGAATACATAGGAGGAAAAAGATGAAAACAAGAGTGGCAGCATATGCTAGAGTATCTACTACAAAAAGTAATCAAAAGCATAGTTTTGAATTTCAAAGTGAATATTGGAGAAGCACATTATCCAAAAATCCGAACTATTATTTTGTTGGCCTATTTGCGGATAAAGGTATTAGTGGAAAATATGCAAATAAAAGACCTCAATTTATGTCAATGTTAAATGAGGCAAAGAATGGAAAGATTGATCTGATATTTTGTAAGAGTGTTCAAAGGTTTTCAAGAAATACTGAAGAACTATTAACTTATGTTAGAGAGTTAAGAGAATATGGTGTTGGAGTAATCTTTGAAAAAGAAAATATCAATACTTTAAAATCAGATAGCGATTTGATGCTTACAATAGCTGTTGCTGTTGCTGAAGATGATTTATCTAGATATAGTCAAAACATAAAATGGGCAGTACAAGATAAATATGAAAAAGGTGAAGGCAATTTAGGTGGTAGTTTTTATGGATATAACATTGGTAAGAATCAGTCGTTAACCATAAATCCAAAAGAAGCTGAAGTTGTTAGAAGAATTTATTCTTTATATAAATCTGGTATGGCAACTCAAAAAATAGCGAATTTATTAACCGAAGAGGGTATTGTTAGTCCAAAAGGTAAAGACCATTGGAATGATACTCAAATTAAAACAATTATTAGTAGTGTTAGATATAAAGGTGACTTAATTCTTCATAAGTTTTATTCTGAAAAAGGTAAGAAATATAAAAATAATGGTGAGAGAGATATGTATTATGTTGAGAATCATCATGAAGGAATTATTTCTAAAGAAGAATGGGAAGAAGTTTATAAGTTACATGAGGAAAGAGGAAATCACAAATTAAGAGGTAGAGAAACTACAATATATCCGTTCACTTCACTTATTACTTGTGGATGTTGTGGTTCTATATACAAGCATTGTGTATGTAACTCTGGTCTTAAGAATGAGGCTGGATACTATAGATGTAGGAAACCAAAAAGAACAGGTGAAGGTTGTGAAGGTACACCTATTAAGGAATCAGTAATTAATAATTTGTTTGTGGATGTATATAACGAGTTCATTATTAAAAAGTACAAAGGTACTGAAGAAAAAGAAATATCTGATGAACTTGATATGTATTTTAAAGAATCACAAGAAATTAATAGATTATATATAAATGGTTGGTTATCAATAGATGACTTTGAAAAGGAAAATAAAAAGATTAATACAAAAATAGATGATGCATCTGCTAGGTTATCAAATATAACATCTAGGAATATAACTGATAATGATATGACACTAATAGATTCATTTGATGAGAGTAAGGTTGCAAAGTTTATTTCTAAAGTAATCTGTTATAGATATGAAATTGAGTTTTATTTTTACAATGGTGTATCCATTAAAAGGGAATACATGAATTGTAAGCCAAATGATACAAGAAGGAGTTTTAGAAAATGAGATTAGATTATAAAGGTAAAACGTATGAATTAACTGAACTATATGAACCAAATGTAGGAGAGTCTTTTGATATTATAGCTGTCTTTAGAGTTAAGTATTGTATCTGGAAAGGTACTGAACTAATCGAGGTTTCTAAAGATGAATTCGATAGAGCATTTGATAGATTCGAAGATTTAGAATATGTTGGATATTTCTATGGCTCTGAAGATGATATAGAGTCTAAAGCAATTGAGAAGATTGATGGAGGTAATAGTAATGAATGTTAAGGTAATAAAAGCAAATCAATATAATTTTAATGCAGTTAGAAACAGTGATGAGATTAAAAAGTATAATGTAGCAGCTTATGCTAGAGTATCAACTGAATTTGATGAACAAGAAGATTCATTTGAAAGACAAGTTAATTACTATACTTCATATATCCAAAATGAACCAGAATGGAATTTCGTAAAGGTTTATAGTGATCCTGGTATTAGTGGAACTAGAGCAGATAAGAGACCTGGTTTCCTACAAATGATTGAAGATTGTAAGGCTGGTAAGATTGATAAAATCTTATGTAAGTCTTTAGCTAGATTTGCTCGTAATACTGTCGATGCTCTTAACTATATAAGATTATTAAAGGAAATGGGAGTTAGTATTTATTTTGAAGCACAAAACATTGATACTGGTACACCTGGTGGAGATGTATTATTAACTATTCTTGCTGCTATGGCTGAAGAGGAATCTAGAACAATATCAAAGAATGTTAAGTGGGCAATGGAGAAGAAATTCCAAAAGGGAGATTTCTTACTTAACTATACAAGATTTCTTGGATACAAAAGAGATGAGAATCATAATTTAGTTATTGTTGAAGAAGAAGCTGAAATCGTAAGAAGAATCTTCAGAGAATTTATAGGTGGATATTCTATTAGTCAAATATGTAATAGATTAGATAAAGATGGAGTCCAAACTCCAAGTGGTGGAAAGAAATGGTACTATACTGTTGTTGAGTCAATGCTACATAATGAAAAATACTATGGATCAGCTTTAATGGGTAAGAGTTATAAACCAGATGTATTATCTAAAAAAAGATATAAGAATGAAGGACAAGTTGAGCAATATTATGCTGAAGATACACATCCTGCTATTATATCTAAAGAGACATGGGATATTGCACAATTAGAATTAAAGCGAAGAACTAGAACAACGAAAGATTATAAATCATCACCTAGATATGGAATATATGGATTCACCTTCAGTAAAATGGTTCGTTGTGGATGTTGTGGGGCATATTATACAAGAATAAAGCAAAGAGCTAGAACTGGAGAAGATATTGCCTATTGGTGGTGTGGTAATAGAAGAAAGAATGAAAGAACTTGTGGTCAAAAAGGAGTTAAAGAAGAATTGCTCCAAAAAGGATTCGTTAAGGTTCTTAATGCTCTAACTTCTAATATTAATGATTTGAAATCTATTCTAATGGAATCTATTAATGAAGTATTTGAGATTAATCCAAGTGAAAAGGTTAATGAGATTAATTCTAAAATAGAAAAACTACAAGAAGAGATGGGGACACTATATAGTCAAAAGTCTGATGGTAAGATTACAATGGTAGAATACCAAAAAGAAGGTAGTAAGATATCTGGTAGAATAGATGCTTTAAGAAAAGAAAAAGAATCTATTGAAACTACAATCACATCAAACAACCTTTCAAAGCAAAGACTTAATGAAATAATAAAAGCTGTTGAATTAAGTAAACCAACTGATGAATTTGATGAGGAAATATTTAAACGTTTAGTTGATGTAGTAATTATGAAGGATAGGTATAATGCTACATTCAAATTTAAAATTGGTATTGAACGAACAATTAATTTAAATGACTTATAAGATTTTGCACCTAGTATTTATGGGATATTAGGTGCTTTTTTTGTGTCTAAAAATAAAAAAATGATGAAAATGTTTACACCAAGTTTTTAAGGAAATTTTCTCAAAAAGTGGTACTTATGCAACCCTTTCTTATAACTAATTTAATGTTTTTAAAAGATTTTTCTCAAACTTTTTTAGAATTGACCTTTTTTGACTTTTGGTCGATTTGACAAGTAAAATTCAATGTGTAAAAATATTGTCAGTTAACGATAAGATCTTTGAATTAATTAGAAAGGATGAAGTGGTATTATGGAACTAACACAAAAAGAATTAGAAGTTCTAAATGGTATTTTAAGAGTTGAAATTGTAGAATGTGAAGATTTACTTAAAGTACTAGATGATAATGACAAAAAAGAAATGATTGAATATTTAGCAAGTGTTAAAAAAATAAATGAAAAATTAAATAGTTAAAAGCACTTGCAAAATAAGATAATAAGGTTTATACTATAACGATATGATTCTTGAGTTTCATATGGGTTGGATTGGGCAAGAAGGAGAATATATTATGAAAGATTTTAAATATGTATCTAAAACTGAATATCAACCATTTAAGAATGAGGTTATTGAACTCATCCATCTTGTTCAAAAAGACATCAAAAAACAATTTACTTTTAATTTTGAATTCATAGGTAGCGTTGATAGAAATATGGTTACAAGGGATTTGAAATCAAATGTTGGCTTCGATTTTGATGTTAACATTTTCCCCAATGATGAAGATGAGAATTTTACACCAAAAGAATTAAAACACATTATTATGGATGCTCTTAATAAGCATGTCAAAACTTATAAGTATGATTTTTGCGAAGATAGTAAGAGAGTGATTACTATTAAAGTTAAAGATAGAAAGAATAGTAAGATTCTTCATAGTGTAGATTTTGCTATTGTTAATAACTATAAAGATAGAGATGGTAATTTATGCCAACAATATATTTTATTTAACAAGAAGAATAATACATACACTTGGGAAGAACAACCTAATGGATTCTATATGTTGCCACAAAAAATAGAGTGGATTAAAGGAAATGATTTGTGGCAAAAGGTTAGAGATTCATATATTGAAAGAAAAAATAAGAATACTAATCCTCATAAAAAATCTAGATCAATATTTGCCGAAACAGTAGCTGCTATTTATAACGAATATGGTGGATATGATGATGAAGATGATTACGATGATTACGATGACTATGACGAATACGATGATTAAGAGTAACCTTATCTCCTTATGATTGCTCTTTCCTATATTGAAGAATCAAAGCCTCCTTTCTGGCGTGGACTATGGCATTAATTTGTCATAGTCTTTTTTATTTTGTTCCATAGACCAAATGTTATAAATATGTTATAATGATGTTAAGTTTAAGAATCGAGGTAATTTTATATGGAAGTATTTTATTTTCCTTGTAGTAACAATGTTGCATACGAGCATTTTGTTAATACAATTCAAGGTTTAGTTTCATTATCAAATCTATCTGATGTCATAGATGAAAATATTCAAAATGAGATTAGAACAAATGTGGGAGAACAATTTAGAATTTGGGGAGTTGTTCCTGGTGAGAATAATAGACAAACATATACTTCATTACAAGTTGGAGATATAGTTGTTTTCTATAGAATGAAAAGAATAATAGGTACATGCAAAGTAAAGTACAAAATGACAAATACAGATATATCTGTAAAACTATGGGATAGAGATTCTGAAGGAAGAACATGGGAATTGTTAGTGTTTTTAGATGAATTCCAACCTATGGATACTCCATCAACAAAATCTGATGGTTCTTTACTTATGTATCAAGGGTTTCAAAAAGTTGGACCTAATAATAAAGAAAGAGTGTTGGAATTGATTAACCTTCCAGCACCAGCACCAGTTATGGTCACTCAACCAACTGTTACTCAAAATCAATCATCTTTATATAATATTATAGATAAAGCATTAGAAGATCATAAGCAAATAGTATTAACTGGAGCGCCTGGTACTGGAAAGACATATGCCGCACAAAACTATGTTAAAACCCAAACAACTAATAATAAGGCAAGATATAGATTTGTTCAGTTCCATCCATCATATGATTATTCTGATTTTGTAGAAGGACTTAGACCAGTTATTCTAGAAGAAACTATGAATGATGACCCAACATTTGTGAGAATTGATGGTGTTTTTAAATCATTTTGTAGAGAAATTGTATTAAATAATTATAAAGAAATAACAAGAAAAGATATAAATCAAACTCAAAAAGTTAATAGAACATGGATAAGAAGATGTAATCCAAGTACATACAAAGTAGCTGAAGCATATAATGAATTACAAGTTATCGATTGGACTCAATCAAGAAATTATGTCATTGGTGATATAGTGTATATTTTCACATCTGGTGACATTAAGAAGTTTACTCATAAGTGCGTAGTTGAAGAAGTTAATATTCCTTACGAAGATACCATTGATGATAGAAAGTTCTGGGTTATTGATGAGAATAAACAAGAAGATTGGATTAAAGATAGATATGTAAGGATGAGATTGATTGAAAAATTAGATACTGATATTTCTTTAGAAGATTTAGGTGTTGCTAAATTTGAAGGACCAATTACAATTGATGACTCACAAGTATCATTAATTGAGGGAAAAGAAGTAAGACAAGAAACTGCTAATATAGTAGATTATGATACATTCAAAGAAAATTATGCTCAAGCAGAAGCAAAAGATAAATTTAAAACTAAGTATTATTTTGTAATTGATGAAATAAATAGAGCCGATTTATCAAAAGTATTTGGTGAATTAATGTATGGACTTGAGGATTCATATAGAGGTATTAATCACCCTATAAAAACGCAATACAAAAATTTGACAACTCATTCTATTGGTTCAGATGGAAAAGGAGAACCTTTAACATTTGATTGCTTTAAGGCTGGTTTCTTTATTCCAACTAATTTATATATAATCGGTACAATGAACGATATTGATAAATCAGTTGAAGCATTTGATTTTGCTTTAAGAAGAAGATTTGAATGGATTGAAATAATGGCAAAAGATGTAGCTAAGGATTCGTTAACTGATATGCTTCAAACTGCTACTGAAGCACAAATTGATGAACTAGTTACTAAAATTAATAGAATGAATGATGTAATAAGTGATGAAGGTAAAGTGTTTGGCTTATCTGATGCTTATCATATTGGTCATGCGTATTTTAAAAAAGTCGATTTTAGTGATCCATTAAGTCTAGAAAATATTTTTAATAGAAATATAGTTTCAATTCTAAAAGAGTATACAAGAGGAAGAGATGTTGCTTACGTTAATGACTTCCTAAAGAAATGTGCAGATGCATTAGAGGTTACACTTAGGTAATAGGAGGATTTGAAAATGATTGAAAGATTTAAGCAATTTTATAATGAAAATTTTAAAGATAAATACTATAACCAAAGTGCTTGTAATGAGGTTCTTGATAGATGGAGAAACTATAGAGCGAAAATTGCAGATGGCACATTAACTCTTAACGAGTATACAAATAGAAACGGAAGAAACAATGACTATTTGGCATATTTTTTAGAAACCACTTCTAGAGTATTTGGTTCATCAAAACCAGGAACTGCTTGGGGATTTATGGTTAAAATGAATGAAGATGGTCAAACATATTATCTTGATAAAATAGGTAACCAAGAAGCAGTAGAAAATGCATCGTTTGATGAGGCTAATAATTACTTTACTGAAAAAACATTACCAATATTACAAGCTGCAATTTCTTGTAATTCACTAGATGATATAAAGCAATTTGAAAGAAGCCAAAATTTTAAGAATTATCGTGGAAAGCAGATATTATATAAAATTATAGTCCTTGAATCAAAAATAAAAGATTCAAATTATAAATATAAATTGACTCAAATGTATAATGATGAATCAATCAATTATTTATGTGAAGTGTTTGGCATAACTGGTGAAGATACTCATATGGGTTTAAGTTATAAACTAATGAAAAGAGCATTAGAAGAATTAGAAATTCCATATGATACAATTAATGAAAAAATATCATATGAGGTTCATGGTGCTTTATGGCATCTTTACAGTACACAAAATAGATATGTTTTAGAGTGTATTGATAAGAACCCTATAACGAAGATTATAGTTGATTCATTAGAAGACCATAAGCAAATAGTATTAACTGGAGCCCCTGGTACTGGAAAGACATATTCAGCTACTCAATATGCTATGGAAAATGTTGATAAATTTGGAGGAGCATATGAATTTGTTCAATTCCATCCTTCTTATGATTACTCGGATTTTGTTGAAGGTTTAAGACCAGTAATTTTATCAACATCTACTGATTCAAAACCTACATTTGTTAAAGTGGATGGTTTATTTAAAGAGTTCTGTAGAAAAATAGTAATGGAAAATTATGAAGAAATAAAAAATAGCCATAGTGGTGAAGGTGAAGACTTTAAAGACTTATATTCAAGATATGAAAAAGAAGTTGAAAGCAAATATTTTTTTGTAATTGATGAAATAAATAGAGCAGATTTATCAAAAGTATTTGGTGAATTAATGTATGGACTTGAAGAATCATATAGAGGAATCGAGAATTCATTTCAAACTCAATATCAAAATTTAAAAACATATGAAATTAATAAAGATGGTAAAGCAGAAAAGATGGCTTTCGATTGTTTTAAAGATGGTTTCTTTATTCCAACTAATTTATATATAATCGGTACAATGAACGATATTGATAAATCAGTTGAAGCATTTGATTTTGCTTTAAGAAGAAGATTTGAATGGATTGAAATAAGTGCTAAAGAAATATGCAGAGATTCTCTTAATCAAATGATAGATAATAAAGTTATTAAAGGAAAGAAAAATGATGCTAGAAGATTAGCTGAAAAGATAAACGCTATGAATGATATTATTAGTACAGATGGAAGAGAATTCGGATTATCTGAGGCATATCATATAGGTCATGCATATTTCAAAGGCGTTGATTTAGATAAACCTGAGACTTTAGAAAGAATTTTCAACCATAATATTGTTGCAATTCTAAAAGAATACACAAGAGGTAGAGATAAAGATGATGTAAATGTCTTTATAGATAAATGTGCAGAAGCATTGGGGGTACATTATGGATTGTAAGATTCAATTCTATGGAAGAGATTTTTCAAAAATAGATTTGGATATTACAAAGACTAAAACTGATGGATTCGACTTTGACTTGACTACAATTTATAAAACAAATATACTTTTATATTTTCTTAATCATATTAAAAATTCAGTAGAGCCACTTATCGTAAATAAAAAGGAAAATGAAATTGCAAATGAAAAGAAGGAACTGTTCTCTGAATTAGATGAAGGTAATTATTACTTCGGTGGAATAGTTGGAGTTATTTCAAAAACGATAACTATGTATAAAAGTGACATTAAAGGTGAACTATCCCAAGATGAAGATAATAGTGAGTACAAAGTTGAAACTAGTCTACAAATTCAATCTAGATTTGATGTGAAAGAAGATAGGACTATTGGAAAGCCATTCTTCCTATCAACTATGCTTTCTGGTAGTAATCCAATATTAAATAATGATTTTATTCCATCTAATACGGAAGATTATTTATTAGACTATTTACTATTGTTTGTTTATAAGGCTAAACTTGAAGAGGCTAATGTTAAAGGGCTATTTAGAACATATCATAGATTCGAAAGAAATGATGATAGGGTTAAAGGAACTATAGATGTATCTAGACATATAAAAATGAATATGGGATTAAATAATGGAAAAATAGCATATTCATATCGTGAAAATAGTGTTAATAATTATTTGAATCATTTAATAGTTACAGCTTACAAATATTTAAAGAAAAAGTATTTTGGTATGGTTAATGGTTTATTTGATAACACTAATCCAGAATTAAAAAAATTAATTGATAATCTTTCTATGGCTATAGAATATCCAAAATATGATATTAAGACCGTTATTATGAAGAATTTAAATTCTATTAATCATCCGTTTTATACCGAATATGAAGCATTACGAAAGATATGCTTAAGAATTTTAAGAAATGAAGGTATTTCAATATTTGATGGTGTTAAGTCTGACAAGGTTGAAGGAATTCTATTCTATATACCAGATTTATGGGAAAGATATTTAGAGGGATTCTTAAAGGATGCTCAATATAACTTTAGTCCTCAATGGAAGATTCAATTGATTGATTATAATAATGATAGACAATTTAGACAATCAACTTATCCAGATTATGTTTTCTTTAATGATAGATATTTTAGAGAACCATTTATGATACTTGACGCTAAATTTAAGGCAAAGTGGAGTGAAATTGTTTTAAACTGTTCACCTATATCTAGTGCTTTAGAAGATTATGATAAATGTGTCAGAGATATGGTTTCTATTAATGCTCATACAACAGGAGTTATATTTCCAACAAACGATGTTAGAGCTATGATGCCAAGAGAATATATTAATCATTCAATAAGTGAATATAATAATATTGATAAGTTTTTGACATTCCCAATCTATGTTCCATATTCTAGTGATAATTATAGAGTTTGGATAAATAATTTTAGAAATAATTGTAAAGAAATATCTCAAATAATAAAGGAATATGTTGTTAGAGAAAAACAATTAATGATTTCTGCAAGAGTAATAGTTGAGCAACTGGAGGCATTAAGATAATGGAAAAACTTGAACAATTAATGCAAAGAATAGATAAATTTAATAAGGATAGAGATTGGGATCAATTCCATACTCCAGTTAATTTAGCTAAATCTATATCAATTGAAGCAAATGAATTGCTTGAATGTTATCAATGGAATGATAGTGCTAACTTAGAAGATGTTAAGGAAGAACTAGCTGATGTTATGAATTATTGTCTTCAAATGTCTATGGTATTAGGAGTAGATCCAATAGACATAATGAATAAAAAAATGGATAAAACTGAAAAGAAATATCCTATCGAAAAAGCGAAAGGAGTTTCAACTAAATATGACAAATTATGATTATCCAAAGTTAGTTAAACAGTTAAGAGAAAAGTTAATAATATCTCAATATGAATTAGCAAAACTATTAGGTGTCTCTTTTGCGACTATCAATCGTTGGGAAAATGGACATAATGAGCCAACAATAAAAGTCAAAAGGAAACTCTTTGAACTTTGTAAAGAGAACGGTGTTAACATTGAAAATTGAGAAAGCAAAAATTAGAAGTTTAATTGGGAATCTTGATTTATCTTGTTTAAAAGAAAGAGATAGAAATGTTCTACTTACTTATATATTTAATGATGAAGTTAGCCTTAAATTTGTTGGAGATGTATATGGAATCTCTCCAGAAAGAGTAAGGCAAATAGTGAATGAGAACATATATAAGTTGAAGAGAAAATATCATTTTGATATTTGATAATTATTTTGAAAGGATGATATTATGAGAAAATTTTTTGGTATATTATCAATAGCAACTATAACAGTTTTATGTTCCTGCTCAAATAATGGAAGTTCAAGTTCTTCAAATACTAAAGGTGTTATTGATTGCTATTCAATTAAAGTGACGGAGGGTGGCAGTACAGTTTTTAGTCAAAATTATTCTGCATCTTGGGCAAGAGTGTATGAATACAAAGATTCAAAAGGTAGTTCAATTTATACTAGTACTAGAACTCAAACTTATGATTCTTCGTATCAAATGATTGATACTCCTATTCGTGTTTATCCAGATAGATACACTTCAGATTTTACTGAATATACATACGATAAATTTGTTGGCTATTTAACTGTTGAAAATAATTATTATTTAAATTTAGATAATAATACTATAGATTCAGAGACAAAGTACAGTGAGTATCTATATAGCGCAAATCCTAGTGGCGAAACTCTTACTGCTGATAATAAAAAGGCATTTGAATGTGCAAAAACAAATTATTATATTATTACAAGTAATTACAATAATGTTATAAGAATTGATATGGAAGAAAAAGGGCTAGAACGCCATACTTACACTAAACTTGGGAATGATAGTATCATAACCTATAAGGCAAAATGGTTTTAATATATGAGTTGGGATCATGATATTAGAAAAATCAATTGTCCCTGTGGTCAAGGAACGATTGAAAGAGAAATAAAAAGTGATGATTGGAATAGAATTGAAGAAGGACCAGTAAAAATTAATTGTTCTAATTGTTCCAAAAAATACAATTTAGTTAGTCTATCTTGTTGGTCTCAAAATAATGGATATTTTACTATTGATTATTTAGTTCCGAAAGAAGTTGATTTATCTGTTAACCGAGAACAAAAATATCAAAGAGTGGATGTTTACGAATTATTTAGAAAAGATTTTGCACACGCTCTAATATGTTCTTATGAATTAGATTGGTTAAAAGAAGCATATGATGAATTGAACAATAAAACAAGTGTAGCAACTTTAAAAGGATATGCTTCATCAATAGCTGATAAGCGAAAGAAATATTTGAAAACTGCAAAATTGAAGGATATAAAATCGGATGTTTTGGTAGCAATAAATGATTATGAAAACTATTTTATAAATAAAAAACAAATTGATGAACAAACTGAGATAGATAGGAAAGCAGAACAAGAATTTAGAGAAAAAGTTAAAATCAATGGAATTATTTTAAATATCTAGGATGTATGTATTATGGGTTTATTAAAGAAAATAGTAAAAGCAGTTGCTCAACCTGCAATAAACAATCATAAGGGAAAAGTAGGAGAAGCTAAAGTTGATTCTAAACTTAATCCTTTAATTTTTGGTAAGGTTGAACATAGACAAATAAACAATCTAATTCTGATGGATGATAATGGAAAAAGCCATCAAATAGATCATATTGAAATCAGGCAAAATGGTATATTTTGTATTGAAACAAAAAACTATATTGGGTGGATTTTTGGAAGTGAAAACCAAGATAAGTGGACTCAATCTCTATATAATGGAGAAAAACATCAGTTTACAAATCCCTTAAAACAAAATAAATCTCATATTTATCATATGAGCAAAGTTTTAGGTAAAAAATATAAAATTAATTCAGTTGTAGTTATGGTTCAAAATAATGCAGATAAGGTTGATTTACCAAATGTAGTAAATCTTGACATTTAAAAGGTTATTTGAAGAATTTTAACGATGGTACAAATTATTCTTTAGAAGAAATGGATGAAATTTATAATACTTTAATAAATGCATCAATAGAAATGAGTAATAAAGAACATGTTCAAAATATAAGACAAACACAATCTGAATTGAGAGAAGGTATTTGCCCTAGATGTGGTGGTAAACTTGTTGAGCGTGAAGGAAAATACGGAAAGTTCTTTGGATGCTCAAATTATCCAGATTGCAAGTTTATTTTAAACAAGAAATAAAGAGGTTTTATCTAATGGATGAAATTTGGAAAGACATTGAAGGCTATGATGGGTTCTATCAAATAAATAATTATGGTAGAGTAAAATCAGTCGAAAGAACAATTACATATATGACCACTAATCAAAGTGGCATTGAATTTGAAACTTCTAAATATTGTCCAGAGAAAATACTTAAGACTGCTAGTTTAAGAGGTTATCAAATAGTTAGTTTAAGAAGAAATTCTAAAAGTAAAACGTATCAAGTGCATAGATTGGTTGCAGAATACTTTATTCCAAATCCTAATAATTATCCTACTGTTAATCATAAGGATGAGAATAAGGCGAATAACAGAGTTGATAATTTAGAATGGTGTACAGTTGAGTACAATTCAAATTATGGAACAAGAAACCAAAGGATTGCTGAAAAGCTAAAAGAAAATGAGAATTTTTATATTCCAGTTCTGTGTTATGACTTAAATAATAACTTTATCAAGAGATATAATAGTGCAGAAGAGGCTGCACAAGAACTTGGTATTTCTGGTAGTGGTATTACTGCTTGTTGTAGAATGTATAGCGGAAGAACATCAGCTGGTGGCTTTAAATGGAAATATGAAAAATCAGATATCAATATTGAAGATATTAATTATGAAGCCCAAAAGAAATTACTTCACCAATTCAATTTGGATGGTAGTTTTGTTCAAACATATGAATCTATATCTGAAGGTGCTAGAGTATTAGGAAAATCAGTTGCTAATTTTTCTAAAGCAGTAAAGAAAGGCTTGGCTTATGGTTTTGTTTGGATTATAGGTGATGACTTTAGTAGAATTGATAAAATTTTGGAAGAATTATATGAGAAGCAACACCATATATATCAGATTGATTCTAAAGGAAAAATAGTAAATAGATTTACATCTGGTTTAGAAGCTGAAAGAGAAACTGGGTTTAATCATTCCAATATCTCATTTGCAATGCATTCAAAAACTAGTGAGGGTAAAATATTTAGAAAAGTAGGAGACTATTATTGGGTTGATATTGAAACTGATCCTAATTATGAAATAGATTTTGATTTCAAAAAAGGACATGGCGAAACAAAAGTTATTCAATGTGATTTAGATGGTAATGAATTAAGAGAATTTGATTCAATAGCTGATGCTCAAGAGTATCTTGGAATGCCAAGAAATAAGATATCTTCTATATATGATTGCTTTAAACCAAATAGCAAGAAGAATAAAGCATATGGATATATTTGGAAGAAAAGATAGATTTGTCAGCATTAATTTAGTTTCAAACCCTTGTTTTAGGACTTTTATCAGCACGAATCTTGCTTCAAGGCATGTTGAGACTGTATGTATGCTTTCGCTAAAATAATTTTTAAAATAAGTCGAGTTAATATAAAGCGATAATGATGGTATCAAAAACAAATTGATGCAATCTTTTTTATGAATAAATTCAATGAATAAACATTAGAAGTTAACTGGATAATTATTTGATTTTATCTACCAATTTATCTACCAGTGTGTCATAATTAAGTTAAAAGAATTAAATTTAATCGAGAGAGTAGGATCTAATAAAACGGGTTATTGGGAAATAAAAGAATAATGGTATTTCTTGAAGACGTATTTTAAAGAAAAAATCCGCGAATGCTTATCACACGTTGAAACAGTCGCATCATTATAAAACAGTAGGGCTATTGGTTAACTATTTGAATTATAATTATATATACGAGGAGGAGAATACAATGTATGCAAAAATAATAACTAAAGAAAACAATATATATTATTCTCCTGTTTTGTTGTTAAAATATAGAGGATTTTCATCTTGGGCTGTTATATTTGATGAATCATTTTCTAAATTGATTAAAATAACATATTGGAACAAAAGGCCAGGAAGATTGTTAGGCCCTAATATTCTTTTAATCAACTATGATTCTAAAAAATATAATATTTTTAAGAATAACCTAAAATCTATATGGAATAAAAAAATTGATTTGTTACGTTGTAAATTTGGAAAATTTTCTAACGAAATGCTTGAATATGCAAAGCAATTTATAAGAAAAGAAATACCTAACGATTTTGTTGAAATTATAACAGAAGATGATTTAAAAGCATTAGATGACTGTTCTGGTGGATTTCATGATGGATATTTACTTGAGATTACAAAAAAAGAAGAGTATGAAGAATTTTTGTTTAATACAACTTGGGGAAATTATATCTTGATTAGAACATCTAATGAAATAGATAATCATATAGCTTTGTATGAAACCATTAATGATAGTAAGTATAAAATTATTAATGACAAAAAAAGAATAGATTTCATTAATATGTTTAATTTTGAAAATGAAGAGATAGAAATGCATCTTTCTGCAAAAGAGATGTTTTATAAACCGTATTTTGAAAAGAAAATCGAAATTAAAGAATTAATAGAATTTGAAGTTAAAGATAATAGGCTTATTATTAATGAAAAAATTATGTTACCATTATCTGAAGAAACTATTATTTTTAGTGATGACCAAGATTATATTAATATGTTTTTTAAAACTAAAGATATTATTTATAATTTAGTGATTGTCAATAGAACTAATGCGATAGACGAACTAATTTTATTGTTGAAAAGTAATAATTATAACGTTTCTGATGTTGATATCTTTGCTTCTGAAAATATAGAGAGAAATGAAAGACTATATATTTATGAATTAAAGCAAACATTTGAAAGGCTTGATAAAATGATAAAAAAGTATAATTCCATTAGTCAACATGATTATATGAAGAAATATGAATATTATCAAGAAACATATAAGTATATAATTTCTTTATTGGATGCAAATCTAATTCAATCTGATTCTAAAAAGAAAAGCTTAAACTATCTTCAAGAAATTTTAGATAATGATGGTCCTGAATATTCATATACAATTAATTTTAGTCCAGTACACGATACAACAGTTATTTATGAAATTGGTGTATGTGTTAGAGGAGTACCTCTTTTAAGAAAAATAAGTGGTTCAACAATAGCAAAAAATAAATGAAAAAAATATGAATCATTTTCCAGAGTCGCCCATCTATGAGCACATTGTCGAAACAGCACATCACTATACTTAAAGCAGTAGGGTTAATAGTTAGTATAAAATTATAGGATTATGTTGGAGGTGTGTTAATGCAAAAAGTAATTCGTTTATCAAGTAAACCAAAAATGATTATAGGTGTAATAACGGATATTCTTTTCGTATCCTTAATTCCACCATTTATATATCTCTTAGTAACAAATTTCAATGTGATTGGTTTGTTGATAATTATAATGATTTATTTATTTGTTATATTTATTTCTGTTTTCAATTATAATAAAAGAATAATTATTAATGATAATTATTTTATATTTGTGGAAATTAAAAGGACAAGAATATCAAAAGATGAGATAACTAGTATAAGTATGAAAAGATTTATAGTAATCACTACAAATAGAAAAAACTATAGATTCAGTGGATATACTTTTTTGACATCAATTGATGAAAGCAAAAACGAAGAATTGGTTAAAGAACTAAATGAATTGTTAAAAAAATAGAATACTTATTATTGACACATTAAATCCGAGTGGAAATATTGTTTATGGAACAATTCCTGAAGATATCTTTTCATACGCAAAAGAAAGAGAACTACTGAAAATTGGATACAAGTCACTATACCATTTATTTTTATTAATGTAGTTGATTATCAAATCGAAGCAAAAGTGGTGAAAAAGTGGTTGATAAATTATTTAATAAATCACAAATAGAAATATTAAAACAGTTGCGTAATAATCCGAATATTATAATATCTTTTCGGTTTTAGCGTTATTACTAATTGATATATTACTATGGCCAAGAACTATATCTGTTTTAAATGTTACAAGTACGACCACGATTCATGTTGAGACGGTATGCTCGTTATATTTGTCTTCGAAATAAGTATTTTAATTCTTTCTATTGCTGTTGAATAAATTTAAAATAACCGAAAAAAACATAGAATTCTATGAAAAAAGGCATTACATAAATTGACAATATATATTAAAAATGTTAAACTATAATCGAAAAAAACATAGAATTCTATGAAAAAGGAGAAAGTGCATGATTGAAAGAAATGTTTATTTATCTAAATTGATTTCATCAAAAGGAAACGGTTTTCCAAAAATAATAACAGGTGTACGAAGATGTGGAAAATCATACTTGTTAAAAGAAATATTTAAAAAACATTTGCTAGGTGAGGGTGTATCAGAAGACAATATTATAATTGTTGAGCTTGATGATTTAAAGAATGTAAAATATAGAAATCCAATAGAACTAGATAAATATATAAGGAATAAATGTAATGTTAATACAATTAATTATGTGTTTATAGATGAGGTACAACTAGTAACAACAATTGTTAATCCAATTTTTACAAATGGAGAATATGTTATTGCTAAAAAAGACGATAAAGATGTTATTTCTTTTGTAGAAGTAGTATTAGGATTATCTAGAGAAAAATATATTGATTTATATGCTACTGGCTCTAACTCTAAGATGTTATCATCTGATGTAATTACAGAATTTAGGGATAAAGCAACAAATATTTCTTTATATCCACTCTCTTTTGAAGAATTTTCAAATTATAAAAATAGTAGATCTTCTGATACTGTATTTGAATATATGAGATATGGAGGTATGCCTCTTGCAGTATTAAAAGATATTAATGATAAAAAAGATTACTTAAAGGGATTATTTGAAACAACATATTTTAAAGACATTTTAGAGCATAATAAATTAGAAAAAACAGAAGCTCTTGATTCACTATGTAATATTATAAGTGAAGGTACAGGACAACTCTTTAATTCGCAAAAAATAGCTGATACATATAAGAGCGTGACAAAAGACAGCATAGATAAAGACACTGTAAAGAAATATATTGATTATTTTGTTGATGCATTTATTTTAAGAGAAGCAACACGTTATGATGTAAAAGGAAATAATGAAATTGGAGCTCTAAGAAAGTATTTCTTTGTTGATAATGGCTTGAGAAACGCAAGACTTAATTTTGCTTATGATGATGAAGGACAAATGCTTGAAAATATGGTATATAATGAATTGCTTTACAATGGTTATACTGTTAATGTAGGAACATTTGAAAAATATGAAAAAAATAAAAATGGCGAAAGCGTTAGAAAAACATATGAAATTGATTTTGTGGCACAACGTGGAATAAAAAAATACTACATACAAGTTGCTAGCGACATCTCAAATGCAGAAACTAAAGCAAGGGAACTTAAACCTTTCTTTGCATTAAAAGATTCAATTCAAAAAATAATCGTAATTAATAAGCCACTAGAAGAGTCATTAGATTTAAATGGTTTTACTGTGATAGGAATAGCAGACTTTTTATTGAGGTTTATTAAATAGATAACATGAGATATCTTATCATATTAAATTAGAAAGTGATAAGATAAATGAGGAAAACAATAAATGGTTAGAGGAGCATTAAAGGACGATTTGAATCAATTACTTGAGCTTTATAAATTTCTACATAATGACGAAAAGTTTGACAATATAGAGCATTTAAAAGATGTATGGGAAGAAATTTTTAATGATAAGAATCATCATATTATTGTATATGAAGAAGATGGTAAAATAGTTTCTTCATGTGTATGTGTTATTATTCCTAATTTAACAAGGAATGCAAGACCATATGCATTTGTTGAAAATGTAGTAACACATATTGATTATAGAAATAAGGGATACGCAACAAGTTGTCTTAATTATGCAAAAGAAATAGCAATTAATAATAATTGTTATAAGATGATGTTATTAACTGGTTCAAAACGACAAACTACCTTAGATTTCTATAAAAATGCTAGTTATAATAGCAATGATAAAACAGCGTTTATTCAGTGGCTTAAATAGCTCGACTTATTTTAAAGAAAAAAATCCGCGAATGACTTTCTCACGTTGAGACGGTATGCTCCTTATCTTTTGTAACGCTCCACAAATAATTGTTATGTAAGACTATAGGTTATTATTTCCTATAGTTTTTATTCTTA
>Ga0247611_10000478_pt1 | contig 81649 bp, 69 predicted proteins | sample 177DNAGHGhighgp2_FD_192422 | JGI IMG/M metagenome (GOLD analysis project Ga0247611, IMG submission 192422) | Sheep rumen microbial communities from Palmerston North, Manawatu-Wanganui, New Zealand - 1770 DNA GHGhigh gp2 | ecosystem: Host-associated > Mammals > Digestive system > Stomach > Rumen... | reverse complement strand
CATCATTGCACAGGAACCGTTCACCTATGAGGAAAAAGTGGAGATGACTGATTATCTCTTCGGCTTACAGGCTGACGAAGGCGCGGAGTGGATGAACACTCCCGATTACATGGCAGATACTCAAGAAGCACGCCAGATGGCTGTCAAGGCGATTGCCAGACGCGCCAATGAAGCAGAGCAATATATTGATCATATCGCCACGGCACAGGAATATAACCTGCAGATTGGCGGAATCATCAACTTTAAGGATGGTGACAAGACCATTAGCCGTTATCATAAGGTTCTGCTCAATCGTAGGGTATGGGCTGCCTATTCCTTCAATAAGAATTGTGACTACTACTGCATCAACCAGACCGTTAGAATCTATAACCAAGATCTTCAATGCGGACCTTCCGCCGAGGGAGAATGGTGGAATACCGAGAACTGGGATAAGTGGAAAGAGGCTTCTAAAAAATATGGTTCTCCATACACCTGTGCTTATGGACCCTATTTACGCCAGTTCGGTCTTGAGATGTATCTAAAAGACATGAAACCCACCATCGAGAAGAGTATCCCCGTGAACTCTACTGCAGGCGGCGAGACCAACACGACCGGTTTCAGTTACTCACTGGGTGCCAACTTAGGATTCTCGGGCTATTTTCTTGCTGGCGGTATCAGTGCAAATGTCTCATGGTCACAAAGCGTCAGCAGGGTTAGTCCCGACCTGCAACTAACGGCATCGACGAATACCTCCGACGGCAAAGTCAGTTGGAACTACACCGTTAATAACCAACCGAAATCATCATATAAATTTGTTCTGAAAGGACCAGGCGCTAATCATTCGTCTGCTCCAGATGTGGCTACCAAGGAACTGGAGTTGCAACAGGCATGGATATGGAGCATGCCGTCCAATGCTGGTACCGTTGACCTCGTGACCGACTGGACGATGACAGACCAATGGCTCTCTTACGAAAGACCTCCTGGAGGCTTTACGACATCCGAATTTTATATCGATGAGAGTTTTTCCAATTCTGACTTAAAGTCACAGAATACCACTCAGGAGAAAAACTACACCTTCGACCGTATCCAGCGTATCAACTGCCCACCACGTGTCAAGGAGAACTGGAGCATGACCATCGAAGGCGATGAACTGACTGGCGAGCAGAAGAAGAAGGTAGAGGATTTCCTTTTGGGTCACCTGTCACAGTACTACAACAAGTCTTTCGTTCTTTACTCTGCCAAGCATGGGCATCAGAAAGCCCTTGTCGACAATAAGTTTAAACTCGACACACAGGATGAACTGGGTCGCCGGGTGGCAAAACTGAAGAAAGCCAGCGAGTCCAATAAGAATGTCGCCGACCTTCTCAAGATGGCGGGCAAGGACGCTGGCATCCCCGATACTGGCAGTTACAAGATTGTATGGCGCAACACAGATGACAACACGACAGGTGTGAAATATGAAAACGAAGAACTGACCATCAGTATGGCAGAAACAGAATAAAACCTCCATCATAATATGACCAGAATAATTCTATTCACAGTGATTTGCCTGTTGGGACTCAGTTCCGCACAGGCTCAGAACAAAGAGGAGCGTATCAAAGAGATCCGCAAGATGTATGCCGAGGCAAAGGAACTGATTGCTAATAACGGCAAGGACGGCAATCCTGCCAAGGACATGAAGATTTCTTTTAATGAAATCGTCAGCATCGAGCACGGCATCTATAATGAGGGATCACTCGATATCTATTTCGACGAGCAACGTAAAGTCAATGTGAGTGACGGCTCGTTCAACGCCTATGAACAGCCCTACTTCATCAGCTATTATAATACCATTCATGGGCATGAGTGCTTTCGTGAACAGATGTTCGACCGCAAAACGGGGGTTCTCGCCTTCGCTTTCGTACGCTGGATCACCGATGCGGGAATGACCATCGAGCACCGCTACTATTACGATGCCGCAGGGAAACTCATCGAGACGAAGAACAGCACCGAGAGTGACGATTGGGGAACAGGTGACTCAGAGAAGAAACTCGCCGAACTGTATCACCAGATTTTCAAGTTGGCAATCGAAGACGCAGCGACAGCTCCTGCCGTGAAGTTCCAAGGCACCCAGCGCTCGAAGGCTGACCAGTTGAAACATATCCGCACACAGTATGCCCGTGCCAAGGACAAGTCAGGAAAGAAAGTCGAGACTTTCTACCCCTGTGATGTCACCATCACTATCCACAACCAAGAGGAAGGCGACTGTCCTCCTGTGACGGATGTCATCTGTCTTTTTGGAGAGAAGAGCAACAACGATGCCACGTCGGACACCAAGTGTTTCTTGGCAACGACCCATCGTACCACCATGAGTTTCGACAACTACCATGAGTTCCTTTACGACCCTGCCACCTACCACCTCATCTTTTCCTATGACAGAGGTGCGGAAGAAGGGGAGGTCCGTGAGTGGCGTTACTATTTCAACGAGCTTGGTACCTGCATCGAGAGAAAGAGCAACGCCGAGGAAATCGGTGATGGCTCGTCCGAAAAGAACCACGCCCACGCCCTCCAGTCCCTCTTCCAACTCTTGGTGAAGAATTGGTGATCATTTGCAAATAAGATATGCGGAATCTTGAATAAGATATGCAGAATCTTAAATAAGATAGGCGGAATCTTAAATAAGATAGGCGGAATCTTGAATGGGGATGTCTTGCGTTACCCATAGGAGGTATCGGAGTACACCCATAACTGATATCGGAGTGAGGGACGCGAGGCATCGTCATCAAATGGAGGCGTTAGTCGGTAGGAAAGTGGGCTTTAGTCGTAATGAAAAGACACTTCAGTCGGTAACTGAATGCCCGTCAGTCGGTAACTGATTCTATATAGAATTTTCGAAAAACATATAACCATATAACATGATGTGGCTCAAATGCCGATGTACAAAGGGATTGAAGCATGTTATATGTTGCCCAAACATATAACATACATGTAACATACATATAACATGTTTACATTTATCAACTCTTCTCCCTTGCTCTGCTAACAGATTTTTGCACTTTCGTCCAGACTGGTTTTTGCGATCTTCTGAAAAAACGCCCTACTTTTCCATATTATCAATGTAGGACATGATGACGTTGACCGCAGCTTCGGGAGTCATGTCATCCATAGAGAGTACCAACTGGTAGTTACGGGTGTCGTAACGGGTGGTGTCATCATATTTCTGGATGTAGGTCTCACGACTCTTATCCATCTGTTCGATGACATCACAAGCCTCCTGCTCGGTGATACCGCGCTTCTGTACCAAGCGATTGATACGATGCTGCATGGATGCCTGGACGAAGACGCTCAGGTGGTTGGGCCAGTCGCGGAAGACAAGGAAGCTGGAACGACCTGCCACGACACACGATTCCTCTTGAGCCAAGCCCTCCAAAATAGCTTTCTCGGTCTCGAACATGGATTCTGTGGTCAGCCTCACCTCTGCCTCCATAGGCAAGATAGGACTGTTGACCAGTGTCTTGTAATAGTTATTGAACTCATTCCACCAAGTCTTCTTCTGTGCCTTGATGCGCTCAATCTCATCGAGGGTCAGTCCAAACTTCTCGGTCAGTCCTGCCACGAGAGCCTTGTCGTAGTATTTCACATTCAGCCGCTCTGCCAGCAGACGCCCTACGGTACGACCACCAGAACCGACTTCACGGTTGATGGTGATGACAAATTGCTTGTTTTTGTTCATATCTTATTAGCTTTTGATTTACATCGAACCAGCTCACGCTCAATAGATGGAGCAAGCTCATCTATGCTCGCTTAACCGCTGCTTTTTCCTCTGATCATGGTCAAGGATGATCTTGCGCATACGCATTGACTTGGGAGTGACCTCCACCAGCTCATCTTCCTTGATATACTCCAGACACTCTTCCAGTGACATGACGGTCTTGGGGATGATGCGTGCCTTGTCGTCAGTACCGGAGGCACGGACGTTAGTAAGCTGCTTTGCCTTGGCGACATTCACCACGAGGTCGTTGTCATGCACATGCTCACCGACAACCTGTCCCATATATACCTCCTCACCCGGGTCGATGAAGAACTTACCACGGTCTTGCAACTTATCAATGGAATAGGCGAAAGCGGTACCTGTCTCCAGGGCAATCATCGAACCATTGACACGACGCTCGATGTCACCTTTGTAAGGCTGGTACTCCTTGAAGCGGTGTGCCATGATAGCCTCACCCTGTGATGCCGTCAGCACATTGGTACGCAGTCCGATGATACCACGGGAAGGGATGTCGAACTCGATGTTCGTACGCTCACCCTGACTCTCCATGGAGGTCATCTCACCCTTACGGCGTGTCACCATATCAATCATCTTAGAGGCGAACTCCTCAGGTACGTTGATGGTGAGTTCCTCGATAGGCTCACACTTTACCCCGTCAATCTCCTTATAGATCACCTGCGGCTGTCCCACCTGCAGCTCATAGCCCTCACGGCGCATGGTCTCGATGAGCACGGAGAGGTGCAGCACACCACGTCCGCTGACCACCCAGCGGTCGGTAGCGTCCTCGAAGGGCTCCACACGCAGGGCGAGGTTCTTCTCCAACTCCTTCTCCAGACGGTCGTTGATATGACGGCTGGTGACGAACTTACCCTCCTTGCCGAAGAAGGGGGAGTCGTTGATGGTGAAGAGCATCGACATCGTCGGCTCGTCGATAGCGATAGGAGGCAGCGGTTCCGGATTCTCCACATCACAGATCGTGTCGCCAATCTCGAATTTCTCCAAGCCGATGACGGCACAGATGTCACCACAGTCTACCTGCTCAGTACGCACATGCCCCATACCGTCGAAGGTATGCAGTTCCTTGATCTTCGTCTTCTCCATCGTACCGTCACGATGGGCAATCGTCACCTGCTGACCATCCTTCAGAGAGCCACGGTGTACACGTCCCACAGCGATACGACCCGTATAACTGGAGTAGTCGAGTGACGTGATGAGCATCTGAGGAGTACCCTCCAGCTGCTGGGGAGCAGGAATCACCTCCACAATCTTGTCCAGCAGGTAGGTGATGTCGTTGGTCGGTGTGTTATAGTCCTCACCCATCCATCCGTTCTTTGCCGAGCCATAGACCACGGGGAAATCCAGCTGATCCTCGGTAGCGTCCAAAGAGAACATCAGGTCGAAGACCATCTCATAGACCTCCTCTGGACGACAGTTAGGTTTGTCGACCTTGTTGACCACGACGATAGGTTTCAGTCCTATCTGCAACGCCTTCTGCAATACAAAACGCGTCTGTGGCATCGGACCCTCGAAGGCATCCACCAGCAGCAGGCAACCGTCCGCCATGTTCAGCACACGCTCCACCTCACCGCCGAAGTCAGAGTGTCCCGGAGTGTCTATAATATTGATTTTCGTTCCTTTCCAGTTAATACTTACATTCTTCGAAAGAATCGTGATGCCACGCTCCCTCTCAAGGTCGTTAGCATCCAACACCTGGCTCGAAAGGTCCTGTCCCTCACGGAACAGGTTACCAGCCAACATCATCTTGTCCACGAGCGTCGTCTTGCCGTGGTCTACATGAGCGATAATCGCTATGTTCCTAATATCCTGCATTCCTTTTCCTTAATTAATTTGGGTGCAAAGGTAGTGCAAATCGAGCGAAATACAAAATAAATCCATTTATTTTTATTTCCGAATAGTATTTATATTATCATAAGGAAAGTAGGAGGGGAAAACGCCCTCCTACTAATTGAATCATTAATAATATCCGTGCGAAAAATAATATTGCATATTGGTGAATACAATCACATAATCATCTTCTCTGACAAGTGGCTGTATATAGTAGTAATTATTCAGGAAGAACTCCTCTACCCCATACACAGTTCCATCTCCATAGATGTCATAATAATTAGCCCTCATATAGTCTGCTGTCTCATTAAAGCCCTCCTCATCATAGAAGTTAATATACACCTGTGTCACCTCACGTGTCTCCTCATCATATCGGTAATGGATATATTTCAGACGGGTGTCATTAACATGCTGGCTATACACTATTACCATCGTTGGAGTCTCTGTGGGACCCGAGTAGTCTGGTGTGCCATATCGCACTAACACATCATCTATCGTACCCAACAATTCGTTGGAATAGCATATGGTGCGTGGCTGCACCTCAACCTTGACATATACAGCCTCATTACCAGACTTTGCACAGATATAAGTCACGCCACTGCCACATGCCTTCACCCGACCCTGTTCGCTAACATGAGCGATATTGGGACACTCGGAGGCATAGGATGATGGGGACAGCCCTTCAATGCTTACATCAAATTCCTCACCAAGTACTATTTGTTTACTTTCCACGACCTTATGATAGGTGTATGGCGTATTCAGAGACAAGTCCATCAAAGTATAACTGTACTTTCCTATTTCCATTACCTTGAAGTCACGGCTCGCAGAATATTGAGAATTTGCATAATGAACCTGTTCCCTCAACGACTTGGTTGCGGGATACAACAGCCATCTCCCAGACATCTTTTCCCCCTCTATAGGGAAAGTGTCAAGATTTCCATAGACAACTCCTGTAAAAGAAGAATAGGAAAATTTCATATAAGTAGAATTATCCTCACAGTACCATTCGCCCTCAAACATACTAGGCTGAAGGACATTTTCTGTATTGGGATTATCATCGTCTTTACTGCATGCTGAGAACACGATGGCAGTCAGCAGCGTCAGATATAATATCACTCGTTTCATAACTAATCCTTTCATTTTAATATTACATACGCCTATATGTTATAACAACGTCGCCATCACTCGTAGTATTCAGGGATATCAGTACATAAGGATTCATCTGAGCATATGGTATAGACTCACTTCCCGTAGCTACATAATTCATAGAGAGCCATGTATCAACCTCTGAATAGCTGATACCCTCCTTACAGTATAGACGGACCATAGACACCTCATCTGTCTCTGGATCGAAATAGACAGAGACAGCTTGATAGACAGAACTGTCCATAATCAAATCAATGAAGTATCCATTTTGTTTGTCCGTATCAGTGATAGTATGTCCTACCATAGATGCTATTTCAGATGCTTTTTTGACTACCAACCCATCGTATTGAGCAAATGGATCATTATCGTCAGGGTAGGCGAATTGGATAATGCCGTTGGTATAGTCAACAGTAACCAACACCCTACGGGCATTTTTACTGCTACGGAAGATCAAAAAACTTCCTGTATCACTGACGTATTCATATTTTTCAGAATAAACATTAATAACCTTTTGCAATATCTCTGCCTTGCGAACCATCAATGTCACACGTTCAATGCTACCTTTCTCGTTATAACTAAACGCGAACTCACTGACATTCTCATCCCAAAGAAAATAATAGCGCATAGTAAGTCCACTGTCATCCTCTAACGGGTTATCGGTGAAAAAAGAACCATAAGCCTTCGTTCCTGCTTCTATGTTTTCACCAAGATACTTCATGTAATCATCAAGTGGCATATCCTCAAGCTCAACAACAACACGTATCGCAGCACTTCCAATATCTGAAGTTGCCAAAACATATGCCGTTCCTGGTCTCAATGCAGTAACGGAACCAGAAGGACTGACCGATGCCACAGTCTCGTCGTCAGAAGAATATTCCACGGGGATGAAGTCAGGGTCATTAATCAATAGTTCTTCTATCTCACCTACCTTCATATGCCATGTCTCAACAATACGGTGATCAACTTCCTCCATCTGTAGGTCTGGATAGAAAAGTCTCATGTCATATTTGTTCAAAAACAGCACTTCAGGCTGCGAGGAAGCAACATGCTGTATCCTCATTCTTTTCCCGCTAATCGTATATGTACCTTCATATTCCTCCACATCACAGTTCCTGTCCGTAGCATATGCAATCTGAACTTTAAATGAACCGTCACTGCCTATAGAGAAAGTGGTACGTTCCCGGTATTCGAGGGTCGGGATGCCATTCTCCACATACCATTCACCTACTACGTCTGAGACCTGAACACCCGTAAAGACTTCGTCGTCCTCCGAACAACCTGCCATAAAAAATGCCAGGGTGACGAGCAGATACTTAATTTTACATTGATGAAATGTCTTCATAATTATCTTTATTAGTATCTGAGAACATAACCAAACTTAATCTCTATAGCATGCATACGATGCTTGTAGCCACTCATAAGGTTCTCACCTGTCTGAATCAACAGGGGAATACGCGTACTTTCCCAGAAATCGTCGTTAGCCATGTTTGACAGCTGGAGGCTATAGTTGATGCCCAGTTGGAAACCACGCAGTTCGTAAGCGACACCGAACTTCAGACCATAATTGAAACGTTTGAAAGGTGACTTGTCAAAATACTCATCCATATCATAGCTATAGTCTATACTACTATCAGATTCCACTTTCCTTGTAATCGTTTGCTTTTTCCTGAACATGTCAAAATCTCCTGATGCAAGTTCCGATGACCAGAAAGTTCCAATCTCCCGTGAGTAGTCCACTGTATTATCGAAATTCTTACCATATATTTTACCAGAGAACTCCGAAGAACCCGAGAACTTCATCTTTGAAGAAAGACCAAAACTGATATATGGACCAGCATTGAGATGAATACTTCCTGTCTTTGTCAACACAAACCGATAAGAGAACAAGACTGGTATCTCTATCATGGTATGTGTGTAACGCTCCTCATAATTATTCTCATAACTGGTAGCATAATAGACATTGTTCCTGTCAGCTCTGATAATACGCTCACCAAAAGGCTCTGTGAAAGTGTTTTTATACTTATAGTACGAGAAATTAACCGCAGGAGTCAGGTACAGATTCTTATAAAGGCGGATATCAGCAAAAAGACCTACCGTAAAACCTGATTGTGACGTATAGTTGACATTCTCGCGGCTATCACCCAGAGAATAGTTGATGGCACTGCCTGTAAAACCGCCGCCAGCACTTGAAGAGACGAATGGCATCACATAACCGACATTAATACCAAAGGAGATATTACGACCTCCAAGAATACGGTTGTAGAACAAAGAGTCAGAGAATGAGGTCGCCGTCGTTGTCAACAGCAAGTCATCACCCTCACGCAGGCGGACAATTGTGTCCTTGGGATAGTACTTCTCCTTCTCAACACGGACTTTATAGCTACCCGGTTCCAGACGACCACTCCTAAATGGGGAGACACCTGCTTTCTCGCCATTGATAAAGACATTAAAGCCACTGACAGGCTGTGTCAGCAGGCGGAATGTACCGAACAGTGGATGCAGTTTTACTGTCTCGCGGACTGGCTGGTCAGCAAGTTCGAAAGTACCTTCTGCCTCTTCATACTGCTCGGCAGTTACCTTATACTTATGCTCGCCTCGGCTCATCATCGCAGCAAAGACACCAAATTCCGTGGGTACCTCGATTTCATCAATCATCACAGTGGCATTGTCGGGGTTGTGCGACAAGACGAACATCTGAGTATTCAGGTTCTGGTTGCTGCCATCCACAGCTGTTTCGTAACTACCAAGGCGCAACTCGTATACGGTAGCCTCATCAATGGAGAGAGGATACTGATACACCAAAGGGTAATAGCCCTCGTGTGTAAAGGATATGCTCTTGGCACCATAGGGGATATAAATCCATACCTCACCGTTATGACGTTCTTCTTTCACAATACCAAGGGCATCCGCACGAACATTCAAGTCCTGCAGGTTTGTCACTACACGAATCAAAGCACATAACTTACCTTCATCGTTATCACGAACAGGTTTTGTCACACGAGCCATCAAGTCGTTGTCAAGACGAGTGAACTTAGCAACATCCATCGTCTTCTGTGCATATGCCTCCACGAAAACGGAAACTACCAGCACCAGCATCAAAAGGAATCTAGTCAGTTGTTTTTTCATAATCTGTGATTTATTAGTTAATACTGGGTTATATTAAGAAATCAGCGATACCTATACGACCATCCTTCACATTAGGGTCAAGGTCTGGCTGCCAGGTTCTCACATGTATGAGTGGCTCATCAGTCTTGGTGAAGTCTATCAGCAAGAACAGATAGCCTGTGTCACCATAAGAAGAGGAGAAATAGTCTTGCTTAATCTGAATGCCATAGATATTGGGGTTCGTATTAGAACGACGTATCGTGTTTTCTGCGAAATGGATATTGACATACTCATTACTCTTAAAACAGCGTTTGAGATTATTGATGTACTGTTCTTTTGACTGGCGTACATACTTAATATGGGTGGGTTTTGCAGGACTCATCTCTGTGCGTCCTGTCCCCTTGACTATCTGTCCTGTCACTATCAATGCCTCATTAGAGAAAATACTACTGATGTAATCGAGCCGCTTCAATGCATAGGCAGTTTTGTAGGTTTCCAAAAAATGCACCATTGTGTTACGTGCCGCCTCGCTCCATTGTCCACGCTGCATCACGTCATTGACAGCAGCCTGTTCAAGACCGAATGCCACCTCACACACCTTAGCATGCTCATCTAAATAGAATACCACATCTTCTGTAAATGTCCGCTTGTTGCCCTTGAAGGTGAAACTCATCGGGAAACTTCGACAGACTACCGTTCCGTCTGAACTCCGAGAGAAAGTAACCTGTGGCGGACCTAACAATTTGGCATTGCCAAAATGTATCAGTTTGTCGAACATCTCCCACCCTTCCTTGGTAAAACAGTTGTCTAATGACGCATAGCTTTGCTGGGCAATACCTTTCTCTATCTCCTGCATCGTGGACAAATAAGGAGTTACATCTTTGATATCCTGTACAGGAGATGATACGGCAACTGCCGCTGTCGAATGATTGTCTGACTTTCTGACTGAGGAAGTAGCCACCTGCATCACATAATCGTCATGTTTGACCTGAGAACAGTTTTTAGTGTCTACCTTAAACTCAGCCGAAGCGAAAGGTACAGGGTCAGTAGACTCCATGACATTTTTTAAGTCTGGGTGAATATTGGCTTCATCCCGACATTCGTATTCCGCATAAATTCGCAGTTTGCTCAGTGAAGCATTCCTTGGCAACAGCAACTCCCCTATTCCGTCTTTTGCAGTAAAAATCTCTGTCTGGTGCTTGCCATCCACATAACGATAATTGAAATTGACCACCGGCTGATTCTTATAACGTATATCAAGGACTACCCGCTGAAACGCTCCCTCTTTCTCAACGGAAACAGCTTTCACACGGACATCCGTCAAGATGTCTTTTACTCTGCGGAACACATCTTGAATCATGTTGGGGTTACCGCTCTCTTGTTCTATCGTCTCTAAATCAGCATCCGGACAACTGCGCAACAAGGCAAGCGACCAGTAGAAATCCTGAAGGGCATCGCCCACCTTATTCTCTTTCTCACGCTCCACAGCTTCCATCGCCCATTTCTTTGCCATGCTGACCCTGCGTTTGAACATCGCCCTCATGTCACTGACTTTCATATACCGATAGACCACAAATGTAGATTTATTCTTGACCATATATTCTGCTACGTTATTCAACGTCACAGAAGAATATGATTTGATAATCATCTTCATCTTCTCTTCTGTATTCACATTTTTACTATTGGTCTCATTCATCGTATGATAGTCAAACTGAGAACTCACCTTTACGGATATTTTTCCGGACAGGTCACTAAGGGCAGCTTGCCGAGCCTCATCCACAGAGTTTCCCATCCCCATACCTATAAGATATTTACCGCTACTCTGGATAGCTTCCCATTGCTGCGGTGTCAGTTGCTGAGCTGACAAAGGTATTGACAGAAAAAGAGATGAGATAAAAAAGATTGTCAATACCCACCTGTATAATTCAAAATAGCCTATGCGAAAACTCCTCATATGATTGTTTAGAAATTAGACCTTTCAGTTATTAAAAGCTGTTTAATATTTGCAAAGATAGTTTAATTTCTCATCAATTCAAAGAATATATTGCAGACCCGGAAATGAAGAATTTCTTGCATTTAGATTTTAAATGGCAAAAAAGAATCTTTATCGAACATTTATCCCTCTTGTTCCCAAAATCAGAACAATGTTAATCTTTATTAAAAATACGGATATTCACTCCCAAAGGAAAAGATACTAATGGCTTACCATTCGACTTTGACTAACATCGAAGGTCCTCTCGTTCGAAAAAACTCAAATAAAAATTTGGTTTTTTGCTCACTTATTCGTACCTTTGCACCCGCATTTGATGATGTACCCCACTTCTGATGAGGGTGGCAGGCATCTGAAAGATGTATTATATTAACAATTTAATCATCAAAATTATGTATTTAGATCAAGCAAAAAAGAAAGAGATCTTTGAGAAGCATGGCAAGAACGTAGCAGACACTGGTTCTGCAGAGAGCCAGATTGCCCTGTTCACCTATCGTATCAGTCACCTGACAGAGCACCTGAAGAAGAACCACAAGGACTTCGGTACCGCTCGTTCACTGACAAAGCTGGTAGGTCAGCGTCGTAAACTCCTGAAGTACCTGTACAACAAGGACATCAACCGCTACCGCGCCATCATCAAGGCTCTCGGACTGCGTAAATAAGCAGCAACAACCAAAAATAAAAGCCTCGCTAAATGCGAGGCTTTTTTATTGCTCTTACTTCTGCAACGTGATATTCACGTTCTTCTTCTTGATATTCTTACAGTTGGTGAACACCGCATCCTTCTTGGCGAGGATGGTCAGGTTCTCTAAGGTAATACCGTCGATAGGCATCTCAGGCAGACCATTGAACTCCATGGCACGTCCGGCACCATTGCAGACACAGTCCTTGATGTCGATATTGCGGAAGATAGGAGTCTCCTCTGTCACAGGAGCCTTGGTGACATTATCCGGATTGTCACCATCCTCCAGCATCTCAGCCACCGACTTGCCACCATAATACATATTGAAGGTAATGGCATCGGTCTTGATATCGGTCATCGACACCTTATTAATATATATATTCTCAACAATACCACCACGGCCACGGGTAGACTTGAAACGCAAGCCCACATCAGTACCCAGGAACTGGCAGTTCTCCACAAGGATGTTCTTCACGCCACCACTCATCTCTGAGCCGACAACGAAGCCACCATGTCCTGCGAAGACAGTGCAACCGTCAACTACCACGTTCTCACATGGAATACCACGGCGACGACCGTCGGCATCCTTACCACTCTTGATACAGATACCATCATCACCAGCATCGAAACGCGAGTTGACGATGAGGACATTCTTACAAGACTCTAAGTCGAGCGCATCACCATTCTGGGCATAGCTGGGGTTACGTACCAATACCTGGTCAATGATGATATTCTCACTCATCAGCGGGTGGAGGTTCCAAGCGGGAGAGTTCTGGAAGATAACCCCTTTCAGCATGACGTTCTTACACTGTACCAAAGATATCATCACTGGTCGCAAGAAACGCTTAATGGCATTCCACTCCTCCGCTGTCTGCGCATTAGGTACATTCATGTTAGCACCTTTCTCACCTTGCGCATAGCCTGCAGAAGGCACCCAATAGCCTGGCTTCAATTCCTGTGAGCCGGGAATAGCGAGCAAAGACTTCCAGTGCTTGGCAGTCACCTTCTCTTTCTTCACAGGACGCCAATACTGACCATTGCCGTCAATCACACCCTTACCAGTGATGGCGATATTCGTAGCACCCTTGGCATAGATAGGAGACTGCAAGCGACGGGTATCCAGTCCCTCAAAGGAAGTCTCTATGATAGGATAAAGACTCTCGTCTGCAGCAAACAGGATAACAGCACCAGCCTTGAGGTTCAGTTCAATATTACTCTTGAGGACAATAGGACCAGTATGCCACACGCCCTGCGGCACCACCAGTTTACCGCCACCTCTTTTACTCAATGCATCAATAGCTTTGGCAAAAGCCTCCGTATTGAGGGTGATGCCATCACCAACGGCACCAAAGTCGGTGAGTTTCACCTGATAATCAGAAATCACGGGAGCACTTACCTCCGGCATAGCGAATGGCAACTTCTCCGTAAACTTCTTGTAGGGGTTGTCAGCTTGTGCACCCATACTTACTGCAAGAGCAACCACAATAGTCAGAAATAGTTTCTTCATAATTGAATTGTTTTATAGATTAGTATATTTAATATCTGATTTCATTGAGAGGAATCATGACAAAGTCACGCTCATGCATCAGCGGATGCGGTATCTTCAGGTCTGGCTCATTCACTGTCAGGTCGTCATAGAGCAGGATGTCGATGTCTATGGGACGGTCACTATAGAGGTGAGAGGTGAGAGGTGAGAGGTGAGAGAGGAGCGTTGTTTTCTTCTTGCGTCCCAGTTCCCGCTCAATCTTCTGTGTCGCCTTGAGCACCTGCCGTGGGGTACATACCGTCTCACAGAGGATGACCCCGTTCAAGAAAGGATGGTCAGACTCAAAGCCCCAAGGGTCGGTCTCTATCAGCGACGATTGTCGGACGACCTCCCCTACCCGCTCATGGATAAGGGCTATTGCCCTCTTGATGTTTTCCTCCCTATCACCGAGATTAGAGCCCAGTCCTAAATAAACGTGATGTATCATAGGTACAGAATTCCCCTCCCCTCTCGGGAGGGGTTAGGGGTGGGGTTCTTATTTAATCATCGAGTATCAACATCGCATCACCATAGCAGCCAAACATAAAGCCGTTACGCACAGCTTTCTCATACGCTTCGTATATCAGCTCATAACCGCCGAATGCCGCCGTAGCCATCATCATGGTTGACTCAGACTGATAGAAATTAGTAATCATCGAATCAGCCAGTCCGAAGTCATAGGGGGGGAAGATGAACTTATTGGTCCAGCCATCAAACTCCTTCAACATGCCATCGGTACCTACCGCAGATTCTGTAGCACGTAAGGTGCTGACTCCCACTGCGCAGATATGATGTCCGCTGTTCTTCGCTTCATTGACTATCCGGCAAGCCTCCGCATTGACGATCATCTGCTCAGAGCTCATCTTATGTTTGGTCAAGTCCTCCACCTCTATAGGATCAAAACATCCCAGACCGCAATGGACAGTGATATAGGAGAAATTGACACCATGTATCTCCAGACGCTTCAACAACTCGCGACTGAAATGCAGTCCAGAGGCAGGAGCTGTCACGGCACCCTCATTCTTGGCATAGATGGTCTGGAAATTCTCCATATCGTCAACTGTCACCTCACGACGGTCTATGATATAACGAGGTACAGGAGCTGAGCCCAAAGCAAACAACTCACGCTTAAACTCATCATGTGGACAGTCATAAAGGAAACGCAAAGTTCGCCCACGGCTGGTAGTATTATCTATCACCTCCGCTACCATAGGACCATCATCCTCAAAGAAGAGTTTATTACCAATACGTATCTTACGGGCAGGTTCTACCAATACGTCCCATAGACGGAGCTCCTCATTGAGCTCACGCAAGAGGAACACCTCAATTTTGGCATCTGTCTTCTCTTTGGTACCATAGAGACGGGCAGGGAACACTTTCGTATCATTGAGCACCAAGGTATCACCTTCATTGAAATAATTAACTATGTCACGGAACAGCAATGGCTGGTCTGTCTCCTTTCCCTTGCCGTCCTTCTGGAACATGTCGATGGTCTGACTCTTACGATGGACCACCATCAGACGACACTCGTCGCGGCGATAAACTTTCTCAACGGTACCATCCTCGTTCTCAAACGTCTTATGAGGCGGCTCCAATGCCACCTGCTCCTCAGGTAGTTTGAATTTGAATTGTGATAGTTTCATATATTATATTTTTCGAGATTACGATATTTCGATATTACGATATTTCGAGTTCCTGGCTATCAAGCCAGGTATTGAAGCCATCCAGCTCCACACAGTCCTCCAAACGTACATCCCCCACTCGGGTACGACAGAGTGCCGTCAGATAGGCACCGCTACCCAAAGCTTCTCCAATGTCACGAGCCAAAGAACGAATATAGGTTCCCTTGCCGCATACCACACGAATAGAAGCCTGCTTCTTCTCTTCGTCAAAAGAGAGTAACTCTATTTCATCTATACGGATTGGTTTTGCCTGCAGCTCCACTTCCTCGCCTTTACGTTTCAATTGGTAGGAACGTTTCCCGCCAATCTTCACTGCAGAATACTGAGGGGGAATTTGTAAGATATCGCCTACAAACTGAGGCAGTGTCTTGATGATTAACTCTTTGGTGATATGCTCCACAGGATAGGTCTCATCCTCCTCATGCTCCATATCATAACTGGGAGTCGTCGCTCCCAATTGGAGAGTTGCCGTATACTCCTTGGTATCATATTGCAGACGCTCTATCTCTTTCGTCTTCTTTCCTGTACAGAGAATCAACACACCTGTCGCCAATGGATCCAAGGTACCAGCATGTCCTATCTTCACCCGCTTCACCCCTATTTTCTTAGAAATACGGGTACGGACGAAAGCCAGCGCACCAAATGAAGTCATCCGGTAGGGCTTATTAATATAGATTATCTCTCCCTGAGTGAAGTTCATTAGTCAACCATTGCTAGTGAATGACCCGTCAGTAGCAGTACGATGATAATGCCACCAACTATAATACGATAAATACCGAAAGCCTTAAAGCCATATTTCGTCAAGAATGCCACAAACCATTTCATGGCAAGAAGGGCAACGACAAAGGCAACAACACAGCCCAACAGCAACATCGTGATGTTATGAGGCGTTGCCCAGGCAGCATCCTCCTTCAATAGATCAAGCAAATCGAGAAGGGTGGCACCTGCCATGGTGGGTACGGCAAGGAAGAAGGAGAACTCTGCGGCACGCTTACGAGAAAGTCCCTGTGTCATACCACCCACGATAGTAGCCATTGAACGTGACACACCAGGTATGACAGAGATACACTGATAAAGACCTATGTTAAAAGCACGCTTCTCATTGACCTTATTATCATCAGAACCCTTATTGAACAATTTGTCACAGAACAGCATAAACACACCGCCCACTACCAACATGATGGCAACAACCAATACGCTGTCGAGCAGCCAGTCGAGTAATCCCGATTTCTTTGCCAATAGTCCTATCACAACAGCAGGAATGACACCAACTATCAATAGCCAGTAGAAATAATACTTATGCTTGAGTCGCTGCCACATATTACTACCGGCTGGTGCAGGAGTATGGTCAAACTGGAAAAAACGCTTCCAATAGAGGCATACGACGGACAGAATAGCACCAAACTGGATAATGAAAGTAAAGGCATGGACAAATGGATCACCCTGCGGAATACCCAACAGATTCTGCGTGATGATCATGTGACCTGTAGAGGACACTGGCAGGAACTCTGTCAATCCTTCAACAATAGCGATGATAACTGTCTCCAACCAAGTCATTTCGTCTCCTCCTTATCTTTTGGCTTACGCATTACAGCATATATCATCGAGACAAAACCAATCAGACATACCACTGGTGCCACTTTGATACGACGGGCACTGAAAATATCAGGATTGTATGCTTCTTCTGTAGAGCCAGCCCCACTCATGAGGATAAATCCTATGACGACAATCATCATTCCCACCACCAGTAGGATATAATTGATACGGTCAAATGCTAAATTCTTTCTATCCATAGTTTCATTTATTTCGAGATTCGATATTACGATATTACGAGCATTTATATCTTATATAGCTCACCTGCCGTCATCTTCAGGAACTTGTTGACGGCAAGCCATGCACAAAGGGCAGTAATCAAAAGCCCAAAGAGGAACACCGCTCCTGCTGTAATGGCAAGTTCCTCCCACTGGACGATGGCAAGGATACCCGGTTGTGTCAGGTACAACCCATAGAAGCAGACTCCCAACACGATATTTGCCAAGATAGCAGCTACGAAGCCAACCATTACCGCATTCTTAATAAAGGGACGACGAATGAATCCCCAAGAGGCACCCACCAGTTTCATCGTATGGATAATAAAACGGCGGGCATAAACACTCAGTCGCACCGTATTACTAATCAGAGAGAACGATACAAAAGTCAATAAGACGGCAAGTACCAACAGGATGATACTGATACGACTCAGATTAAAGTTCACCTGGTCAACCAAATCCTCCATATAGGCAATATCACTGACACGGGCATCCTTCCGTATCTCCTTGACAATCCACTTCAATGAGTCACGGTTGGCATAGTCTGACTTCAGCTGTATCTCCAATGTTGCCGAGAAGGGATTGAAGCCCAAGAACTCAGAAGGGTCACTGCCCAGTTCCTTCGTCTGCTCCTTCTGAGCCTGCTCCTTACTGATATAATCAATATTGCGAGAATAGGGACGGTGATATAAGTCACGACAGAAACGATGCGCCTGATTAACAGTCACATAATCCTTCAACATCACTGTGACAGTCAGGTTCTCCTTCATGTGGTTCGACAGATTTCGAGCCAACAATACCGAAAACACAACCATACCCAATAAAATCAATACCATGGTGGTACTGATGCAAAGTGTAACAACCTGCATGCCACGGCGGCTGCGGGTTCTTTTTCGTTTATTTCCCATTTCCTTTTTAGACGTAATACACCTAATTTGCTGCAAAATTACAACAAATCAGTCTAAATGCAAAACAATTTACGTTTTATTTGCTAATTTTGGTTTCACCGAAATTATCTTGACGAGGAAAAGCCCAAATAAAATTTGGCTTTTCTCTCGTTATTTGCTAATTTTGTACCCGAAAAGAAAATGGCATATGAGTACAATTATTTATCCATCCCCTATATTCGGACCAATACACAGTCGTAGACTGGGTATCTCATTAGGCATTAACCTTTTGCCTGCTGATGGCAAGGTTTGTTCCTTCGACTGTATCTATTGTGAGTGCGGCTTTAATGAGGACCACCGTCCATTCCTCCCCTTGCCTACACGCCAGGAAGTGACACAGGCTTTAGAGAAAAAACTGCAAGAAATGAAAACCAATGGACAGTTGCCTGACGTATTGACATTCGCAGGAAACGGAGAACCAACGTGTCATCCCCATTTTGCAGAAATCATTGATGACACCATCCTGCTACGAGACAAATACTGTCCGAAAGCGAAAGTGTGCGTGCTGAGTAACTCTACCATGATTCATCGCCATGAGGTACACGATGCGTTGATGAAGGTTGATGATAATATCCTCAAGCTCGATACGGTCGACCCCTCATATATTAATAAGGTGGATCACCCCAACGGTACCTATGATGTTAACAAGATCATCGAACGCATGAAGGCTTTCCATGGACACCTTATCATTCAGACGATGTTCATGCGAGGGGCATGCAACGGAGAGAGCGTCGACAACACTAGTGAGGAATATGTGAGTCCCTGGCTGGAGGTGGTGAAACAGATCAAGCCTCAACAGGTAATGGTCTACACCATCGACCGAGAGACACCAGCCCATGGACTGGAAAAAGCAAGTCGCGAACAGCTCAACGCCATTCGCGACCGTGTGATAGCAGCCGGCATACCTTGCTCGGCAAGTTATTGATTCTAAATCTTGGTAATAATACCAATCTCGGTAGCACGGATAAACTCGATGATATGACGGATATATGGTCCATCAGGCACCTGCTCTTCAATCTGGTTGACAGCATCAAACGTAGAGGTCTTACCATGGAACAACAGACGATAGGCATTGGCTATATGCTTCAACAACTTTTCGTCAACCCCATGTTGACGCGCTACTTGCATGTTCACACCACCATACTGCACATCATTGGTACAGATGATAAAGGGAGGCACATCTTTTGAGAATGTTGTACCAGCCTGTATCATCGCGCCACGTCCCACACGTGTCCTGGCATTCTCGATAACGCTGGATGAGAAGATTACACTATCTTCTATCATACAGTCACCAGCTATCTTCGTGCCATAACCAAAGACACAACGGTCACCCACCTTGGTATCATGTGAGATATGGGCACCTTCCATCAGTACGTTATCATTACCGATGACTGTCTGTCCCCCCTTATGGGTGGCACGATTCACCACCACGTTCTCACGGAAGATGTTATTGTCACCAACGACACACTCCGTTTTCTCGCCACGGAAATTGAAATCCTGTGGTAATGCACCTATCACCGTTCCCTGATGAACCTTATTATTATTACCCATACGAGTACCATTACAGATGCTCACAAAGGGAAATATGATACAATTATCACCAATGACTACGTCACCTTCAATATAGGCGAAAGGGAATATCTTACAATTATTGCCGATCTTTGCTCTGGAGTCAATCTCGGCCTTTGGACTTATTTCACTTGCCATAACTCAATCTCTAAACATTAAACTCTTACATTACTTTCCTCCTCCGCCTAATGCCGTATAGAGTGACACTACAGCCTGCATCTTAGAGAAGTCGTCACTAACTTTCGAAAGTTGCGCATTGAGCAACTGGGTCTGAGCAGTCAGCACCTCCAGATAACTGGAACCACTGCTTTTATAGAGTGCCCGTGTATCTTCAACATTCTTAGTCAGCACCTCAATACGTTGAGCCTCCAGTTTGCTGTTGGCATCATAGCTATTGTAGTTGACAAGGGCATTAGACACCTCATTACCAGCCTGCAAGATAGCATTCTGCCAACTGTTAAACGCCTGCTCATACTTAATCTTGCTCACCTTCAGGTTAGCCGTCAGCGCACCACGATTGAAGATAGGCTGCGTCAGACCGCCGAAGAGGTTGGTGAGCCATTTACCGGGATTCAAACCACCACTGGCGTTAGTAAAGGCACCAGTAAAGCCGATGCTGATATTGGGATAGAACTGTGAACGGGCTGTCTGTACATCATGGAAGCAAGAAGCCAGTGTCATCTCCGCATTATGCACGTCAGGACGGTTCTTCAACAAGGCGACACCCACACCTGTACTGAACTCTGCCGGTAGGGACTGCTCTGCAAGCGTAGAACGGGGAATCTGCTGACCAGCCTGTCCAATAAGCAAGGAGAGGGCATTCTCCGTCGCACGGATCTGACGTTTGAACTCGTTTGCCTGTGTCTGTGTCGACAGATAGGCAGCCTCCGCACTCTGCACACTGGTGGAACGCATACGCCCCAACTGGTACTGGAGTTTCATCATCTCCCAAGTCTCCTTTGCCATACCTGACATTTCTGTCACGATACGAAGTTGTTCGTCAAGCATCAATAAGGTATAGTAGGCATTAGCGACACCACTGACCACCTGTGCACGAACCGCCATCTGATAGTCCTTGGCTCCCAGCATCTTCATCTGTGTTGAACGCTTCTGCGACAGAATGTTGCCAAAGATATCCAGTGTCCACGATGCAGTGACAGGCAGTGTATATGCTTTAGTCGTCTGCGAAGGGTCTGTGTAGAGTGTCTGAATATTACCCAAAGAAGTGGAACCGAAGTTGATAGCAGGCAGGAAAGCCAGCTTAGCAGCCTTCAGCATCGTCTCATACATCTGCACGGTGAGCACAGCATTTTGCAGGTTGGCATTTTTCTCCAAGCCCTGCTCGATGTACTTCCGTAACTGCGCATCAGTAAACACACTACGCCACGGCAAGTTACCAAACGAAGCCGTATCCTGTACTACCAAGGTATCCACATCCGAGATGGTATCACGGATGAGTCCCTTCGCATCAACGGCTGGACGCTCATACTTATTGTATACACCGCAACTGCTCATAAGCAGTGAAACGGCAGCAAATATCATAAACTTTTTCATAGTCTCTTACTCCTCTAATTTGTAATCAACAGGACGATGAGCATACTGTGCAATCTCCGAAGCCACATCGGAATTTTCTTCCTCGTCCTCAAACTTCATCGGACTAATCTTCTCCTGCAGGCTCTGGAAGATCACAAATAATGCGGGAACTACCAGTACCTGGCACAGCGTACCAATCAACATACCGCCTACGGCAGCGGCACCCAACGTCTGGTTACCATTCTTACCTACACCAGAGGCAAACATCATAGGCAGCAGACCAATAACCATTGCCAATGAGGTCATCAAGATAGGACGCAGACGAGCTGCGGCACCTAACACTGCCGACCAGGAGATAGCCATACCCGTATGTCGACGCTCCAAGGCGAACTGCACAATCAAGATGGCGTTCTTCGCCAACAGTCCTATCAGCATGATCAGTGAGATCTGCATGTAGATATCGTTGGAGTGACCGAAAATCATCGTAAACAGGAAGCAACCAGCAAGTCCGAAAGGTACGGAGAGCACAACGGCAAGAGGCAGGATGTATGACTCATACTGTGCCGACAGAATCAGATAGATAAAGATGATACACAACGCGAAGATGACGGCTGTCGTATTGGAAGCCTTGGCCTCCTCACGGGTAAGACCCGAATACTCGTATGTGTAACCCTGTGGCAGTATGTCGGCTGCAACTTCCTGTGCAGCCTTGATAGCATCACCCGTAGAATAGCCGTTTGCCACCGTTGCCGTCACGTTGATACTCGTAAACAGGTTGAAACGGTTGATGTTGGAAGGTCCGTACACACGTTCCATACGACAGAATTCCTGGACTGGTGACATGCCACCAGGAGTACGCACGTAGACACTGTTCAGCGACTCTGGTGTCATACGCGTTTCCGGCGAACCTTGGATCATTACGCGGTAAAGTTTTCCGTAAGCATTAAAGTTAGACGCGTAAAGTCCACCGTAGTAACCCTGCAGGGTGGTCAGCACCAGATTAGGTGAAATGCCTGCCTGCTTACACTTGGCAACATCCACATGAAGCATGTACTGAGGATAGTTCGGGTTGTAAGATGTCTGCGCCGTCTGGAATTCAGGACGCTTGTTCAGTTCTGCCAGATACTCTTTCACGACATCAAAGAAGCGGGTCAAGCTACCACCCGTACGGTCCTGCATCACGATGGACACACCAGAGTTAGCAGAGAAGCCAGGAATCATTGGTGGTGCGAAGGCAAGAATCTGAGCATCCTTGATATGAGCCGTCTTCAAATATATCTGAGCCAGCACACCATTGGCTTCGTATGGATTCAGGAAGAAGCGATAGATACCATCGCCCTGCCATAGTCCGCTGAGTTTCCACCAGAATCCTTTCTGACGCTCCTCGAAGGGTTTCAGTTTGATGATAAACGTAGCCTGGTCAGAACCCGAACCTGCAATGAAGTTATAACCCTGAATCTGCTCACGACTTTGAATAGCGGGGTCTGCAGCCAGAATAGAGTCAACCTCTGTAATCACCTGCTTCGTGCGTGCCACGGAGGTGGCAGGCGGCATGGAGATGGTACAGAAGATAGTACCCGTATCCTCGTCAGGCACCAGACCTGTCTTAGCACCTGCCATAGTTGCTATCAGCACAGCAATACCTATAATCACTGTGATACCGATAGCTATAGGCTTTCTCACCAGTTTCTCCACAATACCCCTGTATTTACCAAGTACAGAGTCGTATGCCGTATTGAATGACGCATGGAAACGGTCGATACGTGACATCTTCTTATGTCCCTCCTTGTCGTGAGGCTTCAGGAAGATGGCACACAGGGCTGGTGACAGCGTCAGGGCGTTCAGTGCCGAAATAAAGATGCTGACTGCCATTGTCACACCAAACTCTCGATAGAACGATCCGCTCGTTCCACCGATGAATGACACAGGGATGAACACTGATGCCATCACCAAGGTAATGGAGATGATTGCACCCGAGATCTCGTTCATCGCATCGATAGAAGCAACCAACGGACTCTTATACCCTTGGTCGAGCTTCGCATGCACGGCTTCCACCACCACAATGGCATCGTCGACAACGATGGCGATTGCCAATAGCAATGCCGACAGCGTCAGCAAGTTGATAGAGAATCCGAACACTGAAAGGAAGAAGAACGTACCGATCAGTGATACAGGAACGGCTATCAACGGAATCAGTGTGGAACGCCAGTCCTGCAGGAACAAATAAATCACGATGAACACCAGGATCAAGGTGAAGATCAAGGTGAACACCACCTCTTCGATACTGGCATAAAGGAACTCCGTTACATCGTAGTTGATTTTATACGTCATACCTGGAGGGAACAGTTTTGCCTGTTCTTCCAGTTCTGCCTTCACCTGTTTGGCTATCTCATTAGCATTAGAGCCGGCAATCTGCTGAACCATACCCAATACCGACGGAATGTTATTATTCTTCATCGATACCGAATACTGCTGTCCACCCAGCTCTATCTTGGCTACATCCTTTAGTTTCAAGGTCTGTCCGTTGGCATCGCTGGAGATGATGATGTTTCCAAACTCCTCCGCTGACTTCAGTCGACCTGTATAGCGCATACTATATTCATATGCCACATCCGACTGTTCGCCGAACGTACCAGGAGCTGCCTCAATATTCTGCTCTGCCAGCACATTACTGATATCCGATGGCATCAGATTGTGCTGTTTCATCACATCGGGTTTCAGCCAGATACGCATGGAGTAGGTCTTCAAACCAGGCGACTGCACGTCACCCACGCCCTGAATACGCTTGATGGCTGGAATGATGTTAATATTATTATAGTTCGTCAGGAACTCGTCATCATAACGTCCGTCAGATGTCAGGGTGAACATCAGCACCTGTGATGTCTGACGTTTCGTCACCGTTACACCGATACGCGTCACCTCGGCAGGCAACAGTGCCTGTGCCTGTGACACACGGTTCTGCACGTTGACGGCACACATATCAGGGTTCATACCCTGACGGAACAACACGCTGATCTGTGCTGATCCTGCACCTGCCGTAGAGGAGATATAGTCCATACCCTCTACACCGTTGATACTCTCCTCCAGTGGCGTGATGACGGAGTTCTTCACCGTCTCGGCATCAGCACCAGGGTAACTGGTCCACACGGCTACGGTAGGAGGTGCTATATTGGGGTACTGCTCAACAGGCAGCGAAACCAATCCAATGAAACCCAGCAGGACGATGAGGATAGAAATCACCGTCGATAGCACTGGGCGTTTGATAAATGTTGTAAAAGTCATATCTTTAAACTCTCAACTCTAAACCCTAAACTCTCAACTATTTCTTCATTGCTCCCACGATATCGCCTGCAGACATCGCCTTCGCCTGCTCTGATATCTTCTGCTGGTAACGCTCTGGAGTGATGGGCACAATCTCCATGCCATCATTCAACTTCGTGACACCATTGGTCACATACTTATCACCAGCCTTCAGACCGTCTGTCACGATATAGTTATTGCCATCGTTTTGCGGATCCACCTTAATCTCGCTATACTTCACCTTATTGTCCTTGCCAAGGATGTACACGAACTTCTTGTTCTGCACCTCCATGACGCACGACTGTGGGATGATGATGGCTGAAGAGGCAATACGCGGGATGATAATGGTACCGGCACCACCGCTCTTCAACTTCCTCTCAGGATTGACGAATGAAGCTATCAGCTGCACGCTACCCGTAGCTTGATCTATCACACCACTCATCTTTGTTACAGCACCCTCGCTGGCATAGATGCTGCCATCTGCCAACTGCAGTTTTACAGGAGGCAGACTGTTCAAGCCCTTCTGTGAAATCACCATGGCATCCTTCTCCGTCACCGAAAAATAGACATCCATTGAGGAGATATTTGACACGGTAGTCAATGAGTTAGAGGCACTTACCAGCGCACCTTTCTTATAAGGTAATGTTCCTACGACACCAGAGGCAGGACTCTTCACATAACAGAAACTCAGCATCTCACGGGCAGAAGCCAAGGCTGCCTGTGCCTGTGCCAACTGTGCCTTCGCACTCTCAAATGCATTCTGAGTGGTCTGCAGCTCATAGTCACCAATCACCTTGTTGGCATGCAACTGCTTGGAGTTCTCGAATGTCAACTGGGCGGTGTTCACCTGCTGCTGGGCAGTATTCACAGTAGCCTGTGCCTGACGCACTTGTGCCTGGTAGGTAGTGTTATCCAATACGAACAATGTCTGACCTGCACTGACGGTCTGACCTTCTTTAACGTTAATCTGTGTTATAAAACCTTGTACCTTTGGGCGAATCTCTACATCCTGCACGCCTTTGATGGTAGCAGGAAATGTAGCCTGCATGTCGGCACTCGATGTACCAACCGTCACTACAGGGTACTCATTATCACCGAAATTTGGGCGACCACCTCCGCCGCCACATGAAATCAATGATGCAGCAACAGCCGCAAACATCATCATTTTGTTCATTTTCATACCTATTTATATTATTATTTATTCGAATAAATCTCTTTTCTCAGTCCAAAACCCAATACTTATTTCCCGGTTTTCGGTCTGCAAAGTTACTAAAAAACCGCATTATCTAAGTAATAGGAACTACACATTTAACAATCTTTATGCATAAGGCATTTCTTTTACGACAACCCCTCTATTTTACCATCAATAATGGTAATGCGCTCTGCCTGCGGATTCTTGGGAAGACCGGGCATCCGAAGCATGTCACCGGCAATGGCAACTATCATCTCACTGCCACTGTTGACGATGATATCACGGATACGTATCGAAAAACCTTCCGGGGAACCGTAACGAGTGGAGTCGGCAGAGAACGAGAACTGCGTCTTGGCAATACATACAGGATAGCGGCTGATATCCTTGTCGTCCGCGAAGATGGCCTTGACAGCCTCCAATCGTTTCTTACCCGTCTTCGTAAATTCGACAGAGGCAGCACCATAGATACGCTTGCATACCTTTTCTATCTTACCCTCTATGGTATCCGCCTCAGGATAAGTGAAATGAATCGGCAGCGGTTGGATATCGTCAATGGTCTCAACCACCTTCTGAGCTAGTTCCACTGCGCCTTCTCCGCCCTTTAGAAAGGCTTCGTTAACCGCAAAGCCGACACCCATGTCCTCACAGTTCTTACGCACAATGTCTATCTCTTCGTCAAGGTCTGTATCAAAGCGGTTAAGGGTTACAATGACCGGTTGTCCGAAGCCCTGCATGTTGTTGATGTGACGATTGAGGTTTTTCAGTCCCTCTTTCAATCCATTGGCATTAGGCTCTTTGATGCTGTCCAGGTCGACCCCTCCATGCATCTTCAGTCCTTGTGTGGTAGCTACGATGACCACTAGACGCGGTTTCAACCCTGCCTTACGGCACTTGATATCGAAAAACTTCTCAGCACCCAAGTCTGCACCGAAACCAGCCTCCGTCACCACATAATCTCCATAAGTCATTGCCATCTTGGTAGCAAGGACACTCGAGCAACCGTGTGCGATATTAGCAAAAGGTCCTCCATGGATGAAGGCAGGTGTATTCTCGGTAGTCTGTACGAGATTGGGCATCAGAGCGTCCCGCATAAGAACAGTGATGGCACCTGCCACTCCCAGGTCGCGGACACGAAACGGTTTGCCGTCGGAAGTGATTCCCAACAATATATTCTCGATACGATGCTGTAAATCCTCCTCACTGGTGGCAAGACAAAGGATTGCCATCAACTCAGAGGCAGAAGTAATGTCAAAACCCGTCTCTGAGACAACACCGTCGCCCCTCAATCCTGTTACCACATTACGCAAGGCACGGTCGTTGACATCCAACACTCTTTTCCAATAGATCTCCCGTAAGGAAAAACCATCTTTGCGATGCTGGTAGATGTAGTTGTCAAGCATAGCACTGATGGTGTTATGAGCTGAGGTGACAGCATGGAAGTCACCAGTGAAGTGCAGGTTAATCTTCTCCATCGGCAACACCTGGGCATAACCACCGCCCGCAGCACCGCCCTTGATACCAAAACACGGACCCAGCGAAGGCTCACGCAGTGCTACCACCGCTTTCTTTCCCAATTTCTGAAGTCCTAATGTAAGTCCGATACTCACTGTTGTTTTACCTATACCTGCTTTGGTAGGACTGATGGCAGTCACCAATATCAGACGACTTTTCTTCACCCTTTTCTCGTCAATCAACGAGATGGGCACCTTTGCCATATAACGTCCATACGGTTCTATCAACTCTTGGGAAATCCCCAACTGGACTGCAATGTCGCCAATCGACTTCAATTGGCACTCGCGGGCAATCTGAATATCAGTCTTCATCTTTTATATGTTTTTGCTTGTGGGCGACAAAGATACAATTTTTTTGTCAAATCACCAAAAAAGTCACCAATGCTTTCTTCACCTCACAGCAATAGTCCCTATAGGGGTAAAGGAATGCCTCCTTTCACGTATTCCAAGCATTGGAACAACGTAAAGGAGATATTAGAACAAAGCACAGGAGGTATCGGAATGAAGAACAGAGGCTTTTTCTGTCATATTGACATATAATTGCGCCAATATGACATACTGATTTCATTGGCACATAACTTGTACTATAGAGGGTGTAAGCCGCAAGCGAAAGCAGAGGCAACAAAGAGATAAACAACATTAATAAACAATTAAAAATAGAATTAGGAGGTATGATTATGTTACCAGTATTCAAAAACAGTTGGTTCCCAACAGTATTCGACGATTTCATGAACAACGATATGATGGCTTGCGCCACCACTACCGCACCGGCAGTCAACGTCAAGGAAGACGAGAACGCTTACACCATGGAGGTTGCTGCTCCTGGTATCAAGAAGGAGTACTGCCGTGTACACATCAATGATGACGGTAACCTGTGTGTAGCCATCGAGAACAAGATGGAGCATAAGGAGGAGGACAAGAAGCAGCACTACCTGCGCCGCGAGTTCAGCTACAGCAACTACCAGCAGAACTACTCACTGCCTGATGATGTCAACAAGGACGGCATCTCGGCAAAGGTGGAGAACGGTATCCTGACCGTCGTGCTGCCGAAGATGAAAAAGGAGGAGACGAAGGTCTCACGTATGATTGAGATTTCATAACCCCAGTCTTGGTGAGATGAAAGAAAGAAATCCAGATGAAAATTTGGATTTCTTTTTTATTTTGCCATCAAAGATGGCGAAATTACCCTCATCCGGCAAAAAAAGAGAATAAATCTTTTGTTTTGCCCTCATTTATTCGTAAATTTGCAACATGGACAAAAAGCAACGTGACGAACTTGTGAGCAAGAACATGGGCTATGTGGTGACACTCGCCCGTCAGTATTCATCAGAACTACTGTCTACCGACGACCTCATCAGTGAGGGCAGTATCGGTATGATCAAGGCTGCGGAGAAATATGATCCCAGCCGTGGCAAACCTTTCGTCACCTTTGCCGCCCCCTATATCCGCCACAGTATTGAGGATGCAATCCGCAAAGTAACCGGTGAGGTGCCTGTGCTGTCCACTGACGAGTCGTTACCTGTAGGATCGAAGAACAATTACACGCTACTGAACGTCCTGGAAGACAAGGACGCTCCTAAGGCAGACCAAGCTGTTGAGCAGAATGCGCTATCGGACGACCTGGTGCGTGCCATCGATTTCCTCAACGAGAGGGAACAGGCTGTTATCCGCGGCATCTACGGCGTGGACGAGGAGCGTAAGACCATGGCTGAAATGGGTCTTGCCTTGGGATTGAAGAGGGAACGGGTACGCCAGATAAGAGACAAAGCCCTACGCAAGATGCGTAAGGCTTCGTCAGACGATTAAGCGGTTAGCTGATATTTAGAAACTAAACGCTATTACATATCTCATACCCCATTTCGGACTCGTCGGCAGGTCGTTATAGTTCAGCCGTCGAACATACTCCACATGGAAGAACTTGAAGATGTTATGGATACCTAATACGATCTCCGCATAAGGACGATCAGGATTGATCACTTGACAGCCTTTGGGGAAATACATCAAACGGTGGTTGCCTGCATTCTCCGGAAGGAATGGATTGTTCTTGTCGGAGAGTTCTCCCCACAACATACGGACCCCGATATACTCACGCCAATGCAGTTTCTTGATCAAGGGGATACGGTTGAAAATCTTGCCGTTCAAGTCCCATGACACCATCAACGACGCGAAACGGTCGGTGAGGAACTCCATCGTATTGATGAGGTTGAAAGTCTCGGGCAGGATGACGTACGACTGGTTGGCAGCAGGATGAATCAGCAAAGGATAAGGAACCTGGTTCCACTGCATACCACCCTTCAAGGAGATATCGAGCTTACCCCAACTACTCAACCAGAAACGCTTATAGATATGCAGCTCGGTGTAGTTGTAGGAATACTGTCCACCGAAGACACCGTCAAAGCCCATCGTATGGGAGACACTGAACACTGGGGCGTCGAGGTTGATGACACGACGGCGCAACTTATTATTGATATATGTCTCACCAGGTGCATAGCGTAGTTTTGCAGTCACCTCGGTAGTCCGCATATGTTCTCCGTTACCAGTCCTGAAGAATTCCTCACGAGGAGCACTATCCAGTGTACGGAAAGACATCTTACCACACGCTTCGTTCTCCTCCAATTTTCCTATCAGCGTAGCTTTCAGACCCCAGTCAGTCTCGTAATCGAAGGTAATCTGCTGTCTGTTATAGTACATCATCTTATCCGTATCAGCCCATTTGAACGCCACCATGAAGTTATCCTTATCGGTATCCATGAAGCGGTCGCCTGGTGAGCACACGTCACGTCCCACCTGGACCGTTATGGTACGTCTCGGGAACTCATGCGGCAGGTATTTCTTCGGGTTGATGGAATAGGTAAACTCCGCATTATAGTAGTTCTGGTGACTACCCCATCCACGGCCATAGTAACCAGACAGGAAGAAATGCTTCGAGAGGTTGGCAGTGGTCTTCAGACTCAGTCGGCTGCGCCATCCGTCAACATAGTTATGCGACAGGATGGTATTGACAGGACAGATATCGATATAGTTGGGCGTACTCGTCTCTATCGAGTTCTCGAAGAGCGCTTTCAGTCCGAAGATGACATACTTCATGCCCTTGATATTCTCGATGCGGTGGATGAACTTATCCATGGAGCCCTCGCTCTTGGTCAGCTCCACCTGCCGGTACTGGTTCCAGAAAGCGTCGTCACGCATCTGTGCATCCGCCTCTGTCACCTCGGGAGCCATACCTCGGAACAGTTTCTTGGGAATCGGATCGAAGGAATAGTCCCTCATACGAGTTGTTCGTGTCACGATCAACTGACGCATGAAACTCAGCAGTTCCAGTTCTGTCGACATGTCATCTTTCGTCAGCACCCATTGTCCGTTAGGCAGTTTCTCATACTCCTGCAGGATCTTCACGTTCCGTACGAAGTTGACATTGCTCTGCTTGGGAATCGTCATCTCACAACGGCGCACATGCAAGGTAGAGTCCTTGAGGATATACAGGTCGCCACGGAAGCCCATGTCATTCTGGTTGTTGGGCAGAAAGTGCAGATGGATGCAACTGTCACGCTCTATCGCCAAGGTATCCTCGATATAGTAGCGGTAGAAACCGATACCCTCCTTGGAAATCGGAGAGATGAAAGGATATTGCAACAGACGGATATGGTCCTGATAGAGGTCGATATTCGTGAACACATCTTTGATGACGGTATTGACGATATCACCCGTCTGGAAGATGTTGTTAACGCCCTTCGACGACTGTCCTTGAATGATGGTCTTCTCCGAATGCGGATCCTTACGGTATACTTTCTGCGAAACCGTCTCGTCAACACTCACAGGAAGAATCAGTTTACCTGTGGCACTGCTCGTCTCAACCTGCTCCACCAACCATGGGTGCTTCTTAAAGGGACCCTGCTCCAACTGCTCGGGCTTCAGGTCATTGAGTGACGTGGTAATCTTCTCGTACTTATTATACTGATAATAGTCGTTGACGGCAAGTTCAGTCTTTTTCTTCGCCTCCACCACCCTTTTCATCAATTCGACGGCAGGATTATTCTTACGACTATAGCGGCCACGCTTTGACTTAACAGTAACCTCTGCCAGCATCTGTTTATCAGGTTTCAATGCAACATTGAGCTTTGCCTTTGTCTTAGCATTGACATTGATGATACGCGTCTTGTAGCCTACAGCACTGAATGTGATATTCCATCCTTCGTGGCGGGCTATAGAGTAACGTCCCTCACCATTGGAGATAGCATTGATATGGTGACCCTTATACACCACGCTGGCATAAGGGATGCTGTCACCGGTCTCGGCATCAGTGACATAACCTGTTATCTGCTGGGCATGAATCTCGAAACCTAACAGACAGAAAATACTTAGTAGATACGCTTTAAGCTGGGTCATTGATTATTTCTTAAACGTATATTCCATATAGCCACCACTCCTGTCGTTCATACGCAGGGTCTTGAAAGAAGAGGCCTTGGTGTCGACAACCAGAACGAAAGAGGTGAACATCTGGCGTTTCTTACCTGTCGGGGTGATGGTAATTGTCTCCACTCCACCATTCTTTGAAATGGTCAAATCGTCTCCTGCAGGGATGGGACGTCCATTGATGACAGCCTCCAGAACGGCTTGGAAGGTAGCAAACATGGGGTTGCGGCGACTATCTGTCACATGTTTCTTCTTACCCATGGTCATCGTAAACTTGGTTCCGTCCATAATGAGTTGGTCACGGTCGTTATCCGTTGAGATACATATATATGACGGTTTGCGAATCGTCAAAGTACCCGTTGTCACCACATCTGTCTTGACAGCTTTCTTATGAGTTGTCTTCGTAACGCTCTGTGCCTCAGCGATGGCAGAGAATGCCAACATACAGCACAACATCAATACAATCTTCTTCATAACTCAAAACTCTTAACTTTAAACACTAAACTCTAAACTAAGTATAAAGTCCTCCATTAATTGAAATAACATTACCAGTGATATAACCCGCTTTCGGGGAGACGAGGAAAGCCACGAGGTCAGCGACTTCCTCTGGATTGCCGAAGCGGTTGGCGGGGATTGTCTTTTTCAACGATGCCTCATCAAGACCTTCTGTCATATCTGTCTTGATAAAACCTGGAGCAACAGCATTCACTGTGACATTCTTACGTGCCACCTCCTGTGCCAGTGCTTTAGTGGCAGCAATGATTCCTCCCTTGGCTGCTGAATAGTTGGTTTGACCAGGCAGTCCCTTCAGTCCACTGACACTCGCCATATTGACAATACGACCGAACTTATGCAATTGCATGGCAGGCAGCAGGGGCTGTGTGACATTAAAGAAGCCTGAGAGGGTGATGTCCAGCACACGATGCCAGTCATCAGCAGGCATCAGTGCCATCACATTGTCACGACGAATTCCCGCATTATTGACAATCACCTCAATATACTCCTCTGGATGACGCTGCTGCCATCCATCCAACGCCTCACGGACTTGCTGGGCATTGCTTACGTCAAAGGGGAGCAGCTCACCCTGTCCGTTGATTTTCTCCAGGGTTTTCTCTGCCTCGTCTCGATTGCTGGCATAATTGATGATAACCTGATAGCCATCCTGTGCCAGTCTGATTACTACGGCGCGTCCGATGCCACGGCTACCGCCTGTTACTAATGCATATTTCATTGTCATTTCGTTTTTTATTCATTATTTATATTCAATACAATATCACACGTCTGTCGCGCAGTCATTGCCACTCCCTCCAGACCATGCAGCATCACATTCTGTCCTGTCAGCAAAAGATTACTAAAAGGAGTACGTGGGGAGAGCATGGTGAACAACGGTTGTCTACAGTCTTTTCGGATACCATAAGCAGACCCGCCAGGGGTATGGGTAAAACGCTGCCATGTATGGGGGGTGCTGACATACTGTTCACTGACCATGTCACGAAGTCCTGGAACGACAGTCTCTGCCAACGCCATGGGATCACTGTCACACGGGGTCAGAAGATCAAGCAATGTCGCATCATTGGAGCCATCCTCGGGAACTCTGCAACTTAGCATCACCTTTGATGTAGCCTCATCCCAGACACTTCCCCCCTCATAAACAAACTTATTATGATTGAAATAAGGAAGGGTCTGTGGTTTCAACACCAGAGAGAATGTGTACATCCCATAGGTATTCTCCAACATCATCATTCTTGTGCGGAAGATTTTCTTCAGCACCTTGCTGTCTTTTACAAGCCCGAAAGTCTGGGCAGGATGGATGTCACTAATGAACAGGTCTCCCTCATATCGTTCCCCATTGTCACATAGGGCAGCGACAATACGACCATTCTGTTCTACCAGCTCCTTCACTTCAGAACGACAGATCACATCACCACCCATCCGCTTGATATCATCCACCAACGAACGGACGACAAGACCACTATCTCCCTTTAGTCGCCAACTGCTCTGAATATAGCTCTTCTGACTATGGGCAAACGCTAACAAAGGTAAGGTCTCACGCCGCAGTTCCGTCTTGAGACAAGAGCCCGACAAGACGTCAATCAACAATTTGTCACTAAAGGTTTCGCTCAACCACTGCCAGGCATTGACGGAAGGGTCAGGGTCCGGTCCTTGCAGCATATCAACATACTTCCTTAAGGCAGCTCGCTGATGAGGGAAATCTGCCGCCAGTATTTCCACGAAGCGATCGAAACCTTGGGCAAGACACCAGGTATGACCATCAATGGTTATCTGGTCGGTACCTTCGACATCCATCCGATGCCAAGGTAAACCTAATAGACCTAACTGTCCGAAGATATCATGCAAAGTTTCTCCCTCGTCCAGTCCTCCTACATAATGAAGACCCGTGTCAAAGGTATGTCCCTTGCGCTGATAGCTCTGCATGCAACCGCCAGGTTGCCAATGGGCTTCCAGCACAAGGACGCTACGTCCTGCTTTCGAAAGCAACTGTGCACATGCCAGTCCTCCGAAACCACTACCTATGACCACAACATCATATTTCATCCCTTCTTGCTATTAAGCCATCGGAAGATGGCAGGTTGAAGTACATAGGAAAGAATAACCGCTGACAGAAGACCCACGAGGGTGGAGAATCCCACAGAGCGGATAGCAGGATGAGAGGCTATCAGCATACTGCTGACGGTTGTTATCAAAGTGACAGCACTCAGGAAGATAGCTGTCTTGTGGAAAGTCAGTTTCTGTTGGTCATGGTGGGTTAGTCCATCCATCACGAAGATGCTATAGTCAACACCAATACCAAAGATAAAGGTGGAGATGATAATACTAATGAGGTTGAAGCGGATGTCGAAGAGCACCATGGCTCCCAAGACGATCACCCAGCTGAGCAGGATGGGCAGGAACCCCAGAGCCGCATGCTTCAGGTTAAAACGGAAACTCAACAGCAGCACAGCAAAGACAAAAGCCATAGACAGCCATTGCAGCACGTTGAAGTCCTCGCTCATCCGAAGCAGGGTATCAGTGGTATAATAATAGGTGTCAAGTACCAATAATTCTGGATGTTGGGCAACAGCATCACAGATACGGATATAGTCGCTCTCACTGCTACGTACGCTGTCGTTGGCGCAACGGACAGAGGTAAAACAAAGGAAATTGCCATCATAGGACTCTTCCATCAGTGTCGACTGATAACCGGCAGGAATCAGACCTGCTTTGTAAAGAGCATCCGGTACATAATCATCTGCCACTTTCTGGAAGAACGTATCGAAGGCATCCGACGACAAACCTGCCTGCGATGCCGTCTCAGCTATCAGTTGTCGTACTTTAGCCAGCCGTTCTGGTGTCCAGTATGCCTTCCAAGCGTCGATGCGTTGTTGTTGCACCTTCAAAGGAACGAATATCTGACTGGTATGGGTATAGCTCTTCACCAGTCCTAACTGCTGGAGCGAGTCAAGCTGGTGATCCAACAGAGCGAAATGCTCTATGGCCTCTTCCATTGTTTTCCCCTTACTGGCGAAATATTTCTGTTTGTCACCTGTATAGGTCTTGTCACGCAATACCTGTTCCGAATGCTCAGTGAGCTCTGCTTCATAACCAAGATTATGCATGTCTGCGTCAAAACGGGTCCCTCCCACGAAATAAGCACAGATACAAACCACCATGATGACGAGAATCGCTATCAACAGAGGTTTCTTACGGTCGAAGGGATACGTATTGATGCGGTCTATCCAAGCAAAGGAGTGCTTAACATGCTCATCTTTTTTCAAGAACTGAGGCAGATAGGTCAGACTGAACAAAGTCGTACCAAGGATGGCAAAGGCAGCAAACAGTCCGAAATCCTGCAGGAGGTCAGTCTGGATAAAGATCAAACCAGCAAAAGAACCGATAGTTGTCAGACAACCCAGCCATACGGGCTTCACCTGATCTCGCAACATCGCCTCAGGGTCGCCCACATACTGCTGATGGGTTAAGACATGCAGGACGTAACTAAGTGCCACGCCTAAGACTACTCCTCCGATACCTAAGGCAAGCAACGAGAACTGCCCCTTGATGAAATACATCATGGTCAGACCAAAGAGAGTACCGAAAACGACAGGTAGTAACAACAAGGGGATAGTGTCCCATCTTCGGAAACATACCAAGAGGAATAGCAATACCAAAATCAGCGCTCCTGTAATCGTCGTAGTAAGGTCATGCTTGATCTGCGACGAGTTATAATAGCCACTGGCTGGTGTTCCATGATAGCTGATACGTACGTCAGGATGACTCTTGGCAAACTCCTCTATCTGTTGGTTCATCATCTCAAAGAGCGCAGAGCCTTGTCCAGTATTAGTCGCAGAGAAATGAGGAGTGATAAAGGCGAGACAAACTGTTGAGTCTGGTACGAAGAAATGCCCGTTGATGGTTTTGTAACTTCCTGTTCCTCCTTCCAACAAAGGCTGGAATTGTTTGGCAAGCACATTACGCATGCCCATCGGATCCATCTGTATCAGTTCAGGAAAAAGTTCTCCTATCTCACTCTGCAGATCATCATAGTTCTGGCGCATCTGTCTGGTGAAGTGCTCACGTGTCAGCAAGGTGTCAAAACTGGTATAGACAGCAGTGTCAATATAGGCTGGGAAATGGGCAGTGAGGTAGTCGACACCATCCAACATCAGGTCCTCAGGCAACTGGTAGAAGATATCCTCTATGGTATGACTAGCAGAGTCACGCAACAGGAGAGTATCCACAAACTGGTCACAGACTTCCGACAGCTGCTCAACTCCTTTACCCTCAAAAAGAAGAAAGGTCTTATCCTTGATTTTCAAGTCGGCAAAAGCCAGTTTCGTCGTACCGTCCTCGTTTTTCGATGACGGCAGCAACTTGTCGATGTCCTCCTCCAAATGAATACGGGTGGCAAACCAACCGAACACAATAAAAAGAACTCCCATCGATGCCCAGCAAACTAGCTGATGGCTGCGGAAGAATTGATATAACCTGATGAAAAAGCTCGTCATTGCATGAATATTTTCAAGTCTACCTCAGCGATGGTCTCCTCTCCTGTTTTAGAGATGCCATGAGCCAAAGTCATATTACCAAATGAGAAGCCAAACGTCACCGTTGTCTCTATTCGTTCATTTACCCTGACACGTCGGTGGCAGCAGAAGTTTTTCACCTCTACAATCATACCGATAGGCGCTGTGTCTTCCTCCTTCTTCTTACAGGCAGCGAGGGCAGAACACGACTGGGCGATATGCTCTATCAGCCCAGTCGGTGATATCATGCCGTCGGGCAACAGGAAATAGTTCCCCCTACCGACGGTGAGTGCCGTCATAGCGGTATTCTCATCCTGCTGCTCAAACTCGTCGACCATCATGAAAGGGTCACGTTGCGGGATAAGCCGCTTGATATCGTCCCCCTTGATGATCATGCTGGCAAGTGCTGTTCGATGTAATCGTACAGATTGTTGAATGTCTGAATCTGATGCAACTCATTCACGGGAATGGTAATCTTGTAGGTTACCTGCACCAGTGCTATCAGGTCTACCAAATTGATGCTGTCCAGCTGAAGGGTGTCCTTCAGGTTGGCATCAGGTGTAAACTCACTCTGCTCTACTTCAAACTCTTCTGAGAGCAGTCCATTAACCTGCTCAATGATTTCTTCTCTTGTCATAATTTTCTAATTTTTTGATTCTTTTTATATTTCAATATTCCGATATCTCGATTAAAGATTCTTCACTATCAATGTGGAGTTTGTACCACCAAAGCCAAACGAGTTGCTGAGGAAGGTATCGAAATGTGCCTCTATCGTCTCAGGAATGACGTTCACACAAGCTGTCTCCTCATCAGGATTCTCGAAATTGACATTACCTGCGATGAAATCATTCTTCATCATTAGTATGGTATAGATAATCTCCGATGCACCTGCCATCCACATCTCATGACCTGTCTGACTCTTCGTGGAAGTGACAGGAACACGATAGTCGCCGAAAATCTGGGCGATAGCCTGAGCCTCGCGGCTGTCACCAATCTTCGTAGAGGTGGCATGAGCATTGACATAGCCAATTTCCTTGACATCCACACCACTCTTCTGGAGACAGAGCTCCAACGAACGGGCAGGTCCTGCCACATTAGGAGTGGAGATATGGTCGCCATTACCTGAGAATCCCCAGCTGACAATCTCTGCAAGGATTGGCGCACCACGGCGAACAGCACTCTCATAGTCCTCGATTATCAGGGTTGCGGCACCACCACCAGGAACCAAGCCATTACGGTCACGGTCGAAGGGACGACTTGCCTTTGTGGCATCATTATCCTCACGAAGGGCAAACGACTGGATGCCGTCGAAAGAGGCAACACCATACATATTAGCTTCCTGAGCACCACCGCATACCACACAGTCTTGCAGACCGTTCTTAACCAGCAGGTAACCCAGACCAATAGACTGTGAACCAGAAGCACAGGCTGCCGATGCTGTCAGATTGATACCTTTCAAGTGAAACAGACAAGCCAGGTTCATCGTCACTGTCGAGTTCATTGACTGGAAGATGGCACCACTGCCACAAGCTGCTGTAGAGCCAAACTCACGGAACTTGTCGAGAGCACGCATGGTAGCCTCAGCTACTGAGTCGTTACCATAGATGATTCCCACCTCATGCTGGTCGATATAGTCTTGTTCCAGACGGGCACTTGCCAAAGCATCGCGGGTTGCCATATAAGCATACTGGGCTTCCTCTGGCATGAACTGTCTGAAGTTACGATTTACAAACGGTTTCAAATCGGCTTTAGGTACGTTGGCACAGAAGGGAGAACGGAATCCCGCATCCACACGCTCCTGACTAAAGATGATACCACTCTTGCCATCATACAAGGACTGGCGTACCTCATCCAGCGTCGTGCCAAGACACGACCAGATACCCATTCCTGTGATTACTACTCTTCTTTCCATTTTATATATTCTTTTTATAACATCTTCTACGTTTTACGAACTGCGGATGCAGAGGCTTCCATTGCGACAGCTCCCGGACATTGTCCTCCAGCTGCGGCCCCGTCTCTGCCCACTTGAACCCATACTTATTATAAATAGGTATAAGGTCGTCAAAGAACATGGCATTCACACCCAGTCCTTGATAGTCTGGACGGACGGCTATGAGCAACATCTCCGCATGGTCTTCACGTTTCCATTTGAGGGCTCTCAACAGATGATACCATCCTGTAGGCCACAAACGGCCGTTTGCCTTCTGCATAGCCTGGGACAGACACCCCATGGTGATGGCTGCTCCCACGACCTCCTCCTGCTCATTGACTATCACCGGAATCAGCTGCTTGTCTATCAGATACAGATACTTGCCCACAAAACTGTCTGCCTGTGCCTTCGACAACTCAGAGAAGCCGAAGATAGGGGCATACGACTGGTTCAGCAAGTCAAAGACTTTCTCCGCATATCCACCACGGAGGATGTCCCGATTTGTAAGTTTCTTTACCCGCAACCCTATCTGCTCCCTGGCATATTGGGCTACACGGCTATAGCGTGCCGGTATCTCCTTCGGTATATCAATACGTACCTGCAGCCAGTCCGTCTCTTTCTGCATACCCCATGCCTCCATGTGACGGGGATAATAGTCGGGGTTATAAATGGTGTTCATCGACCCCATCATGTCAAAGTCTTCCACCAGCATTCCCTCCTTGTCGAAATCGGTGATACCCAGCGGACCCTGCATACGGTCCATTCCCTTCGACTTGCCCCATGCTGCCACAGCATCCAGCAGAGCCTTAGAGACGGTAAGGTCGTCTATGAACTCTATCATGGAGAACCGCACGTTCTGTGCGTTCCATTTCTTATTCGCCTTGTAATTGACGATCCCCACGATACGTCCTACAGGCTGGTCATTCTGATAAGCGACGAAGGCCTGGACGTCGGAAAACTCCAACCCAGGATTCTTCTTCCGGTCGAAAAGCATACGCACGTCCGACTCCAGGTCGGGAACGAACTGAGGACAATGCTGGTATATTCCATACACCACACGGATGAAGTCGTCCATCTGCTGATGTCCCTGTACTTTTCTGATCACCACCTCGCTCATCGCACTATCCTTTTATGTTCTACACGGTATTCCATAGGGGTCACATTAGCCTGCTCACGAAAATACTGGCTGAAGAACGATGAGTTAGGGAATCCTAGCTTATTGGATATCTCTTTGATACTCATATCGGTATCTTTCAACAGCGAGTAGCAGTCTTGCATTGTACTCTCGGTGATCCACCGCATGGGGTTCTTGCCACTGACTTTCTTCGAGATGGAAGAAAGATACTTGGGGGTGATATGCAACTGGTCGGCATAGAAAGCCACCCGTTGCCGTTTCTGTTCCTGACTGGACAGCAGCTGCAGGAACTGGTTGAAAATCTCTTTGTCGTGGATGCTCGAGGTATCGTTGTTAAGTGCCATATCCTCATGGCGCAACAGCTCCTCGCACACCATCAGCAACATCGTACGCAAGAACGACACCAATATCTCCCGGGACAGCAGGGGCATCTTCTCTGCCTTGAAGATGGCGCGGGTGTAGTCCTGCATGCCACCTAACCAGTCATTGCCCTCCACCACGTATATCTCCCGCATGTACATCGCTTTGTTCCAGATGTTTATCTGGTTACCCAATATCGATTTCAGCATACGGTCGGATACCAACAGTGCCGCAGCCTTAGCATCAGAACTGACAAACGTAGGCTCAACGAGCTTGCCTGCAGGTATCAACAGCAGTTGTCCTGGGAAGACTTTTACCTGATGGCTACCGCCCATCTCCACGACGATACGGCCGCCACGGCAATGCACGATAGTATTATACGACATCCTTGCGGTGGGTAAGTCTTTGGTGTCTCTCACGTTGTCAGCAAAGAGTATTTCATCCCCCATCGCATGGACAATATTCAATTCTTGCATACGTACTCTTCTTTTCCGCTGCAAAATTAAACATTATTTTCCAATCTTCGACGTTCTTTTTTTCGCTCTTATTGTTCTTTTTGTAATTAGAGCAACTTTTAAGCATGTATTCCATCTTTGACAGAAAACAGGGTGGAGGATGTAAGAAAGCATTCCCTTCAATGTAAATCAAATTGAATTACAAAGTAAATCAAATTGAATTGCAAAGTAAATCAAATTGAATTACTGAGCAAATCAAATTGATTTACAATAACAAGAATGCTTGTTGTCATCATCAGGAAGTTGTCAGACCCATGGACTGAGCCTTCTGCAACAGCAATTGCATGAGGGGTTCCCGCTCGTTCTCCACCTTGTTGTCGAGGACGGCATCCTTCAGGTACTGCTTCAGCACCCCCACCTCACGGGAAGGACGGAGATGGAAAAGCTCCATAATCTCGTTGCCGTCAATGACAGGCTGCAACAGCCGTTTGTAGTCTTTCTCTTTCAAGTCGGCGATTTTCTCACGCACCATGCGGAAGTTCTCAAGGAATATCTTCTTGCGGACCTCATTCTTCGAAGTGATATCTGCCTCACAAAGGGTCATCAGGTCGTCGATGTCATCACCTGCGTCGTTCAGCAGTCGCCGCACAGCAGAGTCGGTCACCTCCTCGTCGGCTATGGCGATGGGACGCATGTGGAGGTCGACGAGTTTCTGCACATAGCGCATCTCGGCTCCCATCGGCAGTTTCAGACGACGGAAGATGTCCTGCACCATCTTGGCACCTATATAATTATGGTTATGGAAGGTCCATCCCACCGATGGTTCCCACCGTTTGGTTCTTGTCTTGCCGATATCATGCAACAGGGCTGCCCAACGGAGCCACAGACTGTTGACAGTTGACGGTTGACAGTTGGCAACGACATTCTCCAAGACCTCCAAGGTGTGATAGAAATTGTTCTTATGGGCACGGCCGTCCCGTTTCTCCACAATGTCGAGGGCTGCAAGCTCGGGGAGTATGAGTTGCAGCAGTCCGCTGCGCTGCAGGTACTCGAAACCGATGCTCGGATGGGGTGCCATCATGATCTTATTCAACTCCACCTCGATGCGTTCACCACTGACAATCTTGATACGGTCAGCCATCCGCTCCAGAGCCTCGAACGTCTCTTCCTCTATCTGGAAATGGAGTTGGGTGGCAAAACGGATACAGCGCATCATCCGCAACGGGTCATCAGAGAAGGTCACCTCCGGGTCAAGTGGGGTGGCAATGATACGATCCTGCAGGTCGGCAATGCCATTGAAGGGGTCGACCAACTCACCGAAACGGCTCTTATTCAAACAGATAGCCATCGCATTGATGGTGAAGTCACGACGGTTCTGGTCGTCTTCCAAAGTACCATCCTCCACAATGGGTTTGCGGGAGTCGTGGCTATAGCTCTCCTTGCGGGCTCCCACGAACTCCACCTCCATATCATGGAATTTCACCTGTGCCGTCCCGAAATTGCGGAAGACTGACAGGTGTGCCTTCCGTCCCAGCTCCTTCTTCAACGCCGATGCCACCTCGATACCGCTGCCCACCACGACGACGTCGATATCGTCGGACGGACGCTCCAGGAAAATGTCACGGACATAGCCACCCACCACATAGCACTCCACACCGAGACGGTCGGCTACAGCACTGATCTGATGGAATATCTCTTGGTCTAATATCTTAGCAAGAGCGGCATCGGAATACAATTTCATGACATTTTTTTCTTTTCGGTTGCAAAAGTACAAAAATATTTGTAACTTTGCACACAAATTAATGAATTTATCTAAAGTACACGTACAAGTATGAAGCATTTCTTTACAGCAATCTTGCTTTGCATAGCATCTATTACCTATGCTGACACTTACAATTACAAAGACATGGAGCCGCTCAAACTGGAAGTTCCGGAGATGAAGGCTGAGTTGGGTACAGTAAACAACGAGGAATTTGACAGGAGTGCCCTTTCACTGACTGCCCCAGCCCCCAAAATGGACTTCGCGTTCTTCAAGTCACGCACCAATCCTAATACCAAGGCATATAAGTTCATGGACGACATGACGTTCGTCGGTGTTCCCCTTTTCATTGCCGGTATCATTGCCAAGAGTGAGAAGAATGCTTTCAAACAACAAACCAGGCACTCACTGGTGACTAAGTTCAAGACGGGTATCGACGACTATACCCAGTTCTTCGGACCTGCTGCTGTGGTGGGCTTGAAACTGGCTGGTGTCGAGGGACGCAGTGACTGGCCCCGTCTGCTGGCAAGTGCTGGTATGGGCTATGGTATCATGGCACTCTTCGTGAACACCATCAAGCATACTGCCAAAGAGATGCGACCTGATGGAAGTACGGCAAACTCTTGGCCTTCCGGTCATACAGCCACTGCCTTCGTCGGTGCTACCTTGCTGCACAAGGAGTATGGTCTGACCCGCTCACCATGGTATTCGGTGGCAGGTTACGGTGTGGCAACGGCAACAGGTGTCATGCGTGTACTCAACAACCGTCACTGGATTTCCGACGTGCTCTCTGGTGCTGGTCTCGGTATCTTGTCGGGTGAGCTCGGCTATGCCATCTGCGACCTGTTCTTCAAGGGCAAGGGTCTGCTCCGCAATGACATCCCGGGCATGGCAAACGTTATTGAGCATCCCTCATTCTTCAGCATATCAATGGGTATCGGTTTCGGTACTCGCGACTTCGACTTTGAGATGAAAAAGTGGGGATGGTCTGACGATTTGCACATGAAGTTCCGCGCTTCTACTGCCGTAGCCGCTGAAGGTGCCTACTTCTTCAACCCCTACATCGGTGTGGGTGGTCGCCTTCGCGTGAAGAGCACACCTATTAACGGATGGGATAAAGTTGTTGACTTCGGATGGGAGGATATGGATGCAGCCTTTGAATCCTTGGACACAGATGAACAGGAGGTCTTGGGGAAAAACATTGACAACATCGATTTTGTTATTGAGAGCGACCACCTGACGGAATTCTCAGGCGACCTCGGTGTTTACTTCAATCTCCCATTATCCGACCGCTTCGCATTGGGAAGCAAACTGCTCGTTGGCCGCAGCATCATGCAGGAACTGGCACTCGATGCAAAAATTGCCGGACAGCACTATTACAAGGAAAACGACTCTTGGGACAATCCTACTGGCGATGCTTTCGAGCATTCATGGGACTACTTTACGATTACTGGCAGCAACAGCAATAAGTTCGGCACAGGTATTTCGCTCACATACGCTTACAAGCAGAATTTCTCATGGAAGGTGTTCTTAGATTACGACTACACACGCAAGACCTACACCATGGACTACAATGTTGGAGGTATGTATGAAGCTTTATACCCTGAGGATTATAAGAATTTGTCAGATGCTGAACGTAAAGAGTTCAAGGAAGGGACTTCCGCATCTCAGAGCATCAAGAAGAATATGCACTCTTTCGTGCTGGGTGCTTCCTTCGCGATTAATTTCTAAACCGGTATGGCAGTAGAAAACGAGAAAACCAATGCGCAGTTCGAGCAGGTGATGCAGGAATGCCGCAGCCTGTTCGAGAAGAAACTCCATGACTATGGGGCTTCTTGGCGTATCCTGCGTCCGCAGTCACTCACCGACCAGTTGTTTATCAAGGCAAAGCGTATCCGCTCTTTGGAAATCAAGAAGGAGTCGCTGGTCGGAGAGGGTATCCGCCCAGAGTTCATCGCCCTTATCAATTATGGTATAGTGGGACTTATCCAACTGGCACATGGTTTCTCCGACACTGTGGATATGCAACCCAAAGAGGCTATGGCACTCTACGACCGCTATGCCTTGGAGGCACTGGAACTGATGAAACGCAAGAACCACGACTACGACGAGGCTTGGCGTGGCATGCGGGTTAGCAGTTATACGGACTTCATCCTCACCAAGATAGAACGCGTCAAGGAAATAGAGAATCTACAAGGCGACACCCTTGTCAGTGAGGGTATCGACGCCAACTATATGGACATCATCAACTATGCGGTCTTCGGAGCGATTAAGTTGAGTGAACAAGGATGAGGAAGATATTAGTGAATATCGCCCGCTTCGTGGTCGCCCTGACCTTTATCCTCTCTGGATTCGTCAAGGCTGTCGACCCGATGGGCACACAATATAAGATAGCCGACTACTTGGCAGCGATGCACATCGGACAGTATGTGCCCGACTTCGTGCCGCTCATTGCCTCCGTACTATTGTCGGCAACTGAGTTCTGGCTCGGTGTCTGCCTGCTATTTGCCATCCGAAGGCGTGTAGTGACACGCATCATATTGGTATGGATGATTATCATGACACCGCTGACCCTGTGGCTGGCTCTTACCAATCCCATCAGTGACTGCGGGTGTTTCGGTGATGCCATCGTGCTCACCAACTGGCAGACTTTCTGGAAGAACGTCATCCTGCTGGTATGTGCCGCTCTGATAGCATGGCAACCACTGGACATGTTACGCTTCGTATCAAGGACGAACCAATGGATTGTGATGAATTTCACGGCATTGTTTATCCTCATAGTAGCTGGAACGTCTCTTTATAAGCTGCCCTATTTCGATTTTAGACCCTACCACATAGGGACTGACCTCAGGAAGGGGTGGCAACAGATGATGGAGGGTGAGGAGTCGCCCTATACGGATCTTTTCATGCAAAGTGAGGATGGTACAGATATCACGGACTCTATCCTGAACCTGAAAGGGTATGTGTTTCTGTTAATATCACCGCATCTTGAACAGGCAGACGAGAGTCAGTTTGACAAGATTAACCAATTGTTTGAGTATGCGCAAGAGAAAGGATATCCTTTCTACGGGCTGACAGCAAGTGGGGTGAAAGCGATGAACAGATGGAGAAATGGTACTGGGGCGGAATACAAATTATGCCAGACTGACGATATCGTTCTGAAAACGATAATCAGAAGCAATCCTGGACTCCTCCTTCTCCGTGATGGTAAGATTATCCGCAAATGGAGCAACAATGACCTGCCTGAGGAGACGATGCTGACGGACAGACTGGAGAAAATAGAGATTGGCAAGATGCCTGAGGACTCCGTACCACGGAAGGTGACAACGATTATCCTATGGTACATACTGCCTCTTGTCCTGCTAACTATCGCAGACCGCCTGTGGGCTTGGACAAACTGGTTGAAGAAGAAAGAAAAGTCAAATAAGTTATATCAAATTTTAAAACGTAAAGACATGAGAAAGAAAATTGTAGCAGGAAACTGGAAAATGAACCTGAACCTGCAAGAAGGTGTTGCTCTCGCTAAAGAGCTGAATGAGGCACTCGCTGCCGACAAACCCAACTGTGGTGTGATTATCTGCACTCCGTTTATCCACCTCGCCTCTGTGGCTCAGGTTATCAACCAAGACGTTATTGGTCTCGGTGCAGAAAACTGTGCTGATAAAGAAAAGGGCGCCTTCACTGGTGAGGTGTCTGCTGAGATGGTAAAGAGCACGGGGGCACAGTATGTCATCCTTGGTCACTCAGAGCGTCGTGAGTACTACAAAGAGACTCCTGAGATCCTGAAGGAGAAGGTTCTGCTCGCATTGAAGAACGGACTGAAAGTTATCTTCTGCATTGGTGAGACACTGGAAGAGCGTGAGGCTAACAAGCAGAACGAGGTAGTAAAGGCTGAGCTGGAAGGTAGTGTCTTCAACCTTAGCGAGGAGGACTTCCGCAAGATCGTGATTGCCTACGAGCCAATCTGGGCTATCGGCACTGGCAAGACTGCCACTGCAGACCAGGCTGAGGAGATTCACGCATATATCCGCTCTATCATCGCTGACAAGTATGGCAAAGATGTCGCTGAGGACACCAGCATCCTGTATGGTGGCAGCTGCAAGGCAAGCAACGCTCCAGAACTCTTCGCAAAACCTGACATCGACGGTGGTCTGATTGGCGGTGCCTCACTGAAATGTGCCGACTTCAAGGGAATCATAGATGCTTGGAAATAAAAACAGCATGATGCATCTATCTTTTCATCGTGACAGATGGGTCACCTTTTTCATCCTGTGTGTTGGCATGTTGACGCATGCCAATGCACAGACTTTTACTGAACGTATACAGAAAAAAGTGGATGGGAAAGGAACTATAACAATCCATCAAAGCGAGGAAATCAAGCAATTGGTCAACGATCCCAATGCTACAGACTCACAAGTACAGAAAGTCACTGAAAGCAAGAGACAGGTTGAGCCTTTAAAGGACAACAAGCAGGTGAACAACACGACACCAAGTTCTTCAGAAAACGACGAGACAGAGCCTGTAGAGACTCAGAAGAAAGCAACACAAAAAATCACAGGCTACCGAGTTCAAGCCTTTGCTGGTGGCAATTCTCGTAAAGACCGCCTGACGGCAGAGTCGATACGTAATAATATTAAGTCACAAATCCCCAACGTAGCTGTATACGTCCATTTCTATTCCCCACGATGGATTTGTCGGGTAGGTAACTTCCGCACTTACGAAGAAGCGCACCAGATGATGGTCAGACTTCAAAATATGGGCTATAAACAAGCATCAATTGTTAAAGGAAAAATAACTGTCACATACTGATGAATCTGGAAGCAGAATATAGAGAAGGACTAGATGAGCTTGCAACTCATTATAAAGAAGTTCTGAAACTTCTAGGAGAAGACCCGGAACGCGAAGGACTGCAGAAGACCCCCGTTCGAGTAGCTAAGGCTATGCAGGTCTTGACACGTGGCTACAACATGGATGCTCGCCAAGTGTTGCAACAAGCCCTTTTTAAAGAAGATTATAGCCAAATGGTCATTGTCAAAGACATAGACTTTTTCTCGTTGTGCGAACACCATATGCTACCTTTCTACGGAAAGGCTCACGTTGCTTATATTCCTAATGGCTACATCACGGGACTATCTAAAATTGCCCGAGTCGTAGACATCTTCTCTCACCGCCTGCAGGTACAAGAACGTATGACACTGCAAATTAGACAATGTATTGAGGAAACACTACATCCTCTAGGTGTTATGGTAGTTATCGAGGCTCGCCACATGTGCATGCAGATGCGGGGAGTAGAAAAACAGAATTCCATTACCACCACCAGTGAATTCAGCGGTGCATTCAACCAAGCCAAGACCAGGCAGGAATTTATGAATCTGATACATAATAATTCTTAAAACAAACAATAAAAATTGTATCATGGAACAAGACAACAAAAACTCATATCGTACCAAACAGTCACTCACTGAGGAGTTCTACCACAGTTGCATGGGTAAAATTGTAATTTTATGTATATTACTTCTCATCCTCTTCGTTATCGCTTTGATGACAAGACCATCTGACGAAAAGATGCAGTCAGAGATGATGGACAATATCCGTGAATGCATCCAACAGAATGACAGCATCAAGGGAGATGCCATTGATGATGTTGTGGCGAACTTTGGTCGCATCTTTACAGAAGCTGATACAACAAAGAATGACAAGGAAGCAATGGACGCTTTCAACAAATATAACAAATTAGAGATCTACCGCCATAGTTTCTATTCTACAGCACGTCTACGCAACAATCTTAGCGCTGAGGGAATACGCGTTGGCATAGGAATCTTTAATATCGTTATTCCCACTATCAGGTACAGTGATATCATTCTTTTTGTAAGTACTATCAAGAACTATAATAAAGAACGCCTTATCGAACCGATGCCACAAGATGAGTACGTAGGGGAGAATCCAAACATCAAAGAATATCACTATTTGGGCGATCCTGACAATTAAACCAACCGCATAAGGAATGATTTCCAAATAAAGGGCAATGAAAAAACCTCTTCTATTTTAGAAGAGGTTTTGTTTTTGTGGGCGCTGAGGGATTCGAACCCCCGACCCTCTGCTTGTAAGGCAGATGCTCTAAACCAGCTGAGCTAAGCGCCCTTACATCTTGTAAGCGGATGCAAAGGTAAGAAGAAAAAATGAGAAATGAGAAAATAGCAAGAAAAAATATCAGTTACTTAACACTGTTTAACAAATCTCACTAAATTCTCATTTCTCTTTACATATCATAAGTTATAATTTGTACAAATCACTCGCTGCCATAAGGTCAACCTTTTTCTCTGAGAGAATACGCTCACAACTCTCTAAGTCAGTTGGACGGATGACAACATGTGCCACATCACCATTGGCAAATGAATACATATATTCAATAAAGACTCCTGCGTCAGAGAGCATCCTGAGCACCTTGGCAAGTGACCCACTCGTATTAGGACAGATGAAACCGATAACGTCAGTAATCTTCACAGCAAAATGAGCAGCTTTCAGCACCTGGTACGCCTTGTCCGGATCGCTAACAATACAACGCAGGATTCCGAAATCTGAATTATCAGCAATACTCATGGCAGAGAGATTAACTCCAGCTTCACCTAACACATCAGTAACCTCTGTGAGGCGACCAGACTTGTTCTCCAAGAAAATAGACAATTGTTTTGCTAACATAATATTCTTGTTTTAGTATTTATAATTTACGGTTATCTATCACGCGTTTTGCCTTACCTGTTGAACGCTCTATACCTTTCGGCTCTACGAGCTTAATCTTGAAGCCCAGACCTATGACAGAACGCAGTTCTGCCTCCAATTTCTTTTGCAGTCCTACCATTGTCGCCATATCATCAGTGAAGAACTCTTCCTTCACTTCCACTTTCAGTTCACTGGTATCGGTATTATTGACACGGTCAACAGTCAACAGGAAATGTGGCTCATATTCCGGCAACGACAGGATAACAGCCTCTATCTGGGACGGGAAAACATTAACACCACGAATAATCAACATATCATCGCAACGTCCCAAAATACGATCCATGCGAACCAATGTACGTCCACAGGAGCATTTATCATAATGAAGAGCTGTCAGATCATGGGTACGATAACGTAACAGAGGCATTCCTTCTTTGGTCAGATGAGTAAAAGTCAACTCACCCAACTCACCCTCTGGCATCGGCTCCCCCGTTTCAGGATTCAAAATCTCTGGATAGAAATAGTCCTCGTTAAGATGGGTACCATGCTGACATTCACACTCATAGCCGACACCTGGACCTGCAATCTCACTCAATCCATAGATATCATAAGCCTTGATGCCCATAGAAGTCTCCAGCTTCTGACGCATCTCTTCTGTCCACGGCTCAGCACCGAATGCACCAATTTTCAACTTAAACTCCTCACGCGGCCATTCTGACTCACGCATTGCCTCACCCAAAAACATCGCATAAGAAGGAGTGCAACAAAGCACAGAAGCACCAAAGTCATGCATTAGTGTAATCTGCTTTTGCGTATTTCCTGACGACATTGGGATAACACTGGCACCAATATTAGTTGCACCATCATGAGCACCTAAGCCGCCTGTAAACAGTCCATAACCGTAAGAAACCTGAAAGATATCATCTTTTGAGGCACCATATGCCGTGAAAGCACGAGAGATAGCTTCTGTCCACATAGCAATATCCTTACGTGTATGCAGCACGACAACAGGTTTACCTGTCGTACCAGACGATGCATGGATGCGCACGATCTGACTCATCGGTACTGCTGCGAGACCAAAGGGATAATTATCACGAAGATCAAGCTTATTGGTAAACGGCAATTTGACGATATCGTCAATATCTTTGATATCACCAGGTTCCAAGCCCATCTCCTGAAATTTCTTACGATAAAACGGCGTGTTATGATAGACATACTCAGCCATTTTTCTTAACCTAATGCTCTGAATCTCGCGTAACTGCTCACGATCCATGCATTCAACACTTTCATTCCAAATCATTGTTTTTGTTTTTTGGTTATACCGTCTTTAGTTTGTTATAGTTTTGTGTGATGCAAAGATACAATAAATAAATGAAAAATGAGAAATGAAAAATGAGAAATTTATAGATACGGGGATTTTTTTATAAAAAAGGCACCCTCCCAATTTGGGAGAGTGCCTTGTATCTTTTGATACAGAATAATTACCTAATTACTTCAACTCAACAGTTGCACGACGGTTGAAACTGATTGGAGACAGTGTGTTAACACCACCCTCAGCCTCACACTCAATGTTAGCACGGTCAACACCCATGTTAACGAGAGCATCAGCAACAGCCTGAGCACGCTTCTGAGACAAAGACTGGTTGAAGTTAGCGCTACCAGTCTTGCTGTCAGCATAACCCTTAACTACAATCTTAGCGTTGTTAGCCTTTGCTGCATCAGCAATTGCCTGTACGTTCTGCAGATCCTTCTTAGAAGCAATCTTAGACTTTCCAATATTGAAGAATACAGATACAGGAGCAGAAACAATCTCCTTAACAGCCTGCTTAGCCTCAACAGCGTTAGTTGTTGTTGGGCACTTGTGGTTTGCAATCTGGTTGCGGAGACGAGCGTTCTCTGCGTTAGCATCAGCAAGCTGAGCATTCAGAGCATCGATCTGACCCTGTGAGAGAGCCTTGATAGCCTCTACGTCAGGAGTCTTGCTCCAGCCTGTCTTTCCAAGGTTATAAGTAAGACCGATTTCAACATTCAGGTTACGATCGTGGTTTGCAATCAGACCCTTGAAAGAACGGCTCTTATATGGTTTTGCACCTGGCAAAAGACCATCAAAGCCATCAGCTCTATTCAAATAGAGGTTATAGTTAACATCCAAGTTGATGGCAACCTTCTTACTAATCTTGAACTCATTCAAGATACCGAGACCCCATGCTGGAGAGTAACGGTTGTAAGACATGTTACGCTCCAAACCTACACTTGCATAAGGAATGAAGTTCCAAACACGATTCTCATTGTAGCCACACAGCATATTGCTCAGATTAAACATAACCTGTTCGTTCAAAGTCCAATACTTAGAAGCATTGGTCTTCTTATCTGTAGACACAACAGTACGTCCCCAGATACCATTGAACTTTGTACGAAGTCCGATACCAGGAGTAAACCACTTACCAATTGCTACAGAAAAACCAAGGTTGTTACGAAAACCTTTCAGAGGACTCTTCGAGAAATTGTTCTGAACCTCCTGACCTCCCCAGAAAGCTGTTCCTACAACATTAGCCTGAACAAACCAGTTGCTCCAGAAAGAATTAGTAGATACGCTGTACTTCTCTGTAGGTACAGCATCCTGTGCCATAGAGGCAACAGAAACACCAGCAAAAGCCAGTACCATTAATAACTTTTTCATACCTATACTAATATTAATGTTAAATAATATATTATTCACTTTTATCAATTTCTGTGCAAAAGTAAACATTTATTTTAAATCTGCAAACATTTTTGGCAAAAAATTGCACTTTTTTAGGAAAAAAGCGCTTTTACTCCTACATTTATAGGTCATAGGGCACTAAATAAAGTTAAATATCATCCCAGCAAATGTTCTATATCCCTTTGGGGTAGAATACAGAGTATTGCTTTCCCGTCTGGTGTATAATTAACATTAGAACAGGAAAATAGTTCATTGACAATATTCTCCATCTCTTCATTAGTAAGAACCTGTCCTGAAGGTATGGCAACATGACGAGCAAGGCTTAAAGCAAGTGAAGAATGTATATCATGAAGACTACCCATCCCCTTTTCTATCGTATCACTTACCATATCCTGCACCAACTGAACGTAGTCAAGTCCTTCAATACCAGCAGGTATCGCCTGTATACCATAACTGCATTGCCCAAGATCTGTCAAGTCAAAACCCATCATTTGCAATTCTGGTAAAATCTTTCCTACAACAACCGCGTCTGAGGGAGCAAACCGCACAACCTCAGGGAAGAGCACTCGCTGGCTGTTTACTACCTGGGATTCCAATTGAGACAGATAGCGCTCGTATCGGATTCTCACATCAGCTCGATACTGGTCAATAATCATAAGACCTGATTTTACTGCCGTCATGATATAGCGACCCTTATATTGATAATGTATAGGAGACTTCTCTTCTAACTCAAAAGCATCCATCTCCAAAGACGTTTGCTGAGGATGTTCTGGCAGTTGCTCATAAAGTTTTTCCCATTCAGCAGATTTCTTGGGGAGGCGCTCATCATGGTGCTGCTGTTTGAAAGGATTATAAGAAGGATTATAAGAGGGTTGAGGAGCATCCACCTTTTGACTACCAGAATTAAATATGGGAATATCAGGTTGCCCTACCGTGTCAAAGTCTATCTGAGGTATTTCACAAAACCTTCCTATTGCATCTTTCACGGCAGCCATAAGGATTTGCCAGATAGCCTGCTCGTTCTCAAACTTGATTTCTGTCTTGGTGGGATGGATATTCACATCAATATCAGAAGGAGGAACTTCAAAATAGACAAAATATGGAACCTGCATTCCTACCGGCACCAAACGATCAAAAGCTTGCATCACCGCTTTATGGAAATAGGCATGTTTCATGAAACGCCCATTGACAAAGAAATAATTATGTGCCCCTTTTTTCTTCGCAGACTCTGGTTTCCCCACAAAACCCGAAATCTTGCAAATCGCTGTCTCAACTGAGACTTCTAATAAGTCTTGATTAAAACGTTTACCAAACACATCAACAATACGTTGGCGTAGGGAACCACTCTTCAGGTTTAGCAATTCCTGTCCGTTACTATGCAGCGTAAAATTGATTGAGGGATAGACAAGAACAATACGTTCAAAAGCCGTTAAGATATTATTCAACTCTGTCGCATTCGTCTTTAGGAACTTTCGCCGGGCTGGTACATTAAAGAACAGATTCTCCACCTTGAAATTACTGCCAACAGGACAATTTACAAGTTCCTGTGACTCCACTTTCGAACCAGATATACGTAAACATGTACCCAGTTCACTTCCAGCCATCCTTGTACGAAGTTCAACCTGAGAGACTGCAACGATAGAGGGTAATGCCTCGCCACGGAACCCCATAGTCGTCAACGCAAACAAATCATCGGCTTTACGAATCTTTGAAGTAGCATGACGCTCAAAGGCCAGACGGGCATCTGTCTCAGACATACCCTTTCCGTCATCAATCACCTGGATAGAGGTACGTCCCGCATCCACCACTAAGACCTTTATCGTATGGGCGCCAGCGTCCACAGCATTCTCCACCAGTTCCTTAATGACAGAGGCAGGACGCTGAATCACCTCGCCTGCCGCTATCTGGTTGGCAACAGAGTCTGGCAATAACTGTATGACATCACTCATTCTTTTCCTCCTTTCTGTTCAGTTTCTGTCTAGGTGCCTCTCTTCTCTTGATCTCCTTCAGCTCCTGACCTGCATTCTTTGGTCTCCAATTGAAGATATCATCTTTGTTTAGAGGCCGAATGTAGTCAAACCACGCATACTGCGGAAGGAAATATTTAGTCGGCGGTATCTGTGTCATGGGATAAAGTGTTCCCACGGGTTTCTCCATCCATATCTTTTTCATTTTCCTGTTTTCCAGAAACATCTTCATCCATGGTGTCTCTGTATAGTTCAGTCCTATCAGGGTACTGTCAGACTCATCCACAGGATAATACACAATCAACACATTGCCCACCGCATCAGTCTCATAAATCTCACCTTTCTCGAAATAAGCAAGCATCTCCTTGGATGATACTTGATTGAAATGGACGGTGTCTGGCATCTGTTCGGTTGAGAAAGCCTGACCAAGCACATGAGCCCTATTAATGGTAGAGTCTTTCATATAGACACGTATCTCCTCACCAAACAATTGCTGACTACCATTCCACACAATAGGGTCACGATACATCGTCATACAAGAGTCTTTCGAGTTGTATACAAGTGAATCACAAACAGCCTGCACATCTACCCGGTAAGCGCGTACCTTATTATATGCATGTATCTTACGGTAGACAGAATCCGTATTGATATTGAAAGTATACAACTTAAACGTGTCAGCATGCATATAAAGCGTGTCTTTCTGTGAATAATCCATTGCCACAGCACGTTTCGTAGCCATTGCATACCCTGTAGAATCATTATACTCACAATAATCACCCGTCAGTCGGTTCTTATTAGCAGAGTCAGTATAGACAACGTTCCAATAAGCATAGCTAGTTCCCTTCTTTGCATCATGATAGACACTATCCCCAACGATAGTACGTCCCTGATCCTTCATTATTGAACGACCAAAAAGCTCTGAAGTCTCTGTCTTGGTATTATAATAGCCGTCCTCGCTGTAAATATGACTTGTACCCGACGTAATATTCGAGGGTCCCACAATATGGGCACGGGATGTCTGTGTGTCATAATAGAGGGAGTCAGTTGTCAGGTAAAAGTTCTTATCGCGAAGACGTACATCATAATAGAACATTGCCATCTTTGTGTCTGTATGATATTCCCCCCAGTCACTTGTCAAAGTAGAGTTATTGTCAACGAGTTTACCACCCTCAAAAAAATTACCAAAATTATAAAGACGGTCATAGTCAAGACTATCCGTGTAGAGGGTAGACTGCCGATGTTTTAGCACTACATTATAGCGCGCTTGTGCTATCTGCGCATTACCATCATAATAGGCATAGTCACTGAAAAGTTTCAAAGTGTCACCTTGCAGCATCTTCACATGTCCAAAAGCCTCAAAGGAATTTGTCTGTTGAAAGAAATTGGCACTATCGCAATAAAGATTAGCTCCCATGTGGCGGAAATGAACATTACCCACCAGAATTTGGGCATCTCCATTGCGATACTGGTCGTAGCGCAACTGATCAGAATGGACTAGATAAACACGTTTGTCCTCCTGCCGCTTGCGGGAAGTATTCCGCTTGCGGTCAGGCTGCATCGCCCAGACGAGACTCAGTCCGAACAGACACAGCAGCAAGAATGCTACCGTACGGAGTCTCATTTAATCCAGCCCTGATATTCGAATTGACAATCCTTATATCTGTCGTTTATGCGGACATAGGTAGTCTTTATCTTGTTAACTACCCATTCATGTAGTTTCTCCTGACGACGTTTCTCCAACACGACATCCTTCATTACCTGAAAATCCTCCGTGATAGTAGCCTTATGCCCTTCCGTACGACTCTTCAATTTGGCAATCACGCAGACAGTCTTACCACGCTCGTTAATCATCTGGAAAGGAGCAGATATTTCACCAACTTTTAACGTGTCCACGGCACGAGCAACTTCGGAGGGAAGGTCTTGCAGTTGGAAACGGGACGTACGTCCGTTTTGTGTGGCATTCGCCATCAATCCATTATTATTACGGGTGTCCTTATCGTCAGATATCATAGAGGCACCTGCCTCAAAGGTAAACTTTCCATCTTTTATGTCTTGGCGGATAGAATCCAGACGAGCCAGAGACTGGTCGATGGCATCCTGTCCGACGACTGGTTTACGAAGGATATGGCGGACATTCACCTTATCACCACGCTTATCTATTAACTGAATGATATGATATCCAAACTCAGACTCCACAATCTTAGACACCTTCTTGGGGTCTGTGAGATTGAAAGCCACATTTGCAAAAGCCTGGTCTAGAGTTCCTCGTCCAGTATATCCCAGCTCACCACCACGACGCGCTGTTCCTGGGTCTTCGGAATAAAGACGCGCCAATGTCTGGAAAGATGTTTCTCCACGGTTCACACGATCTGTATAGTCACGTAATTCCTCTTTTACGCGGTTAATCTCATCCAAACTGACCCGAGGTGTCTGTGCAAGGATCTGTACCTCCACCTCTGTTGGAACATAAGGTATACTGTCTTGTGGCAGATTAGCAAAATAGCGGCGCACATCGGCAGGGGTCACTGTGATATCCTTCACCAGCTCACGCTGCATACCTTGAATCAGCTGTCGGTCACGGAAAGACTCACGAAGTTCATTTCTGATTTGCGTCATGCTCTTTTTATGATACTCCTCCAATTTCTCACGAGAACCTATCACAGAGATCATATATTCAATCTGTTGCTCAATACCTGAAGAAATCTCCGCTTCCGTCACTTCTATACTATCGATAGCAGCCTGATGTAAATAAAGTTTCTGGACGGCAATCTGCTCAGGAATCGAACAGTCAGGGTCACCTTTCCATCGCATACCCTCCTGCTGCCCCTGGATACGCATTGCCTCCACATCAGACTTGAGGATAGCCTCATCACCAACAACCCAGATAACCTCATCCACTACACTCTGGACATTTGTACTATCATCAGCAACCCTTGCCTGCAAGGGCAGGGTCATCAACAATGCAACCAATGCGATAATGCTTCGTATCTTCATACTTAATGATGCTTATTTACAGTCTTTAATACTTTCTTATTCACTTTTACAGGATATTTCTTACGCAGGTCATCAACCCAATGTTTATCCATTTCCTCCTGCAAGTCGGCAACCACCAGTTCCCGAACCTCCGTATAGTCTTTCGGCTTGAAACCTTTTCGTCTGTATTTTTTCTTATGCTTCTTAAAATAATATTTCAACGCCTCCTCGTCTTCAGCAGCTTGTCTGCCTACGGACTGTTTGCTCATCTCATACAACAAGAGACCTTCAAAATACTCTCTTCCGAGACCTTGCGCCGGTTCTTCAACACTCTCAACAGGCATTGGGACATTTTGCACTATGACATCTCCCGACAGCTCACCCTCACTTACCTGATGGTGTATTTGCCGTTGTTCCCGATAACGTGAGAGAGCGTCTTCCATATCCATATACTTCCCAGACGATTTACGGTCTTTCATCCATAGGATATGGTAACCTATCGTAGAAAGGAAAGGACGACTCATCTCACCTTTTTGCAGACCGAAAGCGACATCCTCTATTTCCTTGAACATCATGCCACGACCATACCAACCCATTGAACCATCTGCGGAAGCTGACTTCTCGTCTTGGGAATACTGGCGAGCCATCTGCCCAAAATCTGCACCATCCTGCAAATCCTTATAGATGGACTCTATACGTTGCTGCGCCCGCCGTTGTTCCTCACGACTTGCCTTTTGCGACACCCGTATCAGAATCTGAGCTGGACAAATCACCTCACTGTGCCCCAGATTACCCATCCTCCACTCATCGGAACCAGGACGGGACATAGGAGCATCATTTGAAGATGTACCGCCCACGACCGGTTGGTCCATCATACTATACGCATACTCACTCTTGAAAGATGAAGTGGCATCAATATGAGCATCCATCGCCGCCTTCACCTTCAACTTATAGGTGATATACAACTTCAGATAGTCAGCAACAGTCAGATGACTGACACGGCTTAAGGTAGTATTCTTTAAGTAAGACTGCTCAAACTCCGAACGTGTCACGGACACATCACCTACCGTAAACAGTATCGGATCATCAGCCGCCCGCACTATCATTGGAACAAGCGCCAACAAAACAATCAGCAGTCGCAACCTCATCTTAATCGTTGGGACGAGAATAGTTTGGAGCCTCACTGGTAATAGTGATATCATGTGGATGGCTCTCATTGACACCAGCATTAGTGATGCGTGTAAACTTAGCGTCATGCAACTTCTCAATGGTAGAAGCGCCGCAATAACCCATACCAGAACGCAACCCACCTACCATTTGATAGATGACCTCCTGAACGGTTCCTTTATAAGGAACACGACCTGCAATACCTTCTGGCACTAGTTTCTTCACATCCTTGGTGTCTGCCTGGAAATAACGGTCCTTGGAACCATGCTCCATCGCCTCCAGAGAGCCCATACCACGATAGCTCTTGAACTTACGCCCGTTATAGATAATAGTGTCACCTGGACTCTCCTCTGTACCTGCGACGAGAGAACCCACCATCACACAAGAACCACCAGCTGCAAGTGCCTTGACAACATCACCAGAATAACGTAAGCCACCATCAGCAATCAAGGGCACACCCGTACCTTGCAATGCCTGATAGACATCATAGACGGCACTCAACTGTGGAACACCTACACCAGCAACGACACGTGTGGTACAGATAGAGCCAGGACCGATACCTACTTTCACCGCATCAGCACCATTCTCCACGAGCATTCTGGCAGCCTCACCTGTAGCGATGTTACCCACCACGATGTCAATATTGGGAAAAGAGGTCTTAGCCTCACGCAGTTTCTCTATCACACCCTTGGAGTGTCCATGCGCTGTATCAATGACGATAGCGTCAGCACCAGCATTCACAAGAGCCTGCATACGCTCGAGGGTATCAGAGGTGACACCCACACCGGCAGCCACACGCAGACGACCTTTCTCATCCTTACAAGCCATGGGCTTGTCTTTTGCCTTGGTAATATCCTTATAGGTTATCAAGCCGATCAGATGATTCTCCTTATCCACTACAGGAAGCTTCTCAATTTTATTCTCCTGCAGAATCTGAGCGGCAGCCGTCAAATCTGTCTGCTGATGTGTCGTCACAAGATTATCCTTCGACATAATCTCTTCGATGGGTCGGTCCAGACGGCGCTCAAAGCGCAAGTCACGATTGGTGACGATACCCATCAGATGCTTCTCGTCATCTACCACAGGAATACCACCAATATGATACTCTGACATGATGTTCAAAGCCTGTGCAACAGTAGAACCAAGGGGAATCGTCACGGGGTCATAGATCATGCCATTCTCAGCACGCTTGACGATAGCCACCTCACGAGCCTGGTTCTCAATAGACATGTTCTTATGAATCACACCGATACCGCCCTCACGGGCAATGGCTATCGCCATCTGACTCTCGGTGACAGTATCCATTGCTGCTGTTACAAACGGCACATTCAACTGAATATGACGTGAGAACTGGGTACGCAACTCTACTGTCTTAGGCAGTACTTCTGAATAAGCGGGAATCAACAGGACGTCGTCAAAAGTCAAACCGTCCATAACAATCTTGTCTGCAATAAATGATGACATAAAAAAGCTCCTTTAAATTTTATTGCGTGCAAAATTACGCATTTTTTCCGACATAGCAAGCGTTTCACCTTATTATTAATACGATTTAACGCGAAATATCAGTTCGCCATTTCCGAGAGGAACTTAATACGCACAAGACGAATCTCGTCTTCTGAGCATTCATCGCCCAACTCGTCAATAGCAGCTTCCAGAGAGTCGGTATCACTCTCAGAGAAATAATCATAGATATCATCGATATGATCCTCATCCATCACCTCATCCAGGAAATAGTCTATGTTCAACTTGGTACCGCTATACACGATAGCCTCCACCTCGTCAAGCAGTTCCTCGAACTCCAGTCCCTGTGCATTAGCGATATCGTCCAGAGCCACCTGACGGTCGATGCCCTGTATAATCTTTACCTTCAGCATCGACTTCTTAGCGACAGTACGCACACGAAGGTCTGCCTGCCGAGTGATTTCGTTCTCCTCGCAATAGCGTTTGATCAAGTCCACGAACTCCTTGGCATACGGTTGTTTCACCTTACCCTCTCCTACTCCCTGGATATTCTTCAGCTCCTCCAGGTTGACGGGATAGTCCGTAGCCATCTGCTCCAAAGACACATCCTGGAAGATGACATAGGGTGGACGTCCCATTTTCTTAGACACTTTTTTACGCAGGTCTTTCAACATCGCGTTCAGTGTCGGATCCAGGGCACTGGTACCACCCTCTTGCTCTGGAGTGTTCTCCTCGTCATCGTTAAACTCCGTATCCTCCACGATGAGGAATGACTCCGGCTTCTTCAGGAACTTCTTACCAGCAGCAGTGACTTTCAATAGTCCATAGTTCTCTACGTCCTTCTTCAGATATCCTGCTATCAGCGCCTGCCGGATCACAGGGTTCCACAATTTCTCGTCATCATCCTCACCAGCACCGAAAAGTTCCTGCTCCTGATGTTTATGGGCAAGTATCTCATCTGTCTCACGACCCATGATAAAGTCTATCACATAGTCGGAACGGAAATTCTCCTTGATGGCAATAATCGTATTCAAGACAATCACCAACTGGTCTTTCGCCTCTATCTTGGTCTTGGGATGCAGACAGTTGTCGCAGTTATGACAGTTGTCCTGCTCATAGGTCTCTCCGAAATAATGCAGCAGCATCTTGCGACGGCACACAGAGGTCTCTGCATAAGCTGCCGTCTCCTGCAGCAGTTGTCTGCCGATATCCTGTTCTGCGACAGGCTTTCCCTCCATGAACTTGTCGAGTTTCTGGAGATCTTTATTAGAATAGAAGGTGATACACAATCCCTCTCCCCCATCTCGACCGGCACGTCCAGTCTCCTGATAATATCCTTCCAAGGACTTAGGAATGTCATAATGGATGACAAAGCGGACATCAGGTTTGTCAATACCCATACCGAAAGCGATGGTGGCAACGATGACATCTATCTGCTCCATCAGGAAGTCGTCCTGTGTCTGGGAGCGGAGTGCAGAGTCAAGACCCGCATGATACGCCTGTGCCTTGATATCATTGGCACGCAGTATCTCCGCCAATTCCTCTACCTTTTTACGGGAGAGACAGTAGATGATACCGCTCTTCCCCGGGTGCTGTTTGATAAACTTAATGATATCCTTGTCAACATCCTTGGTTTTCGGACGTACCTCATAATACAGGTTAGGACGATTGAATGAGCTCTTGAACTCCGTCGCATCCATGATACCCAGATTCTTCTTGATATCCGTGCGCACCTTGTCCGTTGCAGTCGCTGTCAATGCGATAATCGGTGCATTGCCTATCTCATTGATAATCGGACGGATACGGCGATATTCCGGTCGGAAGTCATGTCCCCATTCAGAGATACAATGAGCCTCATCGATAGCATAGAAGGAAATCTTCGCCTGTTTGAGGAACTCCACATTCTCCTCCTTCGTCAATGACTCCGGAGCGACATACAGCAGTTTGGTACGACCCTCTTTGACATCCAGTTTCACTTGGTCAATAGCCGACTTGTTCAGCGATGAGTTCAGGTAATGCGCTGTTCCCTCCTCACTCATTGCACTGATCACATCCACTTGGTTCTTCATCAGTGCAATGAGTGGGGAAATAACAATCGCCGTTCCATCCATCAGCAACGACGGCAACTGGTAACAGAGCGACTTACCACCACCCGTCGGCATCAGCACAAAGGTATTCTTGCCATCGAGCACGTTCTGCACGATAGCTTCCTGATCACCCTTGAACTTATCGAAGCCGAAGTATTTCTTCAGGGCTGCTGTCAGATTCACTTTTGTTTTTGGCATAGGCTTTTCTTTTTATTGTAAGTGTGACTTGTCGAGCTGCTGCTGGGCATACTCCGCTGTCACCTCAAAGGATTTCGTTCGTTTAGAGGGTACCTCGAACATCGCATCCATCATGATACTCTCCACGATAGAGCGCAGTCCGCGGGCACCGAGTTTATATTCCACTGCCTTGTCGACGATGAGTTTCAGTGCCTCTGGGGTAAACGTCAACTTAATCCCATCCATCTCAAACAGTTTCTCGTACTGTCGTACGATAGAGTTCTTGGGCTCTACCAATATTCTCTCCAAGGCAGTACGGTCGAGCGGGTTCAGATAGGTCAGCACTGGCAGACGACCGATAATCTCAGGAATGAGTCCGAACGACTTCAAGTCCTGTGGCAGGACATACTGCATCAGGTCCTCCTTGTCAATCTTCCGCACGTTCTGTACAGAGTTGTACCCCACCACATGGGTATTCAGACGCTGGGCAATCTTACGCTCGATGCCGTCAAAGGCACCTCCACAGATAAACAGGATATTCCTCGTATCCACATGGATATACTCCTGGTCGGGGTGCTTGCGACCACCCTGTGGCGGTACGTTGACCATTGTTCCCTCCAGCAGTTTCAGGAGTCCCTGCTGCACACCCTCACCGCTTACGTCACGGGTGATGCTGGGGTTATCACTCTTACGGGCAATCTTGTCAATCTCGTCAATGAAGACGATACCTCTTTGCGCTGCCTCCACATTATAATCTGCGACCTGCAAGAGGCGGGAGAGGATACTCTCCACGTCCTCACCCACATAACCAGCCTCGGTGAACACCGTCGCATCAACAATGGTAAAAGGCACATCAAGCAGTTTGGCGATGGTGCGTGCCAGCAGAGTCTTGCCAGTACCCGTAGAGCCTACCATGATGATATTGCTCTTCTCTATCTCCACCCCATTGTCATCCTTGGGTTGCTGGAGCCGCTTATAGTGGTTATAGACGGCAACGGAAAGGAACCGCTTCGCCTCATCCTGTCCGATGACATACTGGTCGAGATATGCCTTGATCTCCTTGGGTTTCGGCACTTTTTTCAAGTCTGTCGCACCCTCAGGAGCTTTCTTGGCATCAGGACCATAGCCGTTTGCCTTGACAATCTCGTAGGCCTGAGCGGCACAATCCTCGCAGATATTGCCGTTGAGACCCGTAATCAGCAGTTTTACCTCTTTATCTGTTCTTCCGCAGAAGCTACATGTTTTTCTCATTATTTCCTTACCAATACCTGATCTATCATACCATATTCCTTTGCCTCCTCTGCCGTCATCCAGTAGTTGCGGTCTGAGTCATTCCACACCTTGTCGTAAGGTGTGTGTGAGTGCTCTGAGATAATGGTATAGAGCTCTTTCTTGAATTTCATGATTTCCTTCGCCTCGATCTCAATATCGGATGCCTGACCCTGTACGCCACCCAGTGGCTGATGAATCATCACACGGCTATGGGGCAGTGCGGAGCGTTTCCCCTCCTTACCGGCGACGAGCAGTACTGCCGCCATCGAAGCTGCCATACCGGTGCAGATGGTGGCAACGTCGGACGAGATAAACTGCATGGTGTCGTAGATGCCCAGTCCTGCCGTCACACTGCCACCAGGGGAGTTGAGGTAGATAGAGATATCCTTGCCACTATCCACACTGTCAAGATACAACAGCTGTGCCTGCAGGGTATTGGCGGTATAGTCGTCAATCTGTGTACCGAGGAAGATGATGCGGTCCATCATCAGGCGTGAGAACACATCCATCTGTGTCACGTTCAACTGACGCTCCTCGAGGATATAAGGGTTCAAATACTGGGCCTGCGCACTGACCACCTCGTCGAGCACGAGACCGTTCATTCCTAAATGCTTGGTAGCATATTTTCTAAAATCGCTGTTCATATTCATAATCAAAGTAAATACAAAATTACGAAAAAAAGTCGGAACACCATGCATTCCGACTTTTTTTTTGGTTAAAGAAATATAAAGAAGTCTCTTTCTTTACTTATTTCGTGACTTATTTCTCCTGTAACATCTTCTGGAAGTCTTCCAAAGTAATGTCTTTCTCGTTCAGTTTAACGACATCCTTCAATGCGGCTGTCAGCTTCACGTCAACGGCACGGTCAACGAGTCCGTCTACGTTCTCACGTTTCTTCAGCATCTCTGCAGCATAGTTGTCGAGGTATTCCTCAGGAACATTCGACATGCCATACTGGGCGAACTGGGCACGGGCAGCCTCTTTGGCAACAGCCTTCAGGTCGTCGTCCTCCACCTTGATATTCTGGGCAGCCACCAGCTGTTCCTTGATCAGGTGCCATCCGAGTTCCTTGATGCTTGCCTCGAAATTCTCCTCCACGAACTTCTCACCCTTGTCTTTGTTATTGTTCAGCATCACACGCTTCAGCAGAGCCTCTGGGAACTCCAGCTTGCCCACCTTCTTCTCCATGTGCTTGCGGACATCGAGCAGGAACTTATAGTCAGAGTCTGACTTGAACTGCTGACTGATCATGTCGCTGATCTTCTGACGGAACTCCTTCTCGTCTTTCACATTACCCTCGCCGAAGGTCTGGTCGAAGAGCTCTTGGTTAACCTCTGCCTTCACATAACGGCTAATTTCGGTAATCTGATAGGTGAAGTCGCCCTCGTGGTCTTTCACATCCTCTTTCTGAATCTTCAAGAGGGAAGACACCTCCACGTCACTCTCTGGATATGCCTTGCGGGGATTCCAGGTGATGATGTCACCCAACTTTGCGCCGTCAAAGAGTTTCTTCTGGTCGTCCACCTTCATATACTGGGGCATCAGCACTGCGTCTGCAACGGTGATACCACCCTCTTTCACTTTTCCGTCGGCATCCAGCTCCCGGAGGTCACCCTTCAGCATATCACGCTGTTCGGCATCGTAAGCCTCTACCTTGTCGTAGTGACCGGCACGCTGCTGGTACATCTCCACCTGCTGGTCGATGAGCTTATCGTCAACGGTGATGTTATAATAGTCAATCTTATCCTTACCGCTCAGTTTTGCCTCGAACTCTGGGGCAACAGCGATATCGAACTTAAAGGTCAGAGGCTCCTCGCCCTCGAAGTTGAGCGCCTCCTGCTTGTCACTGGGCAATGGCTCACCCAGCATCTGAATCTTGTTCTCACGAACATACTCATAGAGTTTCTCACCCAGCATCTTGTTCACTACGTCCACCTTGACAGCGGCACCATACTGGCGCTTGATGAGACCCATAGGGGTCATACCGGGACGGAAACCGGGCACATTAGCACGCTTACGATAATCCTTCAGGGTCTTCTCAACCTCACCCTGATAGTCGTCTTTCTCCAATGTAATGGTCATCAAACCATTGATCTTGTCAGGAGCTTCAAATGAAATATTCATCTTATTTTTACCTTATTTATTTATAATATTCGTTTTGAGCGTGCAAAGGTAATGCAAATTGAGCAAAAAACCAAATTATTCTTTATTTTTCTTTCTCCACTCCCTGACTCGCAAGGCGATATTTTTCTTCAGACACTCACTGTACAGCCATGGTTCGCAACTATGGATATCACCGACATTAAGAAAGTCTCTGAAGGCAGGATACTCTGCTCCGCTATAGCCTTTCACCACCAGCACGTGGTACTGTGGGTCGAGGGTCACGGTGATCGTGTCGTGGAGAATGGCTGGGGTGGCATCAATACGCCAGTTGACGGGGTTAATACCCATACAGGTCTCCGACAGTATAGGTTTCACATACTTCACGTCTTTCACGGTGTTGTAGCAGATGGTGACACCGATGTCTGCGGAGTCCTTGGCGGCTCTGATGCGAGGACAGCCGAGGGTGTCCTGGGGTGTCACCTTATAGCCCATCACATAGGCTGCGACAAGATGCTTATAGGTTTCGTCGCTCATGTATTTCAACAGTTCCACGACGGCAAGACCGCCCTGACTGAACCCTGCCAGCACAAAGGGACGACGGGGGTCCCGAACCTGCAGAAACTGGTCGAAGGCTTTTTTCACGTCACTCATCGCCAACTGAACCCGCTGCTGGATGGTGTCGTTGTCCTGCGTCATCCAACTGTCTATCGCCAAATGCCGGTAATAGGGTGTGTAGAAATGATTCCCTTCTGCCATGTAACCAGCAATCTTCCCCATCTCGATCGCCATATGCTCACGATGCACGGGGTTCCACACGTCGGCATAACGGCAGACCCGTCCGTCACTTGTCTTCCAGTCTAACTCCCATGTGGAGACGATATAGAACACGTCGGCACCCTTGTCGCCTGCGTCCTGCAGGGAGGCATACCACATCGCAGCCTGCTGGTAGTCAGGGGATTGTGGGATATATTGGTCTGTATCTTCCTTCGCACAAACAACCAGAGACAATGCGGCTGCAAATAACAAGCAAACTGTTTTTTTCATCTTCGCCTTCATTTTATGGGATTTAAATGTTCTTTAAGAAAAAACGTTGGAACTCGCTCTCAAAATTAGGGGTGAGGATTTGCTTGCCCATGGCTTTACGGATCTCATCCAACGTCCAGAACCGTCCTCCTGCCAACTCGTCAGCAGAGGGATTGACGGCACCGTCATACACGGTGCGGTTGACATACACCAGCTCACTCTCCCGCTGCGAATCGAAGACATACATTCCCAACCGTTCCGGTACGAAGTCGGTGATGCCCAGTTCTTCGCGGACCTCACGCATCAGTGCCTCCTCTGGAGTCTCCCCATAGTCGACATGACCGCCCACGGCAGTATCCCACTTCCCTGGTTGTATATCCTTCCACTCCGGTCTTTTCTGAAGGTATACCTCCCCTTTACTGTTGAACACATGCAGGTGAACCACAGGGTGCAGCAGATGACTACCGCTATGACACTCCCCACGGGTAGCGCATCCCAACACCTTTCCCGTGGCATCCACCACAGGAAACCGCTCTTCCATATTATCGTGATTCATCATCGTAACTTTTTTCGCCTGCAAAGGTACAAAAAAAAAGAAAATGCTCCAAAATTTGGAACGGAACATAAAAAGTTGTATATTTGCAGTCACCAACAATATCATTTTGTAAAACTATAATACTAATCTCAAAAACGACAAACGTATGAAAGACTTAAAAATGTACATCAACGGTCAGTTCTGCGAAAGTTCTAACGGCAAATGGATTGACGTGTTGAATCCCTCCACGGAGGAAGTGATTTCCCGACAACCGGAAGGTACCATCAAGGATGTCAACCGTGCACTGGATGCGGCTCGCGCGGCACAGAAAGCATGGGGCAAGACACCCGCCATCAAGCGTGCGCAGTATCTGTTGAAGATGGCTGCCGGCATCAAGGCACGCGAACAGGAATTCACAGAGATTATCATGCGCGAACAGGGCAAGACCCGCACATGGGCAAGTATCGAGGTAGGTGCCACCATCGCCTATTTCGAGTATATGGCATCTTTTGCCCGGCATATCGAGGGTGAGATCATCCCCTCCGACCGTCCCAACGAGACAATACTGCTGACCAAGAAACCGATTGGCGTAGTAGCAGGCATCCTCCCTTGGAACTTCCCCTTCTTCCTCATTGCACGCAAGGCTGGTGCTGCCCTGATAGCAGGATGTACCATCGTCATCAAACCCTCGCAGCTCACCCCAGAGAACTGTACGGAATTTGCCAAGGTGGTGGCTGAGACCGGTCTGCCTGCCGGTGTCATCAACATCGTGACAGGTAAGGGTTCTGTCATCGGCAACGAGATGGCAGGCTCACCGAAGATCGACATTGTCAGTGTCACCGGTTCCGTGAGTGCAGGAGAGAGTATCATGGCTGCTGCCAGCAAGAACATCACCAAGGTCAGTCTCGAACTGGGTGGCAAGGCTCCTGCTATCGTCTGCAAGGATGCCGACCTGGAGCGTGCCGCACAATGGATTGTGGACTCCCGCATCGGCAACAATGGTCAGATATGTAACAATGCAGAGCGTGTATACGTGCAGAAAGAAGTGAAGGAGGCATTTACAAAAATCCTCGTCGACAAGATGAAGGCAGTCAAGGTGGGCGACCCCTGTGCTGACGCATCGGTCGACATGGGACCGCTGGTGGAGGCACGAGCTCTGGAGAGTGTCACCGAGAAGGTGGAGCGTGCCATCAGACAGGGTGCGAAACTATTGTGCGGTGGTCAGCGTGTAGGCAACAAGGGTTATTTCTATGCAGCCACCGTTCTTGACAACTGCACGCAGGATATGGACATTATCCATGAGGAGACCTTCGGTCCTGTCATCCCGCTGGTGGAGTTCGACACCATCGACCAGGCAATTGCATGGGCTAACGACTGTGAGTACGGACTTGCCTCCTCTATCTTCACCAAGGACCTCAATATTGCCACCAAGGCATGCCGTGAACTGGAGTTCGGTGAGACCTACATCAACCGTGAGCATTTCGAGGCGATACAGGGTTTCCATGCCGGTGTGAAGAAATCAGGTATCGGTGGAGCGGACGGAAAGCATGGCGTGGAGGAATATCTCGTCACCCATGTCACTTACCTCGACACTTACGAGGACATGTAAGTATGACGACAAAAGAATCCTTGCAGAAAGCTGCAAGGATTTTTTATTGGGGAAAATAAGTTAAGAAATTTGGTGGTCTCCTCACTTATTCGTAATTTTGCAGGCTGAATTTATTAAAATATAAATAGGAACATGAACGAAAAGATTCAAAAGACCCTCAAATCCGCTGAGACGGAGGACTGGCTCGACCTGCATGTGGTACGCCCGTTCTGCTATTGGTGGGCGGTATTCTTTGCCAAACTCGACATACACCCCAATACGGTCACCATCCTCTCGATGATTATCGGAGCTGCCAGCACGTTCTTCTTTGCCTGCGGCAGTTTCTATTATGAGGGGACACACGGACTGGTGATGAACATCATTGCCATCCTGCTGCTTTGTCTTGCCGACATCTTCGACTGCACTGACGGACAGCTGGCGCGTATGACGGGCAAGAAGAGCCGGTTGGGACGCATCCTTGACGGTATCGCTGGATTCACGTGGTTCGTACCTATCTACCACGGACTCGTTTACCGCTTCTACATGCACCACAGCATCGAGTTCGGATGGCTGGGTATCGAGGACACTCCTGAGAATGCCCTCATCGCTACAATCGTGGTGTATATCCTCGGCATCATCTCTGGTTTTGCGGGCATTGCCGGTCAGCAGCGTCTTGCCGACTATTATATCCAGGCACACCTCTTCTTCCTGAAGGGAGAGAAGGGAGCGGAACTGGACAATTCGCAGAAGCAACAGGAGATCTACGACCAGATGACGAGTGAGACTCCATGGGTGGAGCGTTACTTCCAGAAGTCGTATATCGACTACACGAAGAAACAGGAGGAGAAAACTCCTGAGTTCCAGCGGATGATGAAGGTGATGCGTGAAAAATACGGTAGTCTCGACAATATCCCTGCGGACATCCGTGAGGACTTCCATAGTCATTCCCTGCCTGTCATCACATGGAATGGTCTGCTGACCTTCAACTTCCGTTCGGCATGGCTGTTCCTGTTCTGTCTGCTCGATGTCCCTGCCATCTATTTCGTCTTCGAGATCGTGGGCATGGGACTGCTGGCATGGTATGTCAACCAACGCCATGAGACGTTCTGCAAGGCTATCCGAAAGAGGATGGAAGGATGGAAGAATTGAAGGATGGAAGAATTGAAGGATTGAAACCATGAAGTGGACGAAGCAAAAGCTGAATAACCTGTTTTTCTTTCTTGGCATAGCTGCTGTCGTAGTGATGCTGCTGACCTTTGACGTCAGCTTCATCGAACTGTGGGACCATCTGTGCCACGCAGGCTATTGGCTCATCCCCATCATCGGGGTATGGATCATTGTCTATGCGTTGAACGCCCTTGCATGGAAAGCCATCATCGAGGGTAATATCCAAGGGAAGATGCCAGTCAGTTTCTGGCGACTCTACCGACTGACCATCACAGGCTATGCCCTCAACTATGCCACACCGGTGGGAGGACTGGGCGGTGAGCCATACCGCATCATGGAACTGTCGAAGGATATCGACAAGCAGCATGCCACCTCCTCGGTCATCCTCTATGCGATGATGCACTTCTTCGCTCATTTCTGGTTCTGGTTCATCAGCATCTTCATCTATCTCGCCTTGGTGATGATAGGTGACCTGCCCATCAACGTGACCATCGGGACGACCCTGGGTGTCATCGTGGTGTTCTGCCTGTTCTTCTTCTACCTCTTCTCTAAGGGTTACAAGAACGGACTGGTGAAATATGTGCTGGGCGTGGTTGCCAATATCCCGGGACTGAAGAAATGGACCTTACGCTTCTGGGCTCGTCACTCGGAGGCTATCGGGAATATCGACAAACAGATTGCCGCACTTTACGGGCAGGACACCCGTGCGTTCTACCGCAGTCTGGTGTTGGAATACTTCTCCCGTGTGGTACAGAGTTCGGAGGTGATGTTCATGCTCCTGCTCTTCGGCATCGACTGCGGAGGCGGCTGGGACGGACTGACGCTCACGTTCCTGCACAGCATCCTGATTGTCGCCTTCACCACCCTCTTCGCCAACCTGATAGGTTTCCTGCCCATGCAGCTGGGTGTCCAGGAAGGTGGTTTCGTACTGTCCATCGCAGCATTAGGACTATCCGCAGCCCTTGGCATCTTCGTGAGCATCATCTGCCGTGTGAGGGAGATCATCTGGATTGCCATCGGCATGGCGCTGATGAAAATAAAATAAAACGCAACATCGAATATCGAAATATCGAAAAAAACAAAATATTATGAATTATCTCGACAGAAACGAATTTAACTTTGAGCCCAGCCAGAAAGTGGTGGAGGCTATCAAGAATTTCGACCCAAAGACTTTGTGTTTCTATACCCGCATCTACGACCAGGGCAAGAAGAGTGTTATCTCGGTACGTCTCAGTGAGATTTATAACGTACCTGAGGAGCAGGTGTTGCTGACTTATGGCGGTGAGGACATGCTGAAGAATGCCATCCACTATTTCCTGATGCTGGGTGACAACAAGAAGATTCTCATCCCTGAGTTCTCCTGGTGGTATTATAACCGTGTGGCAAGTGAGTGTGGCGGTACCTTCGAGATGTATCCGCTCCATGAGCTGGAGGACACCTTCGCCTATGACGTGGAGGAGGTCATTGAGTACACCAACCGTGTGCATCCCCGTATGCTGCTGCTTGCCTCTCCTAACAATCCTACGGGTAACAGTCTGACCAGTGAGGAGATTGGACGTATCATGGAGAACATCCCTTCTGACACCATGGTACTGATTGACGAGGCGTATGCCAGCTTCATGAATATGGACACGGGGTATATCGCACCACTGGTGGGAAAATACAACAACCTGATTATCTCCCGCACACTGTCTAAGTTCTACGGACTGCCCGGTCTGCGCTGTGGTTTCGGCTTCATCGGAAAGGGACATGACCAGTTCCTGAGCTACTGCAACAAGTACCTGGGTTACAACCGCTTCTCTGAGGCTGTGGCTCTTGCCGCTCTCGACAGTGACGAGCACTATCGTCATGTCGCCGACGATATGGAATGGGGTCGCCAGCTGTATAAGAAGGAGTTGGGCAACCTGCCCGGCTTCAAGGTGTATAAGTCGGTGGCAAACTTCATCCTCATCAAATATCCCGTGGAGATCAAGGACGCACTGATGGAGGCTTTGAAAGTACAGGACTACAAGATCAAGTTCATGGGCGACAAGGGACTGGAGTCTTGTCTGCGCATCACCCTGGGACGTAAGGAGCAGACACAGACCGTTGTCGATACCATCCTGAAAGTTCTAAATGAGAAATGAGGAGTGAGAAATGAGAAATGGAAATGAATAAATGAAAAATGCGATGATAGGTGTCATTCTTGCTGCCGGCATGGCAAAGCGTCTCCGTCCGCTGACAGACACGAAACCGAAGTGTCTGCTGAAGGTGGGCGAGCGTACCTTGCTGGAGCGTACCGTCTGTGCCATGCAACAGGCTGGCATCACAGAGTTCGTGGTGGTCACCGGCTATCTCGCTGACCAGATAGTAGACTTTTTAGGGACGCTCAACTCTCAACTCCCAACTCTCAACTTCCACTTCCTCCATAACGCCGACTACGAGCATAACAACAACATCTACTCGCTGTGGATGGCTGGTGAGTATGTGCGTGGCAAGGAGTTCCTGCTGATGGACAGTGATATCCTCTGCGACCCTGCTGCCGTGGCACGTATCGCCCACGAGCCGGGGTCTGCCCTTGCCCTCAACCGCCATGCGTGTGGCGAGGAGGAGATCAAGGTCATTGTCGATGCCGACAACCATATCACGGAGATCAGCAAGGTTTGCAGCATCGAGGATGCCATCGGCGAGTCGGTAGGCATTGAGAAGATGACGGCTGACTACAGCACGGCACTCTATAAGGAACTGGACCAGATGATTCTGAAGGAGGGACTCATTGATGTGTTCTACGAGCGTTGCTTCGAACGCCTCATCCCTCAAGGGCATACGTTCAAGGTGGTGGACACCACGAGTTATTTCTCGTATGAGTTAGACACCCCGGAGGACTTCGAGCGAGCCAAGGAACTGATGCCGAAAGAACTGCTCTGACAATATAAAAAGGAATCAGCCGACGGGTTGATTCCTTTTTCTTTTTATGAGGTGGCATCTTCTGCCTCTTCCTTCCGTTTCTTCTCTTCCGCCATCCGCTGGAAGTCTTTCTTCTGCAGGACGAAGTTGGAACCGAGGTATTTCTCTTTCACGATAGGATTGACCGCCAACTCGTCGGGACTGCCCTGGAACAGGATACGTCCCTCGAACAGCAGGTAGGCGCGGTCGGTGATGTTCAGCGTCTCATGCACGTTATGGTCGGTAATCAGAATACCGATGTTGCGGTACTTCAACTGCCATACGATCTGCTGGATATCCTCCACGGCGATAGGGTCGACACCGGCAAAGGGCTCGTCGAGCATGATGAACTTCGGCTCGATGGCAAGGCAGCGGGCTATCTCCGTACGGCGGCGCTCACCACCGGAGAGCTGGTCACCCTTGTTCTTACGCACCTTGTTCAGACGGAACTCCTTGATCAGGCTCTCTAACTTCTCCAGCTGGTAGTCGCGGGGCTTCCCCGTCATCTCCAGCACCGAGAGGATGTTATCCTCGACGGACATCTTGCGGAACACGGAGTTCTCCTGGGCAAGGTAGCCGATACCGGCACGGGCACGACGGTATACAGGATAGTTTGTCACCTCTTCCTCACCCAGATAGACGTGTCCGCCGTTAGGCACCACCAGTCCCGTCGTCATATAGAAAGAGGTGGTCTTACCGGCACCGTTCGGTCCCAGCAGTCCTACAATCTCTCCTTGTCGCACATTGAAACTCACGTCATTGACCACCGTACGCTTGCCATAAATCTTCACAAGTCCTTCGGTGCGAAGTACCAATTGCTCTTCCTGTTTGTTTGTCGTCTCGTCCATATTGAGTGCAAAGATAGTGCAAACCGAGCAAAGAACAAAATAAATTCATTTATTTTTTCTTTCGAGGTGCCGCCTATCTTCGACCAGAGGTCAAAGATAGTGCAAATTGAGTGAAATACCAAATTTATTTGAGTATTTCCGAAATGCAGCCTATCTTCGACGTTAGTCAAAGTTACGCATAAGTGAGAAGAAAACCAAAAGATTTTTGAGTTTTCTCGAACGGAAGTATCTTCGACCAAAGGTCAAAGATACTTTTCCAAAAGAAAGGAAAGAAAAATGGGGATGCTCAACTTTGGCATCCCCATTTCGGTATTGTTTTATGTGTTGCAAATGTACGAATATATTGGTTAATAACCGTTACCCTCCCCTTAAAGTATGTTAACCAAACTCGTCTTTTTGCAGGTTCTTCCATGAAACATTTTGACAAGGTGCTTCTGGAGAATCGCATAAAATCCACCAAGTCCTCAGTTGGTCTCAAATTCGCGAAATACGAGGCGTTATCGTAATACGTTGTGCGTCAGACAATTATCATCACATACCCCGGTTTCGTCCCTTGAAAAGACCCCAAAATCGACCGAAAAACGCTGTTTTTTGTGCTTTTTTCCACTGATTTAGGACGTACCTTCGGGGGAGGAAGTCGGCACCTTCGGGGCAGGAAGGTGCCGACTAACCCCTCCGAAGGTGCCGCCTTCGTCCCAAAGGGCACGTTAGGGACCCTTTTTTTGCTTTTTGCAACTCTAGAAGGAGCAAAAACCCATACAAGAATTTCGACAAGTTTTCTTGACAAAATGGGGGAAAGAGAATAAAATAGGTATTTCTTCTCACTTATGCGTATCTTTGACCTCTGGTCGAAGATAGGCGGCACCTCGAAAGAAAAAATAAATGAATTTATTTTGTTCTTTGCTCGGTTTGCACTATCTTTGCACCCAATATGATAAAGCTGCTGAATAAATCGCTGACATCGTTTGGCAAATTCATCATGCTGATGGGCAGGACGTTCAAGCGTCCCGAGCGCCTCCGCATGTTTGCCAAGGAGTATATCAAGGAGATGGCACAACTGGGTGTCAACTCGATTGGTATCGTGCTCTTGATCTCCTTCTTCATCGGTGCAGTGATCTGTATCCAGATGAAACTGAACATCCAGAGCCCATGGATGCCCCGATGGGTGAGCGGCTACACCACTCGTGAGATCATGCTGCTGGAGTTCTCGAGCAGTATCATGTGTCTGATACTGGCTGGCAAGGTGGGCTCCAACATCGCCTCGGAGATTGGTACGATGCGTGTCACCCAGCAGATTGACGCCTTGGACATCATGGGTGTCAACTCCGCCAACTACCTGATACTGCCAAAGATTGTCGCCATGGTGACCATCATGCCCATCCTGGTCATCTTCTCGTCGGCAATGGGTATCATGGGTGCCTACGGCACGGCATATATCGGTCATATCATCGTGCCCGACGACCTGACGCTCGGCATCCAGCATGCATTCAAGTCGTGGTTCGTATGGATGAGTATCATCAAGAGTCTGTTCTTTGCCTTTATCATATCTGCCGTCCCCTCTTTCTTCGGCTATACGGTGGAGGGTGGTTCGGTGAATGTGGGCAAGGCATCGACGGATGCCGTGGTATGCTCCAGTGTGCTGATCCTGTTCAGTGATGTCTTCTTAACCCAGTTGCTGTCATGATAGAGGTTAAGAATCTTTGCAAGAGTTTTGATGGCGTGGAGGTGCTGAAGGACATCAGCACCGTCTTCGAGGATGGCAAGACCAACCTGATTATCGGTCAGAGCGGTAGTGGTAAGACGGTATTGATTAAGAATCTCGTAGGCTTGTTTGAGCCAACCAGTGGGCAGATACTCTATGACGGTCGTGACTTCGTGGCACTGCCGAAAGAGGAGAAAGTACTGATGCGCCGTGAGATGGGTATGATTTTCCAAAGTGCGGCACTCTTCGACTCGATGACGGTACTGGAGAATGTGATGTTCCCCCTCGATATGTTTGCCCCGATGACCCTGCGTGACCGCATCAAACGGGCAAAAGAGTGTCTGGACCGTGTGAACCTGGTGAATGCAGAGGATAAGTACCCTGGGGAGATATCCGGTGGTATGCAGAAACGTGTCGCCATAGCCCGTGCCATCGCCCTGAACCCTAAATACCTTTTCTGCGACGAGCCGAACTCAGGTCTTGACCCCAAGACATCACTGGTCATTGACGATCTGCTGCACAGTATCACTCAGGAGTTCAATATGACGACCATCATCAATACCCATGATATGAACTCCGTGACGACCATCGGCGAGAATATCATCTTTATCTATGAAGGACATAAGGAGTGGCAGGGTGTCTCTGCCGATATCATGCGCTCAACCAACAAGCGGTTGACCGACTTTATCTTTGCCTCTGACTTGCTGAAGGAGATGCGTGAGGTTGTCAACGCAACTTCCACACCTCACCCCGCTGCACCATCGGCACAATAATCTCTTCTTTCGTGGAGTCTCTGAAGTTGAGCAGCAGGAATGCCTGCATCATCATCTGTTGCGTGCTGTCTTTCTTGGCATTGGAGACGGTGATAGCGGCAACACCACCATGTGTCTCGTCTAACTCTTTCTTATACTGCTCACAAGCGGCGTACATCTGACTCCGATAGTCGGCAGGCACAGAGTCGATATCGGCTTTCCCATTCAGAAAGGCATCAATATCACCCGCCAGCAGACGGTCGTAGTATTCCTTGGCTGCGATACCTGCCTGCTCTTCAGGTGACTGTCCCTGCCGGGAACAACCACATAGCAGCAATATCGCCATCAGAAGAAAGCCACTCGTCCTCATTTCTGCCGTATAAAGACATTAATCGGAGTACCTGTCAGCGTCCAGTTCTCACGCAACTTGTTCTCCAGGAAACGACGATAGGGTTCCTTGACATATTGGGGGAGGTTGGCATAGAACACAAAGGTGGGTATCTGGGTGTCCGGCACCTGCGACACATACTTGATCTTGATATACTTTCCCTTGATGGAGGGGGGCGGTGTTGCCTCTATCAACGGCAGCATCACCTCGTTGAGCTTGGAGGTGCCTATCTTTATCGTGCGGTTCAGATATACCTGCTTGGCGGTCTCCAGCACCTTGAAGATACGCTGTTTCGTGATGGCGGAGGCGAAGATGATGGGGAAGTCGACAAACGGTGCCATGCGGTTGCGGATGGCTGTCTCGAAAGTCTTGATGGCTATCTGCGACTTATCCTCTACCAGGTCCCATTTGTTGACGACGACCACCAGCGACTTGTTGTTCTTCTGTATCAACTGGAAGATGTTCATGTCCTGTGCCTCGATACCACGGGTTGCGTCAATCATCAGGATGCAGACATCAGCGTTCTCGATGGCACGGATGCTGCGCATCACACTATAGAACTCCAGGTCCTCCGTCACCTTGTTCTTACGACGGATACCTGCCGTATCGACCAGATAGAAGTCAAAACCGAACTTGTCGTATTTGGTGTAGATGGAGTCACGGGTGGTGCCTGCCACATCTGTCACGATATGACGGTCCTCACCGATAAAGGCATTGATGATGCTCGACTTACCAGCGTTAGGACGACCGACAACGGCAAAACGGGGAGTGCCATCCTCAAGGTCATCGACCTCGTCAGCCTTCAGCTTCGTCAGCACGAAGTCCAACAGGTCACCCGTACCGCTGCCTGTCGCTGCACTGACACAATAGGGGTCACCCAGCCCGAGTTTGTAGAACTCATACTGTCCGTAGAGGTCCTTGCCATCGTCTGCCTTGTTAGCTACCAAGATGACAGGGAGCTTGGAACGGCGGAGAATCTGAGCCACGTCCATGTCCAGGTCGGTCAGTCCGTTCTTGATGTCCACCAGGAACAATACCAGGTCGGCTTCCTCAGTAGCGACAACGACCTGCTTACGAATCTCCTCTTCGAAGATATCGTCACTGTTAACCACCCAGCCCCCTGTGTCTACCACAGAGAACTCACGACCGTTCCACTCGCACTTGCCATACTGGCGGTCACGGGTGGTACCTGCCTCGTCGCTCACGATGGCACGACGGGAGTTGGTCAGTCTGTTAAATAAGGTGGACTTGCCCACGTTCGGGCGTCCTACTATCGCTACTAAGTTTCCCATATGTCTTTTTATTCAGGGTTATATCCAAATGAATCCAATTCTCTCTGTGACGAACGCCAGTCTTTGTCGACCTTGACGAAGGTCTCCAGATAGATGGGCTTGTCAAAGAACTTCTCCAGAGCCTTACGTGCCTCGGTGCTCACCTTCTTCAGGGCGACACCCTGATGACCGATGATGATGCCCTTCTGCGAGTCACGCTCCACATAGATGACGGCATTGATATGGATGTTCTTCTCTGTCTCCTTGAAACGCTCCACCCGCACCTCTACGGCATAGGGTATCTCCTTGTCGTAGTAGAGCAGTATCTTCTCACGGATAATCTCCGACACGAAGAAACGGGCTGGCTTGTCGGTCAACTGGTCCTTATCGAAATAGGCAGGACTCTCAGGCAGCAGTTCCTTGATACGCTTCAGGAGCATATCAGTGCCGAACTTGTTCTTTGCGGAGATGGGCAGGATTTCCGCATTGGGTAACAGGGAATGCCACTTCTCCACAATGTCATCCAGTGTCTTCTGAATACTCTGACTACTCTGAGTACTCTGACTACTCTGAAGCTCATCAATCTTATTGATGAGCAGAATGACAGGAATCGTCATCTTCTGCACCTTCTCCAGAAAGTCCATGTTCTTCTCTGGGTTCTCCACGACATCCGTCACATAGAGCAACACATCCGCATCCTGCAATGCTGACTCAGAGAAAGCGAGCATCGACTCCTGTAACTTATAGTTGGGCTTCAGCACACCTGGTGTGTCGCTGAACACGATCTGCGTATCATCGGTATTCACGATACCCATGATGCGGTGCCGGGTGGTCTGCGCCTTGAACGTCGCAATCGAAATACGCTCACCAACCAACTGGTTCATGAGCGTACTTTTACCTACATTAGGATTTCCAACGATATTTACAAATCCTGCTTTATGAGTCATTTCTCACTTCTCATTATTCATTTCTTCGACTTGCGAAGCGACTTCGTCGATTACTCATTTGGCACTTGCGCCATCGTACGCCCATCGGTAGAAACTTGCGCCATGAACGAATCCGGCTCCGAAAGCAGTGAAAATCATATTATCACCTTTCTTCAACAGGTGCTCGTTCTCCCAAAGTGCCAACGGGATGGTGGCAGCAGAGGTGTTTCCGAAATGCTCGATATTCACCATCACCTGCTCCATCGGCAAGTCCAAGCGTTTTGCCACTGCCTCAATAATACGCATGTTCGCCTGATGAGGAACGACCCATTGGATATTATCCTTGTTCAGACCGTTGCGCTCAGCTATCAAGGCACAGTCGTCACTCATATTGGTCACCGCATAGCGGAATACGGTACGGCCTTCTTGATAGAGGTAATGCAGACGATGGTCTACCGTGAAATGGCTGGGAGGACATACAGAACCACCCGCCTTCAGGTGAAGGAACGGGAGTCCCTTGCCGTCGGCACGGAAATAGGAATCCATCACACCGAGGTTCTCTTCCTCCGTACCCTCCACCAGCACTGCGGCTGCGCCGTCACCGAACAACGGACAGGTAGCACGGTCTTTGTAATCAATGACTGACGACATCTTGTCAGCACCAATCACGATAATCTTCTTATAGCGACCGCACTGAATCATCGAAGCGGCAACATCGAGCGTGTAGAGGAATCCACAGCATGCAGCCCAGAAGTCGAATGCGAAGGCATTCTTCAATCCCAGCTTGCCAAGCACGATGCTTGCTGTGGAGGGGAACTTATAATCAGCCGTCGAGGTGGTGACAATCACTGCATCAATAGTATCGGGATCGACACCCGTCTTCTGCATCAGCTGCTTTGCCGCCTTACGCGCCATATAGCTGGTGCCGAGACCTTCCTCGGTGAGGATGTGTCGCTCCTTGATACCTACACGAGTCATAATCCACTCGTCATTGGTGTCTACCATGCGCGACAGCTCCTCATTATTCAGGATATAGTCGGGCACGTAGCCGCCAACACCGGTGATTACCGCACTGATTTTTCCCATTACTCAGCTGCTTCGTCCATTACAATGGCAATCTTGCCACGATAGTAGCCACAGGTCGGGCATACAGTATGATATACATGATATGCGCCACAGTTAGGACATACTGCCAATGTGGGTGCTACTGCCTTGTCATGAGTACGACGCTTGAGTGTACGGGTCTTTGACTGTCTTCTTTTAGGATGTGCCATAATTCTATTACTTTTAATTTTTAAACTTTTAAATTCTTCAACTTCTCCCAGCGTGGGTCTATCTCCTTTGCCTCCTCTTTGCCTCTCAGGTCGGCACCGCTTAACTCTTGGAGTTTCTGCGTCATCACACTATTGCATTTTCCAGGTGCATGAACGTGCTTGATGGGTATGGCAAGTGCTATAAACTCATAGATGAGCCATGACGTGTCGAGTATTCCTTCGTTCTCGTCAACAATCACGACATCATCATCATCTGTGTTGGTCTCTGCCCCTAATTTAACCATCAGACGGTTGTCCGTCACGATAGGCTGCTCCATGTCATCAAGACAGAGGTCGCAAGGAACAATCACCATCCCCTCAGTATGAAACTGGAGTTCATAAAAGCCGGAAACCTTGCGTATAGACACCGACACATGCAACGCTCCATCATTCACTTCTGAGGCATTCAGAGCCTTGAAGAAATCACCATCCAAGTCAAACTCCAGACGTTGCTCGTCAGTCGTCATCCCCTTCAGGTCTATCTTGAGAGTCTCCAAACTACACATAATCGCACTTTTGGTCTGCAAAGTTACGAAATATTTACGAATAATGGATTGTCTATTACGATTTTTTTGCTTTTCCTTTGAAAATCAACCACTAACAGATACGCATATTGCACACACAACCTTGTAAGTGTGCAATCTTACCGTGGCATTTCAATACGGAAAGTGGTTCCCTTGCCAATCTCGGATGACTTGACGAAAATACGTCCTTTATGATATTCCTCCACGATTCGCTTTGCTAAGGACAAGCCAAGTCCCCACCCGCGTTTCTTCGTCGTAAAACCTGGCATGAAGACATTTTTAATGTCTTTCTTCTTGATGCCTTTACCCGTATCCTGAACTTCTACGATGACATTTTCTCCTTCTTCCCATAATGACAGGGTAATAATGCCCTCACCTTCCATGGCATCAACGGCATTCTTACAGAGGTTCTCGATGACCCACTCAAACAGGGAGGCGTTCATCTTCACAATGACATCTTTCTCTGGCATATTGCTTAACAGCTGCACCTTCTGTGAAGTACGCCGGTTCATGTATTCTATCACATGCTCCAACACTTCATTCATCGAGTCATTGACAGGCTCTGGCACCGACCCGATTTTCGAGAAACGCTCGGCAATACGCTCCAGACGCTTGACATCTTTATCCATCTCTGGCAGCAATTCATCGTCAGGATAACTCTCTTTGAGCATCTCCGTCCATGCCATCAGACTGGAAATGGGAGTTCCTAACTGATGTGCCGTCTCTTTAGATAATCCGACCCATACCTTGTTCTGCTCCGCACGCTTGGATGATAACAAGGCAAAGATGGCTACTACCACAAATATTAAAACGATGCCTAATTGGACATACGGCCAGGCGGCAAGCCGTTTCAGCATGACGGAATCACCATAACACACCAGTTGATAGTCTGTCGAGTCACCTATTTGTATTTTTATATAATGATCTGCGTCTTTCATCCGTTGCCCCATCCGCTCAACAAAGCGTATGGTATCGGCAGCATCCTTGGCTTGAATATCAATATTACGAAAGTCAGCGACATGACCTTTATTATCAAGAACGATAACAGGAATAGTACTGTTACCTTCCATCACACTAAGCACCAAGGAAAGATCGGTGTTCTCGTCTGCAGCATTAAGGGTATGCAATGCTTGCGCCCATACTTCCATCTTCTTCCGCTCCTCATCGGAAAGGTCATGAACAAGGAAATGAGAAACCAACAACGAGGCGACAGCAATAATTACTGCCGCTATAACTAACAATATCTTGACTTGCCGGATTCTATCTGTCCATTGCATACAGATATAAAACGAAAAAGCCCCGAAGATATTGTATATCCTCGGGGCTTCATCAATGAAAAGTGGCGGCCTCCTACTCTCCCGCATTGCATTGCAGTACCATCGGCGCAGGCGGGCTTAACTTCTCTGTTCGGAATGGGAAGA
>Ga0247611_10000477_pt1 | contig 81707 bp, 84 predicted proteins | sample 177DNAGHGhighgp2_FD_192422 | JGI IMG/M metagenome (GOLD analysis project Ga0247611, IMG submission 192422) | Sheep rumen microbial communities from Palmerston North, Manawatu-Wanganui, New Zealand - 1770 DNA GHGhigh gp2 | ecosystem: Host-associated > Mammals > Digestive system > Stomach > Rumen... | reverse complement strand
CAATATATATCCAAATAATGAACATATGTATGATGATGAAGTATATCAAAATATATTTAAGAATATTGAAAATCTAAGAATACATTCTGTTCCTTTTAGGTATTATTCAAATGAAGGACATTTTTCATATCATCCTCAAGCAATTCATACAGTAAATAAAGAATTATGTGAAGGAATAGTTTTCATAAGTTATAGAATAATTAAATCAAATGATTTAGAAAAAAATTTACAAGATGATTTTAATAGATATATAGAATTAGGAAGATGTTATGAAATTGATTCTATATATGATAGTTTAGAAAATTTAAGAATAGGAAATAATTTTAATCTATTAGCATATGATTTAGAAAAACAAATATTTATAAGAGGTAAATATATATTACAAAAAAACAATACATTAGAATATTGTCAAATTTTGGTAAATGAAAATGATTTGAATATATATGTTTGTGCTTATAAAAATTTAAATATGTCTAATATACCTAATAAAGATTATTATAAAGTATTGAATTATAGTGATTGTAATAATGATTTAAATGATATAAAGTTATTATACTCAGAATACTATCATTTTTATGAAATATGGAAAAATATTGATATTCCTAATTTTATTGGTATATGTCATTATAGAAGATTTTTAAATGTATCAGATGAAGATTTAGAAAATTTAGAAAACAGTAATATTGATATGATACTTCCTAAAAAATATACATTTGGAATTTCTAATTATAAACAATATACTCAGAATTTTAATAAAGAATTCTTAATGGTTGTAGGTGCAATAATCAAAAAATATTATCCTGATTATTTACAAATTTATTGTGATTTCTTTAATGATAATAAATTATATTCAAATTCAATATTCATTACAAGAAAAGATATATTTTTAGATTATTGTAAGTTTGTTTTTGATATATTTGACAAATTTGGACAATATTTCAAGTTTAATTCTGTAGAAGATGTATATGATTATATAAATAATAATTCTTCAGAATTTAAATTTGAAGGAACTAAACTTAGTGATATGCCTAAAGACAAATATGAGGAAATGAGAAATAACTTTGCAAGAATTTATGGATTTTTGGGAGAAAGACTATTGAACGTATATATTACAAAAAACAACTTAAAAACTAAAGAAGTTGATATGAGCATATATGATAAAGAATAATATTATTTTTAATAAAAGTATATATAAATTTACGTAATGAAAAAATTCAGCAATTATAATAAAATAATAAAGGAAAATTGCACAACAGCTGATGTAAATCCTGGAAATAGCTATCCAAGTACAGGTGTTACAAATCATTTGACACCAGTAGGAAATATTGTTACTCAAATTCGTAACATATTTTCACCTGTCACAGGAATAGTTGCTTCTGTTGCGGAAGATGGATATTCAGTAAAATTGAATTCATCAAAATTTGTATCAAAAGAAGAAGTTAATAGAATACTTTATGACTACACAGTAATGAGAAATACTTGTTTAGCTCAACAAATAACAAGTCAAGGATTAGATAAAATAAAATTAGTAAGTGTTGGTCAATACTTTGTAGTTTATTTCAGCCCTTCAGACATTAAAGGTGCTAAACCTGGTAAAGAACCAGAACCAGCTAATCTTCCATGTACAGAAATGTTACAATACAATATTGATGAAACAGAAATGTTGACATTAGAAAATTTAGATAATTTAGAAATAGTATTAGAATCTGACGATGATGAGGAAATGGAAGATTTGACTAGAAAGAAAATAATTGAATTGATTAATTCTAAAGATAAAGTTAAAGCAGCTAAGCAATTTGAATTGTTAGTTACTCAACAATTAGAATTACCACGCGAATATTATTTTGCAGGTGTAAAATCTAAAGATGGTGATGAATCAATTGCATTAAGATGGAAATATACAAAGAAACGTCCAGGAAATAAGACATCAGAATATACTCGTTCATTGATAAATATTTATAATGATGGCGAAGATGGTATTTGGGTACAAGATTTTGATAAAGACTCTATCGTAAAATTACCTGATGAAGTAGATAAGTTAATTCATACTATATTGGATTTCTTAGGTGCTTCTGAAACAAACAATCCTTCTGTATGGTCAATGAAAGAAACTGAAAAGAAAGAAGAGAAGAAAGAAGATAAGAAGGATGAAGATGAAGATAAAGACAAAGACAATAAAGATGAGAAGGATGAAGACACAAAGAAAGATAAAGACAATAATGAAGAAGATGATTTATTAGGAACTTCTGATGATAAGAAAGATGATAAATCAGATGATGAAAATGATGATGACTTATTATAAACTATGAATAAATTCAAACAACAAATCATATTGATATTGATTATAATAGTTTTATGTATTAATACAATATTTACTGTTAAGGGTTGTCAACAATATAAAGAACAAAACAATCAAAATTTGATAGCATTGACAGATACTATTAAGTATTATACAACAAAAACTGGTGATACTTATGTTTCTAAAGAAATGTTGATAGGTGATTTGAATACTTTGAAATTAGTTAATGATAGTTTATTTAAAGTTATTAAGGAAATGAAATTGAAAAAACCAGAATCAGTAGTTTATATAGAAAATCAAATAGATAATGGCAAAAAAGATACCGTATGGCAAATTTCAGATCCAATTTATATTGTAAAGCATGATACTTTATATGAAAATGTAGATTTGACTAAAGAATTCAATTTCAATAATGAATTTAGAGAATTAGAAGGAAATGTATCATTAAAAGATTCAACATTAAGCTTAAGTATAGATAAAGATAAAGTTTTCTTTGATTATACATTAGCTATAGAAAATAATAAAGTTTATGTAAAGTCTAATAATCCTTATATTAAATATAATAATATACAAGGAATAGAATTACCTAAACCTAAAAAATCAATATGGGGAATTACAGTTGGTCCTTCAGTAGGTTATGGATATGATTTTAATGGAAAGAAATTTGGACCAACTATAGGAATCAATGCTACAGTAGGGTTGAAAATAAAATAAAAATATAATAAAATAACGCGTTATGACATTACAAACAAAATTTAATGTAGGTGACAGAGTTTGGAAAGCTAGACAATATTCTAATTGTTTTTATGAATATGTTGTAGTAGGTATACCTGAATGGTTTGATGGATCTGGATTCAATTATGATTTACGTCATGAAGATGATAATGAAACATTTGAAGAAAGATGCAATGAAAATGATTTATATGCATATAAAGAAGATATTTTAGATAATTGTTTTGTGGCTTATGTAGAACAACCTGAACCTACTCCAGAAGATGAATAATAAATTATTATAAATGTTAAAGAGGAACTTTAAAGTTCCTCTTTTTTATTGCATTTTATCTTTTTAGCTAAAAAATTATCTGAATGAAAATATTGACAATTTTTACATTCATCACTTCCAATTTTTATATCTTTATTATAAGGACAATCAGTAATACAAACTTCAGAAACATCACTAATTATTGTAGAATAATCTAATTCTTTCATATACTTAAAATTATATTTATATATAAAAATAAGTTTATTTTAATGAAATTTTGATTGCCTATTTCTATATTATAATTAATTATATAATTTTTAAAAAATATATTTTTGTTTATTAATGATTGATTGGTTGACTAAAGAGCTTATCAATGAATGGTATTGGAATAACATTGATGAGGATCGTAGTTGTATTAAATCAGAGAGAATTAACGGACGACTTTATGACAAATATGGTGTTGATTGTGCAACAACTGCCGTAGGATTTGAATATAGAGTTTTTGATCCAAGTATTAATAAGTATAAATATGCCATATTGATTGGTTTTGCACGACAAAATCCTGGTGATACAATTTTAGATGAAGAAACAGGATATGAGATAGCTTCAGAAAATGCTTTGATTAATCCTACTATTATGTTAGTTGAAGATAATGAAGCTACAGAAGATTTTATTTATTGTATAATTGAAGCTTATGTTTTGTCTTTACCTATTAAGTTTATTAAGACAAAATCAGAGTTAATTGAAGAAAACAAAGATTTGAATATCTATAACAGAGGTAAGAATGCTAATGATTATTATTCAAATTATTACTGTGATTTTAAGAAGAAATTTATGAATAAATCACACAGTCATTATAAATATATTTGTAATAATCACTAATGGAGAATGAGTTGAATATTCAAAAATTTGGATATACTGAAATGTATGAATGGGATCAAAAGGTATTTTCAATTCAAGTAAAAAATTTGATTGGAAAATTTGTCACTTTTGATAAAGAAAATCATTCAAAAATTACATTAGCTCATGATGATGATTATATATTAGGTGTTTCAACAGTATGCGCGTTGGAAACATCAGATGATCCAGATGAATGGAAATATGCTTATCTTTGTAATGAATATGGAGATTTATATCTTAAAAAAGAAAAGCTTGCTGTAGGAAGTAAAGTATATGATCAAAAAATGGAGATGAACTATATTAAGACTTATCCATGGGAACATTACATAAAGATTGAAAGTCAATATTATGATAAAGAAAAGAATTATGTAAAACGTTCAAATAGACAAGAATGGATGAGAGTAAATTTAGTTGGAAAAGTAATTGTTGAAGATAATGGTAAATGTGTTCCAGGAGAATTTTGTACAGTATATTCCGGAAAGATAAAAGAGAAATGGGGTACAGCGATACCTTATGATAGTAAAAAACATAAAAATGAGAAATTCTATGTATTAGAAAGAATTTCAGATAATACTATACTTATAGTAAACAAATAAATTTTAATATCAAATTATGGAAAAAGTTAGTATAATTACAACATTTTATAATGCAAAGGAATTTATTGTTGATGCTATAAATAGTATTAATCAACAAGAATTCAATGGATTTAAAGTAGAATATGTATTAGTTAATGATAAGTCTACCGATGAGTCATTAGATATCGTTAGAAATTTCATACAACAATATGGTAATCCAAACATAGAATTTAGATTTTATGAACCTGAAGAAAATCTTGGTTGTGGTGGTGCAAGAAAATTTGGAATAGATCATGCAACTGGAGATTATTTTATGTTTCTTGATGCAGATGATTATTATATGCATAAAGATTTTGTACATAGAGCTTATCATGATATTATTAATGAGAAAGCAGATATTGTTGAATATGGAATATTGTTCAATCAACAAGATGGTCAACAAGTAAATAATACTGCTCCTCAAAAGGTGACTATAGAAAACAATCCGTCTTTGGCAGAATTAGCATTATTTAAAGATAATCTTATTAAATTCAATGTTTGGTCAAAAATATATAAGAGATGGGTAGTTGAATCTTATCCTTATAGTACTGTTAGAACTTATGAGGATGTAAGAACTATTCCTGTATGGATTAGCAATGCCAAAAAGATTGTAATAATGCCTGTAACTGAAATCAATTATAGAGCAGCTTCTGGATCTATAATCAGGACAAATATGATTGATACTCGTTTAGGTACAATTAGTGGAATTGCGGAATTATTCCCAAGATTTGCTAATGACTTACAAGTTCTTAAAGCAATGTATGGAAGAGCCATGATTGATTTAGAAGCTTTATTACATAATCATTCATCAAATAATGAGGGATTTAATGAGATGTCAAAACTTAATACTTATATGCTTTCATTCATATATCCAAATACTTATAAAGAAATGACATATCATATTGATAATGAAGAACCTCAAATAATTAATCAAGATGAAAATTTACTTACACCAGAAGAAAGCTTTAATGATATAGATATAGAATAATTATGGAAAAAATTAATATGACTTTAAACGATATTGTATCTAAATATAATCTTATAAAACAATTAAAATTTGAATATAATGGAAAAGAATTTTCAAAACAATTGAAATTAAAGATTATTAAGATGCGTATTGAATATGGAAAATATAAAAAAGCATTAGATTCTGATATTAAAGAATTTACTAATGAATTAGTATCAGAAAGATATAAAAATTTAATGAATATTCCAAATAAAAATACTGAAGAATTAGAAGAATTTAATCAATTAGAACAATCTTATAATAAAGATATTTCTGAATATATAGAATCTAGATCAAATGATATAATTGAAAATGTTAATGATTGGAAATTTTCTGAATTAGAATATGAAGAAATTATTGATTTAAATTCTGCTAATGATGTAGAAATAAATGGAATGAAAATATCTGCTCCAGATTATCTTGAACTAATTTATGATATGTTAATAGAAAAAGAGGAATCTTAATGATTCCTCTTTTAATTATCACCATCATATAGCCATCCTAAAATAGTTATAGATATTGTTCTAATAGTTAATGTACCTGTATCATTTATATTTGGACCATATACATATATTTGAACTTCTGTAGTATTATTATTTAAAAATCCAGAGTGCAATTCATATTTATTTCCATTATCTACTGCAGTAGGTCCATTAATAGATGAATCACTACTGCCCCAGTGAGTATGTATTTCACAAATAGTATTTGATACATGTATATGTCTTTTCCATGTTAAATTAGGATTTACTTTACATCTAAATCTAATTGATTTATTTGCCTCTGCTACTCCTGAAGATAATCCATTATGATTTGTTCCAGTTAAAGCATTAGTAAACCAACATCCATATATTAATACACCAGAAGAAGTTATAAAAGATTTATCATTATATATAGAATTATAGTCACTATTATTAAATGACCATGCATTATTAGTTCGGTATTTACATAAATTAACAACTCCTAAAACAACAATATTATATATATTTCCTTCCATACATGATACAAATCCTCCAAAATCACCATATACAGCCGGCATTGAGGTATTATTTCCAAAATGGGTTGAGTCCATAGTACCTGGTGTATCATTGCCTACTACTCCCCAAGATTTATTAGTAGAAGGAGATTTATATTGCCAAGTATAATTAGTAGAATCTATATATGATCCATAAAATAATATTCTATTTCTATATGCACTTCTAAATACATAATTAACATTATTTGTTAATTCAGTAGTATTATTTTTTACAGTATGATAAAATAAAATCATATTAAGACCTCCTAATTGAGAATTATATCTATGTTCAGAGATAGGAGTTATAACTGATGAAGATATCATTCCAGCTTTAGTTTGTTGACTCATATCTTGCCCAGATGCATCATAATGTCTATAATTCCATAATCCCATATTCCATAATCCACAATAATTACTATGAATATTCGCTTGTGCACTAAATATTTTATGTATTCCTAAATTACTATTTTTATAATTAGAATGCCATAATGTTGTTGCATTATTAGATATATACATATTTAATATTCCATTACTACCACCATTTGAAATATCGTAATGTGGTTGTAAACCGGCTGCATGAATTTTTTGTATAAAAGTATATTCATCATTTAATATGATTTTGCCATTTGAAAATAATGTTGATAAATTACTAGAACTACCATCAACTTTTAGTCTATATGTACTTTCTGTATCTGGTGCAACTCCTATTCCAACATTTCCATTTAAATATGTTCTACCACTTACATATAATTTATAATTTATATTTGGAGCAATACCTATTCCTGTATTAGAAGCTAAATAATTCCATCCATAATCTGTATATAAAGCATAATGAGATGAATCACCACCTGTAGATGTAGAAGAAGATCCTTTAATATGTAATCTATAATCTGTACTTGGATTAACACCAATTCCTGTATTAGATGCTAAATAATTCCAACCATTGGTTGAATATAATGAATATTCATTGGCACTACCCCCAGTTTCATTTGTAGCATCTCCAAAAACCCATAATTTTATTCCTGTATTAGGAAATTGACCAATTCCTGTATTTCCTGCTAAAAAATTCCATCCATGAGTTATATATGTTGAATAGTCATTAGAAGAACCACCAAATTCATCTGCATTATCTCCTTGAATATATAATTTATATTTTGTATTAGGAACATGTTTTATTCCTGTATTACCAGCTAAATAATTCCATCCATTAGTTGCATAGATTGAATATTGAGATGAATTACCTCCAGTACTTGAAGTATTTTTTCCTGCAATACGACATGCATAATTTAATGATGTATCTTTTGAATTAATATTTAATTTAGATACATAAGATATTCCATTAACATATAATTTAGCTTGTAAATCTCCATTATTAAATCTAGCATCAGCATTAGTATTTGAAACACCAATATAAGCATTTCCTCCACCAGAGCATAAATATGTAGTATTAGAAATAACTCCAGTTCCAGCTACTGCTAATTGATTACCAGTATCTTCACAATTAATATTGACATAATTAGTTTTTAAAACACCTAATTCAGTAGTTCCTCCGTGTGTATATGAATTTATTGTCAAATTTCCTTGTACATTACCTGTTCCATCAAATGCTTGTCCCCAAATAGTACGTATAGGTAATTTACTATTTGTAATCATTTGACTATTTGTTACAGTAGTATCTACAAAATATGCTCCTGATGGATTTATTTTAATCTCCCACATATATGTAGTGGTTTTATCATTATCAACATAATTTAAATTAGGATAATCAGTAGTATTGAATCCACTACTAGTCTGTGTTGAAAAAGATATATTATAAATACTAACAGGAGTTCCTAATCCTGGATTTAATCCATTAATAGATATGAATGGTAAATATGAATGTCCACTTAAGTTTCCGCTTCCAGCAGTTCTATAATATCCAAAACTTACGCTATCATTACTAATATTAGAATTAGATAATTTCAATACATTACAATTACTCCAAAATTTTTTAGATTTTGTACTACTATTTATATTTGCACTAATATGATATATTGATGCATTAATACATAAATCAAAATTCAATTTATTATATTGTCCATCCGATAGGTTTAATGAAGATGTATTTGCAGGTGATCCTGCTCCAGTATTAGCAGTCCATATTGTATGAGGATTAGACGGAATTTTAATATAAATTTTTGTTACAGCAGTATTACTAACAACATTTGAAACATTTACAAAATTAGATTGAGGTATACATGATATATAGTTTTCATTATGAAATACACCATAGTCTTTTCCATTATATGCTAAAATATGATTTTTAGGATTGACTATAAATGCATAACTATATTTCTCAGTATACTTTATAGAATTATTATTTATCCAAGTAGCATTATAACTATAAAACAATTTATCAGCCATATATAAAATTTAATATTTGTTGTTAATTAAAAATAATTATCATATTCTAATTACTATATTAATAATATAAAAATATTTAGTTTTAAAATGAAAATTTATAATGCATTTGGCATAAAGCCAACTAATACTTTTACATCAGCAGGTTCTGATTATTACATTCCAAACATTAAAACGGAAAAACAAAAGGAGTTAGCTATAGAAGCTTTTCAAAAGTCTTATAAAGTTACTAAGAAAGATATCAACCAAATGATTGAGTTTATTGATAGTTATATTAGTTCTAATAATGGACAAATAAATATTGTTCATTTGTATTTGGCTTATCATAATGCTAAGCTTGAAATGATGAAAGAGGCTTCATTAATTAAAGGATTAAGATATTTCATTGATAATTTTTTGATTTATGATGGAGATAAAGATGTATGGGGTATTGAGCCACAATTGAATGATACATTATTTATCAATTCAGGAATTAAGATAGCACTTGATACTGTACTTAGTGATCAAAATGGTCCTAATGTTCATCAGCAAATAAATAATTTAAGATTACTTGGAATTGGTGTTGCAGGACTTTATGTAAATAAGTCAGGAATGGGTAATAAAGGATATGATGTACGAGCTTGTTTGGTTGATGAAGATTATGCAGGATATGTACATCTTTCAATGGCATTCACAAAAGATACAGAGAAAAATAAGAATATTTATTGTGGAGACAAACTTACACAAATGATGCTTATTCCTGTATTTCATACTGAATATGAAGAAGTTACCGAAAAGGAATATAATAAAATAATGGAAGAATCAAATCGAGGAGATGCAGGATTTGGAAGTTCAGATGTAAAACATTAATGATTATGAAAGAAATAAGTTTAAATTTTGAAGAATTAATATCAGTATTACCATACGATAAAGTAGTAATGATTAAAAAAAGTAAATATGAAGAAGTGTCCGCATAATTTGAAAGAAAAAATTTCACAGTTATATGATGAAGCAAAAGTAAATAAGAATTTTGCAGAAGAAGGTTATTTGTCAAATGAAGATGCAGAATATCGTAATTGGATGTGGTTTTATGAAGGAATGATGTCTGCGTATGAAAAACTATTAAAATTAAATGAAGAAGAGGAACTTTAAAGTTCCTCTTTATCATGATTAATGAATTGATAATCTATATTAGAATATTTAAATGTCAAATTAAAAGTTTGTGATTGAGCAATAGGTTGAGTATAATTCATATCAAGCATATCCATAGAATTAATTATAGGATCATATATTATTATCTTTGAATATACTTCACCAATATTGTTCATTAGTTCTATATTGAAATGTTCAGGAAGATCTTTGTATTTTCTATCTCTTGAATATTGGTACCAAAAATTTTCAAATAATATGAAATAATTCAAAAATCCTAATGTATGTCTAAATGTAACATTAAGAGTCTTATCTAATATAGCTAAAGGTGATTTTTCTGCTCTATAATTATAATCTGAACTAGTATGTAAGAAATTATTTTGTCTTACTCTATTTTCGTCAATTATAGGATAACCTCTTGCTGGTTGCTGTTGAGGAATAGATGCTTCTTGAAAACCTAATATTTGTATTCCCTGAATTGTCTCATTAATGAAATCAATAGGTTTATATAAGAAACTTTTTTTCTCTTTTATTATATTTGTATATTTTTCTTCTATTTCTGGAACAATAAAATTGTCCGGTAATATTAATCTAAAAAAATCCTGTCTTCCTTTTAATGCAAACATTATATTAATTTAATTATTTTTGATTTTGAACCCATCTACCTCCTGCCTTTCTAGTTTTACTATCTATTTTCTCTTTTCTTGATTCTAATTTAGCAATATCATTCCATGTATAACCCTTAGTATTTTTAGCATTTTTATCATAAATATCAAAATCAGGTGATCCTGTACCGTTTCCTGCTACACCTCCACCAGTAGTAGTATTACCTCCACTTTCTGAAGGTCCACCACCCATTGTCATGTTAGACATATCTTGTGTAATAGTTATGCTTAATGGATTTTCCATCAAATCTTTAACCTTTTGAATTGATTCATTAATCAAATTATGTCTCTTAGTTTGTATTTCATCTGCTTTATCAATTGCTTCTTTAGATTCCTCAAGACGTTTTACAAGATGATCTAATACTACTGAAAGTCTGTTAGCCATTACATCAGTCAATTTATCAACATTTCCTAATTTAGCCGCTAACATATTCAATTGTCTTACTAATTCTGTAAAAGCATTTGTACTCTTTATGTTTATTGAGTTTATTGTCTTAACATATTTCTCTAATAATGATGTATTATCTTTAAATACCTTTGATGTCTTTTGATTAGATACTGCTTGATATATATTATCTATAGATGACTTAAGCTTATTGGCATTATCTGACATTTGTTCATTGAACTTAGATATATTAGTAATGAAATAATCTAAGTCATCTGTCATTTTTGCTAAGTCTGTTTTACCAAATAAGTTAGTATCTAAATCTATTGAATTGAATGTATCAAGTACTACTTGTACATTATCCTTCAATTTATATACAGCTATATCTAATGAACTATTTGATACATCTAATTGTGAAAATATTCCACTTATTGTTGAATTGAAGTTGTCTACATTTGAATAAAATGTCAAATAAGCATTAGACATATTTTCAAATATTTCAGTTACTAACATTGTTGTTTCTAATAACTGAACATTCAATGACATTATAGTAGATTTTGCTGATCCATCAATACTTTCATTTATTTCTAATATTGTTTGTATGATATCATTATAGAATACTCCAATATTAGATATAGTTGATGTCAATGACTTACTGTCTAAATCATTCATTTTTGATACATCAATAGATGTCAATAACTCAATATTACTAAACAAATCAGTAAATAAAGAACCCATTATTTTGAATTGCATACTCAATGCTTGTAATTTCATTCCGCCATTTATGCTATTTTCAGTATTAGAATTTATTTCCATCATAGCAGAAATAATATTACTATAGAATGCTCCAATATTAGATATTGTCGAAGTCAATAAACTACTACTTAATGTCTTGAATTGTGAAACATTTATAGATGTTATGACATTTACATTCTTTAACAAATCATTCAATATATCATTTAAAAGTGATATATAAGTTATATATGTTTTTGTTTTAAATATCTTTTCCTTTTTGACATCAGGAATCTTATTCAATAATTCATCTATAGAAATATAAATATTCAATATTGAAGTTACAATAGCAACTAAATCAGTTTTATTTTGATCTTTACCTAATATTAAGTTTATCTTATTATTGTCTCCTATTACTGTTTCATCTAAGCTATCAATTTGTCCAATTATTGATGATACGATTGAAAATATAGATTTTATATTGTTCTTTATCTTTGTTGCATCTAAATCTTGTTTTGTAATATTAAAGAAACTGTCTGATAATTCATTTTCTATTAAAATATTGTCTTTTACTCCATTAAACAATGACATTAATTGAGATATGTCTGTTATCAATACTGCAATATCTCTAAAGAATCCTATTTGAATAGAATCATTAATAGCTTTATCTGTATGTGATTTTTGTTTGTAGTCAAATAAAGTATCAATTGACTCTTTGCTATCCATTAATTCAGAAACTCTACTTGCAATCTCATCTACTGTATCAAATATTGTTATTGCTGTACTTTTTATATTTGTTGCATTATTTTTTATTTGTTCTTGATTGTTTAAAATTTTACTAATTGTTATTGTAGAATTATCTGTTTCTCCAGATGTATTATCATAGAATATTCCTAATAATGATGTTATTATTTGAGTAATTCTGTTTGATGCATTATTTATATCATTGTCTTTCAATAAAATATATCCTTTAGCTTTTCCACTTTCATCAAATCCTGTAGGAATTTTCAATGATGATACATTTATTATACATTCAGCTAATGAAGATATCATTGAAACAATGTTTTGTGAGATATCAACAGTATCATTAATCCATTTTTTCCACGTATTAGCATTATCTATTTTTATTATGCCTATTCCAGGAACATCTAATCCTTCATTCCATAATAGTTTTATTGTTCCAAGCAATCCTCCAATAGTTCCTTCAAATATTTTCTTAGTATTTTCAATTGCAGTATCAATTTTTCCTTCTATACTAATGAATCTATCTGGTTTGCCATGTTCATCCCAGTGTACAGGTATTTGTGCACTACCTATTTTTATTACAGTATCTACTAAATCAGTAACAATTTTTGTTGTTCCTTGAATACTTTCTACTGCATTTTGGAATTTTGTATTCTCTTTTCCAAAATAATCAGGATGTGCTTGCACTATACTTATTAATGTTTGTGCTATAGATGTTGTTATTTTTTCGACAATTTGTTGCATTGATGGAATTATCTTAATGAAATCAATAGGTTTATAATGTGTAGGTTTACCATCTTTCCATTGATCCGCAACTAATCCTTGTCCAAGTTTTACTACTGCATCAGCCATATCAGTAACTAATCCGGAAATTCCACTAAATGATTCAACTACAACTTGCATTTTTTCTGAAGGTTTACCATTTTCATCAAAGAAATAATCTTTATATTGATCATTTTTTACTAAATCAAGTAATGTTTGTGCTATTGAAGTAGTTATGACACCAACAGTTACTCCTGCAGCTGCATAATCAGCAGGTTCTATTTTTTTGAATTCTATTGGTTTTCCTTGATCATTCCATTTAGATGGTATTTGTCCTGAAGCTAATTTCAATACTCCTTCTGCCATATTTGAAATAAGTTCAGATATTGGCATTACTGAATCCATAACATGTTTGAATGTATCATCTTTAAATACTGGATCATCTGCAAATGTTATTAACTTATCTACTACACATTTTACTATACTTCCAATAGATTCACCTGCTTTAGTAAAATCTTCTTTGGTAAGTTCTTTGTAATGTATTGGTTTTCCCTTTTCATCCCATTTATCAGGAATTTGCATTTTTGCCATTTGAGATATTCCTTTTGCTGTATTAGATATGATTTCACTAACTTTAGCAGAAGCTTCTAATACTGTCATCATTGGAGATGGTTTGTCACTAGAAAATAGTCCTCCACTTATTTCTTTAAATAATTCTTCATTTCCTTTATATACATCATTTATTAATGCATTGAATATTGATGTCAATATTGTTGAAACACCAATTCCCATGTCTCTAAAATCTTGATCTTTCAAGGTTCTATAATTTGTCACTTTTCCTGTTTTAGTGTCCCAAGCTGTAGGAATTTGTAATTTAGCAATTTTACCTACACCTTCACCAATATTTGCTAATATCTCACTTATTTGAAATGATGCTCCTAAAACCTTTTCAATAGGACTTGGGTCTTCATCCATTCTAAGAAATCCTCCAGAAGTTCTATCAAATATATTGTATTTTCCTGAAGTATTTCCAATATTTCCACTTTCATCAACCCAACCATTTTTATATATATCTCCTAATACTGTTGCCATATGAGTGAGGATAAAACCTACACCTTCACCAGCCATAGTAAAGTCTTTTTCTTTAAGTTGTCTGAATGCGATTGGTTTTCCATGCTCATCCCATTTGGTTGGAATTTGCATTTTAGCTATCATACCAACAGACTCACCAACACCACTTAATACTTTAGAAACATCCATACCAAAATTCATTACTGAAGTAAGAGGTGAGTCTATACCAAAAAATTCTCCAATTTGAGCATCAACTCCATACATTTCTTTAAGACCTTGTTTTCCATCACCACCATCCCAGACTTTATTTAAAGCATCGGCTATAGTCATCAATATCTTTCCTACATTTTCTCCTGCTAAATCAAAGTCTGATTCTCTTAATTGTCTGTATTTTACTACTCTACCTTTTTCGTCATATTTCCAAGGTATTTCTAATGATGCTATATGTGCTACTGCATCTCCAACTTCACCAATTATTTGTGCTATATCATGAGACAATTCTTTCAATGCAATAAGTTTTAATTTTAATCCTATTGCTCCCCAAAATCCTAATGATACTTGATCAGGTATTGAAAAATATTTAGATATATTGTCTATTACTAATTGAATATTATCTGTTATGTCTCCAGTTTTACTAATTTTATCAACAGATTGTACAATATACTCAACAATACTATCTATATCTTTAGCTATACCTCTCATCATTACAGTTGCTAAAGAAGTAACTAATATTTGTGGGCTATTATTACATATATCATTATACATTGGAACTAATTGATCACTAATCATTTCATGAGTAGTAACTATAGCTTCAACAATACTATTACCCCATGATGCATATCCATTTGTCAATGATTCAAAGGCTTCATTTATATGTTGTATTCCAGTTGATATTGAAGTTATTGCTTTTGCTCCAGTCTTTACTTTAATCGCAAAAAATCCAAAACTTTCAAATAGTTCTGTCAATTCTTCATTAGCTTTACTTAAATATTCTATAGCATAATGAACAGTTGAATCATCATAATTTTTAGGATCACCATAAGGCGCTAATAAATTGATTGTATCTCCTAATCCTTTTACATATTGTTGTAATGCTAAAGCCATTGCTGCAATTGCTGCTGAACCTAAAGATACAAGTAATGCAAATGGAGGAATACCAACTATACCAAAGAATAATGATAATTCTCCTGCTGATAATATAAGATTAGTTGTACATCCAAGAATTTCTTCCATTGTTGTATTTCTAAACATATCAACAATCATACTGATAATAAGTGAATAAATTCCAAATGATGCACTAACTGCCAACATTACTAAAGAACCCATTGCGACGGGACCGGCATAAGAACCTATTATACCATAAAACAATCCTAAAGCTCCAGAAATCAATGCTAAACCACCAACTAATTCAAGAACTTCATCAGGATTTTTCTTTTCAAATATCTTAGTTATTAAGAATATTACTCCACTAAATACAAGCATTGAACCTGATATAGCTAACATTGCTAATGCTCCTTTAGTTATATCTTGCATATGTTTTTGTAAAGCTTTAAATAAGAATACCATACCTGTTGTAAATAATCCTAAAACTGCTAAGTATTCTCCAACTGCCACAATATCAAATGTGTCTCTTACTGCTAATACTGCAGACAATACTATTGCATGGAATATTCCTACCATTGCCGCAAAAATCAATACATCTTTCTCAACTTTATTGCTAATAGTTTTAGACAGTAAAATAAATATACCAGACATTGCACCAACAAATACTGTTAAAATAATACCGTAAGTTACTACATCTTCTGTTCCAAATTGATTTATGAATAATGCTCCAGTCAATATTATTGCATGTAATGCTCCAACAAAAACGATAAAATCTGTTAATTTCTTTTCTTTAATATCTATGGCATTAAAAAGAGCTAAAGCACCAACCATAGTATAAATAAATCCAGCTATACATATACCATATTCAGCAATAGGTTCTACTCCAAATTGATGAACAAACATTGAACCAGTTAATAATACTGCGTGCATAAGTCCTACAAATATGAAGAAACTTGTCATTCCACCACCTTCAGCAGGAATTGTAAATCCAAGTGAACCACCTCCAGCAAGAATAGCATTCATTTGAGATATTTTAGCGATAGTTGTTATTGCAATTACTGCTGCCATAGCAGGTAATATACCATAAATAAATGTGGTTATAGCTATTCCATATTTTGATACTGCTGTATTTCCGTATTTATCCATGAACATTGCTCCAGTAACTAATACAGTATGCATAGTTCCTAAGAATATTGAAAATGGAATTAAACTATCCAACGTTGTTTTATCAAAATTATCTGTTATGTTTTTAGATACTTTAGCCATACCCCACACAAATAAATCAAATACTGTTGCATATTTTGCTCCTATTGTAGCACCATATTTTTTAGTAAATAATCCACCTGTTATAAGTATAGCGTGCATAGTTCCTAAGAATATTGAGAATGGTTTAAGACTATCTAATGTCTTTTTATCAAATAATTCTACAATAGTCTTAGCAACTTTACCCATACCTAAAATAAATAATTCAAATACACCTACATATTTTAATGCAGACATTGTTCCAAATTTATATATGTATAATGAACCAATTACTAAACATGCACTTGATATAGCTAAGAATAAATTGAACTCATGCATCTTTTCCATTACTGCAGGTTTAAGCCATTTCATAAGAGGTATGATTGCTACACCAATAGCCGCAATAAATGAAGCAAAAACTCCAGTAAATTCCATAGCATATTTAGGTATTGTTCCATTTTTCAGTGTCATAAATAATGCACCAATCAACAAACATGCAGTAACAGTAATTAAGAATGTTGAAAAATCTTTCAAACCACTAAATATGACAGGTTTAGCCAAATTAAATAGCAATATTGGTGCTATTACTGCAGCTTCAAAAGCCATTAACAATACTGTAAACTCCATTGCTGCTTTTACAAATTTTCCACCACCTAATTGCATAAATAAAGCACCAATTAATAGAACTACTGTACATGTTATCAATGTTCCGCTAAATGCTTTTAATCCTTGAAATACTTGTCTATCTATTAAATTGAATAATAAAAATGGTGCAATTACCATAGCTTCAAACATTCCTAAAACAAATCCAAATGCCAAAGCATTCAATACAAACTTTCCACCACCAAGTTCAATAAATAATGCTCCTATAAGCATAACTATTGTGCAAGTTATTAAAAATCCTGAAAAATCTTTAAGTCCTTGTACAACTTCTCCTTCCATTTTGTTGAATGCTAATATAGGAGCTAATACCAATGCTTCAAATAATCCAAGAGTCAATCCAAAAGCTAACGCATTTATGACTAATTTACCTCCAGCCAAACCCATAAATAATGCTCCTATAAGCATAACTGCCGTACAAACGATAATGAATCCTGAAAAATCTTTAAGACCTTGTACAACTTCTCCTTTCATTCTGGAGAAAATCAATATAGGAGCTAACACTAAAGCTTCAAATAAACCAAGAACTAATCCAAACTTAAGTGCATTCATAAACATTTTTCCACCACTTAGGTGCATAAATAATGCACCAACCATCATTACTCCAGCACATACTATAACAAAATCTGAAAAGTCTTCTAAGCCTTTAGCGACTTCTCCTTTCATTTTAGAGAAAATCAATATAGGAGCTAACACTAAAGCTTCAAATGCCATTAATGCAGCACCAAATTTAAGTGCATTAATGAACATTTTTCCATTACTCAATTCCATGAATAATGCACCAATCATCATTACAGCTGCGGCAGCTATCATGAATCCTGTCAATTCACCCATTGACCTATTACTAGCTTTCAATGTTGATTCATTATTTGCTGTTTCTATTGCAGTTTGATTACAAGCATCTAATCCTTCTTTTATTTTAGCTGAAGCACTTTTAGATTGATCTACCAAAGTAGATATAGCTATAATTTGGTTGAATGATTTTTCTACTTCAGCATAAGATTCCTGTAAAGCTTTAAGATAGTTTACAATAATTGTTTTGGCTTTATCTGAATTGTCTTCCATTTTACCAATTGTTTCCAAAGAACCTAATATTCCTAAAATTGCTTGTATAGATTCTATGACATCAACTTGTTTTTCACTATCTGGAACTTTTACAGTATTTACTTTATTCATTATTGTTTCTATTAAAGAAACATGGTTTTGTATGATTTTTTCATCTAACTTCAATTCATTAAATGGTTTTATGACTTCTAATAAATTCTTCAATCCTTGAGATACTTTATCAGAATCCATTTTAGCTAATTCAATTAATCCATTTATTCCTTTACCATCTAATCCTGATATGATTAGTCTTACTTCATTACTTAATTCACCTTCTTCTTTATTTTCACTATCTTCTTTATTTAGAGTCTTCAAAGAAGATTCTAATATTTCTTCTATATCATCAGGATATTTTTTGAATGATGTTTGAAGTTTCTTTATATTTTCTGACATTGAAACAATTGGAGATTCTTTAGTATTCTTATCTAATTGTTTTTTAATATCTTCTAATAAACTATATATTGACTTATTTTCACCGAGAATAGAATTTTTATTTGATTTTGTTGCACCTAAAAAAGATGTGTCTTTAAGTCCTTTCGCAGAATTTCCTAAAAAGAAACTAGCATAACTCATAGACATATTCATTTTTATTGATTCTAAGAATTCTTTTATCTCTTCCGTATTGTCTTCTGGTCCAGATGGAGTTTTAGGTCCAAACATATTTGCCATTGTTTTTCCAAGATTACCTAATGCTCCACTAATTGTTTTCTTTGCCATTTAGTATAAATAGAATATTTAAATCTTTTATTAAAAATAATAATCATATTATATTGAACTTTTAAAACTAATAACTATATTATATATGTAACCAAAAATTATAAAAATGTGCAGAAAAAGAAATTCAACTAATTATCATCTAATTAGTAATCCAACATTTGAAAATGAAAATACAGGTTATTTTACTTTTCCTGTAAGTTGTATTTATAAAGAAAAAGATTTCTTATTTGATTGGATTAATCCCTTGACTAAAGAACATGTTACCAAAGTTTTACCATTTAATTATGTTATTAATCATATGAAAGATATGACATATTTTTCTAAAGAAAAAATTAGAAAAACGGTAAAATGCACACAGTATTATAGAATTTCTTATAAAGATATTATTAATTATGGATGAGAAAGACAATCAATTATTTGAGGACATGGTCATTCGTGAATTGGATGCATGTGGATATTTTTTGTCTGGACAAGGAAAAAACAAAACAATGGATCAATTAGTAATGGCTTTTGCACAGCTTTATTGCATGGAAAACTATAATAAAAGTTATAATTATTATGAAGCCAAAAAATAGAGTAATGTGCCCAGATTGTAGTCGACTAAAGATGTTTTTTGAATCAGAATCTAAGGCAAACAATTTCATTAAATTCAATAAGGATGATATAGAAAATGGAGATGAATTAAGATCATATTATTGTCCTGCTTGTTGTGGTTGGCATATTTCTCATAAACAATATAAACAAATTTTGGACAACAATTACAATACTGATAGATTAATTAATGCTTATAAGAGATCTCAACAAAAATGGCCTATTACCTATGATAAAAAGGTTATTGAATTATATGATATAATGAGTAGTCATCCAAGATTTCTAAACAGAAAACAGGTAAATGAATTCTTAAGAACTTTAGATTATGCTGAAGTTATCAAATATAGAGTACGAGTAATGTATTATACTGAACATAATTTATAATAATATGACAATAATATTTAAAAGTAAAGATATGAAGAAAAATAAAGATAAGAAGAATATCGTAGATTATAATTATGAGAACATTAAAGTAATTGAAGGAGTTGCAGCTAAACCAAATGAATATATGTTTGGAATGCATAAAGTTGAAGAGAATTCAAATGTTGCATGGATTGGATATATTAGTGAAACAAATCAGCTTTTCATACAATATAAAGAAATGAAAAAAACTCCTGATGGATATGATATTGGTATGAGAGAACAGAATTTTGGGTATTTTTATCATGATGTACCTGTACATGTATTTGATTATTTGATGCATGCAGAAAACAAAGGACAATATATCAACAATCTTATTAAGAAAAATTATGAATTTCATTTAGAACCAATTATGAACCCATAAATTAAGGAGGTTAAATGCCTCCTTAATTTATTATTTTATCAATATACCATTGTGGTTTTTTTCTTATTTTTTTACATTGTTTAAACATATCCCAATGATATCCATATTTTAATTTTTCTGGATTCCATTGATTTAATCCTTTACCCTTAAAATTTATACATCCTTCAAATGCATTTGCCCAATATAAAACATTTCTAACATCCCAATTACTTAAATTAGAATCAAATCTTTTACATTCATAAAACATATAAGATATATTTTCAAGATTAGTTGTTTTCCAATTATTTAAATTACAATCTAAATTATAACAATTAAAAAACATATTTGACATATCTGTAATATGACGCACATCCCATTTATCTATTTTAATGTTGTGAGGATCTAAATTAGAGAATATTCCAAAATCAAGTTCTAAATCATATTTTATTTTATCTTCAGGAGAATAATTAAAATCAGGAACATTAGATACATTTATATCATTTAAATCTGCATCAGGTCCTCTTTCATTCAATAATTTTTCTACTAAATTATTTAATTCAATTGCAGATTTAGGAAAAAAATTATAAATATCTGCTTTACTGTTATTATTTAGTTTAAGTCGTTCTATAATGAATTGATTTAAATTTTTCATAATTAAAATAAATTTTATTGTATATAAATTCATTTACATTTTTCTATAAACCAATCTATCCATGTAAATAATACTCTTTCTATCCATTGAAATTCATCTTTAGATATTTTACATGCATTTAAAATATAATGATTATTTTCTACAAAATATTCTAAATAACAATCTGGATCATTTGCCATTTTTATTAAGTCTTTATCAACAAATCTTACAAATGATATAGTTGTCCACGGATCATTACTAAAAATATATTTTTGTATAAAGAAACTTACACGTCTTTCATCAGGAGTACTCATATTGATCCTCCATTTATCTTTATCAATATTGAATTCTGATTCAATATGATTTATAGATTCTGTCCAATATTCCCAAGAATTATTTTTCTTAACAATTTTCCATAATGGTTTTTCTCTCGGAACTTTATATTCTGTCATTCCATTATGTATAGTTTCTCCATTATATTCTAAATCATATTTCTTAATGAAATTATCTAATGATATACAGTATTTACTGTCATCAATTTTAGTATCTTTATTTAACTTAAGACGTTCTAATATAAAATTATTTAAATTTCTCATTTTTAATAAAACTTATTTTACGTAAAATATAAATGCATAATCTGCACTAGAATTATAAAATATGATTAAATTCTTTTTTCCTGAAAAATCACCATAAATTGTATAGCATAAATTTGAATCATTCATTAATATATAATTATCATTATCTTCATCTTCTAAATCATCTAAATTAATTTTTGTATTATGTTGAATATCTGGAATTGGTGCTTCTTTATAATCTGACATTTTAAATCCATATTGTTTAGCTATATCTTTATCAATATTTAATCCATATAGTGAATCCTTTAAACCGTCCATACCTCCGTACATTGGTTTAGAAATTTCAACAATTGCATTTTTCTTAAATATTTCTGTTATTTCTTCAACATATTTTTTATGTTCTTTCATATCATCTTGATCATTTTCATAAGTTATTGGCCAAACATAATTTACCATTTTCTCAGCTAAACCTTCATAATCATTAAATACTTTTGTATCTTTAGTAAGTTTAAGTCGTTCTGTAATAAATTGATTTAAGTTTCTCATTTCTTAACGTTTTCTTTATATTTATTCAAAAATATTGTATTATAGATATCTCCATAGAATCCATTTTGAAGCAATATTTCTCTAACTTGATTGTCATCATATTCTCCAATAATCACATAAGTATCTTCTTCTTTTGATATGTCTTTATTTAAAGCTAATTCAATAGTAATATCTACATATTTTCCATCAACTTTATTGAATGCATGATCTATAGGAAGTCCTCTCATATTAAGATATCCTTCGCAATATTTTATGTCATGTTTTCCATAAGATAACCTATCACATAATTTCCATGCATTCTCATAACAACATTTTGGTTGAGGTCTGACTATACGTTCAATATCTTCAATTTCTTCTTCAGAAAATACTTCTGATAATGGAACTATATCAACAGAATCAGCATCTTTTATTTTTTGCTTATATAGTTCTTGTTGAACACCAGACATATTTTTGGCATAAAAATTAAGTATTTCAATTATTTGCTGATCAACATCTTTAATTGCTTCAGTTATATATTGTACAATATTTTTCATAAGTGTAAATGATTTTCTATTAGTTTTTTTATACTATCTTTAAAGTCATTTTCATCATTTCCTGAATAATGATCATCAGAACCAGTCATTCCTGCCCCATCACAATAATAATAACTTTTATATGTATTATTATTCGGTAATACAACAGTTGTATGTATGTAATTTGACAAACTTGTTGCATTCTTTTTATGTATTGTTCCAACATAAACTTTCCATCCATTAACATTATAAACTCTAATATCAATTTTAAATTTTGATTCATCTTCTATACCAAATATATTCTTAATATCTGATAAATCAATTTGATCTTCTTTTATTTTAAAATGAATAGATTTATTGAATACATCTTCTATAAGACATACACCAAAATATACTTCACTTCCTCTACCACTTCCCCATATATCAAGGCATTTATCATTATCATCGAATTCTAATTGTCCATAATTATCTTCTTTAATATGAAATAAATTTTTACCAGCTTTAATAGTACACATTTGCATATCACTTTGTATACGTTTTCCTTTTTTATCATATGCATAATGTATTACTTCTGCTGATTCTGACATAGCTTCACAGAAAATATTATATAAAAATTCTAATGAATATCTTGCACTAAATCGTTTACCCTCAAAATCATTAATTACATAACTTAATATATCTATAAAACTTCTATCTAATTTAGCTTTAGAAAACTTAGAATCTTTAGTAATCTTAAGACGTTCTATAATGAATTGATTTAAATTTTTCATATAAATAATTTAAACAGTTTATTTAATTATAAAAACCTTCCACAACGTATCCTAAAAATACTTCTTGTAAAGTTTCATTTGTTAATGTATCTTTTACAGTTAAATAATAACCAGAAAGATAACCTCTACCACCATTAACTTCATGATATCCTGTTCCTATAGTATTACATCTTAAATAAAGATTATAATAACTTTCACCATATGAAGATTCATAATTTTGTAAATTAAAATTAGAACTAGCATTTGAATTATGTTGTTTTATATAATCAGATAATTTACTATATATGTTACCATATACCTCACTATATTCTGACTCAGTCATTAACAAAAAATAATAATATGCACTATTATTAACATTAAACTGATTATTATAATTTTTATTATAATCATTATAAAATGATTCTAATGTTTCAAAGATATCTTTAGCTCCTAATTGTCCATCATATCCATTATAAAAATTAGATTCCAAATATGGAATTTTTGTTGGTTTATTATAATGAAGATGTTCTTGATCATATATCAATGTTTCTCTTTCAAAGATGTTATCATTTATAAAAGTTTCATAATCACTATGAGAATTAGTTATGAAAAAACGTTTTTCTAAATCTGCCATAAATTAAAAATTAGTTATATCTTTTCTCAAATCATAAAGATCTGACAAATGCTCTTGTTCATCTTTAAGTATTTCCTTTATCTTACAATTCGTTACAACATCTTTATCTCTTGTAAATTCTTCTAATTTAGTATAAGTCTCTATAGCTCCTTGTTCTGCTTTGATATTGTTTTGAATTGCACCTAAAGTGTCATTAGTAGGATAAATGTATTTATGAGTAGCTACAGTATTCCAAAATGCTGGATCAGAAACATTACTCAATTCTACTCCTAATTGATTAAGTCTTTCCATCAACCAATAAGCATGATCTTCTAACTCATCTTTAGCTGTTTCTTTAAAGAACTCAACAACATCTGGACGTAGTGGACCATATAAGAATGGAATGATTATAGTATAAGCATACCAAGCATTGAATTCTTCAGCCAATGCATTGCTAAGCATAAATTTCAATTTTTCAAATTCTTCATCATTCATGCTTATTCCTAATTCAACACATTTAGATTGAACTTTAGAAATTGGTTGTTGTGGCTCATCTAAAAATTTTACATTATCAAATAAATCTACAAATGTGTCAGGTTCTGTAGTTACTTTAATGTCCATTTCTTCTGTAAATTTCTTTTCAAATATCAACTTACTTTCTCTATTGACATTTTCTAATGAGTCAGATGAATGCATTCCATTTTTCATCTCATCTTTACCCCAAGTCTTACGAACCTTATCTTTCAAATCATTCATTTCTTTAATAGGATCTTTACAATCCTTATGACATGAACAACATAAACAATTAGAAGAACTCATATACTTACATAAGTCATTATAGAAATCCTTTTTACTATGCATCTTATATAGTTCTTTGGCTTCTTCTAAAGATAATGTTCTTTCATTTTTTTGAATTATTTGCCATCCATTATTTGATAACATTTTCAAAAAATTTTCTTTATGATTTAAGAATTCAGGTTTAAGAATGACAAACCCATTTATACCGTTGACATTCTCGTTAATTATATAAGTCTTTTTAAAACTTTTCATACGTAAAATAACAAATTTATGCTTTATTAAAAATAAACTAATTATTTTTAATTATATATAAATATTTTAGGTATATGGAGTTCATAGATAGTACAGGACATGTTTTTAGTTTACAAACATATGATGATAATCCTGTTTTATATAAATATAAAGAAAATGATTATATATTTTGGTTAAAAGATAATGAAGTTTCTGTAAATAATTTTTATATAAAACCAATTAGATTTATAATTAACGAAAATGAAATATCATTTGAAGAAGATGAAAATGATCATTTGACAAAACCATTTGATATTGAAATAAGCATTCAATCAAGTGTGTTTAAATTAATTGGTCCAAAATATATACAAGAAAAATTAGAACAAAAATCAAATATTAATGAAAGCTTATTAATTGATTTTAATGAATGTAAGACTATATTGACTTTAGATGATTTTTATTTTGATTTTTATGATAATACACAAAATTTAATTGTAGAGGATAAAGGTAAGAAATTTTATTTATTTCCATTTTATGTTATAGGTAGATCTAAGTTTGAGGGTACTTATCTTTCAAACATAATGATTAAGATAAATTCAAAAACAGAAGAAAAGAAAACAGTAGTATATACAAAAGAACAAGTATTCAATAAAATAATTAAAGAAACATTTTCCAATATAAATATTCTTAAATATAATGAAAATTCTAATAATTATGAACAGTGGTATACTATCAAAAATGAATTTAATCCAGAATCAGTAGAAATATTATATAAAAACAATAATAAAATATTATCTACTAAATTTGATTCTAATGATGCTAATGTTCCTGATCAAAAATTCAGAATAAATTTTTGGTCAAATTTACCTAATGATATATATCAAATCATATTTAAATTACCTAAAAACAAATGGTTGAAAAATGATGATAAATATAAATTTATTGGAAAAATAAAATATGGATGTAGAGAATGTGGAAGTGTATTAAGAATAAATTATGATGGTAACAATTCATATCCAAGCAATGGATATAATAAAGAATATTTAATTTATGATGAATATCCTAATATTGAATCTTTAAATGTAAATGTAAAAAGCTTACAAGAAATTGCAGATGAAAATATTATTGAATATGATGGAAAACAATATAAATTAAGTATTTCATATAGTTATGATGATGACATTCCTATTACATCATATGATATGATGGAATATTCTAATGGTGAATGGTGGATTACAATGGTTGGTCCTGATGCAGCCAGTGAATATAAAAACACAATGAATAATTTGATTGAAACAGTTAAACGTATATATTATGATCAATTTTTTCCAGTATATGGTGGTAAATTTTTTACAGAAAAACATAAAATTATAAATGAAAGCGGTAATCAAAAGGACGGTGAAACAACATTTACAAGATATGAATATGATGGAATAGAATATGACTTTAAATCGACAGAATTTAGTCAATACAGAAATCATGAAATTTTTCCAAGAGATGAAAATGGTGGTTATAGTTTAGAACTTAAACCAACTCAATATTTGTATAATGATGCGATAAGAGATATTTGGTTTGATGTAGATAATTCTATAATAAGTCAATTAACTAATGATACAATTGAAATAGAAGAATATGTATATAAAACAAAATATACACCTATTACTGTTGGTTGCACTTTTGTTGATGAATGTGAACCACTTATAATTAATGGAAAAAATATGGGTATTAATTTACCTAAAGACATATTAAGAGCATTCTATGATAGTTCTTTTGAATCTTTATATCCTAATGAAGAACTTTTAAAACAAAAAATGAAAGAGCTATTAATGAATTATATGTCAATAAAAGGAGAATGTGGAAATTTCAAATCAGTAATAAATTCACTTAAATGGTTTGGATGGCATAATCATTTAACAATTAGCAAATTATTGAAAACAGATAATGACATATTTGACCAATATGTATTAGATTATTTCAATGTTGAGAATGATATGAAATCTACCTTCAAATATTTTAATACTACAAATCTTATTTCCTTAACAATGAATGGCAATATTGAGACAGGAGAAAAATATGATCAAAATTATTCTAATCAATTAATAGGTGAAGGAAAACCTATATTAGAAGATTTATTTAAGAAAAATGTAGAAGTTGTTCATGATGACATATCATTCTATAAACCTTATTATAGATTCATATTTACTGAAATGGCGCTTAAATTAGATGCCCTTAAATATTATTGGCAAACTTATTTCTTACCAATTCATATTAAGATAAAACGAGCATCTATAAACTATAAAGTTTATGCTAACACAATTAAGTTGACATCTAATCCTATGATATTGAATACTGCTACTCCAATATTTGTGACAAATGACAATATACGAGTAGAATTTCCATCTTATAATAAACTTCTATTTTATAAGTCTCAACATTATATTGATTCAAACTTTAATGAATTTTCAAATTATAATGAAAATTATTCTAATGAAGACTTGTATTTAATTAATGAGAACTGTATTTATATTCCTATAAGAATAATTGACAATAACTCATTATATTCTGAATATGAATATGGAAATTATATAAAGACTTCTTATGGTGAATATATGAAGATATATAAATTATTTAGTAGTAAATTAGATAATAATACAATATCATTAGAAGAAACAAATGATCTAAAATTAGCAACACATTTTAGAGTATCTAAATATGATAAGACAATATATGCATTCAAAGATATAGAAACAAATGAAATATTATATAACCGTTATACTAAAATATCATCAGGATTGTTTAAATGTAAATTGATATTATCATGTATAAAAAGAACTCAATCAGACACGGGAAAATACATATATATAGATGGAAAATACAAATATAAAGATAAATTCTACAATCAATTCATAGATGACTTTACATTAGAAAATAATATCTATTATGAAAACATAAAAAGAAATTATGTTGATTATAATGGAAAATGTATATATGTTGATAAAAAAGATAGGTATGATATAGAAAGTCATATTTTGGTAGAAGATAATGACTTTATTTTCTATCAAACACCAGAAAACTATTTCAATAATTATATCATATTGCCAAGATATCTTAATAAGAAAAACAATCTTAGTAAAATGGATTGGCTTAATTGTGAGTATAGATTATCTGTATTTGTAAATAATAAGTGGTTCTATTATGACTTTACTATAAATGTACCAAGCATATATCTCGAATTTGGTAAATTGAAATACCAATATTATTTGAAGGATGAGATATCTATGTTCAAACAATTATCTCAACAACATCCTAATTTAATATTCAACTCATTTATGTATCAACCTAATTTGGTATCAATTGATACATTATTCTATGATAAAGATACAGATAATGTATTGACATTTATTGAGAAACTGGCAGATATTAAAGATAAGAATGATGAAGACAATGATAATACAAATAGAAGAATGCAAGAATTCTATTTGAGATATTATAAGAACAAAATTCAAATTCCTTATAATAAGAATTACTTCAATAAGATTCATTTATTTGAACTATATGATAAGTCAACTAATCAAAAGGTTCAATATGATGGAAATCCATTCAATCAGGAATTATATGATGATTTATTTGAAAATACTAATTTCAAAGGTATAATTGAAGAAGCGGTACAATATGATGCTTATTTGATGCATGACAATCCAAATATAACTGAAGATGGAAAGATACCTTATTGGTATATTGTATTCATATCAAGATATCCTATAGGAAATTATAATGATGATTCTTTATTAGAATTACAAAAAACAGAATATGTATTTGATAACTATAAAATAAGATATACTGGTTATAATACTCAAAAATTTTTAGTTAACAGAATGAATGTAATTCCTACAAATGGACTCAATCATTTCAATAAGAATGACTTAGTTGTAGTTGGGGTATATAATAATGATTTGCAATTCAATATAGATTTGAATACTAAATGGGAAATTAGCAAGATATATGATACAAAATATAATTTGAATGTATATCAAAATACTAATTTGGCAATAATAAACAATAACAATATGGATGGTTTTTATGATCCTGGTTATTATGATGTAAGACTTAATTATACAATAAGTGGATTAGATGGTTATCAATATGAGACAAAAGCTATTTATAAAATAAACAATAATATTGAAAGCATATATTATCCTAAAATAAAAGAATATGTTATACCTAAAGAAAGTTATAATATAAATACTGTTATAAGTGACTTTAAGATAATGTATGAAAATAATAATGGAGAAAGAATATATACTACTAATATATTAGATCCATCTATAGGATATCATCCAATTGGTATTAAAGTAGTCAATGCAAATTATTTTGAAGAAGGCTCTCCTGCATTATATATGGGTCTTACTAGATTATCATTATTTAATCCTGATCATGGAAGAACAGAAATAGGCGCTGAAACTATAAATGAACGTCCATATTTTGGTATGTCAGGACATTATATTGATGGATTACCTGGATATACTAAAATATGTTTTTATAATGAAACTGGTACAAGTTCTTCAACTCATTTATGTCCTCAAACAGATATAGCATTATATGATAATGGTTCTCCTAGACCTTGGTGTAATTCAGATGGAACTCCAAGATGGCCAGCACCAAATAATAGAATGTGGACAAGAGACCCATCAGTACGTAATAATTGTTGTATAAATATATTAAATGATGATGATACATTCAATACAAATATGTTTGATAATAATTGTGCATTATCTAATTGGAATGGATTAGAAAATAATAGAATAATTATTGATAATTTTGATGAGAATCTATATCCAAATTGGCGTACAGAACAATATAGTAGTGATCATCCAATGCCAAATCCTAAAGATAAAAAATTCTCACCAGCTGTAGCTTGTGCATGGAGATATCATACAGTGTCAACTAATCAAGGAGATTGGTTTATACCATCTGTTCCTAATGTATTATTTATGATGTTTAACTTTAAGAAATACTCAGATATATTCCTTGAGCTTACCAGTCACGATGAATATAAACCTTATTGTAAATCTGATTTACTTAGTGGAAATGGAAATACATTCTTTACTTCTACACCTAGTCCATCATCTAATACAACTTTATGGGATATCCATATGTTTGGGGTATGTCATGTATTTGTCAAAGATGCTGATTGGGAATCTATACCATACATATTCATTAATGAATAAAGGAGATACTTAAGTATCTCCTTTTTTCTTTAAATTGTATTTGAATTGAAGAAATAATAAAATTGTTTCTTAAATTGTATTAGAATTGAAGAAATTATGAAATTCTTCTTCAATTTTAAATTGTATTCGAATTGAAGAAATAGTCAGTAGAATGATTTTTAACTACCCATTCTTCTATCTTATCTATTTCAGTTTCAGCCATTTCTCTAAATGTAGAATAGTTTATTGTAGTACCACCGGGTAATCTAAACTCAAAAGCACCCATAATAGTAGCCATACTTCTTAATCCAAAACATACACAAAGTCTAAAGAAATAATAATCTTTATACATATCTTGAATTTTACATCTTGTAAATGTTTGTAATACTACATCAGAAACTCCTAACTGTCCAAGTATTACTAACTCATTTGAAAATTCATTGTAATTGAATGTCAAAGGAACATCAAACATAGCTTTAAAAGTTTGTATTTCATAGAGCCCTGCCATCATATCGGTAAGGTTATATCCTGTTCCCATTCCATAAGTATCTGATAATGATCCACCTGCGCCAGAAGCTAAAACAGTATTATTAATTACCATACGTTCAAGTGAAAAATCTCCCATTGCTCCATAATAATAATTAGGATGAACTTTATATACTCCAAATACACTAAGAATTTGAGGTGGTAATTTGATAATTGTATTACTGCATTTCCTACAAAAATCTTTATTACGAACTACAAAATATCTTTCATTAATCATTCTATCATCATTAGCCCAAAACCATTGAGCAGCCTGAATAATCAATGGTGGAATTGAAGCTGCAGGAATTGGAAGAGGTAATGCACATGATTGTGTCAATTCTTGAATTATTCTTTGTATGAATTGATAGTCAACTTGATCTTCTTGTTGTTGTTTTAGTTTCAAAAATTCTTCCATTGATTGAGAAGAATTGTTTTGAGTTTCATCAATATTAATGTTATTTATTTTTTGATTAATTGTATTGCAAGGCATTTATATAAATAACTATATTTTATATAAAAATAAAAAGGAGCCCTTAGTGAGCTCCTTGTAAAATAAATATTAATATTGAATTATAAAAAATTATTATGTTTAATTGGGATCTGATTTGTTGCGAATTACCATAATCTCCGCGGTTTTAAAAGGTTAAACATTAAGCTATATTCATCTAAAAATTTAAATAATAATTCTTAGTATTTGGGATCTGATTTGTTGCGAATTACCATAATCTCCGCGGTTTTAAAAGGTTAAACATTAAGCTATATTCATCTAAAAATTTAATTAATAATCCTTAATGCCTGGGATCTGATTTGTTACGGATTAACATATTTTAGAGACCATTAAAAGTTTAACATATATAAATTAATTACATATATAATATAGTTATTAAATGAAAAAATTCAATAAAATCATAAAAAATAATCGAAATAAAAAATATTTTTAATAGGAATCTTTGTCAAATAGTTAACTATATTTAATTAATTATATTTTTAATGACAGTTTTGAATAACGGTATAAAGAAAATAAATAGCTTATATGATAATACTAAGAATAAGTCATTATCTGAAATTTTAGAATCATTTAGTTGTATTTCTAAAGAAAACATAAATATAGATTATAATTCAAACTTAAACAAATATTCAAACATATTATTTGATAAATGTTCTAAAGAAGAACAACAAGAATTCTATAATGATCAACTACAATTGATAGAATGTTTGGTTGTAAATTCTATATATGATAAAGTTGGTAGAATATTCAATTGGAAAGAAATTTATGATTTAATGTATGATGAGGATTATTCAAAAATAGATAAGATTCATCGTAATATGGTATTTCCAACTTCATCAAATAATCGTCCAATTGGAGATATAGCTTATCAAATGTGGAATGGTCTTCAAATTATTGACTTGGATATAAAAGATGAGAACATATCTAATGAGTTGAAAGATGATTTGTTTAATGATTTGTCAAAATTTCATTGGTTCTTAGGAATATGTAGGTCAGCATCTAAGAAATCTCTTCATGTTTGGACAAAGATAACTCCAATAACTGTGAAATATGAGAACAGAAGAATTGAATATCTATGCAATTTTAGGCATAAGTATTCTTATGTATATATTATGTTATTGAAATATTGTGACAAATATGGATATAACAAAGAATCTATATACAATTATATGGATATGGCTGTAGGTAAACCTCAACAGGGTATATTCATATCTTCAGACAATGCTTATCTTTCAACTAATTTCAATGATTTAAGATTAGATATCAACTTTGAGTCAGCTTTGAACAATGGTGTTGAGTCAATAAATTGGATATCTCATCCTGATTTGAAAAACATATTTAGTAAATTGGATTGGTTTAGTAATGATGACTTCAATGATAGTACAAATATTGAATTAGAAAATATTGATAAAGACATAAATTATGATTTAAGTAAGTCAAAAGGTAGCAAACACTACAAACACTTCCATAGATGGCAATTGGCTAATACTCTTACATCATTATTTGGTGAACAAAAAGCATTTAAGATAATATGCAGTATATGTAAAGATGTATCTATGAGGGAATTGAAAGGAGATATAAAGACTGCAGCAATACATCATAAACCAATGACAACTTGGGCTATCAATGAGCTTAATAACCAACATGGATTCAATATAAAGATTAAGAAAGATATTGATAATGTCAACTTAACTCAAATAGAAAATGAGATAAAAAATTTAGACAATAAAATTGATCCAATAAAAATATTGAATGATAAAACAAATCAAACAATATTGACAATTACTAAAGATCAATATCTTAGTGACATAAAAGATGAAATTGTGAAAAATTTGGATCATATAACTCTATTAGAGGCAGGTGCAGGATATGGTAAGACAGAAATGATTAAGTCTCTAAAAGACAAAACATTACTTATATTACCATTCACATCAACTATTAAAGCTAAAGTTGAAGCATCAAGTGTAACAAAAGATTGGTTGTATTTTTATGGAAATAAAAAACCTACATTAAGTGACATTATGGGAAATCAAAATATGTCTATGACTATTGATAAGTTTTCTCATTTGAATGTTTATGAGTTGGATGCCGCAAATTTCAAATATATAGTTATAGATGAGTCTCATTTATTGTTTACATCATCTTATCGAGAAGTTATGGGACCATGTATTCAACGTTTAGCAAATTGTAAAGCTAAGATAATTATGATGAGTGGAACACCAACAGGAGAAATGCTATTCTTTCCAAATATCAAACATATTAAAGTGAAAAAGGAAGACTTAAGAGTTAAAGAATGCATAATCAATTTAGTACCATCATCTACAGAACAAATTAGAGACATGTGTGTAGATATGGCACAAAATATAAAAGAAGGTAAAAAAATATTATTTCCAACAAATCGCGGAATATTATATTATGAGCAAATAACCGGAATGATTCAAAAAATATTGAATGAAATGGAATTTCCAAGAGAACTGAAAAAATTCTATTATAAGAAATCACAATATGGTGAAGAGTCAATGGATAATATAAACATAAATAAGACAATTGGAAATAATGATATAATATTTTGTTCAACTTATTTAAGTGTAGGAGTAGATATTTGTGATCCTTATGATTTTGTAATATATTTCAATGAGACTTGGATTCCTCAAGATATTGAACAATTCGCAAATAGGATTAGAAACAATAATTTACATATTAAGATATATTTACCATTATTCGATAAAAATGGATTACCATTGAATTATGATTATATTAAACCACTTGACTTAAGTTTTAGTCAAAATGATTTGATGACAGCAAGAGATTTAGTTAAGACTTGTAATGATATGTTAGAAAGAAACTATGAAGAATCAAAATATAATCCAATTATAAGCTCATTACTTAGTACAAACAAATATCTTAAATATGATGAGAATGATTGCAAATATTATATTGATGAGACTACTTATAAATTGAAGGTATTTGAAGAAAGATATTCTGAATATTCTAAACAATTGAATGTTATGATTAATGGAATCAAATATTATGGATATGATGTCAAAATATCGAAAAGTGATAAAGAAACTCCTGAAGATAAAGTTGAAGAATTAGAAGAATTCATGAAGGCTTGTCGAAATGTTAAATTCAATGAAGATACTATAAAAGTTAGAAAACTTCTTAGTCATGTATCTGATGGAAATATTGACTTATATAGAGAATTATTGAAAGGAAATTATTCAATATATAAAGATACTGATGAAGACAATAAGAGAATAAGAGAAGAAAATGACTTATATGTTGATGATATTGAGATTCTTGAAAAACATGTACCAATAATATTAAGTCTTTACAAAACATATGATTGTGACAGAATTCGAGAAATCTATGATTATTGTATTGATTTGAAATCTAATCGTTTGAATTTTTCAAAACTTAACAGAATAAGAATGTTTGTCAATATTGAAAATAACAGAAAGAAAAAACGTTTGGATTTTCCAATAATGAGATTCTTATATGATTGTAAGAATTGGGCACAAGAAAATCCTGAAACAACTCGAGGAGATATTGATATGTTTTTGGCAGAATGGTCATGTAAATATTGCAATTCTATTAAAGATGTTGTTATTGATGATATTGAATATGCTTCTAAGATATTTGACATAATTCAAGATTATTGGAAAATAATAATTGTTGAAAGTAGGCCAAAAAATGGAAAAATAAACATTAAGCCATTTGAGTTATTATGGGAATCAAAATTGGATGTAATCAATATTTATGGTGATATAAATACAAAGACATTCTTCTTAGAACAATTAATAGATGAAAATAATATAAAAGATAATAATAAAGATGACGTAGAAGAAGAACTCAAAGATTTTGAGCATACATCAAAGGTCAAATTAGAAGATATCATTAGTGAATTGCCAAATATTGTACATAAGGAATTTGATTATTATGATTACAGTGAAAAGGATAATTCAAATAACAGATTTATGATTAAGCAAAAGAATACAAACAAACTTAAAGATGACATATTTAGCATAGAAAATGAGAATGATGAGAATGAAGAAAACAATAATGACAATAAGTTAGATTTATTTGGCAACGAGGTGCCATTTTAGGAATTATTTTTAATTATAAATTAATGAAATAATCTATGAAAAAAATCAATGAATTTGTAAATGAACGTCTAAAACTAAATAAAAATTCTAAATTGTCTTCATACTCAATTAAAGATGCTAAAAAGGGTGATATCATAACAACGTATTATATAAATGATAAAAATCATTTATTGATATTCATATTTGATAAGTTTGAAGATAGGCAACCTTATGGTAAATTAGTTAGATATATAGGATATTATGATAGTAAAAAAGATATTTATTATAATGATGGTTCTAGCGCCAGTATGGGGTTTGTTGATGATTATGATAAAAAAGACTATCATTTATCATCAAATGAAGAACGACAAATGTTATTTAAAGGAATGAAAAAGGCAGGATATGAATTGGATGAAAAAACTAAAAATGTAAAGAAGTTATGAAAACAATAATTATTGACAACACAAGAAACGCAGGAAATTTTTTCAGTAATATAAATAATTATGAGTATTTAGCTCAAGAGTATTTAATAGATAAAAATGGTGAAGTACTTAATTTTTCAAGACATATTGGAGAGAAATATGATTACATAAATATTAAGACAATCAATCAATTAAGAGATAGAATAACTGAATTTTTCTGGGATAAGTATGCATATAAATTGTTCAAACTTGATTCATTACAACTTCAACAAATATCGAATTTTGAGAAAAAACATAGCTCATGTGTTAGAAAAGAAAATGGAATGAATAAATTCGGAACAATTGGAGGTGGATTTGAATTAGTTTATAAGATAAATTACAACCAAGAAGAACTAATGCTTCCAAGATGTAATTTTGAATATGTACAATGTTTAGATTGTGAAGAAAAGGATAAATGCATAAATTCATCAGTAGAAATAACTAACAAGAAATTTCATTATCCTAAATTTGATAAAATAGAATTTTACAGATTTATGGAAATCTATAATGAATATAAACAACCATTAACAATAAAAATAACTGGTACAGGATTAGGATGGATTTTTGATATTTATGTAGAAGATTTCATATATAATATAACAAATATAGATAGTTGGTAATCAACTATCTATTTTTCATTTAAATATTTCTCAATATTTTTAATTCTATTCAATAATGTTTTATCTGCATAACTCAAATATGGATATCGTATTTTCTTGGCTTTTTCTTTAAGATGTTCTAATAAATATTCTATAAATTCTGTTGATTCTTGATCTAAATATTCTTTCATTCTATTATATCTTTCTGGAACATCTAATCTGAAAAAATTACGAACATCATCTTCTGTAAAATCTTTTTTAATATGACGATTATCTCTAAGTTTTATTAAAATAGCTTGTTGAATATCTTTTATTCTTATTGTTGTAATACCATACTTTTTAGCTATAGGCATTTTTTCTGCTTTAGTATAAGCATATGATATTTCATTATAATCTTTCATTAATTCTTCATCAGAAAACTCATACGGATTGACTTTAGTATCTTTATTAATTTTAAGTCTTTCAACAATAAACTGATTTAAATTTCTCATTATACTAATTTTTTTATTTTTGCGGTTTTTTCAGTTATTATTAATTCATAGTTATATTCTACAGCAGAATTATCAAATATTTCTTCAAATCCATCATCCAAATATCCATTATATCTGTTTTTTATATTTTGAATATTTGATTTTATATATTTATTCCATTTTGTAAGATCTCCTACATTTCTTAAATTAATGGTATAATAAAATATACTTCTATAAGATATACAAGATGATAAATCCCAATTAGCTATTTCGCCAACATCTTGTAAATCATAACAATGAGCAAACATATTAGCTAAAAAATCTACATTAGACATATCCCATTTAGATATGTCACCTATAGTTTTCAAATGTTGACATCCATAAATAAATCCTTGTGCTCTTTTTAAATTATTGAATTTCCATTTTCCTAAATTACCTATATTTTTTAATTTAACACAATCGGAAAATATCCATTCAATATGTTCTACATTAGACATATCCCAATCATCAATACCTATAATTTCTTCAATATCTTGGAGTGCATGAAAAAGTCCTGCTACAGAATCTATATGAGTCAAATCCCATCCTGTAACATCAATATATTTTATATTATAATCATATTTTGTATTATATGAAGATAAAAATTTTTTCAAAATCCTATCAAAACGTTCATCTTGTTTTCCCGAACCTTTATAGTCAGATATATCTAAATCTTTTAAATCTAAATATTCTTTATTGTCACCTAAATTTTTAAGCTTATTACCAATTATTTCTTGAAATTCAAAAAAATCCTTTGGTCTTAATATATCTTTAACTCTAGAGTTTTTATTAAGTTTAAGTCGTTCTATAATAAATTGATTTAAATTTCTCATTCTTTCTTTTTCATTCCTATATGCCATTTCCCACATACTTTACAAACATATGAAGAATAACCATAAAGTTTATATTTTTTTATCCATTGATCTGATTCTTCTTGTGAATCAAATTGTTTCTTTGGCTTCCATTGGCCATCCTTTCGGGCATAATGTTCACGCCTGATTATATGCTTATTGCAATCTGATCTTGGTTTAACTATCAAATTATAAAAATTAATTTATTTGGTAAACACTCTATATATAAAATTTTATGTTTTATTTTATAATCCATTTTTCTGGTGGCATTGATACTAATTTTCTTTTTTGAGGAACTATAATATTCTTTTTTGATAAATCAGCAAATACTGTAGAATAACTTGTTGGTTCTTTACCAAATTTAATCAATAAGTCAGATTTACTTATTGGTCCATTATCTAATACATATTCCCACCATTGAAACCATTGAAATTTTTCACCACTGTTCTTTCGTGTTTTTACTGGAAAGTCTTCTGCATTATATGAACTTGATGTTTTAGTAATTTTAGTACTTCTATCTAATTTTAGACGTTCCAATATAAAATCATTTAAATTCTTCATATTAAATCTATAAAATAATTTTTTATATCTTCTATTTGTTTACAAGTCATTATTTTATCTGTATCTCTTAAAGATTTCATTAAACTATAATCATCAGCATATTCTACTATAAATGAAATAATATTTCTAAAGTCCTCATCAAATGTTTTTGCATCTTCTAAAAAACCATAAGGTTTTCTATTTTTCCAGCATTTCATAGCTTCATCTCTATCACTTTGTTTGTTAAAAAGATCACTATATGCATAATTATAAAAATCTTCTAAAACATCATATAAGTTTTGTAATTCTCCATCAGTTAAACTAATTTTAAATATTTTAGTATCTTTATTGATTTTAAGACGTTCAACTATAAAATTATTTAATGTTTTCATTATTAAAATTCACATATTTTTACACCACCATAAGGCCCATACATAGCTATCAATTTGACTTCTGAACTAACTTTAAAAGTTAATCCATTTTTCTTATAAATTTCAATAGCATCTTTATCTTTATATAATTTAAGATCGAGGGCCGACCAATATGCATTATCTTTTTTATAATCTTTATTGATTTTCTTATCTTTAAACTTTCTTCCTCTATTAGTACAATATTTCAATTTTTTAACATCTACTATATTATTATCTATTATGAATTCTAAAAGTTTAGATTTTATTTCTTCACCTTCTTCTTTAGTTAAAAATGGTTCTTTTCGTAAATAAGTTGAACTTGCGTTTAATAATTCATCAAATTCAAAATGAGCTAATATAGAATTTAATACATCATTATTTTCTTTTATTTTAGTATCTTTATCCAATTTAAGCCGCTCTGCAATAAATAGAGTTAAATTTTTCATGAAATGTTTCTATATTAAATTTATAATTTTATTAAAAATAATATTATGATTTTAGAAAAAGAAGGTTATGCATATAATGATTTAACAATTATTCCAGCCAAAATTTCATATGTAGAGTCAAGAAGTCAATGTAATCCTTTTACTGTTGATGAAAGACTTCCAATATTTACAGCTCCTATGGCTTCTGTAGTATCAGATAAGAATTATGAAGTTTTTATAGAAAATGGAATAACACCTATCATCCCAAGAAATATTGATTTAGATAGAAGAATAAGATTAATGAATAAAGGCATTTGGGTTGCTTTATCATTAAACGAATTTAAAGATTTATTTATTGAGCATGCTCATCAAAGACTTTTTAATGTTCAATATAGTATATGTGTAGATATTGCTAATGGTCATATGATATCATTATATGAGGCTTGTGAAGAAGCAAAAATAATCTGTTATGATAATTACAAGTATGATCTTACAATTATGACAGGAAATATTGCTAATCCAGCTACATATGAATGGATATGTAATTTTAATTTTGAATCAAAATACATTGCTGTTGATTATATTCGTGTAGGCATTGGTGGGGGTTTCGGTTGCATCACTACATCTAATGTGAGCACACATTACCCACAAGCATCATTAATTGAAGAATGCTATAAAATAAAACTTAAGCATTCTTGTGCGCCAAAGATTATCGCAGATGGAGGAATTAGAAATTATAATCATGTGAATATAGCATTAGGCTTAGGTGCTAATTATGTAATGATTGGAAGTTTGTTTGCACAATGTTTAGAGTCTGCTGGAGAAAAATATGATGGCAAACATACTATTTTTAATATAAATGATTTCAAATCTTTAAGAATGGAAAATGGTGGAGTTTTTGGTTATTATACTGAAGAAGCTATAAATACTATAATAGCAAATACACCACCAGGAGGAACCAAAGATTATTACACAGAAAATGGATGTCGTAATCTAAGAAATGAACAATACTTAGGAAAATGTACTGTAAAGTTTTTTGGAATGGCTTCTGCAGATGGCCAAAAATCAATAAACGGTGAGAAAACAAAAACTGCTGAAGGAATTACAAAATATCTTCCTATTGAATTTACATTAAAAAGATGGACAAAAAATATGATAAGTTATTTACAGTCTTGTATGTCATATTGTAATTGTTTTACTTTAAAAGATTTCATAGGAAAACAAAAGTTCATTAAGAACTCAATATCGGAAATAAATTCTGTCAATAAATAAGTTATTAAATGAATGGGTTTTCTTGTATTGAATCCAATATTTTTTCACATTTAGCACATTCATTCTTAAAATTCAATACTTCCGTAACTGTCATATCAAACCATTCATTTTTTACATTAGATGATGCATGTCTACTGTGCATCATCTTTTCTATTTTATTAGGATATTTTGTCTTATAATAAGAATGCAACCATATCTCATTAGGATTACCTGTCTGCAATTCTAATATCCTTTTTTCTATTTTTGATTGACGAGTCATTCCTATTTTGAATTTCTCACCATCACATAATAAGTAAACATATCCATCTCTATTCATATTTTTAAATTTTCTAAATTTCCACCTTGGATACGAAATTTTTTATTTTTATGATCTGTTTTAAGTTCTTCAAAACTATCATATTTATTAGGTATTTTATAGATTTCTACAGATTCATTATATTTTTTAAGTTCAATAGTTTTTTCAATAACATCTTTTATTGGTATAATGAAAAAGTTGAAATCTCCATGGCCACAAATTGACCATTGTTCATATTTTTGACAAAAAACAGACCACTTAAGTTCAAATGGAACTACTATGCAATATTCTTCACTAAAACTTTGTCGTATTTTTGTATCTTTATTCAGTTTAAGTCTTTCTATAATAAAATTATTTAAATTTCTCATTTCTTTATCATATCATATTATATTTAAAAATAACTTAATTTATTGAATTTTTCTCGATTATTACTATATTAAATTTGTAATTGATAAATCTTTAAAATATTTCAAATTATGGAAAAAGAGAAAACTTTCGTAATCAACCACGTAATCGATCTTTCAGAGGACTCTTCATTCTCTCTTGTAAACTATGACTTCGAGAACAAGGCCACCTTGGTCATCAAAGGAGGAGAAATGACTATCTATTTCGAAGATGGCACACCTGAGAAGAAGTTTGGAGAAGACTTCAATGAGATGAATGCCTTCGTAGTAGGAAACAACTGGTGGTATTCAAAGTTGATGAACGGCAATCATCGTTGGCACAAATACAATCCAAATCCTAAGTCACGTAACATTGGAGACTGTACTCTTCGTTCCTATTGCGCAGCATTCAATATTGATTGGGACAAGGCTTTTGATATCGCTTCTCGAGTAGCAAAGGAAAATTCAAGCATGATTCAGTATGTTGCGGAGAAGGTTCTTACTGAGGAGTTCCACTGCACCATCGATGAGAAATACAATAAGAAGACGGTAAAAGCTAAAGACCGCATCACTGTCAATGAGTTCGCAATGTCTCATCCTTACGGAACATTCATCCTTCACGTTAGGGGACATCAGGTAACCGTAAAAGATGGAGAGTACTGGGACTCCTGGGACAGTGGAAATAAGAAGGTAGATGTAGTATATCTTCTTCCGAAAAAGAAATAAGTCATCACACATACCTTCAGAATTACTCGTCTTAAACTCGAATATTCTTAGTTATAAACTATATTAAAAATGGATTCGAGTTTAAGACGAGTAATTTGTGTCATATTAATTTTAATAATCATTTCGTTGTAATTTAATCATTTAGTTACTATCTTATACATAATAACTATTTAACTTATTATGATGGAATATACGAATGAATATTTAGAAGAAATTGTAAATGAATGGGTGTCTGTAAAGATAGGAAGTGATTTTAAGTTTAGAAAATACCAATTAGAGTGCATTATAAGAATTATTAAGAACATATTAGATCATAAATATCAAAATTATATTGTTGAGGCGCCTACAGGATCTGGAAAATCATTGATAAATATCATATCTGCTGGAGTGCTTGCAGAATATTTTGATATGACATCTTATATATTATGTTCTGATCTTTTTCTATGGGAACAATATGAGAATTTTTTGAAGAAACATAAGAAGACAGGAATAGCTTCTATTAAGGGACAAACTGGAAACTATGTTTGTAAGCTTAATGGAGAAGATATGAAGAATGCTGATTGCAAGATGGCGGGTCTTTCGTGGGCAGCTATGTTCAATCCTGCAACTATTGAGAAGTATGGTTATGAATGTGCATACTCATGTCCTTATGTACGAGCACGAAAGAAAGCTATAAAGGCTAAGGTATGCATTATGACATACCAATTATTCCTATTTATAATGAATAATCCAAATTACAACCAAGACTCAAAAGGTTGTCCTATTTTTGCACCTCATGATGTATTGTTTTGTGACGAGTGTCATAACATACCTGAAATAGTACAACTCCAATACTCTCCTACAATTGTTGAAGATCATTGGGAAAAATTAGAGCATCTTTACAATGGAAGTACAGAATACCAACCCACCTTATTTGATGACTTAGATGTAAAAGACGAATTGGCTACAGGAATTAGAGCTAAATATAAGTCATTTAATGAGTTGAAAGAAGAATTAGTATCATTTTGGAAAATTTGGACATGTCCAGAATCTCGAAAAGATGAAGATATGGAATGTGCAGACAAATATCTTAAAATATTAGAATCTTATAGCATTCAATGTGAGCTTATAAAAAGTAGGATAATTGAAAAGAAAAACAATAAAGAAAATATTACTAAAGATGATATCAAGATGTTCAAATTAGTTTCTTGGTATGAGAATCATATGTGTCAATGGCATGATTTTGTTAATGCTATAAACACTACAGGAAATGAATATCTATTGAAAGACATTACTATAGCCAATGATGACAAACATATTTCTGTTGCATTCAAATGTACTAAAGAGGATTTCATTACTTGGTACTTTTTCTTACAAAGAGCTCAATATAAAGTTATGGTATCTGCTACAGTAGGAACTAAAGAGGCATATGATGAAAGAATGGGATTCCAATATGAGAAAAAAGACGCATGGAATCATGAGAATGCTGTAGTAGATGAGTCATTCATGGAAGTCATACCTTCTACTTTTGACTTCACAGAATCTCCAATATTTTTCTTCAATAAATTCAAAATGTCTTGGAGAGAAAGAGAAATATCATTCAAACATCTTAAAACAGTAATATATTCTATATTGAAGACAAAATTCAAAGATCAACGAGGAATGATTCAGACAGGTTCTTATGAGTTTGCCAAAAGATTGTATGATGATGCTCCCTATGAAATAAAGCAACGTTTATTAGTATATAATGGATCAAGAGAAAAGGTATCAATGGTCAAAATTCATCAATTATCAGAAGATACAGTATTAGTAGGTCCTACATTGAATACGGGAGTAGACTTACCAGGAGACAATTGCAGATTCATTATCATTCTTAAAGTACCTTATCCATCATTAGCGGACAAATTAGTAAATGCAAGAAACAAATTGTTCCCACTTTGGTATAATACACATACTTCCAATGAGATAATACAAGGCATAGGTAGGGGAGTAAGATACGATGGTGATTGGTGTGTGACTTATATATTAGATGCATGTTTTCAAGGACTATATCAAAGCACAAAACATCAATATTCAGAAGAACTCCAAAACAGAATTAAGATAGTATGAGAAAATTCAAAACGTTGAATAAGTATGATAATGAAGTGAATGTCCTTCATTTTCAAGGAAAGAATGTGCATATATTGCCTAAGACTGTAAAGACAATATTTGAAAAAGCTAAATTATGTAAGTTAGATAATAGGCTTTCAATATTGACAGTTTTTACAGATAAAGATAAAGCAATATTAGCTCAACAATTAGAAAACAATAAAGTTCCTTATACAAATGCATTACCTGATGATTATGACTACAATAAAAATTGGTATATGCCAAATAAGATAATTTACTTTATTGATGCATTGAAAAATAAAGTGAATACAGATATTGTATTGATGTTAGATGCTTATGATGTAGTAATTAGCTCATTCAACAAAATAGTTGACAAATTTACTAGCCAATCTTATAGAATATTGTTCAATTCTACTTACAATAACTATCCTGAAGAAGAAATAGATTTCATTCCTAATAGAGAATTGATGGATGATTGGATGGTTTATTTCAATGCAGGATGTTGTATAGGATATAGAGAAGATTTGATTAAGTTCTATGAAGAATGCTTAAGATATATTGATATTGAAAATGAGTTAGATAGTGAGCAAAAAATAATCCGAACAAATTTTGCTAACTATTCAAGTATAGGAGAACAAAGATTTGTTTGGATTGATTTTCAAAGAGAAATATTCAATTCGATGGGAATGGAAAAAGTAAGATATGACAGTTCAGAAAATATAATGTATATTACTGACAATCAAACTTTTACTTCATAGTTGTCATATTTTGTTGTCCAGAATTTTCCAGTAATCAAATCATATAATCCTTCTTTAGAATTAAGATTGTTTCTTACTCCAACTATTTCATGTATAAGCGTAGGTGTAGAATCTATATTGTCCCATATTCTTAATCTATGTAACCATATGCAAGGATATAATAACAAATGATAGCCAGCATTATTTGCTATTATGGTTCCTGAGAATGTTTTAGATTCAGTTCCATTATAATTGGGACAATATATAGTAAATCCATTTTTATCAATAGTAATATCATGACTAACACCATCTAATACTGCTCCTGATGCAACTCTGTTTGTGTATGTTTCTTTTGTTTGTGAATTATGAGCCCATGCCATAGTAAATTCTTTATCACTACTTGCAAATATTTGAAATAATCCTGAATCAGTACTACCTCCTTGTACACTTCCCATAATCATATGTTTTTGGTTGGGATCAGGATCATTGTTATAAGGATTTCTATATAATATGAATTCTGCTTTCATTCTCATGTCAGATGTAGGTACTATGTCTGTATCTATTATCTTTTCTATACAAATACCGTAATCGACATACCAATATTCACCATTAATGAATATGTCTTCTAAAGAAGAATTTTGGGTAGTAGATATTGAATAGCTTAAGGTGGCTCCAGCTGTTCTATCTTGTATAAGTATCAATGATCCTTTAGGACAATAAAAGTCATTTAATTCAATATGTGTTTGGATGTTTGTTGATTTAGATGAACTATGAGCATATATTAATCGTGAATAAGCACTTCCGTAATCAGACATACCCATATTTGCCATTGTTGCACCAAATGAGTTGATTAATTGTACAGAAAGTACCGTACTATTTGAACCTACATAAGATATACTTCCAGCTTCATTTTCAACAACATCTATTATCAAACTATCCATTGTACATGCATGTTCAGTATAGAATATAATTCCAACATTTCTTGCAATATCATATAAGTCTACACCTGACAATCCTATTGTAAAATTTTGTCCAGTTTGACATGACAAATCCATAGATAATGCTCCACATTTTATTGGAAAGCTTAACACTCTTGTATCATTGTTGAATGTAAAGTTTTGAAGATTAGATAAAGTTATGTTTGTTCCTATTCTTATTGATGGCACCGGATTATAATTGACTAACCAATGCTCATATTTTATTCCATTTATATATAGTATTTTCCATAAATTTGTATAACCTCTATTTATTATTTCTTGACAATCTTCGCTGTAAAGTCGAGTTTTTATACCAAAATCATAAAAGTATACCATTTTGTTAGTTACATTTACATTCATTCCTGAAATGATTTTAAGCATCGATATTCTGTTAAGATTAGGATAATTATAAAAATAATAACATTGATAATCGCTATTTGAAATGCCGATACCTGAAACTGTTCCATTAAAAATTATTTCTGTACATTTGCTACATATATTATCTGATCCATAGGTTCTATATCTTAACTTTCCAAAATCAACATTTCCATTGAATATTATTCTTTTTAATGAAGTACAAGTTAGAAACATTTGATACATGTTTGTTGTTGAATTATTAATATTATATTTACCAGATGGCATAATCACTTCTTCTAATGAAGTACAACCTTTAAAACAAGAAGAAGTGGCACCATGCAAATTAAAATTCTTAGTAAGAGGAGAAAGGTCTGCAAATTTCAACTTGCTACAACCCAAAAACATTCCACATATACATGTACTTACTTGCATTTCTGGTAAAGTTACTTCTTCTAGTTTAGTACACTTATAAAATTGTCCAGTTGAATAACTATTATGAGTCGCAGTACCATTATTGTTACCAGAAGAATTCTCATATTGGAATGTCATTATTCCTGTAAAATACTTAAGCTCATTGAATTTTGTTATTGCAGTATTTTGAAATCTTTGATCAAAATAGCTTACTTGAGCTGCCTCATATTCAGTTATTTCTGCACGAGTATAATTATTACCCCAATTTTCTACACATATTTGTTTGACTAATGAATCTTCAAAATGAATTATTTTAGAAGTCTTTATTCTTATTTTTATTGTTCTGTAATCAAAATAATCTAATTCTCCGTCAAGAACTAATTCATCTAATATATAAGATAATGTACATTCATTTGGTTGTTCTTGATTATCTTTTATTTGATCATTTATATTGTATATTACTGATGCAGATTCTTCATATGTTTCTTCAGGAGTAGTTACTTCTATATAAACTATAGCATAATCTTCATTTAGTTTAAACATTGATGTGGCATAATCAAGTACTGTAACATTATTACCTGAATTAGAAAAATTATATTCAATATTTATACCACTATCTTTATCATAAATTATTTTATAAACATGAGATAAGCATATTAATTCATTTGTAGATTCATTAAATATTATATTAGTAAATCCATTATTAAGATGACCATCATAGTCTTCATAATGATAATCGTAGTTATCATTATGAATCATCATATAATTTACTTTATCTTTAATATCCATTCAAAAAATATTCTTAATTTTATTAAAAATATATTTTTATTTTATTGAATTTTTCATTAATGTAACTATATTAAATATACCATTAATTATTAAACTTAATTTAAATGAGTAAAACTTATCGTAAAAATGTTCGTCAACCTATCGCGGTAGGAGACAATCGAAGTTATTACAAAACTCGTCGTAGAAATACTAAACGAGCTGGAAAAAACAATCTTCGTTCATTAATGTCAAATTATGATCCAGAAGAAGTAGAGAACATAATTACAGATCCTGAAAAGGTTAAGAAAGATACCTGGAGAGAGCCAACTGATGGATATGTTCTTGTCAATAAAGACACCATAAAGAAAATGGATAAAGATCCTTATCGTTCTGGAGAATATTATCATCAAAAGTATGATAGAGTTTTGAAAAACAAACATTATAAACATTAAAATTTCTTTTTAAATTTATATTAACATTTAGAATAGTCAAAATTATGAAGATGAAGGACAGAAACGCCCAATTGAAGAATGCACTAGGTGTAATGGCGTCAAAAGAGAGAGTCCAAGAGGTTGCTTCAATACCTAATGAGGACACTGTAAACCGTCAAGGTTTCAAAGCTTATTCTGTAGCTGATGAGCTTAGACTTTTGTCTATGCTTAATACTCTCAAGATTCAAGATCAATATTACAGAAGTGAGGATGAGATTCTTGTTGAGCTTCGTGATTTGATTGAGAAGATTGGTCTTAAGGATCCATATTTTCTTGCTCAAGCAATTGTTTATTCACGTTGTTGTGGAGAAGGTATGCGTTCTATTAACCAACTTGCAGCTACATTGGCAGCTCCATTCGTTGCTGGTCAACCATGGGCTAAGGCATTCTATGGTCTTTGGGATAAGAAGAATAAGCAAGGTGGATGTATTTATCGTGTTGATGACATGGAGGCTATCAAGGATGCTTATAGCGCATTGAATGGTGGAACATTGTCAAATGCCATGAAGAAGGGTTTTGCAAAGGCTCTTATCACTCTTGATACTTATCAACTTGCTAAGTACAAGGATGCAGCTATTGACTTGGCTAATCTTGTTCACCCAAATTCAGCATTGTCAAATGCAGTTATTACTGTTAATGGCAAAAAGATGAAGACTTTGGATGCCCTTATGCAAGGTATTACTGTTACTGCAGACACTTGGGAAGCTGCTCAATCAGATGCAGGACAAGAGGTTGCCAAGGCAGTTAAGGAGGGTAAAATTTCTAAGGATGAAGCTGAGAAGGTATTGGCAGAGGCTAAGAATGACAACTGGGAGTCTCTTCTTATGGAGGGTAAGCTTGGAATTCTTGCAGCTTTGAGAAATATCCGTAACATGCTTAAGGATCCTCGTGAGTCAGTAATCAATGCTCTTTGTAAGTTAGTACAAGATGGAGATAAGATTCGTAATGGTCTTATTATGCCTTATCAACTTGATTTGGCTTATATGACTATTGAAACTGAATTTCCATATTGCACTTATGGAGATCAAATCAAACAAGCTCTTCGTAATGGATATGAGACAGCTCTTCCTAATTTGAAAGTATTGCTTGGAGGAAAGACTTGTGTAATGATTGATACTTCTGGTTCTATGAGTTCACCATGTACAATGGGAAATAACAAAAACGGTAGAAAAATAATTAGCAGAACTGCTATGTCAGAAGCTGCACTTATTGGTGCTACAATTGCTAAGGCATGCGGTGGAGATGTTGTTTTGTTCTCATCATCTGCTAAGGAGTTTAAGTATCGTCAATCAGACAATGTATTTGCTATTGCTAAGCAAATTGAGAATGCAGCTATGTGGGGAGGAACATCTATTGGTTCTGCATTTGAAATGATTAGAATGTGGAAGAGAAAATACGATAGAATATTTGTTCTTTCAGATAATGAGTGCAACTCTCGTAGCTACTACTATGGAGATTGGGTAAAAGATGCATATAAGAAGTATGTACACGATGTATGTAGTCCTTATGTATACTGTGTAGACCTTGCTTCTTACGGAACTACAATTCTTCCACAAACAGATAAAATTGGCTACTACTTCGGTTATGGCTACTCAATGTTTGAGGATGTAGCAAAGTTGGAGTTCAATCCACAAGCACATATTGATAAGGTTAGAAAGATTGTTATCGATCCTAACTATACTCCAGAAAGAGCTGTAGCCTAATACGGCTCTTTCTTTACATTTTTAATTAAAGATTATTAATTTTCAATATTATAATTATATGGGTGAAATTAATTGGGAGCAAAGAAGATTTGAAGTTGCTAAAGAAGTTATGACTTCAAGAATACTTGGATGTTCTAATATTAATTATATTAACATTGATGAAATAGCTAAATTTTCAGTAGAGTATGCAGATGCATTGATTAATGAACTAAAAAAGACAGACACATGATTAAGGTTATTAATATAAAAAATGAAAATTTTTGTTGGGAATGTATAGATATAGATAATAATTATTGCTATTATGAATGCCCAGCATTAAATAAGTTTTTAGGTGAAGGTTGGTCAATAAAAGACTGGAAACCTGAAAGTAATGGTGCAATATTTATTCTTGAAAAAATTTAATAAATAATTATTGATGAGTAAACAAAATTGTTTAATACAAGAAGGAACTATTGTTGAGGTACTTCCAAGTTCTTTCTTTAATGTCGAATTAGATAATGGATTTGTTGTAAGATGCACTATTTCCGGTAAGATGAGAATTCATAATATTCAACTTATTCTTGGAGATAGAGTAAAGGTTGAGATGAGTCCTTATGATTTGACGAAAGGAAGAATTAGTGTCAGGATGAAGAGTGAATTCTAACAAAATTATATTATAATGAAATCAATGGATATAGTCAAATGTCCAAAATGTTATAAAAATGTTGAGATAAATATATCTAAGGCCATCGATGAAGATGGAGAAATATTTCAATGTTCTTATTGTCAATATCCCTTTAGATATGCATCAGATTGGAATAAATATACTTTTAAAAGGAATAACTATTGAGGTTATTCCTTTTTTATGTTGGTATTGCTTCTATATATGATGCATAAGATGACCATCCATTTGTTGTTTTATAAGTATCAACATTTGCAGCCGGTACATATATCTTACGACCACTTGCATTATTACCAAATGCATTACTCATAAGTGTTGGTGGTATTGTAGCTTCAATTGTCACACTTGTAAGACCGCTACAACCATTGAAAGCATTTTGACCAATGGTAGTGACACTATTACCAATTGTCACACTTGCAAGACCACTACACATATAGAAAGCATATTCACCAATTGAAGTAACACTATTTGGTATTATAATATTTGTAATACCAGTACAATGACTGAAAGCATTATTACCAATAGAAGTAATAGTATTAGGAATAGTGGAATTTCTACATCCCGCTATAAGTTTATTTGTGGCTGTTTCTATTATAGCATTACAATTATTTCGTGAATCATATGTGGTATTATTTGAATTTACCACAATATTTGATATATTATTTATTGTATATATATATTTAATATAAGCTCCACTTCCAGTAATTAATATTTGATAAAAACCAAATATATTATCACATATATTTTTTACTGTAGAAGATATTTCTAAATAACTATTTTCAGCGCATTTAAGAATAAATTCATTTGCTATAGTATGTATTCCTTCCCAAATAATAATTTGACTAACATTAGAATTATATACTGCTATTACATAATCATCTAAATAATATATACCATTTTTATTTTTAATGGCTGAACACCATATATATTCTGTTATTTGATTAGATCCACCACCACCATTATAAGGTGTAGACCATGTTCCAAAATAACTGCGTATATATTTTATTCCTTTTGGTATTTTTATATATTTAATTTTGAATAAATCTTCTCTATTTGCAATTTTAAATGATGTTATAGCTTTTACTCTATGTGGAATTAAAACTATTTCAGGAATTGCTGCATTATTAGAATTATATGATACATTAAGGATGTCAGGAATAATTCTTATTGAAGATTGATATCTCGTATTTCCATCATTTAACTGATTTATTAAATTATAATTATAATATCGATTAGTAAAAATAAATTCTAATGAACTATTATTAGCACCTAATGAATAGTTTGTACTAACATTAGATATAGTTGGTGGTAATATTATTTTTGTGCATATTGAACTACATGACCAAAATCCATAACCACCTATAGTTTCAACTGATGATTCAAATTCTATACATCCACATTGACTATTACTATCATAAGAATGATTTGTTATTGTTGGAAATGCACCCGTATGTATTCCTGAATTCTTACTTGATGTTGTTTCAGGAAGTTTACTACTACCATAATAATAAATAAATTTTCCTATATCATTTATTGAATAAATTCTACTACTATAAGTTGACCAATTTGAATCATTTTTATAAGTATCTACATTATTATCAGGTACAAATATTTTCATATAATTAGCACAATTTCCAAATGAAGTATTTGTTACTGTAGGTGGTGTAGTAGACTCAATTATAACATAATGTAAATCTTTACAATAATTAAATGATTGAGTACCTATAGATGTAACTGAACTTGGTATAGTTATGATATAAAGTTTATTTGTATAAGCAAATGCATTATTTCCTATTGAAACAACACTATTTGGAATAGTTGTATTAATAAATCCTGTACTTAAAGTATTAGTTGATGTGTATATAATAGCATTACAATTATCTCTTGAATCTATATCAGGATTATTTTCATCAATTATACAATTATATATATCTGTATCATAGGGTGAACTTTTGTGTAATATATAATTATTTGATAAATTTTGTATAGTTACTTTATTACCAAGTTCTATTTCTCCAATATTATGTTGATAATCACCCAAAATAGATCTGTTGTAAGTCAATATATAAGGATCATTAAAATATAATTTATATATATTTGCATTAAATTGAATATTATAATTATCTTCAAGGGACAATATTCCTATAGAATAGCTATCTAAATAATCATTACCTTTTAAAGTTGAAGACCAAATACCATTATCACCATATGGGCTTGTCATATTATTTAGTTTTGTTTCATTCTCATATATTATTAAATTATCTGATCCTATTAAACCAAAAATAAAAGTATCACTATCTTCTAAATAGCTAATATTCAAATTTATTGGAATATTTTTTAAAAAAGTATCAAATGTTTCAAATTGTTGCAAATATTTAGACATCTTTATAAATAAGATTTAATTTATTAAAAATAAAATTGAATTTTTACCATTTGTAACTATATTATAAATGTATTAAAATTCTAATTTATGACTGTTGAAATTAATAAAGAAACTGCTGAGCTTTTGATTGATGCAATCAATTCGTCTCATTTGCCAACAAAACGTAGTCTTAGATTTTTTATTGACATTTTAAAAACTGTAGAAAATGAAAACATTTGATGATTTTTTTGATTCGCTTAATGATATAATATCATCATTTGGAAAAGAAACTCCAAAGAAAAAACGTAAGTATACAAAGCGTACATTTAAAGTTGATGATAAAGATATTGTCACCGAATTTCATCCAGAAATATTGTTTAACATTAATAAGAAATGAACATGGAAAAGCCAAAAACAAAATTTAGCGTAGATGATTTGATGCTTGCCATTAAGTATTTGATTAGATGGGATAATGAATATCCTGGAGAATATCCTAATTGGGGTGAATATGATTATGCTATGCATCCTGAATTGACGGAAGCTCTTATGTATGCTGAAGAAGATGAGACAGTAGCAATAGCAGATAGGATTTGGGAAACATATTTTAAAAGAGAAAATGATTGATATGAATAAGAAACATTATATAATTCCTACAATTCGAATTCAGGAAATTGATTCAGAAGATATAATGGAAAATCCTATGAGTATTCCAATTTATACTAATGAAGATGAACTTATTGAAGATGGTTCAGAAATTTTAGTCAATAAACATTCAGTTTGGGAAGAATAACATGAAAGCAACAATTAAAATTGAAAAGGAAGTTAACTTGAAAAAAATTCTTGTTAGTGCAGGTGTTCGTTATTGGAATGACTGTAAATATTCTAAAGATAATAAGAATACATGGAGAAACGGGTCAAAAGAAGGAGATACAAAAGAAGTATCTGAAGATTTTAGAAACAATATTCCATTTGTTGTTTTAAAAGATATTGGGTATAATGAAGGTTATTATTGGACTTTAACTATTGATATCGACACAGGTAAAGTAGAAAATTGGCCTAAAGATTTTTGTATTGAAACTTGGTTTAAAGTTTGTGATGATGGACTTTATCAAATCTTAGATGAAAATGATAATATTATTTGGGATTCTGTTGAATTTCAAGATTATTATGTTCCAAAGTTTCTTTCAGTAGGAGATGAAGGTTATGGAGATTATATTTATCTTGACATTAATGGAGATGGATATATTAAAGATTGGGAAGATGAAGCAATTCCAGCTATTAAAGAATTATTAAACAATTAAATTAAATATAATTATGGCACGTCAAAAAAGAAGTGAGAACACTTATCAAAAGATTAATACGATCTTTAAGAGGGACAATAAAAATGTGATTATGCAATATGCAGGTTTTGTCACACCTGAGCTTGAATATCTTCGTAGTCTTAAATGGAGAGGAGAAGAGAAAATTGATGGAACAAATATACGTATTGAAGTAACTCCTCGTATTGAATATGTAATTGATACTGTCAATAATATTGAATATGAGGAAACAAATGAGATCCTTGGAGTTCATTTTGATGTAACTATTAAAGGCAAAATAGATAATTCACAAATTCCATCAATGCTTAAAAAATATATGGAAGATAATTATCCTAAAGAGAAAGTACTTGAAGCCATTGGATTGAAAGAATTTATCCCAGTTAATGAATGGGTAGATCATAAATGGAATGATGTAATTGATATTCCTAAATATACTATTTATGGTGAAGGTTATGGAGCTAAAATTCAAAAAGCTGGTGAAAATTATATTAAAAATGGAGTTAGTTTTGTTGGTTTTGATGTAAAGGTAAATGATATTTATCTTCTTACTAATAATAGAGATGATATTATAAATAAACTTGGTGCACCTATTGCTCCATTTATTGGTTACTTCACTCTTGATGAAGCTATTGAGTATGTTCGAAAGGGGTTCAAATCAAGAATTGCTGAAAATAAAGATTTTATTGCAGAAGGACTTGTACTTAGAACAGAACTAGGACTTAAAAATCGTAGAGGTGAAAGATTGATTATTAAAATCAAATATAAAGATTTTCAGAAATATCGAAATGTATATGGAACTGATGATCCTGTAGAGCAAATTCCAAATGAATATTATTAATAATTATAATGAAAAAAATAATAATTGTTACTAATAAAGATCTATCAATACAAATTCCAAATGGATGGAAAATAGATGATATATTAGGTTATAGTCAAGCAATGTCATCAACACAAGGGTTTGTAAAATATGCAATATTATCAATAGCAAAAATATGAGAGGATATCCAAAATATAAAATTAAAGATAGAGTATATTTCATAATAGAAGATAAAAAATATGAAGGTACTATTTATATAATTGATGAATATGGTACTTTTGAAGATCCATCAGATGTATCTTATGATATCATGGGTGAATATAATGGTAAACCTTGCTTGTTTAAGCATATAACTGAAAAATTAGTTAAAAAAAGATGAGGCATTGGAAATGTGAAATTAAAGAAGCAGGTAATCCGCACACAGTAAAACCTGAATTATGGGGTGATGAAACTATGGATGAAAAATATTGTATCAAATTTTGGGGATTGAAAAATCCTGATGTAGAATGGTATAAATTAGAAGAAGTAAAAGATGAGTAATAAATTAATTATATTTGGAATATTGTCTACAGGATTAACTATCTTAATTAAAGAAATATATGAGTTTAGAAAATCATATATTAATTTAAAAAGAAGAAAGAATAAAAGCTGGTTATATTATGATTAAAACATAAGAATATATTATTATGAATAAAAGAATAGAAATATTTGTAAAGAATGAAAAGAGTGGAAAAGTAGAAGATTTTCAATTGCATAATTCTTTTGAAGATGTATCTGATGGATATCATACATTTAAAGAACTATATGATTATAGAATGATTTATAATGCTTTGTGGTTTAATGAATTGTATAAGACTCATCCTGAATATGACATTCATAAATCGTTAAGACATTCAGATGGTGAAAAATGTTTTGGCGGTGGTTGGTTTATCGTAATGGCTGAATTGCCAACTGGTCAAATTTCAAACCATTATGAAGATATGTATTGGGATATGTTCAACATTCCAGAGAAAGAAAAGTCAAATACGTGGGATGGCCATACACCACAACAAGCTTATGAAAGAATGATAGAATTTATTGAAATGGAAAAATGAAAAAAATTTATATTAGTTTACCTATAGCTATTGATGAAGCTACAGTCAAAGAAAGATACCAAGAAGCTATTGATTATATAAACAATGATTTGAGAGAGCAATTTGAAATTCATGGTCCAATCAATATCGAAGATTTTAGCGATAATGGAATAGTTAAAGAACGTGATCATGATTATGCTTGGTATATGGGTGAAGACATTAAAGAATTACTTAGATGTGATGCAATATTTATGGGTCGTGGATGGCATAAATCATTAGGTTGTAAATGTGAGCATGAAACGGCTAAAGTATATGATAAGCAAATAATTTACCAACTTTACACATATAATGAAGATTAACATTTATTCTATTGATGATTTGATGTATAAAGATTTCAATGATGAAGAAATCAATCAAGTTACAAAATCTTTAATTTATTCATTGATTGTCGGAATGTTTAGATTTGCTAAGTATGATGACTTTTCTAATGAATATATTATTGATCTTATTAAAGCAAACAATAATTGGGTTAATGAGTTCAAATGGACTAAATCAAAACAGAAAAAGTTTATAGAAAAGCTTAATATGATTTTTTACAATCTTTATCGTTTTAATAAAGAGAAATGTAAGAATTCATCAATAGAATTTATTATGAAATATGGATTAAAAGTTTATTGAATTTTTTATTTCCACGTTTCTATATTATATAATAATCCACAAATATTTATATAGTATAGAAGTGTGGAAATTTTTATAGGAATTGATCAATCAATAAACAGTACAGGAATAACAATACAAAAATTTGAAGACGATAAGAAAATAAGCAAGGAATTTTTCATAATAAAGCCTAATAAGTTGACTAAGAAAGAAAATGATGTAAATTGCTTATTGAATGATTTTGAATATATAACTTATATTAAGAAAGACAAAAAAGATTGTTTAGATAATAATGATTTTGAATTGTCTAAAGTACATAATGTCATAAACATATCTGATAAGATATTAGATTTGATAAATAGCAATGTCAAAAACAAATTAGATAAGTTATATATAGCATTAGAGGGAATTTCATTCCAGTCTTCACAAACTAAGTCATTGATAGATTTGTCGGGATTGTCTTATATTATCAGATATAGGATATTGAATTATTTTATGTCTCATCAAGACCAACTTGGTGGGCTTTTTATATTGACTCCAGGAGAAATAAAGAAGTTTGCCACAGGAAATGGTAATGCTAAAAAGGACTCAATGATTGCGTTATTTGAAAATTTGAATCCATCATTAAAGCAAATTCAGAAAAATGATGATTTGGCTGATTCTTATTGGATTTCCGAATATTTAATAAATATAAATAAAAAGTGCTCGTAGTACATTCAGAATGACTCGTGTCATACATAAGTATTCTAAGTTATAAACTATATTACATTACGATAAAAATTAACCCATGATTAAAATATGAAAGAAAAGAAGATATTAATTTTGATTATGTCATGTGAATTAGGACATTTCAAGGCTCAAGAAGAAGATATTAAGAATACTTACCTTAAAGATGTCATAGATGGAAAATATCCTAATATAGACTATATGATTTATTCGGCATCTGAATTCATACCAAAGCATAAGTATTCAAAAGAAGAACATAGATTGTTGATGAGATGTGAAGATGACATTCACAATACATTCAAGAAAACTTATTATGCATTCAAATTTTTAGAAAGACTTTTTGGAGAATATGATTATGTGTTTAGAACAAATACATCAACTTATATCAATATTGAGCTAATGAACAAATTTGTACAGGAATTAGATAATGATGAGATATTATGGACAAGTGAGTTGTATTCATTGTCTAATGCTGCTGTACCTAATCCTTTAGACCTATATGGTAGAGGAAATGGACTATTGATGTCAAAGAAGTTAATTGATTTGATTTTGAAAAGAGGATTGCCATTCTTATATTATCAAATAATATCTGATGATGAAGTAATTGGAAAAATTTTGAATTCTTATAGGATTGAGCAAAATCAGAATTATTTAGATTATATAAAAAGCTTTACTCATGGATGGTTTAAATGCATAGACAACAATTTTAGTGTCAATCATAAGTTAAGTTCATGGGGAGATTCAGATGATTCTTGGGAACATTTAAATCAATTCATAACTATTCAAATAAGATCTTATACTACAAATAGGAAGAATTCAAATGATTTAGTAGATAGAGAAATTGAAGCTAAAAGATATGAAGAACTTGACAAAATATTCAAATCAAACAAATATAAAGATTTTACAGACATTATTAAGAAGATACATGAATATGCCGAAAGTCCTTCAATATTCATAGGTTCGGTTTTAGGATATATGAATTATGATGATTGGAAAGAAATAAACAAAATGAAGCTATTCAATTATGAAGTGAATCATAAAGCTTCTAATGATGAATGTAAAGATAAAGAAGAATATAAGAAATGGTTTTAATAAAAAGAGAGCTTTAAAGCTCTCTTTTATTTATTATATATTCTATTTGATTTGAATATTATTGTTCTAATTTAGTCCAACTATACTTGCCAAGGTAATAATCATCTGTTCCCATCCATACATCATATCCCGTACTGCCACTTGGAACAGTTAATGTGCCATTTGATTTGACTGTTATGAATGTGTTGTTTGTTATTGTTGGTGCTGTTGTGGCAAAACAAGTGATGTTTCCAAGACGGCTACAATAACCGAAAGCATAACTACCGATTGATGTTACACTATTTGGTATAATAATACTTGTAAGATGATTACAACTATTGAAAGCACTGTCAGCAATTGTAGTTACACTATCAGGAATTGTAACACTTGTAAGACTATCACAACTTGCAAAAGCCTGACTACTTATTGAAGTGACACCATTACCGATTATCACATTTGTAAGACCACTACAAGTACTGAAACTCTTGCTACCAATAGAAGTCACACTATTTGGTATTGTAACACTTGTAAGACCCCTACAATAATTGAAAGCCTGAGTAGCAATAGTAGTGACACTATCAGGAATTGTAACACTTATAAGATTTATACAATCACGGAAAGCACTACTGCCGATTGTAGTTGGGTCGGCAAGAGTATAATGAACTGTATGTTCACCAGTTGTATCAAATGTATAACTAGTCACAACACTGTCTTGTTTTACTCCGTCAATCACCATTTCAGTAAATAATGCTGCTGATGTGGAATTATATGTTAATTTGGTTGCACTACTTGTGCTTGTAATATTATATTTAAGGACTAGTCTTGTTTCAGGTACAAAAGGATTATAATGCACTTCATTTTTATTTTCACAATAAGATATATTTGGCAATATCATATCTTCTTGTGTATATTGCTCATATTGTTCATGTGTATTGAATTTTTTAAAATATTTACTCATATTAAATAGTGTTTATATAAAAAATGTCACCACAATTTTATTGGGTGACATTTTCATATTTATATATTTATATGTAATATATTATTCTCCTTTTTCTTCACTTTCCTTTGATTCTTCTTTTTTAGCTTTTTTACCTTTGCATTTTTCACATTGGCAATCTTCTTTTCCTGTGCATTCACATTCTTTTTCAAATACAGCTAAGTCTCTAGCAGCTTTGTTCAATACAGCGATAATTGCAGGATCATTCTTATATTGTTCTGCTAACATTGCAATCTTTTTCTTTCTTGCATCCATTTGGATTTTCTTTGAAGCTGCTAACTCTTCTTGAATAGCTTGATATTCAGTTGGGTTATGTTTCTTTACATCTTCATTGATTCTCTCTTCATACATATATTTCAAATCAATTCCTGAAACTGCTGTAACTTCTTTCAATGCTTCAGTAATGTAATCAAAATCTTTTGTATAAGTTCCGAAGTGTAATGAGTTGTTTACAGACATTGTAATATTGTCTTTAGCTTCAATAATGGTACAAATTGAACCAGTAGAAGTTCTCAATACCTTTGCACAATCCATAACGAAAACTTGTTCCATAGCCTCAAATACTTGACCAATTGCTCTTGTAATATTCAAGAATTGCATCTTCTCATTCATAGGCATTGTTCTTGAAATAGTATCACAATACTCATTGAATTTCTCTGTTGAATCAAAGTTCTCATTAATGTTCTTACCCTTTTCAAAATTCAAATTGTAAGTATCATTTTCATTTGATTCAGAAATAGTTACTTTACAAGCATCAAATCCACTCTTCCACTCATATTTCATATTTCCTTCATTGTCATTTGTAAATGATTCAAGTAATGCATTAATGTTTCTGAACTTAGGATTGTCACATACAGCTTCACAAACTTTAGTTTGATCTTTATTTATCTTATAAGTCTTATGAAGGATTTCAAAATATTTGTCACCTTCTTCATTCTCATAAACAAAAGATATTGGATTTGTAGTAACATAAGTAGGAGCTACAGTCTCATTAATTGCAGATTTGAATACTTGTTTGCATACATTTCTGAATTCTGGAATATATTGAACACCTTTTAATGCTCCTGATTTAATATAAGAAACAACTTGTGACTCATCCATCTCTAAAAGTTTGCTTACTTGCTCAATACCTGTCTTAGCAATATAGTTGTATGTTGACTTACTATTCTCAATTGATTCACAAGCAGATGCTAATTGCCATGAAATGTTGTTTTCTTTAATAAAATTCAATACAGACTCTAAAATTGAAACAAGTCCTGTATCAAAGCTATATTTTTGTGCTTCTTTTATAAAGCCATTGACAATACCACAATTAGCAGGATTTGTAAACAAATATGCTTTGTAGTTCTTGACTAATTCTTTACCTGCTTCTGTCACTGCATTGCAATTATTCAATTTAGCTGTGAAATCCAGGTCTTTAATTAATTTTATGTTCATATTATATTTTATTTGGTATATTTCTAGTTTAAATATTTATACTTTATTTAATGAACTAATATTACATTAAAATGCAATATTTTCATGCTTCGCAACAAAATGTTAGTCAATGCTAAGACATTCATTTTTATACTTGTATGGTTGGTCCCCAGCCTATCAAGTCCACTATCTGACTAAATAATATGTTTTTATTTATTAAAAATAAATATTTTTGTTTTTATTTTAATCTCCAATAACTTCTATATGGAAATATAGTTGTCTTATCTTTAGGTATGTAAAATTTCACTGGTTTTTTAAGTTTGAACAAACTGTTGTTTTGTGTTGAAACTTGTCGTCCCCAATCATACAAATATTTTCCACCATCTTCTGCTGCTATAGTAACATGTGATCCTTTTACGAGTATGTCACCTGCTTTTATCTCACTATAATCTTGATTTTGTTTCTTTTCATCAGATATCTTATGACATTCAAATTCATTTATATCTGACATATATAATAATTTAGCTTTATATTTCTCATCAAATGGACTTATCTTTTCAACATTGGTGTTTACATTGTGATTTTTATGTAAGTTGAAACTACCTAATCTTACATTCCAATTGATAGTATCATTAGTATATCCTGAAAGACATAAACATGCTGCAACAAATCCTGAGCAATCAGCAACAACTTTTTTGTTATCTAATAATTCACATTCTTTATAATTTGAAGAATTGTATTGATGTTTACAGTCATAAAAATTCTTAAAGTTATCACAATACCATTCATACATCTTCTTTACATTACTAAGCCATTTATCTGTATTTGATTCATTTGATTCTAATATAAAATCTTTTAAACATCTCATTCTAAATCTTCCTTTGTAATTTTATCCAAAATCATTTTGTATACATTATTGTCGGCTGTAGTTGGAGCTCCTGGATTAGCATTGCATTCTATGACTACATTCTTTATTTTATTGTTTTTTACAGGCATAATATCTACTCCAGCCCATGTCAAATCAACTGCTTTAGCTGCCTTTAATGCTAATTCTTTTTGTTCCGGTGTAAAATCTGATTCAGATAGTGTTGTATGTGTAGCACCTAATGCTATATTTGATCTGAAGTCATTCTTTACTTGATTTCTTTTTATTCCATATAATAGATGTTGTCCAGTTTTCAATGTAAGTACATGTATTCTAAAATCACCTCCATCTGCATCTAAGAATTCTTGTACAATCAATTTCTTATCCTTTGCTACATCGAAATATGCTTGTAATACTGATAATATTTGATTTCCATTTACAACAAATACACCTATTCCTTGTTTTCCTACAGGATTTTTTACAACATATTTTCTTTCTTTATTTGTTTCTGCATCAGAATAAATATCTTTTAATTTCTTAAATAATTTGATATTTGTATTTCCCTTTGTGTCCAAATTGACTTCAACATCTTTAGCTTCTAATTCTACATATGAAGGTTGTTGAATTTTATGTTTTTTGAATAGTTCTGCACTTTTTATCTTATCTGAAGCATTATTTACACCATCTATATTGTTTATGATTAGATATTTATCTTTAGACAATTCCTTAAATAACTTCTCATATTTGTTTATATCTTCATATTTTATTCGTGAGAATATAACTGTATTTTTTGAAGATATCTTATCATTGTTTATAACTATATTATTTAATTTGTTATTCTCATATTTGATGCTTTGAGTATTGAATTGATATAAATTTACATTTGATGCTTTACATAAGTCATTCAATATCTTATCTGCACTAGATTCAGCATCTCCAAACAATATTATATTGTCAAATGGGTATGATGATTTTTCAGATTCTTTCTTTTCTACAATTGGATTTTCTTCTAAGTTTTCGTTAGTTTTTTTTTGATCATCAATCTTATTTGAATCTATGCCATTTGTGGCCATTTGTCCATCCTTGTCAGAATTGTCTTCCAATTTGTCATTTGCAGAAACATCAACATCATTTTTCAAATGCTCATTTATCTTTTCAAATACAACTAAGAACATATTCTTCTTTATTTGTTCAGATATACCATTTACTCCTGGACTTGAATTATATTCAATAACAACATTTTCAGTCTCATCATAAATATTCTTACATTCCATCAAATCAACACCAACCCATTTGCATCCTGATACTTTAGCGGTATCAAGAATTATCTTTTCTTGTTCTGCACTTAAATCAATTTGTTCTGTTGTTGCACCCAATGATACATTTGATCTAAAATCTCCATCAATCTTATTTCTTTTCATTGATGCAATTATCTCATAATTGTTGCCATCAAATGAGAAAGCATGAGCTCTAATATCACCTGTATTCTTTTTGAATTCTTGAATAAGTATGTAGATTTTTGGATTCAATGTTGTCAATGCTTGCAAAATACTTAATATTTCATCTTCTTGACATAAGAATACACCTATTCCTAATGAACCATTAAGAATTTTACAAACATATTTGTAATTACTATGATTGTCATTTATATTTGGATGTGCAGAATATATAGAATGAAGCTTTTTGTAAAAATCATCATTCACTATACCGTTCTCATCTTCTATATCATTCTTACCAATTATTATATAATTTGGTTGTGGGATATTGAATTTAGAAAGAATTACTGAACTTAAATATTTGTCAGAAGCATTTATTATAGCATTTATTGGATTTATGATATAAAAACCAAGCTTATATAATAGTTTGAATAATGCTATATATACAACACTTAAATCATTATTTGTTTGACCTTGGAATATTATTGTATTTTCGGTATTTGTTTCATTAAGTGAAAATGTTGTCTTAGTAGTCTTATCATCTATATTCAATATGTTGTTTTGGAAAGAATACCTTACATCATTTTTGGACAATATATATAAATTATATCCATTTTCTTCACATGCTAAAACACAATAATCTAAATAAGTCCAATCTGACTTCTTTATTTTCTTTATTTCTTCTGCAGTATGTATGTCTACAAATTTTGTAGAAGATATGAACATTATTACGTTTTGAATTTTCTTAAGTTTAGATGCCATTGATCATTTGGTTGATTGTATTTATAACTTTTGTATAGAATTCTTCATTAATCTTTTTAGATTCTTCCTCATTAGTATTTACAGGTATTGGTGGCTCAGGTATTCCATTTATTTTGATTACATAAGCTTTTTTATTTTCTTTGTCAATATATAAATCAACACCAGCAAATTTCAATCCTGAAACTTTAACTGCTTTCTTAGCAACTTCAAGATATTCTGGATTCAAATGAAATTTAGTTATTTCATTTCCTAATGCCATATTTGTTCTGAAATCATCTGATGATTTTTTACGTAATATGCAATCTACTAATTCTTGTTTGTCATTTATATTCAATATATAAGCTCTTATATCACCTTCATCAATATTCAATTTTTCTTGACAAATTATTTTTAATGGTTGAGAAGATGTATGCTTACCTACAGTAAATACACATTGTAAAACAGAAAGTATGTTTTTTTCTTTACAAATGAATACACCATGTCCTTTATGTCCATTCAATATCTTACAAACATACTCATTGTCTTCATTTTCTTCTTCGTAGATTTTTCTCAAATATTCATCAAAATTTTCAGTATTTTCTTCAATGTCATCAATACATTCTTTTTCAGAAACTACTATATATTTTGGCTGAGGAATATTGAATTCATCAAAAAGCTTAGCTGTAACATATTTGTTTGAACTTATTTGTACCCATTTTGGATTGTTTATTACTGTAAATCCTAAATATGTCAATTTATTTAATAAGTATAATATTTCTTCATTCAAATATCCAGATTTGCAATAAACTATAGTTGAGTCAGTATCATCAAAATCTATAGTTATTTCTTTGTCTTTTCCATTTTTTATGACTATTTGATTATTGTTTATATCAAAAGTACATATGTCTGCAAAAACAAGATCTATTTTTACACCTTCACACTTAAATTTGTTTGTTTTCTCAAATTCTTTATCATCAATCAAAATGAGCCTTTTAACTTTTTCTTTAAGTTTTTCAGTTATTATTTGAGACTTGTTTTCTTTTTTTGACTCTGTTATATATTTGAAAAGTGAGTCTAAATCATTATAAACTTTATTTGCCATTTGAATGAATTTCTTATTTTTAAAGTTTCCACCCCATTGTTGTACCAATTGCTCCCATTACTAATCTTGATGTAAGGAGATTTCCAAAACTTCCTTTAGGATCAACACCTAAAGCTTTACATATTGCATTTCCCAATTTAGGACCAATAGTAGAACCTAAGATGGCACCACCAATTGCTCCCAACAAACCTTCTTCTATTGGAATATTTTCTTCCTTAGCCTTTTTAAGTTCTTCTATCAATTTATCATAATCATCTATGACCACATCTTGTTTCTCGTCATTAGAATAATCTATGATTAAATTCTCATACACTTTTCTATAGTTTAAGCCATGTTTCTTAATGTCTTTCTTAAGAGATTCATCAACTATTTCTAAATTATATAAAGGAAGTTTGTTAGCTAATTCCATAGCTTTATTGTAAAGTAAAGGATTAGTTTTCATATCTTCAAACTTCTTACCTTCAAATAGTTTTTTCAATTCAACTATATTGTTGTTTTCATCAGCAAGCATATAAACATTATCATTATTGATATTGAACTCATATACTATTTGTGATTTGTTCTTCTTAGGAAATTCTAAGTCATTTTTGAATTTTCCCTCATATAAGAGTTTTCCATTTATTGATACTTTACAATCTAATTTCTTAAACTCTTCTACTAAACTTTGATTTATGTCTTTTATATTATTCATATAATTAAAAATAAAAAATCAATATTTTTTGCCTCCTCTTAATGATTGAAGTTTCATCTGTTCACTAATCATTGACTTAGCATCATCATCATTAAAGTCATTGTCATCTGAACATGCTTCAAATATTTTTGCACATATTCCAAATGTTCGAATTGAAATTTCCATGTCTTGTCCTGACCCAGCTAACTCAACAAGATAATCATATGCTTTGTTTTTAGCCTCATCACTTAAATGTGTAGGATCTAAATTAGGCAAAAGATTCTTTATGATATTCAACACATCTTCTGTAGAGAAATGTATGTCTTGAATGAATGAACGTCCTCTTAATGCTGTATCTAATTGCCCAGCATTATAGTTAGTTATTATGATTACTGATCCTTGATAATAGAATTTCTTAGGCAATTCCATTCCTTCATCATCTTTCAATATACCAGATACACCATAGCAAACTAATCTTCCTTCATCATCAGATGTACTATCTAATGCACCTTTAAGAATATTTATTACATCTTCTGGAGCTTTAGGTCCAACTAATCCATCAGCATCATCAATAACAATAATGTCACCTTTGTTTTTGAATTCTAATAATTTCATATATAGGACTCTTGGTGTGCATTTTCCCTTTATTGTACATAAATTATGATCTTCATTATATCCATTAGCTTTAAGCATTTTTTTGACTCTATATGTCTTTCCAACACCAGGAGCTCCACAAAGTATTACAGAAGGTGTCAATCCCTTAATTACCATTTTAATGTATTTATTCATCTCTTTAAATACTTGTTCAGGATCTTTCTTTGCGGTCTCAATTTCTTGTTCAATCTTATCACTACCATCTATTCCTTTTACTTTTACAGCTAATGATTTTTGTATAGCTAATTGAACTTCATCAATAGATGTTGCTCCACCTTTTATTGCTCTTTTAATGACATTGTATTCATCCATCAATCTTTTAGCAATTTCTCTATTTTCAGGTGATTTCTTTCTATTGTCTAATGCTGTTTTTAATGTCTCATATTTGTCTTTTTTCCAAGCAATCATATCTTCATATGAGTTTTCAAATACACCATTTTCAATATTATATCTAAATGTTTCTTGAATTAATCTTGAAGACAATCCTTCTAAAATAGAATATTTTAGTGCACCAATATAAAACTCATATTTAGATGCAGACTCATTTACATCTTTTCCAAATATTCCTTTTATGAATTTAGTAGCATCATTTTTAGATAAGTTGAAATCTTTTGTACTAATTACATATGAAATTAATGGAATGAAATATACTATTGAACAACCCATTGTTTCTATTGTCAAATCTGCTTTACCAGTACCATTAATGAATGGTGCCATATTGTTATAAAAAGATACAGAATATACTTGTGTTGAATTTCCTGTACTAAGCCAATTGAATGTAAAACATATAGTGTTAGATGACTTTACTACAGTAAACAATTCTGATGTGAAATTTTCTTTACCAATTTGTATTTCAAAATCTCCTAAAGATATTATGTTTTCACCTGTTTCCTTTTTCAGTATTGACAAAATCTTCTCTTTAGCTTTATCTATATCTGAGTTCTTGAATGCTTCATTCAATAATATCTTTCCTTCATTTATTTCTTTTTTCTTATTTATGAAATCTAAAAAATTGCTCATACTATTATATGTATATTTTATTTTATTAAAAATAATTTTTTAAATGAATACTATATTTATAGGTTTAAGTGTAGTGAAATTATTTATGTTTGTTGTTGATGATTTGTCTGGATAATAAGTTACATTATTTCCTAATAAAGGAATATATAATGAATTATCTATGCTTATATTTCCCAAATCATCTAATCCTAAATTCAAATCTGACTCATAGTTGTATTTTACTAATTGATAATATATCTTATTTCCAGTTATCAATGTATCATACTTATAATAATATTTGTTCTTGAATGCCTGTTCATTCATATGAGAAACTATTTCTAAATCTAATGAAGATATATATTCTACATTATTAAGTATGTATTTTGACAAATCTGATTTAGATATGAATGTTATATTGAATGTCTTAGTTTTGAAATAATTTAAAATACATTCTTTTATATTCATTTCAATTGCTTCTTTATAATATTGATCAACAATCTTAACGTAACAAATTATAGCATATTTATATATTACTGGATCAATAAAGTTTACAGATATTCCTGCAAATGTGTTGTTAGAATTTTTAAGAACTGTCAATACATTTGATTTTTCCTGGTCTGTCAATATCAAATCATTATCATCCAAATTCTCAATATCTTCAATAGTTTCAATATTGTTTATCTTATTATTTATAGCATTTATACATAGTATGTTTGAGTTGTTTTCTGCCCATATATTGAAATTGCCTATGAATGAGAATCTCTTAAGGAATAATCTATAATTGTCAATAGATGCTAATACGTTACTTCTTGAATTGAATCCAATCATTTGTTTTACATCTGATATAGATTCACTATTAGTTCCACCACTTATATAGTTGTCTAATGAAAGCTTTATGTATTTGTCTAAGTTTATTTGATTTCCTTCAACATCCAAACCTTTTGATGAGAAACTAAAATTAGTATTCAATATATTGTCAATATTTCCTGCTGTTCCACTATGTGTTATGTATTCAATCAATACAGATGTTCCTGCTTCAGGAATCTTGCCATATATACCATTTCCAAAAGTTATGTCTATTTCATTATCAAATCCAATTTTCAAAATATATTCTTCACCATCTTCTGTCATATCGTATAAGTTTGATACTTGTTGCCATTCAATATTGTTTACAAATACTCTGATATAGTTTGCATCAAACATTCCATTTATATTCAAATGTATAGTTTCTAATGAATTTCCTCTACAAGTGTAGCTTGATGTATGATAGAATCCTTGAACAATCCTGAACTCATAATTTGAAAGAGGTTTTCTTACATCAAAAACATACCTGTCAGATTGAAGATATAATACATAATTTTCTCCACTTCTTACATTAATGATATTTGAATGATTGTTTATATATATCTTTTTAATGCTGTTTGAATCATTTGTATTACTAATTGATGTTGCAATCAAAGTGCCTGTTGCAGCAGTACCGTAAAATGGCTCATATCCTGACAATTTAGCTAATGAGTATATTGACTTTTTACGTATAGCTGTTTCTATATTTTGTTCTGTAAATGCATCTTCAATATATACCAATATGTTTTGCATTATACCTTTGAATCCATTAAACAATATCTTAAGAATTTGATTATTGCTGAATTGTATTCCCATAGTTGAGAATATCTTACTTAGATAATTAGCAACTGATGCATCAAAATTTTCAAAAGTAGTATCAATTAAATTAAATAGTTTCATATGTTAGTTGAAATTAAATTCTTTTATAATATATTGTATATCATCTAAATATATTTTTATAGCTACATGATATACACTGTTATAGTCTTCCTCATAATATTGTACATCTATATCATACTTAAACATATTAAGATAATACAACCCGTTTAGCTTATTTCTTATATATGTTTTGAATTCTTCTGTTGTAGGTGTCAATGTCCATAAAAATTGATCTATGCTTACTCCAAATTCAGTATCTCCAATCAATTCAGTACATTCAGTATTCAATATTATGTCTAATTCTTGAATAGCTGCTTCAAGTTGATTATCTATAAATATATTGTTATCTAATGACAAATCATACATAGCTCACAATTAATTATATATTTTTAATACTTTATGTACTCACCCGAAGATATATAGTCAAAATTATCATCTAATATATCGAAATATCCACTATCTTCTTCAATAAGATTTGCATTTATTTTGAATATAACATATATGTCATTTCTTGAATCTTCTTTAACATTATATCCATTTATATTAAGATTGAATGTATTGACTTTCGTCATAAATTCAGACAAATTTATTCCGATATTTTGAATTACACCATTTCTTAATTCTATAGATTGCAAGTCATTTACTTTGAAGTAAATAGGCTTATATATCAATTTTGTCTTAGATGATTGATTATTTTGTCTTTTCAATTGTCTTAATAGAGCAATCTCTTCATTCTTCTCATCTTGAGTTTTTTCTATTACAGAACAATTTATGTTTTCTATAAAATTGAATCCGTTATTGACATTCATAAAATTAGTATTTATTAAATTATTTTGTTGTATGAAATTTAATTCTACTCTATTTGTAGAAGTATCATTCACTAAGTATTTGAACCATTCTTTAGTTATGACAACTGGATTTCCATTTACTATAATGTTTAATCGTTTGTCAATAAATGTTGCTCTTGCTACAAGTATTTCCGATAATTGATTCCAATTTTCAACAATATTGTTCAATGAGAAACTAAAATCATATATGAAGTTAAGTTCATTCTCATCAGTATTTATTTTTGACTCATATACTATATTCTTAAACAATATGTCTGTAGCAATTTGTATATTGAATCCTGTAGATCGTATTCCTTCAATATCAGCTATATCTTCATCTATAAAGTCATTAGTCTCAAGATAGTCTATATTTTCAGTTAAGAAATATTTATTATAATAATTTGTAACTTGATACATATCAGGAGTAATTGGATTAGATGATGAACCTATATTGTTATGTATTGCATTTCCTATATCTTCATTAGAAGTATTTATCTTTCCAGGAAATTCAAACTCATTTATCAAACTTATTGTATTATCTGAAAATCCCATTCTTGAAGACAATCTGAAATAGTTGTTATGTCCAAAGAATGTTTCAGTAGGATTTACATTGCTATTTAACTCATATACAACTTTAGAATTTTCTTTATCATAAGGAAACAATGTAATGTCTAATGAATGATTGATTATGTTTGCATTATAATTGTATTTTTCAGGATTCAAAAACACTTTAGAATATTTGTCATCATCTTTTCTAATGAAGAATGTGTTTATCAAATTATTCAAATATAGTTTGTTTGATGATTCTAAATTCATATTTGAATCTTGATCATATAATGCATTATAATACTTTGATACAGTATCTATTTCTTCATTGTTGACATTTACTATTGTATTTATGTCTTCATTGATATATAGTTTGTTTTCTCTACTGAATACATATTTTATATTTGGAATAAGTATCTCAACATATTCAATATATCTTACATTATTTATGATTATTTCCTTTTCACACTTCTTAGTATAACATGACAGTAAGTTACAGAAATAATGAAAATTGATGTCATTTATGTTGTTATCCAAATGAATTACAAAATCTAAATCCTTTTCAATAGTAGGATTGTATATTCTTACTTTATCACATTTTATGTTTGCTATATTTCCTGAACTATCGAATATGTCATATTTTATCTCATTTATGTCTGATATCTCATATTTATTGAATTTACTGAACTCTTTAGAATAATTTATTATATTATTTATATGTATTGGAAACACTAAATTGTTTTTCTTTACTAAAAATTTATTATAGTTTTCTTGTTCAATAAAGTAAAAATCAGTATCATATATGACATTATTAATCAATTCAAAATTTCTTAGGGCAACAAACTTTTTTGTGAGATTTTCTTGAAAGTCTATACCATTTTCATAAAACTCACATAAATATTTATAGTTTCCTAAAGATATTTGTCTTTGGATCATAATTAGATTTATTGTTATTTGATTTATTAAAAATAAAATGATTTTTTAAAATATTCGTCAAATTAAAACTATATTAATAATTATAATATTCAGTATTTTTAATTCTTATGTCAGATAATTATTTGCAATCTATAAATACAGGTAATATCTATAAAGTTATGGATAATTATTTGTTAAAAATGTCACCATGGAAAGATGGTGAAGATCGTCGTGTTTATGAAGTTGATAATGATGATTATACTGTATTGACGTATCAAAATGCTTGTATGATTGTAAATAAACAATTCAATGAAATAGATGAAGAATGGGAACATAAAGGTAAGAAATATAAAGCAAGAGCATTAATGAATAAATCTATTGATGAGCATATTGCTATGCTTAATATGTTGCCTTCTCATTATATAAAAGAAAATAAGAAAGTATTAGTAAAAATGCCAGACAATAATATGATTTCTTATCAAGATCAAAATGGTAATGAATTTAAAATTGTCAAGCACAAGGGAAAGATCTATTATATGCTTATAGTAAATCAATTTCTACCAAAAGTTCAATTATATAATACATTTGGAAAATTTTGTCAAATGGTAAATATAAAGAATGTCAAGCCAATATTTAATGAAACAGATAAAAAATATATATGAATAATTATGATAGGAATTATAGGAGCAATAGTTGGTGATATAATTGGATGTCCTTATGAAAGAAAAGGATATGAAACTCATGATTATAATTTTGAATTATTAACAGAAAAATCACATGTTACCGATGATAGTACTTGTACTATTGCTGTGGCAGATTGGTTATTGCATACAAATAGAACACATGAAGAATTAATTGATAAACTTAAATATTGGTGTAATAAATATAACTATGGATTTGCTCCAAGATTTAGAATGTGGGTAAATTCTGAACAAAGAGAACCTTATGGCAGTTTTGGAAATGGATCTGCTATGAGAGTTTCTCCTGTTGCATGGGCAGCCCAATCATTAATAGAATGCATACAGTTAGCAAAAATATCTGCTGAAGTAACACACAATCATCCTGAAGGAATTAAAGGAGCTGTAACAATTGCTGTAGCAATTTGGCTATATATACATGGAATGTCAAAAAATGAGATTATTAATTATATTTTAAATGAAACAGATTATAAATTGCAATCTTATGAAAATTTAAAAAGGACACATAAATTTAATTGTATATGTCAAGTATCAGTTCCTGCATGTCTTACTTGTTGGTATGAAAGTACATCTTATGAAGATTGTATTCGTAAAGCTATTTCATTAGCTGGAGATGCAGATACAGAAGCTTGTATCGCTGGAAGTATATGTAATGCAAATCCTAAAACAAGTATAGATGATGAATTTGTTAAACAACTTTGTTTGGATGGATATATTCCAAATGAATTTATAGATATTATAAATAAATTCCATGATAAATATGAAACATATTGAAAAGTTACCTGATTTTTCATATAATTGGTATAAAAATATAAAGTAAAAAATAAATGAATCATTTAGAAGTAATAAATAAATTAATTGAAAAATATAATTACAAATCATATCTTGAAATAGGTATATATGATGGTGATAATTTTAGTAAAGTAAACATAGAAAATAAAGAATCAAATGATATATCATCAGATAAATTAGTATATGTTGATAAATTGACATATGAAATGACAAGTGATGAAATGTTTTCTAAAATGCCATTAGATAAGAAATATGACATTATTTTTATAGATGGTATGCATGATGAGCAATTTGTGGATAGAGACATAATAAATTCTTTAAAACATTTGAATAAGGGAGGAGTAATTTGTATTCACGATGTAATTCCAAAAAATAGAAGAGCACAAGAAAACTATTATGATAGAGGATATATACAAAAGGATGAATGGAATGGTGATGTATGGAAATCTATAACAAAACTTCAAGATCAAAATATTGAATTCTATACATTAAGAAATTATGATTACGGATTGACAATTATCAAATATAGAGATAATTTTTATGATTTGACAGTTCCCAATTATTTGTCTAAATTGAAATATGATTATTTGTTTAATGATACAAATGATTTCAATACATGTTTGAAAATGCAAGGAATTTTTGTATTACATGTAATTACTGAAGAACAATTTAATTTATTTGTTTAATTATGAAAGACGGTTTCGATATATTTATTAGAAGCATATTAGCTGGAATATGCATTGGTTTAGGAGGTGCTATATTCATTAAATTAGGTGGAGTAATTGGTGCCTGTATGTTCGCTTTTGGATTACTTACTGTTGTGCATTTTAAATTGCCTCTTTATACTGGAACAGCTGGATTTATTGAACTTAATAAAGCTTCAGAATATGGAAAGATGCTTCTCATCTTGTTTGGTAATATTCTTGGTTGTATATTGTTAAGTTATATGAATATAAAAGGAATAGATGGTAGTTCAATCATTCAATCAAGATTAGATACAAGTTATTTACAATGCTTATTGAATGCAATTGGATGTGGATTGATTATGACATTAATAGTTCAAGGAGGAAGAGATAAAAATTGGTTATTGATATTATTTGGAATTCCTGTGTTTATTCTTCTTGGATTTTATCATAGTATAGCAGATGCATTTTATACTATGGTTGTGCCAGATCAAATGAAAAATATGTTTTTTGGAAGATATTGGACTATTGTTTTAGGTAATTTTATTGGATGTAATATTCCAAGATTGTTGAAGTATAATAAAAATTGAAAAAAAATTTATTTTTATTATGAATAAACAATAATTGATTAACTATATTAATACAAGTATATGATAATATATTATCTATACTTGAGCTACTAAAAATATATACATAAAATAATTATGAGCAACAAAATTATTGGTATCGATTTGGGTACTACAAATAGTTGTGTATCCGTATTTGAGGCAGGCGAACCTCATGTAATTGAAAATTCAGAAGGTAAAAGAACAACTCCTTCTGTTGTAGGATTTACTAAAGATGATCGTAAAGTTGGTGATTCAGCTAAACGACAAGCTATTACAAATCCAAACAATACTATTTATTCTATTAAACGTTATATGGGAATGCCATTTGATAAACTTAAAGATGAAGATAAAAAAGTTCCATATAACCTCATAAATGATTCTAATCTTCCTAAAGTTGATATTGAAGGGAAGAAATATACTCCACAAGAAATTTCATCAATGATTCTTCAAAAAATGAAGAAGACTGCAGAAGACTATCTTGGTCATGAAGTTACTGAGGCAGTTATTACTGTTCCTGCATATTTTGATGACCAACAAAGAAATGCAACAATTGAAGCTGGTAAGATTGCTGGACTTAATGTTAGACGTATTGTAAATGAGCCAACAGCTGCAGCTCTCGCTTATGGTGTTGACAAATCAGATAAAGATATGAAGATTGTTGTATTTGACTTTGGTGGAGGTACACATGATGTATCTATTCTTGAATTTGGTGGTGGAGTATTTGAAGTATTAGCCACTGGTGGTGATACTCATCTTGGTGGTGATGATATTGATAACATTATAATTAATTATATTGCTGATGAGTTTATGAAGGATCATCCAAATGTAGATTTGAGAAAAGATCCTATGGCTCTTCAAAGAGTTAAAGAAGCAGCAGAAAAGGCTAAGATTGAATTGTCATCTTCAACATCAACAGAAATCAATCTTCCTTATATTATTCCTGTTGACAATATTCCTCAACATCTTGTAATGACATTGACAAGAGCTAAGTTTGAGCAATTGATTGATCCTATTATTAGAAAGACAATTGAACCTTGTCAAGAAACATTGAAAAATGCCGGTCTTAGCCCTTCAGATATTGATGAAGTATTGCTTGTTGGTGGTTCTACTCGTATTCCTGCAGTACAGGAAGCAGTTAAAAAATTCTTTGGAAAAGAACCTTCTAAAGGTGTAAATCCTGATGAGGTTGTAGCAGTAGGTGCATCTATTCAAGGAGCTATTTTGAATAAAGATGAAGGTGTAGGAGATATTGTTCTTTTGGATGTAACTCCTATAACAATGGGTATTGAAGCACATAATCAATTTGAGGCTGAAGGTAGAATGGCCAAGATTATTGAAGCTAATACTACAGTTCCTTGTAAGAAATCTCAAACATTTACTACAGCAGCAGATAATCAAACAGCAGTAACAATTGTAGTTCTTCAAGGTGAACGTACATATGCTAAAGATTGTAAGATGATAGGAACATTCAATCTTGAAGGTATTGCTCCCGCTAAGGCTGGTGTACCACAAATTGAAGTAAGCTTTGATATTGATGCAAATGGTGTATTGAATGTATCTGCTAAGGATAAAGCAACAGGTAAAGAGCAACAAATCACTATTTCAAATTCTAATCTTTCAGATGAAGAAATTGAAAGAATGAAAGCTGATGCAGAAGCCCATAAAGAGGAAGATGAAAAGAAAGAAAAAAGAATGAATTTCATTAATCAAGCCCAAATGGTAGTACATGGTGTTACTAATACTCTTGAGGATGAGAAAATGAAAGATAAATTTACTGAGGAAGATAAGACAAATATTGAAAATTCTAAGAAGCCTCTTGAGGAAGCACTTGATGCTTATATGAATGCTGAAGATAAAGAGGAAGCTTATAAGAAGATTGAGGAAACTTATAAAGCATTCAATGATGTATATCAACCTATTATAGCTAAAATTTATCAAGAAATGAATCCTCAAGGAGCACAACCTGAAGGACAACCATCAAATCCATTTGGTGATGGAATATTTGGTGGAGCACAAGTACCACCTCAAAATTAAGAAAATGGATTTAAAATTTGAATTTTGTAAATAAATAATCTATATTATATTATATAAGTAATAGGAATAAAAAACTATTACTTATATTACTAATTATAAAAATATTCATTAAAATTGGAGGTAATTATTATGACAAATGCTTTAAGTTTTAAAAATCGTGACAACAGTTTATTTGGTTTTATGCCAACTTTTATGTCTAATTGGTTTGACGATTTCGGATTGATTCCATCTAACTTTACCAATTCCCCAAAGGTTAATGTAAAGGAAACTGATAAAGCGTATGAAATAGAAATTGCCAATCCTGGATTTGGAAAAGATGAGACAAAAATTGAAGTTAAAGATCATGTAATTTATGTATCTATGGATTCTGAATCTAAAGATGAAAAAGAAGATGAACATAAATATCATGTCAAACAATGGAGTAAATCATCTTATCAAGAATTTTGGAATATTCCAGAAAATGTAATTGAAGATCAAATCACAGCTAAAAACAATGATGGTGTACTTACAATTACATTACCTAAGAAAGAGGAATCCAAAGTTGAATCAGATTCAAGGACAATTGAAATTGAATAATATTTTATAATTATTCTTAAATTTTAAAGGGATAGGGATAAAAATCCCTATCCCATTTTTAAATAAATTAAGATAATTACATATGGCTAAAGATTATTATAAGATATTAGGTATAGATAAGAATGCCACTGATGATCAAATAAAGAAAGCTTATCGTAAAGCAGCTGTAAAATGGCATCCTGATAGATGGACTGATAAATCTGAATCTGAGCGAAAGAATGCAGAAGAAAAATTTAAAGAAGCAGCAGAAGCTAACGAGGTATTATCTGACCCAGACAAAAGAGCTAAATATGATAGATATGGTGAAAATTGGGAACAAATAGGTGGAGGCTTTGGTCCTGGTGGATTCAATATGGATATTGGTGACATAATTAGGAAGATGCATGGTGGTCATAGTCCATTTGATGATTTCTTTGGAGGTGGCAGACAACAATCCTATCAACCTATGCCTGGCCAAACAGTTCAAATGAAATATGAAATAGGTATTAATGAAATATTCAATGGTGTTTCAAAAGAAATAGAAGTAACCGTTCAAGGAAGATGTAAAGATTGTGATGGTACTGGAGGAGAATCAAAGTCATGTCCTCATTGTGGTGGTACAGGTATGATTTCACAAACTCAATATACTGCTTTTGGAATGATTACTAATCAAAGTCCTTGTCCACATTGTCAAGGAACAGGAAATATTATCACTAAACGTTGTAATAAGTGTAATGGTGTAGGTAGAGTACCAATAAAACGAAAGATAAAATTGAATATCAAACCTTTTGTAAGAAATGGAAGTAATTTGAAATATACTGGTATGGGTTATGAGTCACATGATAAGAATGGAGTAAATGGTGATTTAATCATATCAGTTATATATAATATTGATAACTCTAAATATAGCATAAATGGTAATAATGTTTATGAGAAATTAGAAGTTCCTTATTATGATTGTATATTAGGTTGTGAAAAGGAAGTAATTCTACCAAATCATACAAAAGAAAAGATAACAATAAAGCCTTATTCTGTTGATGGAGATAATGTAATATTACAAAATAAAGGAATAGATAATGGCAATTATATTTTTGTAATAAAACCAAAACTTCCATCTAGATCAATATCAAATAAGATTTCCGATAAAGAAAAGGAATATTTGAATAAAATTAAAAAGCTTTATTAAATTTTATTTTTAATAAAGTAAAAATAAATATAACTTAAATATTATGAATAAAGAACTTGATGAGAAATATTGGCAACTAACTGGTTTGACTTACCCTATTTCAGAAATCATTGAAGCCAATAAAGATAAATCAGCTGAAGATAAAAAGAAATTAGCACATGCATTAGCATGGAACATGAAAGGTGGATCTGCTATCAATGAAGGAACTAGTTTTGATTTATATGATGAGCTTATTGGTGCTATTGCTTCTGAATTAGGTGTAGACAGAAAAGAAATTTCAAGATTAGCTAAAGATTATAATGATGACGGATCTAATGATGATGATAGTTCAGATTCAGGAAATGATGAAGATCCAAAAGGTAAAATAGTAGTAAATGACTAAAAATATTAAATTATGTTACCAGGATTTATAACATTATATAAAGATAATAATTTAATACATTTGTATTTTTTCAAAGGACTTACAGACGGTGGTAAGTTTTATTATCATGATTTAGATATGGATAATTGTAAATATGATTATGAGATACAGACATATGAAGATGATGCAATAGAATACATATTTAAAAATGATAATATAAGAAGCATAAATTGTAAGTTGATAAATTACAAATTAGAAGAAGAAAATTTTTTATTGAAAATATAAATGATAAAGAGCAACCTTAAAGTTGCTCTTTATTGTTGTTTGTTATAATAAATCTTTAAATTCTATTCTAATATTATTGTATATTGTATTAGGTAAAATGAACTTTCCAACTTTAATATAATTATGTACTGATCTTAATTGTTGATAAACAAATATTAATTTATTTCCCTTATAAATTACTATATCACCCATATTTAAGTTCTTCGATGTATCGTCACTTGAATCTGTATAAATTAATTCATTCAATTCTGTCTCATATCCAAAGTTGCTATCATTCTTTATTGCTTCTAATTCTGAACCATTACGTAATAAATATTCAATTAAGTTATTTCCTCCAATATTGTCATAAAATTCTATATCAATCAACTCATTTGACATTTCTCCCCATTTTACTTCTCCTGTTCTTGAAACTGTTCCTCCGTATAATTTAACTTTCTTATTATAAGCATCTTCCGATAAATTATATTCAAATTTCATTTCATTTGTTTCACTTTCTTGTTCAGTTGGTTTAATTAAAGTATCTCCGAAATCATTACGTAAATTCATATAGTCTTTTCTATTCAAATCACCATTAGCTAAACTTCCTTTTATAGATATTGTACCACTAAACTTATTTAATCCTATATATGCTAACTTTCTTAAATCTTCAACTTCATAATTTGTCCAATTAATTCCTACTAAGTTAGTATTGTTTATAAGTCCTGAATAAATTATTGGTAATGTTTCTCCCTTTTTATTTGTATAATTATGTGTAGACAATTCATCAACCCATGTCTTTACAAAATTCTGTGTATTGATTCCTTCAACATTTTCAAAAGTAACATTCAATAAGTTATAAGATATCTCATAATCTAAATTGTCAATATTTGTATTCTTTAAAGTTATTGTTTTCAAATTCTTTGGTAAACTTACTAAACTAAAATTACTTCCTGATTTTGGTACAAATGATTTGATTGATGATCCTTTTGCTTTAAATATATTTAAGTCATTTATTTTCTTCAAATTAAAACTTGTTTTCAACTTATTACAATTTTCAATATTTATTTCTTTTAATGCTGTCATATCAGATAATCCATTAATTGTTGTAATATTGCTGTCAATTGTACTATTTCCAATTATAAGTTTTTCAATATTTGTTTGATCATTTTTCAACCAATTTGTCAACTCATGAGTTGTAGCATTTATTTGTTTATTGTAATCACTTAATAAATCTAAGCTTAATATCTTATCTGTTTGTGCTGATAAATCTAATTCTTTTATACATGTTGGATTACTAATTGTGAATTGTTGAGTATTTGCTAATATTTCTTTATGTCTTAAGTTATAATCATGGGCTGATGAAATTTTAGATGATTCATCACATACATCAGTTGTATAATTTGCATATATATTTATAAATGTTTCTTCTGTTGGAGTTATTCTTGCTAATTTGTTTCCATTTACTAAGTTTTCGGTATTCATTTCAAATGTTATAACATTATCAAACCAATTACTGTAATTTCCTACAAAATTAATATAAGCAAATAAGTTTTTAGATCCTAATGATTTTGTATTCAATGTCAACATCAATCTTGTATCTAACTCATTTAAGAAATATGTCTTTAAATTACCTTTGTTTTCTTCAAGATTATTTGAGTTATTTTCAAAATACATATCTACTCTATCTTTAAACTTATTTATGTCATTAAGCATATAAGAATAAGTTATGTAATATGCTGTATAAGTACTATCTGTTTTGATGTATGTTACATTTCCATAATCATCAACTATTTCACTATAGATATAAGCTGTATAATATGTTGCATAACTTAATTCACTATAGTTATAGTCAACAAATTGATGACTGAAATCATAAGTTATAACTCTACTATCTTCAGTAGTTACATCATATTTTGTTACTGTTTTTCTATAAGGATATTTCTTTTTCAAATATGTTATTTCTTTTAATTCAACTGGATCATTCTTATAATAGTTTTTCTTATTGAATGTCATTTCATTCATATTCAACATCAAATTAAGAAAATCTCTAGCAGGAATCAATGAAGTGTTTTCATAATTAGAATCTAAATCCTTTTCGAAATCATAGTTTATTGTCAATACATTTTTATTTACAGATATATCTATATTGTTGTTTTTGAACTTATTCATATAAGATATTGTAGAATTTATGATGTCTCCAATATTCTCATAATTTGTTTCGGTTTCTGTAAATATATCATCTCTAAAGTTTGACCAATAAGAGCTGTAATTTCTAGATTCTAACAATGTTCCAAAAACTGGAATTTCTTCATTATTGTATTGTCTGTTTTCAATAATGTTTGCCGCAGTTGATGCATAGTTTCCAGTATAAAAGGTTATATTAGGTAATTTAGAAACATTTAAGTTATTCATATCTTATTAAATTGTTTGTTTATTTTACATTTATTATACATTCGGCTGACAATAAAGGATTTCCTTCACTATCTTTATCTATACTACTTACAAATACTTTTGTTGTACCTGATTTAAGTGCAGTAATATTTCCATTGTTGTCTACATCAGCTATTGTATCATCTTCAACTTCATAATTCAATAACTGTATAGATGCATTATCTGGATAGATAGAAGCAACTAATGTATAGTTTTCATTTATGTCTAAGTCTAAAACATAAGTAGATAACAATATGCTCTTATCTGTAGAAGCAACTAATACATATTCGTCATCATCATTTGTGAAGTTTATTTCTTCAGATGGAGTTATTACTTTTACAGAAATATTTGATATTACACCACTATTATCATTTGCTATAGCATATACTTTAGCATTACCTGCATTATGACTTGTTATTTCTCCATTTTCATTTACAGTTACTACATTTTCATTAGTTGATTTCCATATAAGTCTCTTATTGTAAGCATCTATAGGTAATATGTCATAATCAATAGAATATGTATTCAATCCACTGTACATAACAATATCTTTATTATTATTAAGTATTATAGAAGTAATCAATATTACTGATGCTACATTTACAGTAGATTCTAATAATTTGCCTCCTGATTTAGATCCATCTTGAGGTCTTACA